>Ga0209169_10001559_pt1 | contig 13992 bp, 12 predicted proteins | sample HubBroMetageWRM4_FD_188346 | JGI IMG/M metagenome (GOLD analysis project Ga0209169, IMG submission 188346) | Warmed soil microbial communities from the Hubbard Brook experimental Forest, New Hampshire - Hubbard Brook CCASE Soil Metagenome WRM 4... | ecosystem: Environmental > Terrestrial > Soil... | reverse complement strand
CCCTTGGTCATGGAATTCTCCAGCTTTCCTCCGGCTACGGCCCCCACGCTTGCTCCCGCAGCTGTCAGAAGAGCCGCGCCCACGATCCCAAGCGCCGTGATCGTTCCCACGCCCGGCATCATTACTGCTGCTATAAGCGGCATTCCCGATAGCGCGGCCGCACCTCCGAGGACCGCGCCGATGGCTTTACCCATGCCAGGCTGCTCGGCCGCATCCGTAGGAACTGACTGCAATCTCGCCGCGCTGCTCTCCGGAGTTAAGAGCGCGACCTTGTCCCCTGACAGACCGGCTGCGCGCATCTCGACGAAGGCGCGTACCGCGTCCGATCGCGAGTGAAAGACTCCAGTTACCGATTTCATTGAAGATTCCTTTCCTGTCCGTTGTGCGTTTCCCCCACAACTGCATCAAAGCTTGCGAGAGATGTATGATCCGAAAACTACCATCCGGCGAATATCGTTTGTACTCACGAAAAAAGAATCCTAAAACCGGCCGGCGGCACAACCTCGGCACGTTTTCCAGCAAAAAGGCCGCCCAAGCTCATGAGCGTGCAGTGCAATACTTTAAAAGGCGCTAGGGCAAACTGGGTACTTCGGCTCCTACGAATCCCCGCCCGGGTTTCGGACCACACCACAGATAGATAGGCTTCGGATCGCGGCGATACCATCGGGAGCAGACGGTACGGCAGAACAAGATATCCAGTACCCGCGGATGGCCGTCGACGACTCAGATTCGCTACTTAACCTTTGCCCTGGGGCGGAAAGTGACAACCTCTCTCTTAACGATGAGCTGCAGTTTGATAAACCACCCACGCGATAAAAGCGATTGTAGCGAGGAGAACAACCGCGAGAATAATTGCCAGGGCCAGAAACCCAAAACCCAGAACCCAGTTTGGGTAACATAGACCTAATCCTTATTTCGTTGGCGTACAGATAGCCACGTTCGCACAGAGCGCCATTGAGACTCAGGAATCGGACCTTCGAGGGAAATATGAAGCGATACAGCTTGTGGTTGTATGTTTGCGTCTTTAGTGCGGCTTCCATTGCCGTAGCTCAACGGTTGCCCGGAACCGCGGCGCCGGAAAACTACAAGCTGACAATTGAGCCCGATTTCAGCAAAGACAACTTTGCCGGAGACGAGACGATCCAGGTCCGGCTGCTCAAACCGGTGACAGAGATTGTATTGAATGCCGCGGAGTTAGACATCCACGATGTTTCGATCACAAACCAGGGCAAGACCCAAAAGGGGAAGGTCAACCTAAGCAAGGAAGACGAAACGGCGACGCTGACCGTCGCGGAAGGGCTCCAGCCGGGACTGGCCACCATTCACATGACGTTCACTGGAATCCTTAACGACCAACTGCGTGGTTTCTACCTGGGAAAAGACGAGCAGGGACACAAGTACGCGGTAACGCAGTTTGCGGCCACGGACACCCGCCGGGCTTTCCCGTGTTTCGACGAGCCTGCCTACAAGGCCACTTTTGATATTACGTTGATTGCCGACAAGGGGCTGGTTGCGGTCTCTAACACCAAAGTAATTTCCGATGTCCCCGGGCCGGGCGAAAAACACACTGTACACTTTGCCACTTCACCGAAAATGTCGTCATATCTGGCTGCTTTCGCGGTGGGGAATTTTGAATATATCGAGGGCGCAGCCGAAGGGATTCCGATCCGGGTTTACAGCATGCCCGGCAAGAAGCAGCTGGGTAAGTTTGCCTTGCAGGCGGCGGAGAACGCCCTGAAGTACTACAACCGTTACTTTGAGATCCAGTATCCCTACGGCAAACTGGATTTGATGGCGCTGCCGGACTTCTCTGCAGGTGCGATGGAAAACATCGGCTTCATCACGGGGCGCGAGATCGCTCTCCAGGTGGATGAGCAACACTCGTCACTCGGCTCGCAGAAGCTGGTGGCCTTGGTGGTGTCTCATGAGATCGCGCATCAGTGGTTTGGCGACCTGGTAACCACGGGTTGGTGGGACGACATCTGGCTGAACGAAGGCTTCGCCACCTGGATGGAAAGCAAGCCGGTGGACGTCTGGAAGCCAGATTGGAATGTGGGACTGGATCAGATCAGCCGCGGGGACTTGTTAACAACCCTGGGCGCGTTCGATGTGGATTCGCTCGCCAGCACTCGCGCCATTCATCAGGCGGCGGAAACTCCGGGGCAGATACTGGAGCTGTTCGACGGCATCGCCTACGGCAAGGCGGCTGCTGTCCTGCGCATGATTGAGGCCTACATCGGGCCGGGGAGTTTTCGCGCCGGGGTGAACGAATACTTGAAGCGTTACGCCTATGGGAACGCCACTGCGGAGGATTTCTGGGGCACGCTGGCCGAGGTATCGAAGAAGCCGGTGGACCGGATTATGGCGACTTTCGTGAAGCAGCCGGGAGTGCCGCTGGTCAGGCTCACGACGAAATGCACGGGCAACGTAACCACCGTTTCGATGAAGCAACAACGCTACTTTTACGACCGGACGAAGCTCGATTCTCCCGGCGACCAGTTGTGGCAAGTGCCAGTCTGCCTGAAGGCAGGCCCGGCGCCGGCGTCTGGGCGGAACGCACCCCAGTGTGAGTTGCTTACCAAAAGGGAAGAGAGTTTTGTGATTCCGGGCTGCCCGACGTGGGTTTTGGGCAACGCAGGCGGCAATGGTTACTATCGCACTGGGTATGGGCCTGAGGCGATCCGTGCGCTGGCTCGCGATTTTGAGACTTCGCTCACTGCCCCGGAACGCATCTTGCTGCTTAGCGATACCTGGGCCTCAGTCGAGGTTGGGCAACAGCCGGTGGGAGATTATTTGGCTCTGACGGAGGGCATCCAGAATGAGTCGGTGGCCGCGATCCTAAGCATGGTACTCGATCGGGTGAACGCCGTTAGCCGTTATGTGGTGAATGATGATGACCGCGCCGCCTACCAGCTATGGGTTCGCAGCACACTAAATCCTGTGGCCAGGAGAATTGGCTGGCAGGCCCAGGCGGGCGAGAGCGAGGAAGTGAAGAACCTGCGGCCGCTGCTGCTGGTTGCGCTCGGGAGGGATGGCCGTGACCCCGAGGCCATCGCCGAGGCGCATAAGCTGACCAGGCAGGCATTGCAGGATCTGGGTTCGGTACCGGCTGATCTGGTTGGCTCTGCCTTTAGGGTGGCTGCGTCCGACAGTGGGCCGGAACTCTATGACAAGATGCTGGCCGCGATGAAGAATGCGAAGACTCCGGAACAGTACTACCTTTATCTCTATACACTGGCGAATTTCAGCGCACCTCAACTGTTGCAACGCACGCTGGAATTCGCCATTTCGCCCGAGGTACGTTCGCAGGATGGCCTGGGCCTGATCGGTTGGGTGATGAACAATCCCGATGGCGAAAAGCTGGCATGGGACTTTGTTCGTGCTCACTGGGCCGAGGTGGAAAAGGCGGGAGGCCCATTTGCCAGCGCGCAAATTGAGGATGGTGTGGGCGCGTTCTGTGATCCTGTGATGAAGGATCAGGCCAAGGAATTCTTTTCGGCGCATGGGTCGCCGGCAGCAGAACGGGGCTTCCGGCAATCGATGGAACGCATTGCGAACTGCATTGCCATGAAAGCCCAACAGTCTGGCCAGCTGGCCTCATGGTTGCAAGGCAGGAGCAGTTCAGCAGGGAATTGAGGGGCGGGCAGTTTCAGTGCGCGCTCCCACCTCTTGCCAAGAGCGCACAAAGATGGGTTTGCTCCACAGCGCGGGTAAACCTTTACGCTATCCGGTTCCTGATGCTGTTGGACGAAAATGTGTGGACAGACGACAGACGGAACGTACATCAACTTCCGATTCGCAAAAACCGGCGGGTGGCTCAATGAATCCCGGTTTTGGCGTGAGTGGGATTTTTGGGAGCCAACTAAATTGATGTACAACCGGGAGGCATAAAATCCCCACACAACGAAAACCGCGTTGTGTCGGCCATCCACACCTGCGAGATTCAGGGCTAGGAGGCCTACGGCGCGATCTGGATCTCGAAGACTACGCCGAATCCGCCCGCACCACCGGTGGCCGTGGTGCCGTATAAATTGCCGTCCGGACCGATGGTGAGGTTGGCATCGGGCTGAGCTCCGTCAGACCCAACGAAGGTGTGCAGCACGGTGTATTGCCAGTTGCCGCCAGGTGAGGGCGACAGCTTGTAAACCACGCCACAGCCACATAGCGGCGATCCGCCATACACCGTTGTTCCATACAGGTTACCCGCCCGGTCGAGAATCACGCCGCCCCCGGGGCCGTAGCCGTAAGCATCGTCGCCGCCGAAATCGTAGAGGATCGTCTCCGCCCACTCCCCGTCCGGGGTAGCCGGCACCCGCGTCAGCTTGAAAATCGTCCCGGCGCCTCCGTTCATGCCTCCGCCCCCCGTGGAGCCATAGATGTTGCCCGTGCTATCCATCGCCACTTGCCCGAGGCTTGGCGTCATTCCGTCGCCTAAAAATGAGGGGAAGGAGTGCAGGACGCGCTCCTTCCACGGACCTAGAGTCGACGTAGCTGGGCCGTGTTGCAGTTCATAGACGATGCCCCCGTTGCCCTCACCGCCGTACGCTGTCGTGCCGTAGAGATTGCCGAACCTATCCACGATCGGCCCGGCGCGCGGAATATACCCGTCGCCGTCTTCATCCGTGAAACTGTGGAGCACCGACTCAAGCCACCCACCAGGCCCAAGCGATAGCTCGAAGGCGACCCCGGCGGTGCCGTAGAGATTGCCGGCTTTATCAAAGACCAGATTGCCCCAGGGGCCGCCGCCGTCGCCGCAGTTGGGCAATGCGCAGAAGCTATAAAGGACCTGCTCCGTCCAGCCGCCGTATCCTGGGACTAACTCGTAGACCGTTCCACTGTGGTAAACACCGCCAACTGGGGTCGTCCCATAAAGGTCGCCCGAGGCGTCGAGGGCTAGACCGCCGATCGGCCCTCCGCCATCCTCCGCGGAAGATGGAAAGTCATGGAGGATCGCCTCGCTCCAATCGCCGCCCGGCATGGGCGCAAGCCGAAAGACTGTACCCCCGTCATGCGTACCACCTCCGCTTGTTGTACCGTATAAATTCCCCTGTTTGTCGAAGACTACGCTGTCCCACACCCCGCCCCCGTCCTTACCTATTCCGAACGCGTGCAGCACCTTGTAGGTCACCGTGTAGCCTTCAGGACCGGGCGCTGTTTGAGCAATGGCCATGGCCTGCAGAACAACCAGGGGTACAAGAATGAATGCCTTCAGTCGCATGGCAGGCCACCAAAGCCTGAGGGGTCGCGAAGGATCCAGGGAGCGGGCGTGAGCGCGGCCCAAACAGAAACCAAGCATAACACCACGCGCCAGGCATGCCACACGAATGCGTAAGACGCCCCGTGCTTGGCCGGTAGCCGGGATACGGGATCATGCCTAGTGCGGCTAAGGCGCCGTGGCGTCATCATCGGGGTCCTGTGGATAGTTCGCGAAGCAGGTAGTCGGATACAGGAAGCAGTTCGTTGAGTACTTGGCCCCGGCGATCGGGATGAAGGTGCGGCCTGTCTGGTTGAAGTTGAAGAACTCAGAGAGCGAGTACGTACCAGCTTGGGGAACCCGGGGCGGCGCCCAGGTTCTTCGACCGAAGCCGGGTTAGACTTTATCGCGGTTCTTCGACTGTGAGCTTCAATCCTACCGCCCTAGTCACCGCGACCAGCGTCGAGAGCCGTGGGTTTCCGCGAGGCGACAGAGCGCGGTATAAACTCTCGCGTTCGATTCCCGCCGCTTTGGCAACCTTGGCGATGCCGCCGCGGGCCTCCGCAATGCGACGCAAGGCGATCAGCAGCACGCCGGGTTCGTCATCTTCCTCCAACGCGGCGCGGAGATACTCGGCGGCGAACTCCGGATGGTCACGTAGTTCACGAATCGTGGCTTCATTGTGCGATATGCTCGCCTTGCGTTTCATAAGCTACGTTCCTTGTAGTCGTTCAAATATCCCAATGCGCGCGCGATGTCGGACGACTGCTTGCGCTTGTCTCCTCCGCAAAGCAACAAGACGCAAGCCCTCCCTACGGGCGCGTAATACACTCGATAGCCGGGTCCCCAGTCGATCCGTAACTCATACAAGCCTCCGAGCAGCGATTTGCAATCACCGGGGTTTCCAGCAGCTAGCCGATCGATACGAGCAACAATTTTGGCCCGGGTTCGAACGTCCTTCAGTCCTGCCAGCCACTCTCCAACGACATCCCTACCGACGGTCGTAATGTAACGCCGGATTTCAAGGGGCATAATCATTGTAGCTTATAAGTTACATAATGACAAAGCGGCGGCATCCGCGGGGGATGGAATGTAGATCTCGGGCCGAAGCATGAGGAAGAGTAAATGTGCGTCACCCAAGAAGATGTGACGGGCAACCCACTTGCCCCTACATGCAACTAAATAATTAGTTGACGTTTGGCGCGGGCCCGCGTCTAATAAATCAGCAGGAGGGAAGCTTTGCCGCCGAGGAAATCCGCTACCCTGACCGAAGCCGAGTTGCGGCTGATGGACGTGGTCTGGCAGAGGGGTGAGTCGACCGTGCAGCAGGTTTTGGAGGCGCTGCCTGAGCGTCCGGCGCTCGCCTATAATTCCGTCCTCACTACGATTCGCATTCTGGAGAAGAAAGGCTATCTCAAGCACATAAAGGATGGCCGCGCCCACGTCTACATGGCGCTGGTTGAGCGCGACGATGCCACCCGCTCCGAGATCAGCCACTTGGTGAATCGCTTTTTCAAGAATTCGCATGAGCAACTGGTGTTGAACATCCTGGAAGATGAAAGCATTGATGCGGACGAACTCAAGCGTCTGCGAAAATTGCTGGCAGAAAATCCGCGGGAGGGACGATGACTCCTTTCTTTGATCTAGCGCGGGTTTCGGCCGAGAGGATGCTGAACGGCGCAGTCGAGGGCGTGGTGATTGCCCTGTTCGTGGGGTTGCTTCTACACCTGATGGGCCGGCGAAACTCCGGCACGCGATTTGCAGTATTGCTGGCGGCGTTGTTCTCCATTGCCGCGCTTCCGCTGTTGCATTTGGTGAGAGGGACCGCGGAATCGTCCGCCGGTGGAGGCGCGCTGTGGGCGGTGACCGTGCCCAGCTTGTGGGCGGCATATATGCTTCTGGCTTGGGCGGCGATTGCCGTGGCTGGCCTGTTGCGCGTGGCTTTTGGCCTCTGGCAACTGCGAAAGTTGCGCGCGTCAAGTGCAGCCATCGATCCTGCGAGCCTTGATTCGGCTGTGCAAGAGACTCTGAGGGAATTTCAGCTGTTGCGTGCAGTTAAGCTTGCGGTTTCGGAAAAGCTTACAGTGCCGGCGGCGATCGGATTCTTTCATCCCATGATCGTGCTGCCTAAGTGGACGCTGCACGAACTATCCACGGCGGAACTCAACTCGATTCTGATTCACGAACTTGCCCACCTGCAACGTCGCGACGACTGGACCAACCTGGCGCAGAAAGTGCTGCGAGCGTTGTTGTTTTTCCATCCCGCCGTGTGGTGGATCGAGCCCCAACTTTCGCTGGAGCGCGAAATGGCTTGTGACGATGTGGTGCTGTCGCGCACGGCCAATCCGCGAGCCTATGCCGAGTGCCTGGTCACGGTGGCGGAGAGAAGTTTCATGCGCCGTGGTCTGGCGCTGGCGCAAGCCGCGGTGAGCAAGATGCGGCAAACTACGCTACGCGTCTCCCAGATTCTTGATGACAAGCGTTCCGCGGCCACGCGAGTATGGAAGCCGGCGCTGGCGCTGGTGGCTGTGGCTTCGGGAGTCATGATTGTGGGCTTGGCTCGCGCTCCTGAATTAGTTGCCTTTCGGGAAAGCGCTCCACCTTCGTCATTGGCGTCGGCAGCCGTTCCGATGTCGTTGGCGAAGGATCCGGCTGCTTCGAGCGCGGCCAAAGCTGTTTTGACGTCTTTCAAGCCAAAGCGCATAGGACAGTCTCGAATCGCAGTGCCGAAGACGATTGAAGCCGAGTTGACGCCGCCGTCGCAGGGCATGGAGATTCTGGCGAAGATGAACAAGTCGGCATCCGCGCAGCCAGTGTCGGCGCAGGATGATTCTTCCGCGGAGACTTTATTCGTCGTCATGCGGACCGGGCAGTTTGGGCCGTCCGGCGCAAGCTGGACGATTCGCGTTTGGCGTTTCACCGTGTTGAAGCCCGAACAAATTCCTGTCGGACTAAAAGTTCCCGCGAAATCAACTTAAGGAGTGGTTTGGAAATCGTCGCAATGTTTTCGCATTAACAAACTAAATAATTAGTTCTACCCAAGGAGAAACAGAAACAATGAACACCCTGATCGCAAGAATTCGAAAAACTATTGGAAGTCATCTGACCGTGGCCGTGCTGACCCTGGCAGTGCTGGGGTCGATGACCGTCTACGAAATAGCTAAGCCCATGTCGGCGGGCGCGGCAGTTACACCGGCAGCGGCCCCGCTTGACGACAACAGCGTCAGCGCTCTGCTGTCTCTCGACCACGCCATGGAAACCCTGGCGGCGCGGGTTACTCCAGCCATCGTCAATGTTGCCGTCACCTCGCGCGGCCGCGGTGACGACCAACAATCTCAGATGCCCGATGACATGCAGCGCTTCTTCGGTCCGTTCTTTGGACCGGGCAGTCCGCATGGCCAGATGCGTCCGCAGGAGCCGCAAATCGAGCGCGGCATTGGCAGCGGCGTCATTATTTCGCCCGACGGATACATCGTCACCAACAACCACGTGATCGATGGCGCGGTCGACATTCGCGTCACCATGAGCAACCGCAAAATCCTCACCGCCAAACTCATCGGCGCCGATCCTTTAACCGACCTTGCGGTGATCAAGATCGATGGCACCAACTTGCCGAGCGTTCCCTGGGGCAACTCCACCGAATTGCATCCTGGGCAGACCGTGCTCGCCTTCGGCAATCCTTTCGGGTTCCGCTTCACTGTGACTCGCGGGATTGTCAGCGCTCTCAATCGTCCTAACCCGTTTGCCGGAGACCGTCGCAAACCCGGCAACTTTATTCAGACCGATGCCGCCATCAATCCCGGCAATTCTGGCGGACCGCTGGTTGACGCCCGCGGCGAAGTGATCGGCATCAACACTTTCCTGGTGTCCCAATCCGGATCGTTCTCCGGTATGGGTTTCGCGATCCCGAGCCAGATTGTTCGGCCGACCGTCGAAGAATTGATTCGTGACGGCAAAGTCAGCCACGGCTACATGGGGATCGGCATCAACGATGTGACTCCGGAAAACTCCAAGTTCTTCAACCTGACCGACGCGTCGGGAGCGTTGGTTACGCAGGTGGAAGCGGATTCGCCCGCAGCCAAGGCAGGAGTGAAAGTCGGAGACGTCATCCGCGAACTCGACGGCAAGCAGATTCCCGACGCTGGCGAGTTGCAGGTGGAAGTCGGACAGAAACGGCCGGGTTCGACCATCAAGCTGAGCATTCTGCGTGATGGCAAGAGCCTGAACGTGCCAGTGACGCTCGAAGCCATGGGCGCTCGCGACAAGTCCGACAACGAAGTCAGCGAGAGCGGACACAACAAGCCTCGCTGGGGCCTGGGATTGTCCGATCTAGACAGCAACGTGCGCGGACAGATTCAACTGCCGACCGATGTTCACGGCGCGGTCGTTGAACAGGTCCAGCCCGGCAGTGCAGCTGATGATGCCGGCTTGCAGCGCGGTGACGTAATCGTGCAAGTGAACCGCAAAGACGTACAAAGCGCGTCCGATGTGCGTGACGCCTTGGGGAATATTCCCAAGGGTCATGATGCGTTGCTGCTGGTGTGGTCGAACGGCGGCAGCAGCTTCCGTGTGTTGCACGCGCCTGAAGGCTCGTAAAAGAAACTGCGGATGCCCCGTCCTTGTCTCTCTGGTTTTTTGTGGAGAGACAGGGCGGGGATTTTCATTTGGCCGGCCGCGCTCGGGCCGCCGGCTTGCAGGCGTCCGGAGGCTGGTCTTGGCCGCAACTCGGGCAAACTACCTTGGCGTTCTTTTCGGCCAAGTCCTTCAAAAAGTTAGCAAAGGTCTGGTTACAGTGCGCGCATACTAAAAGGTCCTGGGTGTCGTCGCTCATGTTCCCATTCTAACGGAGCTGGGTGGGGAAGTTTTTGCCTTTTGTCCCAACCTGAGCCACAATCCTCCATGCCCCGCGCCGCCCTCGGCATCCGCATGCATTCCGGATGGGGAGTCGTGGTCGCCATCTCTGGCGACGCTGCTTCTCTCGAGGTCGTCGACCGTCGTCGCATCGCCGTTACCGATGCTGCGACGCCCGGAGCCAACCAGCCCTATCACCATGCAGCCAACCTCGCCCTCGCCGAGGCTGAGATCTATCTTGCGAACTGCGCCGCAGCGGCCGGGCGACTGGCCTCAGTGGCGGTCGCGGAGGTAGTCCGCGAATTGGATGCGCGCCACTTTCGCATCACAGGTGCTGCGGTGCTCCTGGCTTCGGGCCGCCAACTGCCGCCGCTGCCGAGAATTCTCGCCGCCCACCCACTCATTCATACTGCGGAAGGCGAATTCTTTCGCCATGCCGTCAGCCAGGCTTGTGAAGCAGCGAAGATTCCTGTCACCACCATTCGCGAGCGCGATCTCGAGGAGCGAGCCGGAGCGATGTTCGGAAGTGACGCCAGCCGAGTGCAGCGCATTATCGCGCGGCTGGGACAGCCCATCGGCCCACCCTGGACCATGGACCACAAAGCCGCCGCCCTCGCGGCTGCCCTTATTCTGGCTCGGTAGGACGGCGGCGTCGGAAGCGCCTGCTTGCCAAATTGCTTCGGGGTGGCTGGTTTGCTAAGGTCGTCATCATGTCCGAGCGTGTCACGTCCCAGGATACCCCCGAGCAGACAAGTGTCCAGATACGCGAATTGCTCGACTCCCTTTATCGCGTGGATTCGGGGCGGATCCTGGCGACTCTGATCCGCTTGCTCGGTGATTTTGATCTTGCCGAGGAGGCCATGCACGAAGCCTTCGCGGCCGCGCTGGGCCTGTGGCCGAAGAATGGAGTACCCGATAACCCGCGACCCTGGTTGATTTCGACAGCCCGATTCAAAGCCATTGACACTCTGCGTCGGCGGGCAAGATTCGATGCGTCTCAGGACGAACTTGCGCGACATCTCGAAGCGCAAGGGAGTTCGGGGGGGGCCGATAAAGAAGAGTCCAATGAAGACGATCTCCTTGAAGACGACCGCCTGCGCCTGATTTTTACCTGCTGTCATCCATCTCTGCCGCCGGAAGCGCGCGTGGCGCTCACCTTGCGCGAGGTGTGCGGTCTCACCACCGAGGAGATCGCAAAGGCATTCCTCACCACTCCGCGTACGCTGGCGCAGCGCATTGTGCGCGCCAGGACAAAGATTCGAGAGACTCCGATTCCCTACGAGGTGCCGACGCCGCAGGAATTGCCAGAGCGATTGGGCGCGGTACTTCACGTCATCTATCTCGTCTTTAACGAAGGTTATTCGGCCGCGGCGGGAGCCGAGGTCACGCGGGCCGAGCTTACCGGCGAGGCCATTCGGCTGGGCCGATTGCTGACCGAGCTTCATCCGTCCGGGCTTCATGCGGACGACCTCGGGCCAGAGCCGGAAGGCATGTGGGTAGAAGTAACGGGACTGCTTGCCCTGATGTTGCTACAGGAATCCCGTCGCGCCGCGAGGACCTCTCCCACCGGAGAGCTGATTTTGCTGGAAAATCAAGACCGCTCGCTCTGGAACCGGGAGCAGATCGCCGAGGGAGTGGCGTTGCTGGGGAAAGCTTTGAAGTCGCGCCGCTTCGGCCCTTACACCCTCCAGGCTGCGATTGCGGGCGTTCATGCGGAGGCGGATTCTACCGCTGCGACCGACTGGCGGCAGATCGTTGCGCTTTACGACCAGTTGCTACGAATTCAGCCTTCGCCAGTGGTACAGCTCAACCGTGCCGTGGCCGTTGCCATGCGAGATAGTCCTGCGGTCGGTCTGGCGCACATCGACGCGGTGTTGGAACATGGCGAATTGGCAAATTATTACCTGGCGCATTCCGCCCGTGCCGACATGTACCGCAGGCTGGGCAGGACAGCTGAAGCCCGTGCTTCGTATGAGAAGGCGCTGGCGCTGACCCAACAGGAACCCGAGCGGCAATTCCTCGCGAGGCGGCTAGAGGAATTGAAACAAAAATAGTTCGCCTCGGCTGTCGATTGTTTCTATGCGCGATGATTATTAGGAGGGACGATCCGGCGCGCGAGGCTGTGCTCGTTTCAGAAATGCTGAATCGGGGCTGACGGAAGGAACTTCTAAATTTATGGGTTGGCCGGGCTGGCTACTGGCCTTGTTTTTCGCCTATTGGTTCCTAAGTGACCTCCTCAGGTCGAAACGGTGCTATTCCCACGGAGTCTTCAGCCAATGCCGACGCTGCGAGGAAGAAGCCGCGGCAAAAGTCAAAACAGAAGCCGAAGCAAGAGCCGAAGCTGAACGCCAGCGGATGGAGATCGAAGAAACCTACAAGAACATGGATCAAGCGAAAAGAGATGAACTGACTACCATCGTGAAAGCACGGGCCCAACGGGAGCATCTCCTCATCGGGCGGGGCGATGTGGAAGCAGCCGTAGTGAGGATGCACCAGAGGTCCCAGATCGTCTCGACCCACAAAATCTAGATGGCAAAGAGCTTAAGTACTGCAATGCCCCTTGCTTTGGAAGTGCTGAGTACCTTCGGCACACACCGCCTTGAGAAAAACTTTCCGGTCGGATTCGGCCTATGTCCTATAATCAGGATGTGCTAACAGAAGAAGACAAACAGTGGATTGGCCAACGGTTAGAGAAGGTGGAGACCACCCTTCTCACCGAGTTTCACAAGTGGGCATCCCCAGTGGAATTGCGTCAGAAGAGCCACGCCGCAGCAATTCGCGCACTGGATACAGAGGTTGAGGCTCTGTCTGACCGGTTGAAGAATCTGGAAGGCCGCTAATCCGGTTCGTTTGTCTATTCTCTTTCGAACGCGAACTCTGAATCAAGGTTCGCGGCTTACCCTCTCACATCAGCCTGCCTAGGACGTGATCGAGGGCACTCTACCAATTCATTATCAGGGTGACATTCGGTTTGTCCCCGGTTTCCCACTGTTAACCGCGAGGAGTCTGTGGGAATCTTTCGATTGACACGAGCGTTCAATTGTTCCTATGATCCTTTTGACAACGGTGCAACGCCCCGCGACTCGGGGCGTTTTCTATTTTGGAGACACGGAGGGCGGTTGAAATGGACGCAACTACGATTAGCTGGAATGAGCTATGCAAACCTTCGGGACACTTGCTAATGGTTGGTCATGCAGAAGACGGGTCCGATTTATGGAAGATTCTCCGAAAACCGGAGGGAACGTTTTGGGAAGTTGAGGCGCTGGTCAGCTGGGCGCCAACTGGCGAGACCCTCCGAGTTGACGAGGGTCCTCAGATTCTTGGAGAGAAACTCGCCAAGTGCGAAGAGTTCTACCGCAAGTACGGGCTCTTGTTGGCGGAGAAAACCCTCTGCCAGTGACGGCACCAGGTATGAAAATCGCAGCGCCAGTGTTTAATGCGAGGGGGTGGGTGGAGCAGAATCAAAATGCTGTTCCGCAAGGCAATCCCTCCTCGGGGCATTCGTCCGTACGGCCTGAATGTTAGCCTGAAGACACTCCTTAAACTTTTGTGTGCGGTCGTCACTGGTACTTTGGTCGTCAACAAGAGGATGATGCACTGTGATATGGGCGGTACGTGGCTCGAAGTGAGTGCCGTCTTCTAGCCAAAACTCACCGGTGCGAGTATCCACTATGATTCCTTGGTTCCCGTTCGTTGAGTACTGGTAACGGCCATTTTGCGACTGCTGAAACAACGTAGCAGCTATGGCAAAGATGCCCACAAGTATTCCTGTCTGGAACCACCTGTTCATGCTTGGCAATTGTACCCCCGAGCATTGCCCCTCGATGAAAAAAGGGCGGGTGGACCACTCGTCGCAGGCCCGCCAGAACAGCTGAGGCTCGGTCCTCTTAGAGAAAGCCCTGGCCCCGACCCAACAGGAACCCGAGCGGCAATTCATGCAAGAACGG
>Ga0209169_10001557_pt1 | contig 13995 bp, 10 predicted proteins | sample HubBroMetageWRM4_FD_188346 | JGI IMG/M metagenome (GOLD analysis project Ga0209169, IMG submission 188346) | Warmed soil microbial communities from the Hubbard Brook experimental Forest, New Hampshire - Hubbard Brook CCASE Soil Metagenome WRM 4... | ecosystem: Environmental > Terrestrial > Soil... | reverse complement strand
TCGGACGGGCAGGCGAAAAGGAGGCATGTGGCTGACATTGCGAGGATCGAGGTCATTGCGGCCGGGCCGGACGTCCCCAGGACTACCTGGGCGAGCATGCCACCTCAGTTCATGACGCTCAGCCTGGTGAGGATCTGGGACACCGACGGGGCCGAGGGCGTCGGGGCCTGCGAGAACTACGCGGCCGGCCGCTTTGACCTGTCCGGGTACGAAGCGATCCGCGCGCTCGCGCCGAGGATCGTGGGCAAGGAGTCGCTGGATCGCGAGGCCCGATGGCTCGACCTCCAGACGCTGGTGCTGCCCGCCACGCCCGGCGCGGTGTCCGCGATCGACATCGCCCTGTGGGACCTGGCCGCCAAGCGCGCGCAATTGCCCGTGCACCGGTTGCTCGGCGGGGCCAAGCCCGGGCTGCCCGCCTACGCGTCAACCCCCGAACTAGCCGACGTGCCCGCCTACTTGAAGCAGGTCAGCGACCTGGCCGGGATGGGCTACCGGGCGATCAAGTTCCACGCCTGGAACGTGCCGGAACGGGACCTGAAGATGCTGCGCGCCGTGCACCAGGAGTACGGCGAAACCGGGCTGACGTTCATGCACGACGCCGAGAATCGCTACGACCGGGTCTCCGGCGTCCGCATGGCCCAGGAGCTGGAAGCCATGAACTTCCGGTGGTTCGAGGCCCCGTACGTGGACTACGACCTGGCCGCCTACGCCGAGCTGCGCCGCCGGGTGAAGGTGCCGATCCTGCCGCACGGTCTGTGGCTGTCGGACGTGCGAGAGTACCGGCACGCCCTGGCGCTGGAGCCGTGGGATGCGGTGCGGTTCGACGTCACCTGCGTAGGCGGCTTTACCCCTTCCCGGAAGATCACCGCGCTGGCCGAGGCGTTCGGGCTGCCGGTGGAGCCGCAGAGCTGGGGCTACAGCCTGATCCAGCTGCCGAACCTGCACCTCGGCTTGGCGTTCCCCGGGACCGGGTATTTTGAGTCGCCCGTGCCCTACGAGCCGTACGAATTCGGCGTGCACAATCCGATCCGGCCGGACGCCTCTGGCATGGTGGCCGCGCCTCAGGCGCCGGGGCTGGGGGCCAGCATCGACTGGGAGCAGATCGCCGGGGCTGAGCTGAAGCGAGATGCCTGTGTCGCCTGAACCTGCCGACCGCGAGTCCGCGGTCCTGCACCGGGACCTGACAAAGAGCTACCGGCAGTTCGTCGGCGGCGATGGCGTGTACCTCATCGACGACACCGGCCGGCGGTACCTTGACGCGGCCGGCGGGGTGGCGGTCAACGTCGTCGGCCACGGCGAGCGCACGATCACCGACGCGATCGCCGCGCACGGAGCCGAGGTGAACTACGTCTACGGTGCGGCGTTCACCTCGCCCTGGCAGGAGGAGCTGGCCCGCGACCTCGCGGGCGTGACCAAGCTCGCCGCGCCAAAGGTGTTCTTCTGCTCCGGCGGGTCCGAGGCTAACGAGACCGCCGTGAAACTGGCCCGGCAGTATCACGTCGAGCGCGGTGAGCCACGGCGCTGGAAGGTCATCTCCCGCTGGCAGGGGTACCACGGGAACACCCTCGGCATGCTGTCGGTGTCCGGGCGGCCCAGCTGGCGGTCCATCCACGACCCATATCTGTTCCGGGTGCCGCACATCGACCCGCCGTACTGCTACCGGTGCCCGTACGGGCTCACCTACCCCTCGTGCGGGATCAGGTGCGCGGAGGACCTGGAGCGGACCATCCGGCTGGAGGGCCCCGAGACGATTGCCGCGTTCATCGCCGAGCCGGTGATCGGCACGAGCGTGACCGGGGTCGTTCCGGTCCCCGAGTACTACTCCCGTATCCGCGAGATCTGCGACGAGTTCGGCATCCTGTTCATCGCCGACGAAGTGCTCTGCGGGTACGGCCGCACTGGCCGCTCGTGCGCCATCGATCACTGGGGCGTGGTTCCGGACATCATCACGATGGGCAAGGCCCTGGGCTCGGGCTACGCCGCCCTGGCCGCGTGCGTCGCCGACGAGCACGTGGTTGACGCGCTGCGCCGCGGCTCCGGCCAGTTCGTGCACGGATTCACTTACAGCGGCCTGCCGCTGTCCTGCTTCATCGGCGTCCAGGTTTTCAACATGATCCAGGACGCTGGCCTGTTCGACCGGTCCGCGGAGCAGGGCAAGTACCTCTTCGACCAGCTCGCCGTGCTCTCACGGCACCCGATCGTGGGCGACATCCGCGGGCTCGGCCTGCTCGCCGGCGTCGAGTTCGTGGCCGACCGCGAGACCCGCCGCCCGTTCCCGCCCGAGCTGAACCTGACCGAGCGCATCGTCGCCCGGGCGGAGGAGCGCGGGCTGCTGCTGCGCCAGGGGGTTGGCGGCGCCAACTACGGCCACGGCGGTGATCACATCCAGATCACCCCGCCGTACATCATCAGCCGCGGCGAGATCGACGAGCTCGTCTCGGTACTGGACAGCGTGCTGCACGAAGTGGGCGCCGAGCTTCCGTGACGCACGGATCCCAGCTGCTGCTCGGCGCCATCGCCGACGACCTCACCGGAGCCACCGACCTCGCCTCAGCCCTGGCCCAGGGTGGGCTCCGAGTGGCGTTCAGCGTCGGCCTGCCGCAGGCGCCTCCCGGCCCGGCCGAGGCACTGATCGTGGCGCTCAAGATCCGCAGTGCCGGCCAGGCCGAGGCCGTGGCCGAGGCGAGCGCCGCAGCCGGGTACCTGCAGCGCCACGGAGCGCAGCGGCTGTACTTCAAGTACTCCTCCACGTTCGACTCGGGTGAGACCGGCAACATCGGCCCGGTCAGCGACGCGCTGCTGGAACGCGCCGGTGGCGGCCTGGCCGTGGTCTGCCCGGCCTTCCCGCGCCTGCAGCGCACCGTGTACCAGGGTCATCTGTTCGTCGGCGAGCATCTGCTGGACCGGTCCGGGCTGGGCGACCACCCGCTGACGCCGCGGCGCCAGGCCTCGGTCGTCGCACTGATGGCACGGCAGACCCCGTACAGGGTCGGGCTCATCCCGCTGCAGACGGTCCGCAGCGGAGCCGCCGCGATCGTCGGCGCTGTCGCCGACCTGCGAGATCACGAGTTCCGGTATGCGGTCACCGACGCCACCGACGACTCGGATCTGGTGAGCCTGGCGGCGGCCTGCGTCAGCCACGGATTCTTGACTGGCTCGGCCGGGCTGGCAGGCGCCCTCGCCTCGCTGCTGCGGCCGCTCGGGCGAGGCCAGCAGACCGCTCAATGGCGGCCGCCGGGCTCAGGACCTCCCGTGATCTTGTCCGGAAGCTGCTCGGCTGTCACCCGGACGCAAATCCGCGTCTTCGCCCAGCGCTACCCCGTGCTGCGCCTCGACCCGGAACGGCTCTCGGCCGACGCCATCGGCGAGGCCGTGGATTGGGCTGTCCCCCGGCTGGCCAGCTCAGCCGTGCTGATCTGCTCGGTTCCGGCCGATGACGGACAGCCGTCTAGCACCCCGGGCGCGGCGAGCAAGATCGAGGCCGCGCTCGGCACAATCGCGCGGCAGCTGTATGACCGTGGGTTCCGCCGCTTTGTCGTGGCCGGCGGAGAAACATCCGGGGCCGTCACGGCGGCGCTGGGTGTCCGGATGCTGGAGCTAGGCCCGGAGTTGTCACCCGGCGTCAGCTGGATGACCGACTGCACACCGCCCGGACTCCTGCTGGCCCTGAAGTCCGGCAACTTCGGGGACGACGAGATCTTCTTGCGCGCTGCCAACCCGTCTTAACGGCCGACGCGTCGCCTGCCCCTGCCTCTTAGAGCTCCTTCTCGCCTCGCGGCGCGAACATGCAGCCTCACGGCCGCAGAAGCTAAGGAACCATAATCCTCATCACCTTTGCAGCAGAGAGGAAACCTATACAGCGGCTAATCTGGCGGGCGGATCAATGCGCGTCAGCACGGGATGCTCAGATGGATCGCCGCCGGGTGTCCTGCCGGCGTCATTCAGGATTGGCACCCATAAGGGGCCAGCTGGCGCTCCGTGGCGCAGGGACCTTAGACCGTCAGCCGCCAAGGCGGCTTTGGCGTGCCGGGCTGGCCGAGGCTGGCGCCTGTCAACCAAAAGCTCTTCATTAGGTTCGCGATCACGCATGAACTTCATGATCGGTTCGTGAACGTCACACATGGCTGATGCCCGGGCGACCGGCCCGCACCGCCGTTCGCCCCCGATGCGATCGTCATGACACCACGAGCTGCTCGTCGCCCCTGGGCCCGCTCGCCGGCAGAGCGGTCAGCCACTACCTTGGTCCGCTGCCGCAACGGACGGGTTCCTGAAGTTCCTGCGCGCCACCGGCAAGCAGGTATCCCACGGGTGCCATCGTCGTCGAGGACCAGCCTCAACGTGTGAGCCATTGTTGCGAAGCACCTCGGCTTGACCTGCGTCACACGCGCACCTTGGGCTCGCAGCTCAGCCTGGTCAGGCGGCGGCCCGGCAGCCTCACTGCTCAGGCTGATCGGCGGGAGGGCACCGGGCTCCCTGGAGCCTGCGGTCACCTCGTCCCCCGGGTGATCCGTCGCCAAGCTGGCCGGTCCGAATGTGCAAATTGGTATAGACCATATTCTCGGATTCTATCCTAAATTATCAGACCAGATCCGTTGACCTGGTTCAGGGAGGCTGCTACCGTTTCGATAAAGGTCACCTTTTATCTCAGCCGTGGCAGCGAGTTCGACGCTTGCCTCATCGTTGTATCCCGCCGTGAAATGTGCGACCCCACTCAGGTGGAGTGGCCTTCTCCGGGGCCACTCTGCCCTAAGCGATCGACGTCGAGAAAGGGCGCAGGACGAGATGAACTTTGATGGCCAGATTGTCGTCGTAACGGGCGGCGCGGGTGGCTTGGGCATGGGCATGCTCCAGGCGTTCGGGAATCTTGGCGCTACCCTGGTCTGCATGGACCGGGTGCCACCGAAGGACCCGCCACATCCCACGGAATTCATCCAGACCGACGTCGAGTCCTCGAAGTCGGTCGAGGGCGCCTTTGCTGAGCTCGCCAGATCAGTCGGGCCGCCGGATGTTCTCGTGAATTGTGCTGGCATCCGGGAGATCGTAGGCGCGATGGAGTTGCCGCCCGACGAATGGGACCACATTATCGCCGTCGACCTAAGCGGAACCTTCTACGCATGCAAATCCGCCGCCCGCCTCATGATCGACCATGAGCGGCACGGATCTTTGATCGCCATCTCTTCGGTGGCCGGCCTTGTCGGAATCGCGAACCGGCCTGCGTACTCGGCCGCGAAGCACGGGCTCATCGGCCTTGTTAGGGTACTTGCCCACGAACTTGCTCCGCACAAGATACGAGCTAACGTGATCGCGCCAGGGCTGATCAGGACCCCGCTTACCGAAGCCTACACTGGCAATCCAGAATTCGCGAAAGAGCTGGCGCTCACGATTCCCGAGGGAAGCTACGGGCTGCCCTCGGATATCGCTCACGCAGCTACCTTTTTGGCCTGTGCGGAGTCCCGGTATATCACGGGCACCGTGCTAACGGTCGACGGCGGCTTCATGGCAGAGCGCAGTTTTGCCCTGGAGGGGCCCTCCGGATCGAGTGCCTACTTCGACCGCGCAGCCTCCACGCACTGAGAATCGCGGCACTTAGACGCGGCACTCCCCCATGGGAGGGGACAGTGGCGATCGGCTCTTCGTCAACCACAACCGGTGGAGAGGAACTCGCGCGCGCCGGCGGTATAGAGGATTGCCTCAGCCTTGATGGCGCGGGCTTGTTCCCGTTACCGCTCACTACGCCCTGAAGTCAAACAATAACTTTCCTGTGCAAGGAGCCGAGTTCGGATCGTAAGGCTGCAAAGAAGGTGGGAGCTATGGCAATAGAGGACCAGGACGCGACAGCGGCAGGGGCCACCACCAAGGACCACTTGAATCGGGGCGTCATCGGACTGCCCTCCGCGGTGGTCCAATCCGCGGCGATGGTGGCGCCGACCGCAGGAATCGTCGCCACCGTTGCGTTCATCGCTGGCTATGCAGGCCTCGCCTCGCCGTTGACCTTTGCCATCGGTACGATCATCTGTCTTGCCATCGGCATAGTAGTAGGCGAGTATGCGCGCCGGATCCCCACCGCAGGCGCGTTTTACTCTTATCTGAGAGAAACCTTCGGCCCGGCGACGGGGTTCGTGGCCGGACTGGTCCTGGCGCTCTCATACTTCATCGTCTTTGGCTTCCAGGTTGGGTTCTTCTCCTCGTTTGTGCAAGGACTCACCGCCGGCGACGGCTTCTCAGTGCCGTGGCAGATCTTCGCGGTTGCGCTGTTCTGCCTGAGCGTCGGCTTGGCTGTGGTTGGCGTCAAGCCATCTCTCCGGACAGGGCTTATTGCGCTTTCTATCGAGTGCGTGATCCTGCTCGTCGTCGGGTTGCTGATCGTTGCGAAGGGGGGCGCCTCGGGAAACTCTTTCGCGCCATTCGACTGGTCTCACAGTCTGAAGGGACAGTCCGGTCTGTGGATCGCCGTGGTGTATACCATCTTCTCGTTCACGGGGTTCGAGTCTGCTACGACTCTAGGCGAGGAAGTAAAACGCCCGAGGCGCAATATCCCGCTCGCCGTCGTCGGCACCGTGCTCGTGATTGGCATATTCGAAACCTTCATGTCCTACGCGTCGGTGATCGGATACGGTACATCGAAGACGGGCATTGCATCGCTGGTTGGCGCGCCGAGCCCGATTAGCAGTCTTGCCGAACGATACGGCAACTCGTCACTGTCATTTCTCGTGACGCTGGCGATCGTATCGAGCTTCACGGCTCTCAACGTAGTTACGGTGTCAGCCCTCTCCAGGATGGCCTACAGCATGTCCCGCGATGGCCTCTTGCCGAAAATGATGGGCCAGCTCAACAGCCGAGGAGCTCCTGGGCGCTCGGCAGTCGCCATTGGCGGCTCGGCTCTGGTCCTGATCCTGATCTTCGGCACGGTATGGGGCCCCGAGGTGCTGGCATCGTGGATGTCATATTTCGCGACACTGTTCTGGATCGTGGCCTACGTCTTTGTGGTGATTGGCATCGTGCGATTCATGTGGGTGAAGCGACGTAGTGAGGCCTCGTGGTTCTACCACGGATTCATCCCTCTGGTCGCTTTCGGAGGTCTAATCTGGGTAGCCTATGGCAACGTCCATCCATTGCCACCGGCACCTTTGGACTACTTTATCTGGGCCACGATAGGCGTGATCGCGCTAATCGGTGGCCTAGGATACTGGCTGCGACGCAACCGTCCTGAGGTCGTGGAGCGAGCCGCATTCATTTTCGAGAGCGATGATTAGACGAGCCTATGAGCCGACTAGCCACGCTGAAGGAAGGGAATGACGTGCCCCCAAAGAACACTCCTGCGATCAAGATGTACGCATTTCACTGCGGTGGAGAGAAGACGATCCGCGCCGTCTACGATCCGTTCGACGCGAACTGCGCCGCCGCTATCCAGGTGCCATACTTCTTCTACCTGATCAGGCATCCGGAGGGAGACGTCCTTTTCGACAACGGAGCACATCCTGCCCTGATCGACCACGCGAGGAGCCGTCTCGGCGACGCAGCCGACCTCTTCGAGATCACAATGTCGCCGGGGGAGGACGTGGTGTCGCGCTTGCACACGCTCGGAATCGAAGGCGAAGGGATTAGTCACGTTGTGCAGTCGCATCTCCACTACGATCATGCTGGCGGTCTCGAATTCTTGACTGAGGCCACGGTCTACGTGCAGAAGGAGGAATTGCCGTTCGCCTATTGGCCGCCGGTTTACCAGAAGGACATCTACGTTCGCCAGGACTTCGACGATGTGAGGAAATGGAAGGCACTGACTGGCGACTACGATCTGTTCAATGACGGTCGTCTCTTGATCTTCCCGACCCCAGGACACACGCCGGGGCATCAATCCTTGCTGGTGCGCCTCGACAGCCAAGCGTTCATCTTGGTCGGTGATGCCGCGTACGACAAGGAAAAGATGCAGCACCGATGCCTGCCAGGCGTGCTGTGGAGCCCGGACGCAATCATCGCGAGCTGGGAGCGTATTGAGGACATGCAGCGACGGTACGACGCAGAACTGATTCTGACCCATGATCTGCACTGGGAAGAGACGATCAAGCTGGGTCCGGAGGAATGTTACGAGTGATCGCCGGGCGGGTCGTCAAAGGACGTGCCGACTGAGCCCGACGACTCCTCGAGCCATATCGGGGGCCGAGGTGATCCCCCCGTCGCCATGTGTGCGTATGCTGATCCGTGTCCGGTCTGCTCGGAATAGGTCGTGCGAGTACTCGAAGGGAACTCCCTGGTCATCAACACTCGTGCGCAGGATAGAAAAGAGGGGTGATCCGCTAATTACATCCAGGACCAGAGCCTCATCATTCGTCGCCGAGACGACTTCGATATTTTCTTGGGCCACAGCCGGTTTTACGCCGAAGCGTAATTCCAAAATTTCGTACAGCGACCCCCCCAGCGGGCACTCGAGCAGATCGGGGAAACGAGCCGCAGGCAGCTGGACATGCTCAAGCGATATCGGCGTGGCGTCGGCAAGCCGGATCCGCACGATGTCATAGACTGACGCGCCAGGTTCGATTTGCAGCTGCTCGACACTGTTCTGGCTGGCCGTGACTATCGAAGTCCGAATTACCTTTGACCCAGCAGTGAACCCCTGGTCTCGCAGCAGCGAAGGGACGCCAACGATCCGGGACAAGTCCCGGTCCACCTTCGTGGCGATGAACGTGCCTCCCTTCCGGCCCGGCACCCGCCGGATGGCGCCCTCCCACTCCAAGGCGCCGAGGGCCTCGCGCAGGGACGTTCGGCTGACCCCGAACTCAACAGCCAGGTCACGTTCGGCGCCGAGTCGCTGGCCCGGCCGCAAGACCCCGGAAGAGATCTGATCCAGCAGCCAGAGCCTAAGCTTATTAGCGGTCGCGCCAATCGGCGGTGGTTGCAGGATGCGATTCGCCATACAGTCGATTATACGAGCCCGCGGCGAGCGTGCGGGCCAGTCGGATTTGGTGATCAGCAGCGTGCGCCTGAAACGTATAGCACTCGGCGAAGCGTTCGATGTCCTGTTCGTCGTTGAATCCGTGCGGGGTCGATGGGTAAGACACCAACGACAGTTCCGATTTCTGCTCCTTGACCTCGTCACACTAAACAGCTTTTGGGCTGCGTTCGCAGTGCATGACTGTCACGCCTTAGTTGCGCACCAGGTGATACGATGTGCCTAATGTTTATCACAACGTGGGATGGCTTTAGATGAACGACTGGCGGGGCCCGAACGCAAACCTTATCGGCCAGCCTGGGTCCAGGAGCGCGCTCGGGACGCCAGCCCTCGTCCTGGATCTCGATCGGCTCGACGCAAATATCCGGTCGATGGCAACGCATGCCGAATCGCGCGGCTACCAGCTGCGGCCTGTGGCGAAGATCCACAAGTCGGTAGAGATCGCTCGCCGCCAAGTCGATGCCGGAGCGATCGGCATGTGCTGCGCGACCCTCAGCGAGGCGGAAGCAATGGTCGCAGGCGGGATACCGGCTGTCACGTTGTTCACCTCGGTGGTGTCGGAGCCCAAACTGCAGCGACTAGCGGCGCTCAATGCGCGGGCCGAGGATTTGATCGTCGTGACCGACGACTTCGGCAACGTCGCGCAACTTAGTGAGGTCATTCGCCCAACCGGGCGCACTCTTCAAGTGATGGTCGACTTCGAGTTGGGGGGTGGACGCACGGGTCTGGCCGACGAGGACAGCGCTGTAGCACTGGCTGGCCGCATCCGTGAGACTGAAGGACTCGAGTTCGTCGGGATACAGGCTTACAATGGCTTGGGACTTTCGGAGACCGATTACAACTCCCGGCGTAAAGTCGTGCTTGAGCGGGCCCGCCGAGTTTCCGAGCTTGTTGCCCGGCTCGACGCCGAGGGCCTCCATCCTCGAATCGTCTCCGGTGCCGGCACGGGAAGTCATGATGTTGATGCCGATGCGGGTATCTTTACCGAAATGCAAGTGGGCTCTTACGTTTTCATGGATGTCCATTACATCGACGCCGTCATGCGCCGAAGTGAGTCGCATCCGTTCGAGCCAGCACTGACTGTCTTGGGTACAGTCGTCAGCGCAGCACAGCCGGGCTTTGTCATCACTGACGTTGGGCTCAAAGAGGTCGATGGCGCCTTCGGCCCCATAAGCCCGTGCATAATAAACGGGGCGCCCTCCGGCGCCCGTTACTCTCTCGTGGGCGATGACATGGGCCGCATCGACTTCGCGAACGCCGGCGAGGGCATTCCTGTTGGCGCTAAGTTTGAATTGCTAACACCTCATTGTTACCAGACGGTAACGCTTTATTCTGTTTACCACTGTGTGTCCGGGGACAAGCTGGTGGATATTTGGCCTGTCGATGCACTGAGAAGCTGGTAAATCGTGCAGGCGAAAGGTCCGGGACCGGCCTGTTAACCGCTCCGCGATCGGGATCTCGGCAAGGTCGCAGGTCCTCGGCCAATGAAGCTTGCAGCCACGCCATGCCGGTTGTTCATGACGGCCAGGGCCTGGGCCACGTCCGCGGTGCTCTCAGCTCTGCAGGCGATCCGCCTGGGACTGGCCGTGACCGGCAGTCTGAAGTACGGACCGGACCTGGGTGTCGAAGGCCGGTCCGCCCGGAAGCAAGCCTTCGAAGATCGCGCTGCCGATAGTGAATGCCCAGGCGCCGCTGCGGGCGAGCAGCTGGATCTGTTCCTCTGCCTCAACCGAGCCGGCGGCGATCACCGGTCCAGCCGAGGCGTCTGCAACTGCCGAAGTTAGCGCCTCGGGGTCGGCGGATGGGTGCCGGTAGGTGAGCAGGTCCAGGCCATGAACGCCATTCAGCGATGAGAGTGTTCTGGCGCTGTCGGCGATCTCGGTAATGTCCCCGGTCAGGATGCTTGGGTGTCCCGTCACGCGGCCGGGGAACGGGCAGTAGCGGATAGCCGAGCCTCTGAGCTTGGGCAGGGCTTCGGTGACGTGTGTTCCGCCCAGTACCCAGTCAACTCCGATCTGCGGTGCCATCTCAATCGAGCGCAGTTCATCGGAGGCGCTGGTCGACACGACTTCGAGCATCACTTCCCGGCCGTCTTCGTGCGCCCGGCGAGTGATCTCCGTAAGCTGAGCCGGGCTTGCGCCGATGTCCTTGAAGCCGACGTATCTCAGATCTGTGCCTCGGACCTGATCGTAGACTGCCAGCGCGTTGTCGACGGTGACGTCATCGTGCGTCAGCATGAAGATGAACTCGATCACCCGGCTCCTCCTGATCATCGCCCGCCAGCCGGCGCAGTCTGCCTGGGGGGGCGAGTCTGAATATATGGCTGCGGTGCAGCCTCGTGGTCCCTGCGAAGGTCACACGGTGTTCGCCAGTCCCTTGCGGTGCAGAGTGAATTCAAAGGCGTCCGGCTGATGGTATTCGTGCGATAGCAACACGGGCCTGCCCGATGTGTCGTAGTCGACTTGCATGAGGTACAGCAACGGCGTGTTCCTCGGCACGCCAAGAGCCGCCGCGAGTTGCCGGTCGGCCCCGACCGGGCGGATGAAGGCCACGCCCTGCGTGATCGCGACGCCGAACTCCGCGCCGTAAATCTGATACAGCGACTCCTGGCCCATCCGCTCGAGCCGGGACGCTTTGTCACCGACCACGAAGGCCGGAATCACGTCCCGCGAGAAGACGACAGGATGGCCGTCAGCTGTGCGTATGCGCTGTACTACATGGACCGGCACCCCAGGCGGAATCGAGAGTCTCGCGGCCTCCTCGGCCGTGGCCTTGGCCGGATAGACCCTCAGGTCCTGGGTGCCAGGTGTCATGCCCGTGGCCTGGATCAGGTCGGTGACGCCGAAGTTGACGTCCAGGTTGTTCCTCAGCCGAGGCCGGTGCGTCACGAACGTGCCAGCGCCCCGTAGACGCTGCAGATAACCGTCCTCCTGCAGGCCGCGCAGTGCCTCCCGCAGTGTTGGCCGGCTCACTCCCATGGACCGGGCAAGGTCAGCCTCGGGCTCGACGCGAGAGCCGGGCCGCCATTCGCCGCTCTCAATCCTGGCCACCAGGGCCTCTTTGACCTGGTCACGCAGCTGGACGGTTGCACCGCCACGCGACCCTGGGTGCTCGGTGTCCCGCATCATGTCAGATCTGAGCTCCGCCTAGATAGTCTGACTAATCACTCTTCACATCTCGTCTACGTTGACATTCAGGACAGGTGACGCCTACCGTAAACCCAGATAGGTCAAGCTTAACAGGGGACCTTAAGTCCACGGACTTCCCTCCGGTGAGCACAGCGCGGTCGGGAGGCACGCAGCGGTCCGGCGACCGGCCTAAGCCGTCGCGAGGTGGTTCTGGAGGCGGAACTTGTCCCTTCTTGGCCTTGATATCGGGACCAGCGCGTGCAAGGGCCTCCTGCTCGGGTCCGATGGCCGGGAGATCGCCTCGGCGATCGTCGAGCACAGCCTCATGTTTCCGCGCCCTGGATGGGTAGAACTGAGCGCCGAAGCCACGTGGACTGATGCCCAGGACATAATCCGCAGGCTCGCCGCGGAGGCGACGCGGAACGGTGATCCGGTCGGCGCGCTCGCGTTCTCGGTATCAGGTGACGAAGCCGTTCCCGTCGACCCAGCTGGCCGTGTTCTCTACCCGTGCATCATGTCGATGGACTCCCGGACGGCGGAAATCGCCCGACGGTGGGACGACTCAGCCGACTCCGACATGATCTACCGCCTGACCGGACTCCCCGCTGCGCCGAACTGGCCGCTCCTGCGGCTCTTGTGGCTGAAAGAACACAAGCCGCAGGTATACGCCAGCACGGCGCAGATGCTGTGCTGGGAAGACCTCATGATCGCGCGCCTGACGGGCAGCGCGGTGACCGATCATTCCCTGGCCTCGCGGACGATGGCGTTTGACGTCGGCAAGCGCGACTGGTCCGGCGAGATCCTCGCGCTCGCCGGCATCGCCCCATCCGTGTTCCCGCCGTCCGTGCCGCCGGGGACCGTTGTGGGTGCAGTCGCACCGGGCCCCGCGGATGATCTCGGCCTGGGGCCTCGGGTGCTGGTGGTCGCGGGCGGCTTCGATCAGGCGATGGCGGCGCTCGGGGCCGGCCTGGCGCATCCCGGCCAGGCGGTCGTGGGCACCGGCAGCTGGGAGGCGCTGACGATCCTGACCTCTAGTCCAGCGGTCGCGCCGTCGTTGCGGACCGGAGGCTATGCGTCCGGATGCTACGTCGCCGGCGACCTCTATTACTGCCTGGCAAGCAATCCCGGCGGGGGGTCGGTGGTCCGGTGGTTCCGCGACACCCTCGGGGCTCCCGAGCTGGACGCCGCCCGCCGCACCGGCGCGGACGCCTTCGACCTGCTCATGCAGCAGCTTCCCGACGGCCCGACCGGGATGCTCGCACTGCCGCATTTCGAAGGGTCATATACGCCCTGGATGGACCCAGCGTCCACCGGCGCGCTTCTGGGCCTCCAGCTCAGCACCACCCGCGGCGAGATGCTGAAGGCGTTGCTGGAAGGCATCACCTTCGAGCTCGCCGAGAACATCGCGCGGATGGAAGCCGCCGGTGTCCAGGTCGGTGAGCTGCGCGCGACCGGTGGTGGCGCGCGATCTGCGGCCTGGCTGCAGCTGAAGGCCGATATCACTGGTCGTGCCGTGACCCGCGTCGCGGTATCAGAGGCAGGATGCCTGGCGGCGGCCTGCCTCGCGGGGGTCGGCGCTGGCGTTTTCTCCTCGGCCGCCGAGGCAGTTGGGGCGGTCGCGAGGACAGCTGAGTCCTACCAGCCCCGGCCGCAGGTTCATGTGATCTACCAGGAGGCCTTCTCGCGGTACCGGCAGCTGTACGCCGCCCTGCGACCCCTGGCCACCCCGAGGACAGGCACTAACGGCAGCGCTGCCGCCACCTTCGCCCCGACAGCGTGAACGGAGAGCACACAATGAGCACCGCGCAGACGCCCCAGGCTGGCCGTAGTGAAAAAGGCTCGCTCGCAACGGTTGCCGACACCGAACTGCAGGGCGGCGCTATCGGCCTGCCGGCGATTCTGATGCAGGCCATTACCCAT
>Ga0209169_10001556_pt1 | contig 14002 bp, 16 predicted proteins | sample HubBroMetageWRM4_FD_188346 | JGI IMG/M metagenome (GOLD analysis project Ga0209169, IMG submission 188346) | Warmed soil microbial communities from the Hubbard Brook experimental Forest, New Hampshire - Hubbard Brook CCASE Soil Metagenome WRM 4... | ecosystem: Environmental > Terrestrial > Soil... | reverse complement strand
GTTCTTGATGTCCGCGGGCAGGTCGTCCCAGCTGGCGGCCTGCTTCTCGGTCGACCGGACGAAGTACTTGATGTTCTCGAAATCGATGCCGGTCAGATCAGCGCCCCAGTTCGGCATCGGCTTGCGCCGGAACAGCTTGAGGCCCTTCAGCCGCAGGTCCAGCATCCACTGCGGCTCGTCCTTCAGTGCCGAGATGTTCCGGACGACCTCCTCGGACAGGCCACGGCGCGCGGACTCGCCCGCCACGTCCGAATCGGCCCAGCCGAACTTGTAACGCTCCAGCCCCTCAAGCTCGGGGTGCGCGATCGTCGTCATGCCTGGATGCCTCCGGGCTCAGTTGTTGTCGTGTCGGCGGCGGTGCCGATCATGGCCTTGCGTACGTTCATGAGCGATCGCGCGGGATATACGTGGCACATATCCCGTCAACGCTCTAGCCCCACGCCTTAAAGGCTATCACAAATTCCGGAAATATATTGCTGGTTTCTTGCTACCTGAGTTCGATGAGGAGCGGGCACGGGATGAGGAGCAGGCAGGTGGAGTCAGCCACCGGCGGGACCGCCGGGCGCCGGTATGGCGCTGCTAATCTGCTGTCCACTGGGCCGGCTTGCGCTCGGCCGGCGGCGGCTGGCGGGCGGGAGCCGGCGTGGGCCCTGACCAGGCCCCGGCCGGCAATCCGTCGCTGACGCGCACTCCTGCGATCCCGGACGCACCCAGGACGACCATCAACCCGTAAGGAAAACGATGACAGCGGTAAAGGCAGCTGCCGGCAAGGAATCTATTTTCAACCGCATAGCGGATTATGTATCAGCAGCAATGGGACGGCCGACCAACATCATGATCTGGCTCGTGCTAGTGGTCGGATGGACACTCCTATTCGCCGTGCACGTCGTCAGCCCTAATGCTAACTTCCTGCCGGCCTGGTTTACCGGAACGGCATTCAACTTCCCGCTGAACCTTGTTACGACAGTCGCGGAGCTGTTCATCGGATTTCTTGTAGCGGCCGCCTCGAACCGGTCCGAGCGGAACCTGGAACTGACCCTGGCAGCTATCGCGGTTCAGGAAGAGCACATAGAAGATGTCGAGACAAAGCTCTCCGAGGAAGTGGCGTCGAATACTGCTCTTACCCAGCAGGTCCACGACCTGACCACCCAGATCCACGATTTCCTGACCGCGGCCAAGCTATCCGAATCAGTGGCCTCGAATACTGCCCTTACCCAGCAGGTCCACGAGCTGACCTCCCGGATCCACGATTTCCTGACCGAAACCAAGTCGTAGCACGGCCGTTGCCCGAGCCCACCGCGCTGACCAGCACCGTGGTACTGTCGGGCTACCACTCCGGACCTCGGTGGCTGATGGCGCTTGCCGTCTGCCCCGCCGAGATGTTCGGAGTTTTCGATGCTGGAATCGGGTAAGACCCGCGCGGTTCGTGCCTTCGTCACGGCCAGCCCGCCCCGCCGCCCGGCCGCCGACCTTTACCGCCAGGCGAGTACGCCTGCTGCACGTGGGCAGTGAGTCCGGCGGCGGGGGGGCCGCTGGGCTTACTGCCCGCTCCGGGATGAGGGACATCAACGTCGCGGGCCGCTGTCGCGGACCCGCGCAATAGCAGGAGGAAAATGATGCGGACACTCGGATACGTCACGGCGATCACCCTGGCGGCCGCCGCGGCGACGCTCGGGGTGCTGGCAGTCAAATCGCTGCCGGATGCGCGACGGTACCTAGAGATGCGCAAAATGTAGTAATAAGAGCTGTTGCTCCGGACCTCGGCAGCTGCACCCGCGAAACATTCGTGGCTGCACGGCAAGGGCCGGAGTTTTTCTTTATACGCCTGCAGCACAGGAATCCCCGGCCGCCGCCACCCAGCCGGTCAGCTGCGGCTCCCCGCCCCGGTGAGCCCCTGCATGACTTGCCTGGTCGGGTGGGGTTTGAGTCGGCGCGCGATCGTTACCGCTGCTCTGGCGATGGTGAGCTCACCCGTGGTAACTTCAGGCTGTTGCCCTGGACCTCGGTGGCAGATCGTGTTCGCCGTCGGCGAATGCCGCCAGCAAGCCGGGAGCATTCGATGCTGGGCTTTAGCCAGGTAACCCCCCCTCGTACTTCTGTCGCGGCCAGCGCGCCCGGTAACCCGGACGCGGACGGCTGCGACTGTCCCATGACTGGGCTTCGGCGGCTTATTCGCCATCAGCCATCCGGGAAGCCCGATGGCCACCCACATCCGGTCTGAACGAGTTAGCCGCTGGGCCCGGACGCCCGCCCGGCTGCGGGACATGAAGGAAGCCCATGCTTAACGTGGATCTCAGTATCGGTGACTTCGACGGTCAGGCCGTCGTCGCGCTGCGCGGGAAATCTAACCCGGCCGACATCCCCGATGTCGCGTCCCATCTGATCGCGGCCGTGGCGGCCTGCGGGCCGTCGGTCATCGTGGACCTGGCAGGCCTTGAGGGCATCGACTACAGCGGCCTGTCGGTGCTGCTGCGAATACGGAAATGGACCAGGCAAAGCGGCGGTGACCTGCCCCTGGCAGCCCCGCAGCAATCCGTGCGCCAGATTCTGGAAGCTACCGGCCTGATCGATGTCTTCTCGATTTATCCCAGCGTGGAAGCGGCCGCGAACAGCCTGAGACAGGCCCAGGCGTGGTCGCCGGCGCCACAGCGGCCCAGTGCCGCTATGGTTATCAGGCCGAATGGTCGGCGGTCGGCATGCCGCTCTGCCCGGCACTCGCCGGTCCGGCCGCTGTCCAGGCGCGGAGCGTGCCGGCCGCGGCACACGTCGTGTAACGCCCGCGTTAAATGGTGCTCGCGGGGAGGGAGGACCACATGGTCAGCGTGGATCTGAGTGCTGGTGACGCCGGGCCGGAGTTCATCGGCGTGACGGCGCCGGCGCGCGGGTGGAAGCTGGGGCGGCACGCGGGGGCGGCGCCGGTGGCTGGGGGTCCTGGCTGTGTCGCGGTGACATGATCCTGGCCGTGTCGTGCGCGTGAGGGGCTGCCGGGCGGGGCTGCAAGGGTTGCAAGGGTGACGGGGAGCCGCCCGGCCAGAATCTGGGCACTGGTGGCGGCACAGGCGGCTGCTCGCGGCGGCCAGGTGTCGGCGGAGGATGCGTGCGTGGCGGCTGTGGCCGCGGTTGAGGTCACAGGTGCCTGGCTGATCGCGGCGAGAGGGGCGGAGGCAGGTCACCTCATGCGGGTGACTGATGAGGTTAGCGGGGTGCTCGCCGAGCTCCAGCTGACCCTGGGGGAGGGCCCGGGGCCGGATGCCGCTGCGTCGGGGGGAGCGGTGCTGGCTTCTGATCTTGGTGACGGGGAAGCTGCCCGCCGGTGGCCGGTGTTCGCCCCGGCGGCCCGCCAGGCCGGGGCATCGGCGATCTTCGTGTTCCCGCTGCGGATAGGGGCGATCCGGGCCGGGGTAATGGGCCTGTACCGAGAGCGGCCCGGCCCGCTGAGCGGTTCCCATCTGGGTGATGCGCTGGTCTTCGCCGATACCGCGACCCTGCTGCTGCTCGAGGCCCAGGACCAGGCGGCGGGCGAGGCCGGGTCCGGGCCGGGCGGGCAACCCGCGGACCTGGCCCTGCGCCGCGCGGAAATCGATCAGGCCACCGGGATGCTCACCGAGCAGCTCGGCGTCGGCATCGCGGAGGCATTTATCCGGCTGCGGGCCTACGCGTATGCTCATGACCGGGCACTGTCTGATCTGGCCCGCGATATTGTCGCGCGCCGGCTACGGCTGCGTCCCGACCCGGACCTGCGCCTGGACGGTCAGGTGTGAGAGAGCGCACGCTTACTCGTGCTGGCCGATCTTGCTGGCTGTTCCTGAAAGGGTGAGCGGGATGGACGGAGAACTGCTGTCGGAGACGTTCGTTGAGCTGACGGACACGCTGGTGGTGGGCTTCGACGTGATCGACTTCCTGCACGTGCTGACCGACCGGAGCGTGCAGCTGCTTGACGTCTCCGCGGCCGGGCTCCTGCTGGCCGACCCGCGCGGTGACCTGCGCGTGGTGGCCGCCTCCAGCGAGGCCGCCAGGTTGCTTGAGCTGTTCCAGCTGCAAAACGACCAGGGCCCCTGCCTGGACTGCTTCCGGACCGGCCAGCCCGTCCAGGCCGCGGACCTGGCTGCCGTGTCGCAGCGCTGGCCGCGGTTCGTTCCCGCCGCCCGCGATGCCGGGTTCGCCGCCGTGCAGGCCCTGCCGATGCGGCTGCGCGAGCACGTCATCGGCGCGCTGAACCTGTTCCGCGCCACCCCAGGAGCCTTCGCACCCGCGGACGTCCGCGTCGGCCAGGCCCTGGCCGACGTGGCCACCATCAGCCTGCTGCACGAGCGGAGCATGCGGCACAGCGACACCCTGAACGAGCAGCTGCAGACCGCGCTGAATAGCCGGGTCATCATCGAGCAGGCCAAGGGCAAGCTCGCCGAGCGCCTCGGGGTGGACATGGACGAGGCATTTACCCTGCTGCGCGACCGCGCCAGGACGAGCAACCGCCGCCTGTCCGACCTGGCCCAGGCGTTCGTCGACGGCACGGAAACAATCACCGGCCCGGCCGCGGGCAGGCCCCGGCAGCGGGTGCCGGGCGACGGGAAGGCTCGCCAGCGGCCACGGCCTGGCTCCCGGCCCGTGTCGTAGACCCGCGTGTGCTTGGCGTGAATGGGCGCCGGAGTTCTCCGCGTTCGGGCCGGCGCTTGGAAAGCGTACCGGCCGGAAAACGACAATAACCCTCGGGAGATACCTTCTCCTTTGTGTTAGGAACATAAACCCCCATCATTGCCTAACGCCGCTTTTCGGCGACTCTCGTTGTCGGCCGCCGCCCGCTGGCAGGCACGCGTCTCGGTCAGGACCGACCGGCGGGGATACATCTTCGGACCGTGCATTTGGCGGCCCGGGAATCAGGCGTACTGTGAACATAGGACTATCGCTCTTGTCGTGCCAGTGCGTACGCGAGATCGCGACTCCGGCTGCTCTGGACTCTCGGCGGCACCTGACACTCCAGGTCGAACAGGTGGCACGCCATGACAGGTCCAATCGGCTCGCTGGCCCCGGCAGGCTGCTCGAGTCAGGAACTCGCCGAACTAACCGACCGTGAACTGCTGGGCATCGTGAGCTCGCTGCCCCGCTTCAGCCAGCGGCGGATAGCGGCGTGCGACCTGCTGGTCAGCCGTTACCGTGACCTGGTCTGGTCCTGCGTCCAGCGATATAGGCACAGCCCTGAGCCGGCTGAAGACCTGATGCAGGTCGGCTACGTTGGCTTGGTCGCGGCGATTAACAACTTCGACCCGGCCGTTGGCTGCACCCTGGCGACCTATGCTCACCCGTACATCACCGGCGAGATCAAGCGGTATTTCCGGGACAAGCGCTGGCAGGTTCACGTCGCCCGGCCCGTCAAGGAACTGGCCGTCCGGGCCCGGGCGGCGACCTGGCAGCTGTCCCAGGAGCTCGGGCGGATGCCAGCCGAGTCCGACCTGGTCGCCTCCCTCGGAGTCAGCAGCCGTGATCTGCGGAACGCCCAGCTGGCCGAGATGGCGTTCCAGCCGTCCTCGCTGGACGCGCCGACGTCCAGCGAGCCCGGAGCGGCCGTGTCTGCCGACCTCCTGGGCGGGGAGGACCCGCGGATAGACCATGTGATCGATATGCAAGCCGTCGCCACGCACTGGCCCGAACTGCCGGCGCTCGAGCGGGAGATCCTGCTGATGCGCTTCTACGGCAGCATGACCCAGGATCAGATCGGCCGGCAGCTCGGCCTCTCCCAGATGCAGGTCTCCCGGCTGCTCAGCCGCGCGCTCCGCTACCTCCGCCCGCGCCTGCTCGCCTAGCCGAGCTCTCCATCCTCAGGGAACCATATTTTCTGGAAATGAATTGCTAGTTTAATGTTTCCAGTATAGGCTGAGCGCAGGTCCCAGGATCAGCCGCCGACGGCGGCCAGCCGTCCGGGGTCACCAGGGGGGGCCATGCCAGGTCACCAGCGACCCGGGTTCTCCGCTGTAAAGGAAGTCCCGTCATGACCGAACCAGCAGCAGAACCAGCGGCAGAACCGGCGGGCGCAACCAGCACTCTGCCGCCGCCATCAGCCAACGGCTCTGCCCGGCCGGCGCCGCAGCCGCCGATGCCCGGACCGTCGCGTACCCGGATCAGCAGCATGCGCATCGCGCTGATCGCGGGCACCGTCATCCTCGTCGTGGTGCTGATCTTCATCATCCAGAACGCGAAGGCCGTCAGCATCAGCTTCCTGGGCGCGCACCTGCACCTGTCGCTGGCCGTAGCGCTCTTGCTCGCCGCCATCGCGGGCGCGCTGGTGATGGCCGCCGCGGGGACCGCACGTATCACCCAGCTGCGCCAGACCATGCGCCGCGACCGGCACCGGCGCAACGCCGGCTAACCAGACGATAACCCGGCGCCCGTTTGCGGCCTTTTAAAAAGACAAAGACCATGAGGCCGAACGGGCATTGGTGTGTCGTGCTGGCCCCCGCTCTCACCCAGGATGGCGTGCGGTACGCTGGGTATACGTATTAAGGCGTCGCCATGAGGGCGCGCCGGTCGTCTGTCGCTCGGTGAGCGAACTGGGTTTCCACGGGTGTGGCGCCTTCGACAACGCGGCCACAGAACTCCCTGGAGACCATTATTTTGACAGCTCTGCCTGCAGAAAAGTCCGTAGTTAGGCCTATCGGCCAGCCGCGAACGGCCCGGCGGCGCGAACAGCGCCCGGCGCTAGTTCCGGCTCCTGACGTTACCTTCGCTGATCTGGGCGTCCCGGCACCCCTGGTGGCAGCCCTTCGCGAAGGCGGAATCACCGTGCCGTTCGCCGTCCAGGCCGCCACGCTGCCCGACGCGCTGGCCGGCGTCGACATTCTCGGCCGGGCCCAGACCGGCTCGGGGAAGACGCTCGGGTTCTGCATCCCGCTCGTGACCAGGCTCGCCGGGGGATACACGATGGCCTGCCGCCCGCGTGGCCTGGTACTGGTGCCGACCCGTGAGCTTGCCACCCAGGTCCAGGCGGTCCTCTCACCGCTGGCGCACGCCATGGGGCTAAGCGTCGCCGCCATCTTCGGTGGCACCCCGCAAAGTCCGCAAGTGGCTGCCCTGCGCAACCGCGCGGATATCGTCGTTGCCTGCCCGGGGCGGCTGGCCGATCTCATCGGGCAGGATCACTGCCACCTCGGCGATGTCGAGGTCACCGTGATCGACGAAGCGGATCACATGGCCGACCTGGGGTTCCTGCCGGCCGTCCGGCGGCTGCTCGAGGACACTCCGCCGGAAGGCCAGCGGCTGCTGTTCTCGGCGACCCTCGACGGTGCCGTGGACGTCCTCGCACGGCGTTTCCTGAGCCGGCCGGCCAGGCACTCCGTCGACGCAGCCTCCCCGCCGGCCCAGATCGTCCATCATCTTCTTACCGTCACCTCGGCCGAGCGGGTCGAGGTTGTCGCCGCCCTGGCCAGCGGTGACAACCGCGTGCTGATCTTCACCAGGACCAAGCACGGGGCGCAGAAGCTAGCCCGCCAGCTGAACATGGCGGGCGCGCCCGCGGCAGAACTCCACGGGAACCTCGCCCAGGGTGCCCGCAGCCGCAACCTTGCGGCGTTCGGCTCCGGCGAGGTGCGCGTCCTGGTGGCGACCGACATCGCTGCCCGCGGTATCCACGTGGACGGCATCGACCTGGTGATCCACGCCGATCCCCCGACCGAGCACAAGGCCTACGTGCACCGATCTGGCCGGACCGCCCGCAACGGCGCCGACGGGGTGGTGGTCACCGTGCAGACCGCTGCGCAGGCGGCCGAGGTCCGCATCCTGATGCGCAAGGCGGGCGTGACGCCGCAGGCCGCTACCGCCAGTCCGGGTTCGGCGGTGCTGCGCTCGATCGCGGGCCCCCCGGTCAGGCGCATCGCCCCGGTGACCAAGCTCGCCTGGGCTCCGGCAGCGGAAAGCGCCCGGGCCACTGGCCACGGCGCCGCCGCCGCGTCGGGCAGCTTCCGTGGCCGTGGCGGGCGGGGACGACGCTAGGCGTGGGGGGAAAAGCAGGGTATTGTCAATAATGTTGCTCCGGACCCAGGCAGTGGTTACGCCCGAGAAATAGCGGCTGCCTGCGGGATCCGGAGTTTTTCATGCCCGGGCACTACGCGCGTGGTGCTTTCACCGGCGAAAGCCTGTGCCCGCGGCAGATATTTGCCTTGCGACGTGCATTTTCTGGCCTGGCCGCTGCATCGTTCCCGGCAGCTCCGGCCGCGCTTAGAAAAGGAACGATCGCGATGACTAATCAGCTCACTGCCGGTTACGAAGGCACGGAGCCGTTCCCGGGCGGCGGCAGCACGCCACGCACGTTCGAAGCCGGGGTCCGGATAGCGGTGACAGCCGCGATCGTCGTCGTGCCGTTCGGCGGTCTGGCGGTGGCGGTATGGCTCGCCTGGGGTCACGGCCTGCACCTCACCGACATCCTGCTCGCGGCGGCCTTCTACCTGGTGACGGGGCTCGGGGTGACCATCGGCTTCCACCGGCTGCTCACCCACGGCAGCTTCACCGCGGCGCCGGCGCTGCGGGTCGTGCTGGCCATCGCGGGGTCGATGAGCTTCGAGGGCGACGTCATCGGCTGGGTCGCCATCCACCGGCGTCATCACGCGTTTACCGACAGGCCGGGCGACCCGCATTCGCCGTACCGGTACGGAACCAGCCTGCCCGGGCAGCTCCGCGGTCTCGCCCATGCCCACGCTGGCTGGCTGCTGCGCGACGACCCCACTCCGGCCGGGCGCTATGCCCCGGACATGGTGGCCGACCCGGCCATGCGGGCGGTCTCGGCGGCGTTCCCCGCCCTGTGCGCCGTGTCGCTCGGGCTGCCGTTCGCCGTGGGCTGGGCGATCGGCGGCAGCTGGCACGCCGCCCTGGCCGCCCTGCTGTGGGCCGGACTGGTCCGCGTGGCCCTGCTTCAGCACGTCACCTGGAGCGTCAACTCGCTGTGCCACGTGATCGGCACCCGCCCCTTCACTACTCGCCGTTACGACCGCGCCACCAACTTGTGGCCTCTCGCTCTACTCTCGCTCGGCGAAAGCTGGCACAACATGCACCACTCCGATCCAACCTGCGCCAGGCATGGCGCCGACCCCCGGCAGATCGATATCTCCGCCGCCGTCATCCGCATCTTCGAGCGCTTCGGCTGGGCGACCGGCGTGCACTGGCCTGCTCCGGCCCGTCTGGACGTCCGCCGTCGCGATCAAGGTCGGTCCCGGTCGCGGCCCGTCCGCCAGGACGGCGGGGTGCCGACCTCGCCGACCCCTTCGACCCCGCTGGTACCCCGGCTGGCCACGCTCCCGGCTGCAGTCAGCACGAGGCACTCATGACCGGGGCCGGTGCCACCTCCCGCCATACCGGCGGTAATCCGGGGTCAGGCCCAGGGGCCGCCAGGACCGTCGTCAGGCTTCGCGGCGCCCTCGACGTCGCCGGTGCCCCGGCGCTGCGGGAACGCCTGATCGGCCTGCTTCATCCGGGCCTGAGGCTGCTGGTTCTCGACCTGTCACGGGTGCCGTCTTGTGACGCGGCGGGGCTAGCCGTGCTTGTCGGCACGCAACGCCGCGCCAGGCTGCTCGGTATCGTCGTGCGCCTGGCCGCTCCCAGCCTCCCGGTCGCGACGCTGCTGAGCCTTACCGGCCTGGAACGCAACCTCGCTATCTGTCCCGATCTCAGCAGCGCGCTCGCCGCGGAACTGCCCGAGCGCGCGGGGGCGCCCTCATCCGCGCAAGCCATGACCGGCTGATTGCCTCCACTCACGATTCGTGCGACAGTGGTAGCACTTAGCGAGCCTGGATTCGTCCGGACCATGTGCGCCCTCGCCGCTAGCGTTTTCCTCATGGAAGGCGGCGGAACTCATGATGGATTCTGCTCTCCGGCGGCCCAGCGAGAACGCGGCACGACCTGAGCAACGACCCGTTGCGACGCGGACCGGGTTGTGCATTTACTGCCGCACGGACAAGTTCGTGTACTGGCCGCCGGCGAGCAGGCCGTCCTCGCCCGACTGTCCTGGCTGCCAGCAGCGCAACCCCGGCCAGCTGCGACTTTAGCCCAGCATCGCGCCCCGTCCCGCGACATCATCCAGGGCCACCTGACCCAGCACTGGCGCGCCCTGCTGTCGGCGCCCGCACCCTGCGGCTTGTCACCGCCCGGCCCCGCTGTAACCCGCTAGGCCGCCGGCGAAACCTGCAGCATCCCCGACCGCCTGCGGCGCTCCTGCGCGGTCCGTGCCGATCTGCGAAGTTGATATTCCATCGTCAACACTGTAGGTTTACGACGTATGTCTACTATGTAGACATTGCGCGGATGCTGACTGGCCGCCATCGGGCGGTTGCCTTCACCGTGCAGCCGAGGGAGATGACCATTTCATGACTGTGACCCTGGACCGCGACGTCGAGGCCTTTATCGGCTCCCCGCGACAGCTGTTCATCAACGGGCAATGGTGCGACGCTGCGTCGGGCAAGACGTTCCAGACGCCTAACCCCGCGACCGGGGAGACGCTCGCCCAGGTCGCCGAGGGCGATGCCGAGGACATCGACCGGGCGGTGCGGGCGGCGCGCCGGGCGTTCGAAGAGGGCCCGTGGGGCAGGATGACCCCGTCGGAGCGGGGACGGATCATCTGGCGGATCGGCGACCTGATCCTGGCGCACGCCGACGAGCTGGCCCAGCTCGAGTCGCTGGACAACGGCAAGCCGTTCGCCGTCGCCCAGGCGGCTGACGTACCGCTGGCCGCGGACTTGTTCCACTACATGGCCGGGTGGGCGACCAAGATCGAGGGCAATACGATCAACATCTCGGTGCCGTACATGCCGGGCGCGAACTTCCACTCCTACACGCTGCGCGAGCCGCTCGGCGTGGTCGGGCAGATCATCCCCTGGAACTTCCCGCTGCTGATGGCCGCGTGGAAGCTCGGCCCGGCGCTCGCGGCAGGCAACTGCGTGGTGCTCAAGCCCGCCGAGCAGACCCCGCTGACCGCGCTGCGCCTGGCCGGGCTCATCGCCGAGGCCGGCATGCCGGACGGAGTGGTGAACGTGGTACCCGGCTTCGGCGAGACCGCCGGAGCGGCTCTGGCCGCCCACAACGACGTGGACAAGGTCGCCTTCACCGGTTCCACCGAGGTGGGCAAGCTGATTGTCGCGGCCTCGGGGGCCAGCAACCTGAAGAAGCTGACGCTGGAACTCGGTGGCAAGAGCCCCAACATCGTGTTCGACGATGCCGGGCCCGCCGCCATCGAGGGCGCCGCGAATGCGATCTTCTTCAACCATGGGCAGTGCTGCGTGGCCGGCTCACGGCTGTACGTCCAGCGCGGCCGGTTCGATGAAGTCGTCGACGGCGTCGCGCAGATCGCCAAGTCGATCAAGATGGGGCCGGGGATGGAACCAGGGACGCAGATGGGACCGCTGGTCTCCGACGAGCAGTTCCGCCGGGTAACCGGCTTCCTGGAGTCCGGCAAGGCCGACGGCGCCACCGCGCTGGCCGGCGGCGGCAGGTTCGGTGACCGCGGCTACTTCGTCGAGCCCACCGTGCTCACCAACACCCGCCCGGAGATGCAGGTCGTCCGCGAGGAGATCTTCGGGCCAGTCCTGGTCGCCGCTCCGTTCGCCGATCTGGATGAGATCGCCGCGGTCGCGAACGACTCCGAGTACGGCCTGGGCGCGGGCATCTGGACCAAGGACATCTCCAAGGCCCATGCCCTGGCCAAGAAGCTCCGGGCCGGCACCGTCTGGATCAACTGCTACAACGTGTTCGACGCGGCACTGCCGTTCGGCGGGTACAAGCAGTCCGGCTGGGGCCGCGAGATGGGGCACGAGGCGCTCCACGCCTACACCGAGGTCAAGGCCGTCACCACTCAGCTGTAGTAAATCAGCAGCCGTAGCCCGGGACCGGCACGTCCGGCCCCGGGCTACGCGGTCGCATGGGACAGAGCGAAATAGGTCATCAGCGCCGGTCCGGCTTTGGTGCAGGATTACCGCGCGGGGCGCCTCCCCGGCCGCCCCCGAATTCGCAGGGCACCAAGGACAAGGGCACCGAGGAACACCACGATGCCGATGATCAGCAAGTACAGCAGGCCCTTGACGACGACACCCACGATGCCGAGCACGATCGCCACGATCACGAGGAGGAGGAAGAGGGCAAGCATCTGATACTCCGCTCGGTCGTACTGGTCAGCGGCGGGCCAGTTGCCGTTCGCCGCCGGTGCCTTGCTGATAGGTCAGGCCGTAGTGCTTGAAGACGGCCTCTTCGTCGGCCGCCGGCAGCTCGCCGTCGGTGCCGATCGAGGGAGAATCCTTCACTTGCTTCCTGTCGTAAGCGACCTTGAGGTATCCGGGACCCACGGTCGCCTGAGCCAGGGGAACGAACACGAGCCGGTGCCGGGTGGGTATCCCGACCCTGACGGTGCCGAACGCTGGCAGGTCCGTGCTTGTGTCGACGTAGACGGCCTCCAGCTCCCCGATCTTGTGACCTTCGGGGTCAACAACATCATGGCCCCGCCACTCCCGGATATCGCCTGCCTCGAACACGCGCGCCTTCCTCTCAGCGGCATCGCAGAACAGACCGCGGTTGACAGGCCTGCGCATTAGGTGTCACCACGGCTCGTTCTGAATTATAAATCTTTTCATTTACCGGCCTAAGTGCTGGCCCGGAATCCTTGACGTCATCGGTCAGCACAGGTGCTGCCCGGCGCGGCTGACGGAAGGTTCGCATCGACGAGCGCGCTCCATCCGGCCGGGCGGGTACTGACGTCCTCGCAGCGCTCCTGAAGCCGGAGCAGCGTCTCGCTATCGCCAAGCTGGAATGCCGCCTCCACGCGTGCGCTTTCCTGGACTTCGGGAAGATCCAGCACGGCATCGACCAGGCTCGCGCGGCGCCCTGGAGTGATGTGCCCCGGCTCGGCGTGCAACGACACCCGGGCGGTTCCTCCAGATCCCTCTGACGTGGTCACCTCGGCCGTGGCGACCGTGCGGTCATCGTCGCTGACCTCGACGTGCTGACTCAGATCATGCCCGGCCATGCGATGCCTCCAGTTGCGGATTCCCGGAGCGGACCCGGGTACGAGCTTCTCGGCGGGTACTCATGGGCGGCTCGCCCTTTCTACTGAGTCATCTGCCGGGGAACGCGCACCGGCCCCGGGCAGTGGCGGGGGAGCCGGTCGTGGGCTGCCTAGCGGGTACGGGCCTTGCCCAGGGTGCGCCGGATGGTCAGCCGCAGCCGGGTGACCCGCGCGGGTCCCGCGGCGGCTATCGCCAGGGCGCCGGCGATGGCGGCCAGGAGCAGGGCCGCGGCCAGCGGCAGGACGAGGTGAACGCCCAGGAAGCTGATGTTCGCGGCGTGCGCGTTCTGGACGATGAAGATCACCGCCACGACGGCGGCCGCGAAGCCCACGATCAGCCTGGTGTGCATCTCGCTGGTCCAGGTCTGCCGCCGTCGGCGGCCGGGTGGCTGCGGTGCGGGCCGGGGGGCGGAACCGTTGGCTGAGGGGGGCGGCAGCGTGCCGGTCGTGCCGTATGTGCCATTACCTCCTTCAGAAGCGGGACCGGCTCGCCCAGGCCGTAGCCGGCTCCCTTGCGGGCCTATCCGGCGCTGTGCTTGCCTCATCGCGCTATCTCCCTGCTTACCTGCGGTCCCGGCCGGCCGGATTCAAGCGGCGCGGCGGGACCTGTCGTAATGGCACCGGTTACTGGTGAGTCACTCTGCGGGCGCGGACGCGCCGGCCGGGACCGCGGTGGCTTGGTCGGCCGGGGACTCCGCCTGTGCGGCGGAGGCCTGGCTGGCCGGCGCATCTGGCTGCGGGTCGGTCCGCGGGGAAGCGGGTCGGCCCGCGACCAGGCGCGCGAACAAGCTCGGCCCGCGCGGGCCCGGATCGGTGCCGTTCGGGACCGTGCCGTTCGGGGCGCTGCTGTCGTCGGCCAGGGTGCTGCCGGTGTGGGGGCGGGCCGTGCCGTTCGGGGCGCTGCTGTCGTCGCCCAGCGTGCTGGCGGTGTAGGCGCGGGCGGTGTCGCGCTGGTCGCGCAGGTCGTCGCGGTCC
>Ga0209169_10001555_pt1 | contig 14004 bp, 14 predicted proteins | sample HubBroMetageWRM4_FD_188346 | JGI IMG/M metagenome (GOLD analysis project Ga0209169, IMG submission 188346) | Warmed soil microbial communities from the Hubbard Brook experimental Forest, New Hampshire - Hubbard Brook CCASE Soil Metagenome WRM 4... | ecosystem: Environmental > Terrestrial > Soil... | reverse complement strand
GATTGCCGACGCGGACGTTGAGGTTTCCCTCGGCCTTCTCGGAGGAGCTGTCGTAATAGCCTTCGGGCGTGATCGCGAGCGAGGAACCGTCCGTGAAAGTGATGAACTCAATCTCCTCCTTGCCGGCCGCCAGATCCCAGACCCGAACCGTGCTGGTCCAGCTCGCGGACAAAAGCTTGTGCTGGTCGGGCGACAATTCGACGCTGGAAATCAAATCGTCTTTTCCTACCAGCGTGCGGACCTCGTTTCCGCTCGCCACATTCCATAATTTGATCGTGTTGTCGTTGGACCCGGCAATTAACGTCTGGCCGTCGCTGGTGAAGCTGACCGAGTTTACCCAGTCGATAAATCCGCCGAATCGCCGAACTTCTCGTCCGGTCGCTATGTCCCAGATCCGAACGCTGAGGTCGTTACTTGCCGATGCCAGGAGAGTGCCGTCCGGCGAGAACGCGACAGAGGTGACCTTTTTGGTATGGCCCGTGAGCGTGCGCAGCAAGCGCCCGCTCACCACGTCCCAAAGCTTGATAGCATTGGCGGCATTGACGCCGTCGTGAAGAAGATCCCCGCTCGCCGATGCGAGCGTGCGTCCATCGTGTGAGAACGCCACTGAATTGACCGGCGAGGAATGTCCGCGCAACGTCTGTAGTTCGCGGCCGCTCGCCACGTCCAAGAGCTTAATCGTCGTATCTTCGCTGCCGGATGCGAGCATTGCGCCATCGGGCGAGAACACCACCACGTTCACTGTCTTGGCATGTCCGTTATATGTGCGCAGAGCTTTTCCACTGGCCACGTCCCATAATCTGACCGTGTGATCGTAGCTTGCGGAAGCCAGCACCCGTCCGTCGGGCGCAAACGCAACCGATGGCACGTAACTGGAATGACCCTGTAGCACTCGCAGCAGGTGTGCGTTCGACGGGTCCCAGATTTTGATCGTGCCGTCGAAATTCCCAGTGGCGATCAGTTGCCCATCGGGGGAATAGCGCGCGTCGAAGACGCCCACCACGCGACCCTCCAGACGCGGCAATTCGTGCCAGTTTGTTGTGTCATATCGTCTGATCTGACCGTCACCAAGGCCGAGCGCCAGCACATCGCCGCCCGGCGAAAATGCCATCGAGTTCGCCCAATCTATAGAGGCGGCTCGGGTTGATGCATCGCTCAGGCTCGCAATGAGATTGCCGTTCGAGAGATCCCAAATCTTGACAGTTCGATCGAAGCTGTTCGATGCCAGCATACGGCCGTCGGGCGAAAAGATGACGTCGCTGACATAACTTGAGTGTCCGCGCAGAGTGCCGAGCTCGCGTCCAGTGGCCACGTCCCACAGTTTTACTGTATTGACGCTGCCTCCCGACGCCAGCATACGGCCATCCGGCGAAAATGCGGCGCGTCCAACCGCATAGCCGGAGATTCTGCGGACCTCGCGTCCGCTGGCTACGTCCCACAATCGGATGACGTGATCGTCGCTGTTCGCGGCCACGACCTTTCCGTCGGGCGAGAATTTTACGGACCAAATACGAGAGGAGAACCCGCCAATGCTCGCCAATTCTCGGCCACTGGCCACGTCCCAAAGCTTGATCGTCCGATCTTCGCTTCCAGAGGCTAAGAGATGGCCGTCCGGAGAGAACGAGACCGCTAAAACCGGAGCAGCATGACCATTGAGCGTTGAGAGTACTCTGCCGTTGGATGGATCATATAGCTTGATCGCCCGCTCGAAAGTGCCAACTGCGAGAACGTGGCCATCCGGCGAATAGGTCATGGCGAGTGCGCCAATATGGCCGGACAGAGTACGAAGCTCGCGGGCATTCGCAAGCTCCCAAAGAAGAGCCCTGCTGTCACCGCCGCCCGACGCCAGAACAGCCCCGTCGGGTGAGAATGCGAGTGCGTTGATACCGTGGGAATTGCCCAATTGCGGGAAGACTTCGGGTTGCTCCTGAGCCTGTGCAGACGCGAGCCCTACGCACAGCAAGGTGGCGAGGGCCAACGTTCCCTTCGTCATCGTCACGCCTCGATTAGGAAAGCCCATTGCAGATTATTTTCAACGGGGCAGCATCCGTCCGGCATCGGCTGTTTGAGAATGGCGACGGTCCTAACACTGCCCGTCAGCCGCGGCGCATCATCTTACAGGCGGATCACGTCCGCAACGGGTCATTTTTCGACCGATTTGACGTAGCTTTGCGATGTCCGGTTATTCCCGGAAGCGGACATCGGAACAGTCGCTTTTATAAGTCCGCGCCCTAATCGCCCGTGATCGCGACGCTTATTTTGTTGGCGGGCACGTTGCTGAGCTGCACGATAAACGGCGCGGCGTCGAGGTTGAACTTGACGCTCTTGCGGATGCCCGGGCAACCCGAAGCCCCGCTATGCGCGCTCGATTTCAGATAATGCCCGTCTTGCGTGACGTCGATCCACGCCTCCGACGACAACGTGACTTTATAACTGCCGCCTTGCGGCGGAGCCGGAACCGAGATGAAGCCGGCAAATGAGTTCGGTTGCTTGGGCGCACGCTCGGGCGCCATTGGCAGTTTGGCATCCGCAAAAGGCAACAGATCGATCGTTACGGCGACGGGAAGGGGCAGTGCGACCTTCATGCCCGACGCAACCGTAACCGTGTCGGCGCTGGTGAGGAGAGCCCGTTCCTTCTCGAGCGGCCAGGTGAATTTATCGCAGCCGACCGGCTCTTCGGCGAGCGCCGGTCCGGCGAGCGCGCAGCAAGCCAAGAGAACGATGGCGGCTTTCATGGTGCGAGCCTGATCAAGCATGCCGCGGCCTATTCAACCGCGATCATGACTTCTGAAGCCTTGATCACGGCAAACGCCGTGATGCCGGCTTTCAGTCCGAGCTCATCGACCGCCTCGTTGGTGATGGACGAAGTAATGATCTGGCCGGGGCCAATCTCCAAGCGGATATGGGCGGTGGTTGCGCCCTTTTTCACGTCCAAAATTTTTCCCTTAATCTGATTGCGTGCGCTAATTTTCATGACCTTGCTCCGTGGTGGCCGCACGACAACCGCGCGACCGGGTTGGATACACTTCGGCGATGGCTTGCGCTTACGGCGCGCCATCTCGGGGTAGATATAGGGACCGCCGCCCGCGCGCAAAATGCCGCGCCCCACGGTGAATGCGCATTTGTACCCTTTACGCCCGTGCCGAAGCCGCCGAAACTATCGCCGGGGAGAAAGCGGTGGCCGACGATCCTATTCTGGTAACTGAGGATTTGACCAAGGAATTCGCCGGTTTCCTGGCCGTGCGTTCGGTCAATCTGAGCGTTCGGCGCGGCAGCATCCATGCATTGATCGGACCGAACGGAGCCGGCAAAACCACCTGCTTCAACCTGCTTACCAAGTTCTTATCGCCGACGCGGGGGCGCATTTTCTTCGCCGGCCAAGACATCACCGCGCTGCGGCCCGCGGACGTGGCCCGGCTCGGGCTCGGCCGCTCGTTTCAAATTTCTGCGGTGTTCCCGCACCTGACCGTGCTGGAAAACGTGCGGATTGCCTTACAGCGCCGGCGCGGACACTCATTCGATTTTTGGCGCTCGAAGCGCGTACTGCGCGCGCTCGACGATCAAGCGGAAGCGCTGATCGCCGACGTCGGACTGGCGCCCTACCTCGGCTCGCTGGCGGCCGAGCTGCCGTACGGCCGCAAACGCGCGCTCGAGTTCGCGACCACGCTGGCGCTCGGCCCCGAATTGTTGCTGCTCGATGAGCCGACCGCCGGCATGGGCCGCGAAGATATCGTGCGGATCAGCGCGCTCATCCGCGCCGCGTCCGCGAGTTGCACCGTGCTCATGGTCGAGCACAATCTGAGCGTCGTTGCGGACTTGTGCGACCGCATCACCGTGCTCACCCGCGGCCGGGTGCTCGCGGAGGGCGATTACCCAACAGTCTCAGCCGATCCGGCCGTTCGCGAGGCCTATTTGGGGACCGGCCATGCCTGAGGTCGGCGCGCTCCTTACCGTGAAAGATCTGCAAGCCTGGTACGGCGAGTCGCACGTCCTGCACGGCGTCAATTTCGAGGTTCGCGCCGGCGAGGTCGTGACTTTGCTCGGCCGCAATGGTGTCGGCAAAACCACGACGCTCAAGGCGATCATGGGCATCATCGAAAGCCGCACCGGTTCGGTGCGCTATGAAGGCACCGAGCTGATCGCGCGTTCTTCCGATGTCATTGCCAGAGCGGGCATCGCGTTTTGTCCGGAGGAGCGCGGCATCTTTTCCAGCCTCGACGTGAAGGAGAATTTATTGCTGCCGCCGCAGGTGCGCCCCGGCGGCCTCGACCTCGAGCGAATTTTTGCGCTGTTTCCCAATTTGCGCGAGCGGCTGTCGAGCCAGGGGACGAAACTCTCCGGCGGCGAGCAACAAATGCTCGCCATTGCCCGAATTTTGCGCACCGGAGCCCGGCTTCTTCTGCTCGACGAACCTACCGAGGGGCTCGCGCCGGTCATCATCAAGCAAATTGGCGATACGATCGGCAGCCTGAAGGCGCAAGGTTTCACCATTTTATTAGTGGAACAAAACTTCCATTTTGCCGCGACGCTGGCCGACCGCTACTACGTCATGGAACATGGCCGCATCGTCGACCATTTCGCTGCCACCGAACTAAAGGCGAATACGGAAAAACTGCACGACTATCTCGGAGTTTGATATCAAGGAACGACAATGCGGGGGCAGCTCGCAATCAGGGAGACCGCTTCATGAGGTTTACGTCCAAATTGGCGCTCGCACTCGCCGCTTTCGCCGGCGCGACAACCGCCGTACATGCGCAGAGCGAAATCCCGGTCAAGATCGGCGTGCTGACCGACATGTCGAGTCTTTATTCCGATATCGGCGGCATAGGCTCGGTCGCGGCCGCGAAATTGGCGGTTGAGGATTTCAACCCCGCCGCCCACGGCATGAAGGTCGAAGTCATCGGCGGCGATCACCAGAACAAGCCGGACATCGGCGCTAATCTGGCCCGACAATGGTACGACGTCGATCACGTCGACGTCATCGCCGACGTGCCGACCTCAAGCGTCGCGCTCGCGATCAACGAGGTGACGCGCGAGAAGAACAAAGTCTTTCTTGGCTCTGGCCCCGCGAGCTCGGATCTCACCGGGCCGAAATGTTCGCCCAATTCGGTGCAGTGGACGTACGACACCTGGATGCTCGCCAACGGCACCGGCAAGGCCGTGGTCAAAACCGGCGGCGATACCTGGTTCTTTCTGACCGCCGATTACGCATTCGGTCACGCGCTCGAACGCGACACGTCGGCGGTCGTCGAGAAAAATGGCGGCAAGGTTGTCGGCCAGGTCAACGTGCCGCTCAATACTCCGGATTTCTCGTCGTTCCTGCTGCAGGCGCAAGCCTCGAAGGCAAAAATCATCGGACTGGCCAATGCCGGCGGCGACACCGTCAATTCGATCAAACAGGGCGCCGAATTCGGCATTACCGCCGGCGGCCAGCACTTCGCCGGGCTTCTGGTATTCATCAACGACATCGAGGCGCTTGGGTTGAAAACCGCGCAAGGTCTGGTGCTCACCGAGACCTTCTACTGGGACATGACCGATGCCAGCCGCGCTTTCACCAAGCGGTGGCAGGTGGCGGCCGCGCGGCCCGGCAAGTTTCCCAGCATGGTGCCGGCCGGGGTTTATGGCTCGGTGTTGCATTACCTGAAGGCGGTCGCCGCGCTTAAAAGCGCCGCCGACGGCAAGGCGGTGGTCGCCAAGATGAAGGAAATGCCGACCGACGACCCGCTGTTCGGCAAAGGCACCATCCGCGCCGACGGCCGCAAGCTGCACAACGCTTATCTGTTCGAGGTGAAGAAGCCCGACGAATCGAAATATCCCGGCGACGATTACAAATTACGCGCCACCATCCCGGCGGACGAAGCATTCCGTCCGCTTAAGGACGGAAATTGCCCGTTGGTCAGCGGCTGACGTCGCGCTTGCGTTTTCGGAGAAGGTTCAAGGGAGCCGGCCTTCGCGCATGACTCGATACCGGACCGCTGACGGCGGTTCGGCTCTGTTGCGAAGCGGCGGGTGGGGAACGCATGTTTGAAATTTTCGGCATCCCCTCGCAGGCGCTGTTCGGACAATTGCTGCTCGGGTTGATCAACGGCTCATTTTACGCGCTGTTGAGTCTCGGGCTCGCCGTTATTTTCGGCATGCTCAACATCATCAATTTCACCCACGGCGCCCAGTACATGATGGGCGCGTTTGCGGCTTATCTGCTGCTGCAATATGCCGGCATCAATTATTGGCTGGCGCTCGTGGTGGCGCCGATTCTGATCGGCGCCACGGGCATTGTCATCGAGCGGCTTTTTCTCGTGCACTTGCGCAAACTCGATCCGCTCTACGGGCTCCTGCTCACCTTCGGACTGGCGCTCGTTATCGAGGGGCTGTTCCGCAACTATTACGGCTCGTCCGGCCTGCCGTATCAGGTGCCCGACGCGTTGCGCGGCGGCCGCAATCTCGGCTTCATGTTTCTCCCCAATTATCGCGGTTGGGTCATCGTGCTGTCGCTGGCGGTGTGTCTCGCCACCTGGTTTGGCATTGAACGCACGCGGCTAGGTTCATACTTGCGCGCGGCCACGGAAAATCCGGTTCTGGTGCGCGCCTTCGGCATCAACGTGCCGCGCATGGTGACGCTGACGTATGGATTCGGCGTCGGCCTGGCGGCGCTGGCCGGCGTGATGGCGGCGCCGATCTACAACGTGTCGCCGCAGATGGGCTCCGATCTCATTATCGTCGTGTTCGCGGTTGTCGTGATCGGCGGCATGGGCTCGATCATGGGCGCGATTGTCACCGGCTTTGCGCTGGGCATTGTCGAGGGACTGACCAAGGTGTTTTATCCGGAAGCCTCCAACACCGTGATTTTTGTCATCATGGCCATTGTGCTGTTGGTGCGCCCGGCCGGTCTGTTTGGTCGGACGGCATGACCGAGCGCGTTCTCGCCAAAGCTGCGATCGTGCGCCGCCGCGACACCGATTTAAGTCTCGGCATCGCGATCGGGTTGATGATCGCGTTTTTCGCTGTGGCGCCGTTTTTCGTTTATCCGATCTTTCTGATGAAGGCGCTGTGTTTCGCATTGTTTGCTTGTGCCTTCAATCTGCTGATCGGCTATGTCGGGTTGGCGTCTTTCGGCCACGCGCTGTTCTTCGGCTGGGCGAGTTACTTCACCGCTTATGCCGCCAAAAGCTGGGGCTGGCCGCCGGAGCTCGCGGTGATTTTGGGCGCCATTGGCGCCGGCGGGCTCGGCGTCATTGTCGGCGCACTCGCGATCCGCCGGCAGGGCATCTATTTCGCCATGATTACGCTGGCGCTGGCGCAGATGATGTATTTTTTCGCGCTGGAAGCGAAATTCACCGGCGGCGAAGACGGCATCCAGGGCGTGCCGCGCGGCCGCTTGTTCGGCGTTTTCGATTTGTCGCACGAGATGACCATGTACGCCTTCGTCGCGGTGGTCGTGGTGGCCGGCATTCTGTTCATCTATCGCGTCGTCAATTCGCCGTTCGGCGAAGTTCTCAAAGCCATACGCGAGAACGAGCCGCGCTGTGTGTCGCTCGGGTTTCGCACTGAGCGCTATAAGCTTGTCGCCTTTATCTTGTCGGCGACGCTCTCCGGGCTGGCCGGTTCGATGAAGGCGTTGGTGTTCCAGCTCGCCTCGCTCACCGACGTGCACTGGACGATGTCGGGCGACGTGCTGCTGATGACGCTGCTTGGCGGGCTTGGCACCATGCTCGGGCCGGTGGTCGGCGCCTTTGTCGTCGTCGGCATGCAGAATTATCTGGCGCCATTCGGCCAGTGGGTGCTGGTGATCCAGGGCGCGATTTTCGTGGTCTGCGTGCTGTCGTTCCGGCGCGGCATCGTCGGCGAGCTGGCAAATCTTTTGCGGGTCCGGCTGTAGCCGCGGCGCGTCATTGCGCCATTGCAGAAAAGCAATTGCCGCCGATATGACAGGGCATGACTAGCGCACTTTTTTCGCCGTTCCGGCTCGCCGACCTTAACCTCGCCAACCGCATCGTCGTCTCGCCGATGTGCCAATACAGCGCCGATGACGGCGTGGCGAACGACTGGCACATGACGCATCTCGGTATGCTGGCGAATTCCGGCGCCGGTTTGCTGGTCGTCGAATCCACCCACGTCGAACGCTCCGGCCGCATCACCCATGGCTGTCTTGGGCTTTACTCCGACGCCTGCGAGGCGGCGCTGGAGAAAGTCGTGGCGCATTGCCGGCGCATCGGCAGCGCCAAGCTCGCCATCCAGCTTTCGCATGCCGGGAGGAAGGCGTCGGCGCAGCGGCCGTGGGAAGGCGGCAAGGCGTTGCCGGCCGGCGAAGATCCGTGGCCGACCATTGCGCCCTCGGCGATACCGTTCGGCCCGGACTGGCACACACCCCGCGCCATGAGCGAAGCCGACATGGCGCAGGTCCGCAAAGCCTTTGTCGAGGCGGCACGCCGCGCCGTGCGCATCGGCTTTGACGCCATCGAATTGCATATGGCGCACGGCTATTTGCTGCACGGCTTCCTCTCGCCGATATCCAACCAGCGCAACGACGCATGGGGCGGCACGCTGGAAGGCCGCATGCGCTTTCCACTCGACGTCGCGCGCGAGGTTCGCGACGTCGTACCGCGCGGAACGCCGCTCGGCGCGCGCATCACCGGCGCCGATTGGCTCGACGGCGGGCTTACCGTCGCCGATGCCGCCGAGCTCGCCAAAAAACTGAGAGAAGCCGGGCTGGATTACGTGGATGTTTCTTCCGGCGGCGTGAGCACGAAGGGGCAAGCGAGCGTGCCAACTGATCCCGGCTACAACGTTCCGCTGGCCCGGCAGATACGGCGCGGCGGCGGCCTGCCGACGCGCGTCGTCGGTTTGATCGCCAATCCCAAACAGGCGGAGAGCATCGTCGCCGAAGGCTCGGCCGACATGGTGGCGCTGGCGCGCGCCTTCCTCGACGATCCGCACTGGGCTTGGCACACGGCCCAAGTGCTGGGCGGAGAGGTCGCGCATCCGCCGCAATATCGTCGCGCCGCGCCGGGTCTCTGGCCGGGAGCAAAACTGCGCGCGTCCCCATGATCGATCCGATCGTCGTCGAAGTCGTCCGCGGCGGCCTCGTTGAAAGCCGCCATCGCGGCGCGATCGCCGTCGTCGACGCTGCCGGAAAGAAAATCTTTGCCGCCGGCGATGTGGCGACGCCGGTTTTTCCGCGCTCCGCGGTAAAACCCTTCCAGGCGCTGCCGTTGGTGGAGTCAGGCGCCGCCGATAAATTCGCCCTGAGCGACGAGGAGCTGGCGCTGTGCTGCGCGTCCCACAGCGGCGAGCCGGCACATGTTCGCGGCGTCGAGCGGATTCTGACGAAAGCCGGCCTCGATGCCTCGGCGCTGGCGTGCGGCACGCATTGGCCGGCCTCGCAAGCGGCCGCGATGGCGCTGGCGCGAACCGGCGCCGCTCCGTCGGCGGTTCATAACAATTGCTCGGGCAAACACGCCGGCTTCCTTTGCGTCGCCCGCGCGATGGACATCGATCCCGCCGGCTATTGGCGGCCGGATCATCCGGTGCAGCAGCGCGTGCATGTCGTCCTCGAAGATTTGACCGGAGTTGCGTTGCCGCCAGATCATCGCGCCGTCGACGGCTGTTCGGTCCCGACCTGGGCGGTGCCGCTTGAGAATCTGGCGTTGGCGTTCGCCAAGTTTGCCAGCGGGCAGGGGCTGGCACCGGAGCGCGCGGCGGCTGCGGCGCGGTTATTCGCAGCGTGCGTCAAAGAGCCGTGGTACGTGGCCGGAAGCGGACGGTTCTGCACCGACATCATGCAGCTCCTCGGCAGGGAGGCGCTAGTCAAGACCGGCGCCGAGGGCGTCATGTGCGCGGCGCTCCCGGCGCTCGGTCTCGGCGTGGCCATTAAATGCGACGATGGCGCCGCCCGCGCCGCCGAGGCACTGATGGCGGCAACGCTGTCACGGTTGCTGACGCTGGACGAGCAGCAGCGTGCGGCGCTCGCACGTTTCGCTCTGCCTAAACTGCGTAACTGGAACGATATCGAAGTCGGCGAATTGTGCGTCGTCGCGGAGATTAGCGCGCTCGGCGGTGGTGGCTAATCACCGGTGTTCTTGTTGGCGGCGCGCCGCAATCATCGCAATGAGCACATTTTCGGCGGCCGCAAGCACAATACCAAACGTCGGCGCGCGGTGTTTGTGCTTTCGTTTGCGACGCGGCTCGAAACGAACGCGGGGAATGTGAATGAACTGGACCAGCGGACTGCTGCCTCGGCCGGCTAAGGCCAGCGCTCGCCAATACGAGTAATTGCAGACGTAGCGGCCGGCGTCGCGCGACGCGCGGGCCGGCATTCGGCTACCGCGCGCCGCCGCCAGCAAACGGGCGAACGGCGCGTTGCCGCGGCGCGCCGCCTCTTCTCCCAACGCAATGACGCCGCGCGCCGGCCGGTAGCCGCGCACATCCGGAAACAAGATCGAGCGGGCGTTGCGCGCTTGCGTTTCGATGCAAAGCTGCCGCCGGCGGGCGGCAAGCCCGAACATCAGAACAATGTCGGGCTTGTCGGCGAGCAATTTCGGCAGCTCGCTGTCGACGGCCGCGTAGGCCGTGGCGAAGACGTGCGTGGTTCTTATGATCGCCGCAAGCGCCGGGCGCCGCCGGCGTGCCAGCCGCTTCACCAGAACGGCGCTGGGATTGCGCGGCGCGCCGGGAAACGGGCCGAAGCCGAGAATGAGAACGCGCACTAGTGTCCCGATTCCGAAGTTCGTATCATTTTGCGGCACTCTCGTTTTGCGAACTTCGGAATCGAAAGGACACTAGCAAATTACAATTCTAGTGTGGCTTTGGTCCAGAAGTGCGCATGATGCGTCCGCGGCGAGAATGATGCGGACTTCTGAACCGCCACACTAGCGCATGTGACAAGCTGCGGACGTCCGTTTTTCAAGCCATCACGCCGCGAGGAGTTCACGCACCCGCGGCCAGGCTTCGCTGCCCTTCTCGTCCATCAGCGGCAGGTACTTTTGATTGAACCATTTGGCGAGCGCCTCCTGATAGGCCGGCCGCGCCCGCATGCGGCCGTACCAGGCGGCAACCCGGGGGCGTTTCTCGACCATCCCGTCGAGGAACTTGAGGTGATCGAGCCGCGTGACGTAGGGCGCGTAGCCGACGTCGGCCAGCGAATAGCTCTCGCCCGCGAGCCACGGGCCGCCATGGCCGGCGAGCGACTTTTCCATATCCGCGATCATCTTATCCAGCCGCCCAATCGCGGCGGGAAAGGCCGGGTTCTCCGTGCCCTTTTGCAGCTGCCGGAAGTTGGCGAGCCATCCGGGGCGGGCTTTTTCCATGGTCTCGTAAACCTCCGGCTTATATTGATGATGGAAGGCGATCGACTGCGACACCGTCGCTGTCGCCGGAAAAATTGCGGCGTCGATGAATTTCGTAAAGCCGCGCATGCGGGCCCGCGCCTTGGCGTCAGCGGGCTTCAGCGGCCGGGCGGGGAAGGCGTCATCGATATACTCGCAGATCACGGTGGACTCGATGACCACGAAGTCGTCATGGACGAGGGTGGGCACGTAACCGTTTGGATTGAGCGCAAGGTATTCCGGCCGCTTCTGGTCGCCGGCGCGGAGGTTGAGATGTTTGTCCTCGTAAGCGAGTTGCTTCTCGGCGAGGCAAAGCCGAACCTTCTGTGCGCAGACCGACATGTCGTTGTGATAGAGCGTGAGCGGCATAATGGTGTCTCCGGCTGGTCTTCAGTTTTGGAAATGTAGCAGACGGCCGGATTTTTTGGGAAAGAGATACTCCCTTCCTGGAAAGGCAGTGTCTATATGTTGGATGAAGGTGTGCGCCGCGCCCGTCACCCGACCTCATACTCCGGCGCGATGTTTGAGCCCGATAATTGCCGAATTGAGCGGCGCTTGCTGCGCTCATGCGGGAAAAACCTAAAGCTTGGAGACTGTGATGGTACGGGAGGTCAAACCACCCTTGGCAGACGTGAACGCGCAGGCTCAGCTCGTCGTCGAGCAGACCATGGAGCAAGCCCGTTCGGCGGTGGATAGCTATTTCACTTTCGTCCAGAAGATCATTTCATCCTATCCGTCGGGCGGCACGGAATGGGGTGAAAAATTCAAAAGCTCGGCGCAGAAGAACCTCGCCACGACGCACGAATTCGTCCAAAAACTGAGCCACGCCAGAGATTTCAGTGACATCGTTCGCATTCAAACCGAATTCGTGCAGACGCAATTGGAGTTATTTGGCGAGCAGGCAAGGAGCATTGGCGAAGCGGTCGGTTTCAAAGCGGCGACTTGGTACGACCGCCGCGACATGGATACCGACTAGGCGGGCTGGCGGAGCGAACCTCCAGATGAATGCGGTTTCCTGCACTTTGGCGGCGGCCATTATACTCAGCACCGCGCCCGCATTTGCCAAAGATCCGGATTGCGGCGGACCGAATGGTTGGCCCGCTGCCATGGTGTTTGTGGCGATGAAGAACGCAAACATCGTCACCAACGATCAAATCGATTTCAGCCGGACGCGAGTGACGCGGATGGCCAGTGAGAAGATTGGACCAGACCTCTGGAGGCAGGTCCATCTTGTTCGGTATTTTCGAAAAGATGGCTCCGCTTTAGAGGCCATGGCCGTGAGCGACTCCTCCCAAGAAGAGTGCTCAATGGGAGATGTTAAGACCTTCGTCATCTCGGCGAAACTGCTGCCATCGGGCGAAAAATCAAATTAGGCCGTAGGGCGGATTGGCGGAGCGTAATCCGCCGTCCTTTCTTTCGTCTCGTCGCTGTGGCGGGTTACGCCTTCGGCTAACCCGCCCTACGCGGTTGATCCGTGGGTGGGATACCCATTCAACGCTTACGTTCGAGCATGTCGGCGATTTCCTCGACCGCGGCGTTCGGCGCCAGCCGGCTTGCCGCGACATCGGCCTCGATGCGCGGCAACGCGTTTTTCAGCGACCGCTCCGAACGCAAAGGCGCAAGGAGCCGCTCTTCCAGCATCTCCCACATCCATTTCACCTGCTGCTCGCCGCGGCGGGTTGCGAGCTCACCCGCCGCCGACAACTTTTCTCTATGTTCCAGAACAAGCGCCCACATCTTGTCGATGCCGTTCTTGGTCAGCGCCGAATAGGTGACAACCGGCGGCGACCAGTGCGGCGAGCGCGGCGAGAGGATGTGCAAGGCCGCGCGGTATTCGGCCGCCGCGGCCTTGGCGCGCGCGATGTTGTCGCCGTCGGCTTTGTTGACGGCGATCATGTCGGCGAGCTCGACGACGCCTTTTTTCAAGCCCTGCAACTCGTCGCCGGCGCCCGGCAGCATCAGCACCAGAAAAAAATCGGTCATGTCGGCGACCGCGATCTCCGACTGGCCGACGCCGACCGTCTCGACCAGGATGACGTCGTAGCCGGCGGCCTCGCACAGCAGTAGGGTCTCGCGGGTTTTGGCGGCGACGCCGCCGAGCGTGCCGGACGCGGGCGAGGGGCGGATGAAAGCGTTGGCGTCATTGGCCAGGTTCGCCATGCGGGTCTTGTCGGCGAGAATCGAGCCGCCGGTGCGCCGCGAGGAAGGGTCGACCGCCAGCACCGCGACCTTGTGGCCTTTGCCGGTCAGCATGGTGCCGAGCGCATCGATGGTGGTCGACTTGCCGACGCCGGGCGCGCCGGTGATGCCGACCCGGATCGCCTTGCCGGTTAAGCCGAGCAGCGCCTGCGTCAGCGCGGTCGCGGTGCGCCGGTGATCGGCACGCTTGCTCTCGGTCAGCGTGATGGCGCGCGACAGTACGCTGCGCTCGCCGTCGCGGACGCCTTGCGCGAGCCGGCTGACCTCAGCGGATGGGGCGGGCGGGACCATATGATGGCGACTCGTCGATGCCGCGTGGGTTGCCGGAGCATTATGCACGAAGATGGTGCTGCGTAGTGCGTAGGATGGGTTGAGCGCGTGCGAAACCCATCGACGAACCTTGAAGGCCGCAGGACGGGTTTCGTTTCATTCAACACATCCAATGGGCTACAATCGGCGCGAGAACACAGGGGCTTCGTCGTGA
>Ga0209169_10001554_pt1 | contig 14013 bp, 8 predicted proteins | sample HubBroMetageWRM4_FD_188346 | JGI IMG/M metagenome (GOLD analysis project Ga0209169, IMG submission 188346) | Warmed soil microbial communities from the Hubbard Brook experimental Forest, New Hampshire - Hubbard Brook CCASE Soil Metagenome WRM 4... | ecosystem: Environmental > Terrestrial > Soil... | reverse complement strand
CCACCCTCGTGCGTCGAAACGCTCATGCATCCCTCGATTTTAAATCCCCGCACACCTGTCCTCCCGGACGCCTTGTTTCCCCATGCCGAAAGTGCCTACACTTTCCTCATGCGGCCAGGGGTGGCCCTCCTCGCGTTTTGCTTGCTCCTGATGCCCTGCGCGGCGTCCGCCGCCGAAGACTCTGCAAAAGACACCTACGAAGCCCTCAACGCACTCCGCGTCAATCCAGCAGCCGTCTACGAAATCTCCGCCGCCGACCGCATCGAACTCCGCCGCGGCGACGGCCACTTCACCTTCGATCTCGGTAAGCTCGCCTTCTTCGCTTCTTACAAAGGACAAGTGACCGGAGTGGTCTTTTCCGGCCGCGGCCACGTCGTCGCGGCGCCGCGCGACCCCGTCGAAAAACAGCAGATGGCCCGCTTCCTGGGTGCCCCTGTACTCGACGAAGCTTTCTCCGACGTCTACTTGCGCTTCACCGACGACACCGCGGCCGAACTTCTCCGCCAACTCAGCAGCGCCGGCGTTCAGCCGGTTCAGGATACCGAGTTCGCCGTTCGCTGGGATCCGATCGCCGCGCAGGTCAATCCGCCTCAGTCATTGCGGGTTCTCTTCGCCATGGCTTCTACGCATTCGCAGCCTTTCTTCTACGCAGCGATCGAGGGCAACACGCGCGGACCGTTCGACATGATGGTCGATCCCGAACGCTTCGAAGGCGCACTCATCGGTCAACCCAAAAAAATTGGAACCGAAGGCTTCTACGACGTTTGGGCTTCCTATCCTCTGCCCGGGCAGGCAGTCCCGCCGCGCCATTTCTCCGCGCTCGACTACGAGATCCACACCTCCGTTCTCGCCGACATCTCTCTCGACGCCAAGGCCGACATCCGCATGCGCGCCGAAGCTGGCGGCGAACGCGCCATCGGTTTTCAATTGGCGCGAGCCCTTGCCGTCGATAGCGTCACCGGACCGCACGGCGAGCCGCTCACCTTTTTCCAGAACGAGGGGATGAATCTTCAGGATCGTCTCAGCCGTGGCACCGACTATCTCTTCGTAATTCTCCCCGCCGCACCTGAGAAAGGCTCCGAATTCACGCTTCACTTCCGCTATCGCGGCCGCGTCATCGAAAACGCCGGTAACGGAGTGCTCTTCGTCGATGCGCGCGAAAGCTGGTATCCGCACTTTGGTGATGCCGCCGATTTTGCCAACTACGACCTGACGATTCGCTGGCCGAAAAAACTGAAGCTCGTCGCCACCGGGATCAAACGCAATGAATCCGAAGACGGTGACTTCCGCGTTGGCCATTGGCAAAGCGAAAAGCCCGTCTCCGTCGCCGGTTTCAATCTCGGCGATTACGTTTCCACTTCGATCGCTTCCGACTCCTCTTCCGTCGAGGTCTATGCGAATCGTCAACTCGAGCGTTCCATCGACGGACAGCTCGAGAGCCACACGCTCCAGGCTCCGCGCATCCTCACGCCGCTCTCACCGGAAGGCCGCACCGGCACAAATGCGATGGCCATGAGCCCGCCGCCGCCCCGCCCCACCGACGCGCTGAAAAGCCTCGCGCGCGAAATCGAAGAATCGATTCGCTTCTACGAAAATCTCAGCGGCCCATTCCCATTTCAGAAGTTGAGCGTTTCCCAAATTCCAGGGACCTTCGGCCAAGGCTGGCCGGGACTTCTATATCTTTCCACGTACTCGTATCTCCCGGCGGAAGCCCAGCTTCGCGCCGGCCTCTCGGTCTCCGGCCAGGAGCACTTCTCCGAGCTCGTTCCCTTCCACGAAGTCGCGCACCAATGGTGGGGCAATGTCGTCGGCTGGGATTCGTATCGTGATCAGTGGATCGACGAAGCCATGGCCAACTATCTCGCGCTGCTCTTCGCCGACAAACAGAAGCACGTAGGAGATCACTCGCTTCGCATGTGGCTCACGCGCTATCGCGACAATCTGGTCGCTAAAATTCCCGAAACCGACGAAAGTTTTTCCGACATCGGCGCCCTCGATCTCGGCAGCCGCCTGAATTCGTCGAGAGCTCCACTCGGCTTCGATCAAGTGATTTACAGCAAAGGCGCGTGGGTCATGCACATGCTCCACGAAGAACTGCGGCAACCCAACGCAAAGAATCCCGACGAGCGCTTCAACACGCTTCTCCACACGCTGATCACCAAGTATGCGTACCGTGCTCTTTCAACCCAGGATCTTCAGCACGAAGTCGAAGCGGTGATGACGAAGTCCATGGATCTCGAAGGTGGTCATTCCATGGAATGGTTCTTCGATCAGTGGGTTCGCGGCACAGGCATCCCGTCGTATCGCGTCGAGTTCAATGTGCACAGCACCGACAAGGGCTTCCTCGTTCGCGGAAAGCTGTACCAGAACGATGTCCCTCGCTCTTTCCTCGCGCCAGTTCCGCTCTATGCCTCGACCGTCGGCCACACGATATACCTCGGAACCGTCGTCGCCTCCGGCCCGGAGACTTCCTTCCACTTCCTCTCAAAGATCGACCCGCGCAAAATCGTCATCGACCCGCAATTGACGCTTCTCTGCATCACCCAATAATTTGGAGTGCGGCGGCTCGGCGCCGCTTTCACGCACACAACTCCATCAACAAACGATCGTCAATCACGACCGCAGCCGACTCACCACCCCCCAACTTCACTTATTCGGATTCGCCAAATTCGAAAGCGTCTTGCTGTAAAACCTCTTCTTTTTCCCCAGCGCACCTTCTGGATCCAATTGCGCCTTCCCATCGTTATCCAACAAATACGCCCGCCCCGTCGGATCCGTCGGAATGCCCTTCAACAGCCCCGCGCTCACGAGCTCCTGAATCGACGCCGGACGCCGCGATTCCTTCTTCTCAAATTCATCCGCCAACGCATCGATCGCCTTGCAGTCCGCATCCGCCTTCAGCAGCTCCAAATGCGTCGCCGCGTTTTCCTTTATCTGCGGATCGCTCGCAGACGTATAGATTTCATTCCACAGAAATGCGGAAGTTTCCGCGTTGTCGCCCTGCTCGCTGACTTTCGCCGCCAGAACCTTGATCCACGGCAGCGCGCCGGGTCTTTTGCTGCCCTCAAGAAATGCCGAAGCCGCTTTGTCGTAATCGTGCAACTCGAAGTAGTAGATAAATCCCAAATCCTCGTAGAAACGCCAATACTCCGGATTCTCCCGAATCCCGCGTTGAATCAACTGAATCGCAAGGTCGGGACGTCCCGCTCCTTGCGGAGCGCTCTCGCTGAGAAACATCGATCCAAACCGATACGCCACCAACAAATTGGGATCGAGTGTCGTCGTCACATCCAGCAGCGGCCACAACAACTCGAAATTCGAATCATGCCGCACGGCTTTGTCGCCGTAGTACTGCACGACGCGCGTCCAGTACAGGTCCGCCAGCAGCGGCGCGTATTCGAGGCTCAACACCTTCAACAAATTGCCAGAGCGCAGTACGAGATCGTCTGCCTCGCGATGCATCCCGTCGAATTGCGCGTCGATTTTTTCCTGGAGCTTCCACACCCCGGCGAAGCCTGGAATAAGCAGGCAGCAGAGCACCAGCGACCCGATGTTCCGGGACTTCATTTCATGTCTCGGCGCGAGAAGATCGTCACCGCCGCCGCAAGTACGATCGCGCAATAAAGCACCGCGTAAGCTGTGTTCTGTGCGATCAGCGCCGCGGGGATATGCCGCCCATGCGCCGCCGACGCCATCACATCGAAGTTCTCGAAATTGGGCAGCACATAAGACAGCCATCCCAGGAACACCTGCGCTGCCGGCGCCAGCGTGTCACTGTGCAAACCGCGCATCTCTTTGACGAACAATCCCGCCACATACAATCCGCCAGTGAACAAAATCGCCAGCAGCGGCGTCGTGTAGCACGAAAACAGCAGCGCGAGTGAAACCACCAGCGCCAGCTTCAACAAAATAAAATAAATCGCGACGAGCGCAACGCCATCCGCTCGCTCGAGCGAATGCTTCACGTAAAACAGCGCCAGATACAAACCAGCCGACATCGCCGCCGTATTGATCGTTAGCGTCAGCAGAAGCCCGCCAAATTTACCCAGCAGAAATTCCCAGCGCCGCACCGGCTTCGCCAGCAATGCGTACAGCGTCCGCTTGTCCATCTCCTTCGAAACAAGTCCCACGCCGATGAACACCGCCATCAACAGCCCGATCACCGAAATCGCGCTCAATCCCAGGTTGACGATGACGATCTGATCGATCCCGATCGAAACCTGCCCAACGACGACCGCTGTCGCCATCAGCAGCAGCGCAAAAAACACGAGGTTGTACATCACGCGGTCCCGCACCGCTTCGCGAAACGTGTTGAGCGCCACTACGCCGACCCGCGTCATTTCCCGTACACATCCACCGCGTTCGCTTGCGCGCGATCCGCGGAAATCAGCCCCATGAAAAATTCTTCGAGAGTCGCCTTCATCTGTGTCACCGACAAGATCCGCGCCCCGGCATTCTTCAACTGTTCGAGCGTTGCGTACAGTTCAGTTTCCTCGACATGCATTCGGTACCGGTTGCCGGTGCGCGTCACCTTGCCGAGCAAAGCCGCAGCACCCGCCGCGCCGGCTTTATCACCAGGCAGTTCGAACAGAATTTCCATTCCGTGTGCCTGAATCCCCACGATCTCATCCGGCGCGCCAACCCCGCGCAGCTTCCCGCCCGCGATCACGCCCACACGATCGCACAGCATCTCCGCATCCGACAAAATGTGCGTCGAAAAAAGAACCGTCCGCCCTTCCTTCTTCAATTCCAAAATAATGTCGCGTACTTCGCGCCGCCCCAGCGGATCGAGTCCCGACATTGGCTCATCCAGAATCACGACTTTGGGATCGTGCAAAATCGCCTGCGCCAACCCAACGCGCTGGAGCATCCCTTTCGAATATTTCCGCAGTTGAATCTTCCGCGCCGTCTCGAGACCAACTTTCTTCAGCATCCGATCCACGCGCTCGCGCCGTTCCGCCGCCTTGAATTTGTGAATTTGCGCGAAGTAGTCCAGCAGCTCAGCCGCGGTCAGATAGTCGTAGAAATACGGCTGCTCCGGCAGATACCCGATGTCCTGATGCATCGAGATGTCGCTGATCGGCTTTCCTAATATCCGCGCGCTGCCCGCCGTCGGAAAGATCAACCCGGTTAACAACTTGATCGTCGTCGATTTTCCGGCGCCATTCGGACCCAAAAATCCAAACACTTCGCCGTCCTCGACCTGCATGGTCAAGCCTTCGAGCGACCTCTTCTTTTTTAAATGGAGAAACCCGAACGGATAATCCTTGGTCAGGTTCTCGACCTGAATCGCTGCTTCCGCCATGAACCAATTGTTGGAAACAACTCGCCCGCCGTCAATTGACCGCTCAGACCAATGTGCATGGAGGGAACTACATTCAGGAGGCCGTTAGGGTCCAGGAACCTAAAGCCCTGGCCGGAAACTACGAATTGCCCCGTCCCGGGGCTCCAATTTGCACCAACTGCGCCGCCGCCGGCACCGGAGGTTGTGCCATCGGCTTCGGCTTTAACGTCTGCTTCCCGCGCCAGTTATCCAATATCCCGACCTGCTGCACGCAGGAAACCGTACACTTCGGCGCGCAATACTTCTCCACGTAATATTCCCGGTGCCGCATTTCCGTCGTGTACTGATCCAGCGGAATCCCCGGATACCCGCGCTGCTGCGAGCACCAGTGCACCAGTCCATCCTCACAGACATACAAATACCGCGAGCCCGACCGGCATCGCCAGTTGTGCTCTTTTCCGCGCGCCACGTTGTGCTGAAAATCGTTGAACCGCGAAAACGAAGTCTTCCCCATCGACATGATCTCTTCAAAAATCTCGATCTGTCGCGGGTTCAATCCCTTTAGCTGACCTTCGCCGTCGTGAATGATCCCCACCGTGCTCGTAAATCCCAACTCGACCGCGCGCTTCGCGATCGTCAGCGCATCCTCGGGATTCTTCACGCCACTCCCGAGCACCGAATTGATGTTCACCTGAAACACCGCGTACTGCGACAGCCACTCCAGCCGCGAGTCCAGCGTCTTCAAACTCTTCTTCGACACTTCGTCCGGGGTCACGTTGTCGATGCTGATCTGCAAAAACTCCAGCCCTGCATCGTTCAACTTCGCGATCCGCTCTTTGCTCAGCAAAAATCCGTTCGTGATCATTCCAGCGTAAATGCCGCGCTTCCGCATGTGCCGGATCACTTCTTCCAGCTCCGGATGCATCAATGGCTCGCCGCCGCTGATCGTGATCATCGACGTGCCCATGTCCGCCAGCAAATCCAGCCGCCGCTTCATCTCCTCGAGCGGAACCGGCTTCGATACGTCGTCGTACTCATTGCAATACCCACAGTCCAGATTGCAACGCCGCATCGGGATGATGTGAACCAGAAACGGATGCTTCGTCGAAACCAGCGCCTTACCGATTTTCAACACTTCGCGCGTCCGCGACCGAACAAACCTCGCCCGCCGCCGCCATTTCACCGACGCCGCCGCCTCAACCTTCGCCTTTGCAGTCGTATTCCCCATCAAATTCCGCGAATTCCCCTGAACCTCGATTATACACGACGCCCTTTACCCTTATTTTGATGTGCCCAATCCGTTGAATGCCACATCCGCCCGATTCGAGCCGTTTCGCTTTAGCAGAAAACCATCTCGCAACTTCGATCAAACCTTTGCCACCCAGACTTCGTCCCTAACCCTGTAGCCCAAAACTCGTCCATCCCATGAGCCAGCCGGCCTGTGAGGTACATGCATGCAATCCATCATTTCCGACCTCCAATACTCCGCCCGCGAACTCCGCAAGCGTCCCGGCTTCGTCCTCACCGCTGTGCTCTCCCTCGCACTCGGCATTGGAGCCACAAGCGCCGTCTTCTCCGTCATTTACGCCGTCCTCATCGACCCCTTCCCCTACACCGGCTCGGACCGCATCATGGAGTTCCGCATCCAGGACAAGGCTGGCAATAACCGTGGCACCGGCTTCAACGGCCCCCAAATCGAGCAACTCCGCCAAGCCAATTCGATCGAAAGCGTGGTCGCCCAGGACGGCTGGAATCTCACCACCACCGACGGCGACCTTCCCGAAGACGTGAATGCCGGGTACATCACTCCCAACGCCCCAAATCACTGGGGGGTCCAGGCGCTGCTCGGCCGCTGGCTTGTTCCCGCCGATGCGCCTTTCGGCGAGGACCCCCAACCCGTCGTCGTCCTGAGCTACGAATTCTGGCAGCGCTACTATCTCGGCGACCCCAACGTCATCGGCCGCACCATTCAGCTCGTCCACAAGCCGTATCAGGTTGTCGGCGTCATGCCCCCGCGCTTCCGCTGGGCCGAATGCCAGATCTATCTGCCCCTCAAGCTCACGCGCGACCCGAACATCTACGAAGGTGCGATTATCAAGCTCAAGCCCGGCGTCACCGTCGCCCAAGCCACTTCCGAACTTCAGCCGATAGTCGAGCGCTTCGCAAAAGAATCGCCGCAAAACTATCCCGAAAATTTCCGCGTCAGCCTTCATAGCATCATCGAACTCTATGCCCGCCCGCTCGGCACCACCCTCTACATCCTGCTCGGCGCTGTCGCATCGCTGCTCCTCATCGGCTGCGGGAACGTCTCCATCCTTCTCCTCGCCCGCGGCACCGAGCGTCAACACGAACTCGCCGTACGCGCCGCCATCGGCGCCGACCGCTCACGCATGATCCGCCAGCTTCTCACTGAATCGCTCGGCATCGCGCTCACGGGCGCCGTTCTCGGCGTGCTCATCGCCTGGAAGAGCCTCCCGCTCATCGTTGCCTGGATGCCGCACCGCTTCCCAGCCGAATCCGTCATCAAGGTCAACATTCCCGTCCTCATCTTCTGCGTCGGTCTCGCCATCATCACGTCCGTGATCTTCGGCCTCTCGCCTGCGCTCCAACTCTCGCGTCCAGACGTCGCCCGGCTCATGCAAGGCAGCGGACGTCGCGTCGCCGGCAGCGCCAGCGCCAAGCGCGCGCACAATGCACTCATCGCCGCGCAGGTCGCGCTCACCATTCTTCTGCTCACCGTAGCCAGCGCCGCAGGCAAAGGCTTCCTCCACATTCTCGGCGCGCATCTTGGCTACGACCCGCACAACACCATGTCGGTCCCCATCCCCGTTCACCAAAACACCTATAATGATTGGCAAGCTCGGTCGCAATATTTCGAAAACATTCGCGCGCGCATCGGCGCCATGCCCGAAGTCGTCGAAGCCGGCATATCCACCAACGCGACTCCTCCTTCGAATGGCAACACCCAGCGCATCGAAATCTTCGGCAAAGGCTCGGCTGAGTCTCCGATAGCCCGCATAAACTTCGTCGATTCCGGGTACTTCTCCGTTCTGCACATTCCCATGGTCGAAGGCCGCCTCTGGGACCACCCCGAGATCATGCGCGGCGCGCATCTCGCCGTCATCAATCAAACTCTGGCGCGCCAGTTCTGGCCCAACGGCAACGCCATCGGCCAGCAGATCCGCATCCCCCAGTTGAAAGATCAGCCGCCGTACTCCCCCGCGGCCCCCGAACCCGATGGCTGGCTCCAGATCATCGGCGTCGCGAGTGACGCGCTGAACGACGGCCTCCGCGAACCCGTGAAGCCCTCCGTATTCGTCCCCTTCACATTGCAAATGCGCATGTTCACGCAAATTCTCGTGCGCACCAAAGTCCCGCCGCTTTCGATACTTCACGACATCCGCGCGCAGTTGATCCAGCTTGATCGCGAACAACAAGTCATGCAGGTCCGCGATCTCGAAACCTGGATCAAGGATGAAGACGTCTACAGCCAGCAGCGTTTCATCGCCACGCTGTTCGCCGTCTTCGCAGTTTTAGCTTTGGTTCTCGCTGCAGTTGGACTCTACAGCGTCGTCTCGTACGGAGTCGCCACGCGCACCAACGAATTCGGCATCCGCCTCGCGCTCGGCGCAAAAGCCACCGACGTCTTCCGCCTCGTCTTGTCTTCCACCGCTGGCAGCGTCGGCTCCGGCCTGGTCGTCGGCCTAATCCTGAGCCTCGCCTTCAGCAAACTCGCCACTCGCTGGGTCAACGAAACCTCCCGCGACCCCATCATCCTCACCTTCGTCGTCGTGCTGCTGATCACCTCCGCCGTCGCCGCCAGCTTGGCCCCCGCCCGCCGCGCTGCCTCGACGGACCCAATGACCGCCCTCCGTTACGAATAGGTTTGGTAGCGCCGGCATCTTGCCGGCGTTTTTCGACCCCGATTCATCGGCACAAATACGTAGGGGCGCAGCGCGCTGCGCCCCGCGTCCGCAAAGTCATCGCGTCTTGCGTCCGACCAATTTCCAATTTCTATTTTCTAATTTCCGCCCGCCCTACGGAAACATCGCCACAACCTGCGGCGCCAACAATCCCAACTCCCTCACCAACCCCATCTGATCCCAAACATTCCAGCCTTCTACAATCACGCCATTCGCCGCCTTCAAACAGCACATCCCAACGAGCTTGATGGTCTTCCCCGACGGCGCAGCTCCAAAAAAATCTCCAGTGTGATTCGCGGTCACGGAAAATCGCCCATACGCCGTGTCGTTCTCCTGCACCACGTCGTGCAGCTCGATGTGCATTTCCGTAAACGTCTTCCGCATCGCCTGATAAAACGCCCGAAACTCCTCTGGCCCGCGCGACGAAGCATCCGGCCGGCTCACTCCCCACATCACAGAATTCCGCGGAAACATTTCATCAATCGTGTTTTCCTTCCCCTCATTCCAAACTTCCTGAAACCAGCGACGCATCAACGCGCCAGCTCCGGTATCGGGAGCCATCGTTGGAGTTGTGGACATGTGCGCACCTTCCGCCACGAATGTGGCTCTAGGACGGTAACAACTTGCCCCGCACTTTAGCACATCGCCACGTCCCCAGCGTCACCGAATCACCTCGGCCAAGTCACTTTCTCCGCCAATGTTTGTCTTTTGGGTGCCGCACCCTTCGCCCTTCGCGGATGCGGAATTTGACTTTATATCCTGGGCCCAAAACGCCAGCAGGACGCCGAACCATCTCAGCGTCCTGCCCAAGCCCAACCGCACCCTCAACTACTATCGTCCCGTCCCACTCACTCCCGGCATCGTCGCCTCATCCACAACCAACATCTCCACCGGCCCAGTCTGCGGCACAAGCTTCAACCCTGCCTGCTGCACCAGCGCATCGAATAGCGACGGCCCGTTCGGATCAGCCGCCGGCAAATTCAGTCCCGGCGGTGGAGGCGGCATCGACGCTAGCACGCTCGCGTCCGGCGTAAACCTCAAGTTGATCGAGTACCGCTCCGTTAGATTCGTTTTGTCTTGCACCGTTCTCCCGGAATAGATCGACAGAAACCGGAGCAGATTCCCAATCCGAATGTTGTTGGCTCGAATCTCACCGGGCAGCGTCATCATCGTTCCGCACGCCGGCGAAATAGTATTGGGATCGACGCTTGCCGGCCGCTCGACGGCCAGCGGCCGAGCGTTCGCTGCAATCGGCGGGCAATCGCCGCCAAACGGTTGCAGCTTGGCTGCGTTGTCCACCATCAGTGCGTACGTCGGCTCGACCTTTTTCTCCTGATGCATCTTCAATCCAAAATTGGTCGCCAGCATGTTGAGCAGCATCTCCCGATCCGCGGCGTCGCGCTGCTCGTTGGTCATCTTCGGCCACTCTGCCATCAACGCTGCGCTCGCTTTCGCGTGGACATTGAAGACCTCGGTCTTGATCCAGTCGGGCCCTCCGGAAAGCTGCGAATCGTCTAACTGCTGAAACGTCATGAGAATGAGCGCATGAAGCGTTGCTCCTGTCGCGTTCAATTCTCCGTTGTTCCACATGACGCGAGAAACGATCGGCCCACTATTCGCCTTCACCTTCGCCGTCGCCTCCGAATCCGGCTTGATCGTGATTTCACCAAACGAAGCCGGTGTATCCACCGTAAAGGAGGCATTTTCGAAGTGAGGCGTCACCTCAGGACTCACAGCCTGCGCTCCCAACGTCGACGGCTTCTCCACGTGGTCGATCACCAGCACCGGCATCTTGGTCTCGCGGGCTTCTAACGCCAAGCCGAGCTGCTCTTGCAGAGCGGATGAGAGAGCCGGTTCGTACGATTCCGGAGGAGCCGAATTGTCGATACCAATCGCGACACCCTCCGGAGCCTTGAGCGTGAAAACGTACGTTCCCGCGAGCCCCGTCTCATTCAAAACTGTGCGATGCAATTGCCGCGACAAATGAAACACGATGGGATCGATCGGAACGTTCTGCGCGACCAACGTGCTGCCGTCAATATGAATACCGCTCCGTCGCCCCAGCCGATCGGACGACGCTGCAGCATCTAGATCGCCCGGCTCTGACTGCTTCAATTTCGGTCCGCCTTTCGCGACAACCAATGCAAGCGAGGAAAAATCTCTCACTTCGAAATGTGCCTCCAGTTTCAGCCGGTCGGCCAGAACTCCCATAAGCATCGTTCGCTGATCGTGGGCACTCTCTTCAACGCTTTTCCCGGCGAGCGACGATCCTGCCGTTGCCACAAAGTCATATTTATCGTTGGCGAGCCATGCAGGCACATTCACAATGCGATCGTCCTCCACTCCGTACGCCGTGCGAATCACCTGTAGAAGCGACGCATTCTTCGACGTGAACTGGTCGGCGCTGAACATCAGAGTCACGCCGCCGGCCTCCCCAGTGCTCGGCGTGATCGACACCGACGAGTATTTCACTGCGGAACCATCGGTCGCGATCGGTTGAGCCGCGCCGAGTCTGGAAGGCATTCGAAGCGCCCCCGCCAGAATTGGCGCCGCGATGGCCAGAACGATAGCCACGCCAAGCAGGAGTTTCCGTCCGGAACTCAACGCCCGCCCCGGCTTATGCGACATGATGCTCGCGATCCGCCGCTTCAAATCCGCGCCACTCACTCCAGGCACGCAAGGCAGCGGAGACTCAACGCAAAATTCGCACACCTTGAGAATGCTCTCCGCATACACGTGCGGCTCGCGGCCGGACTCGACAACCGCTTCGTCGCAAGCACGTTCACGATCTTCGACGAGGCGATTGCCGAGCCACCAAACGGCCGGATGGAACCAGAACAACGATTCAACGAGCATGTGGAGCGTAGCAGTCAGATTGTCGCGCCTGCGCACGTGACACAGTTCGTGCGCAACGATCGACTCCGTGTGGGCCTCCGTCAGTTGCCCTGATATCGACGCCGGCCAGAGCAGAACCGGTCGGAAAATTCCGAAGATGCCGGGTTCGATAGTCGCGCTCGTCGAAACGATCTCGACTTTGTCATGCGGCGCACTATCGCCATTCTGAAGTTGCGCGACGATCGCAGCCTCGGGACCTTCCTGAAGCGAAACGCCACTTTTCGCGATGGCCGCGACGCGGTGCCAGCGCGCGAGCCAAACTGCGACAACGACGAGCGACCCGACCAACCACACAACCAGCAGCAGCGGCAAATACTGCGTCGCAGAATGCCCCGCAGCGGTCGCCGGGGTAGAGCGCGCGAAGTACGCCACATCGTCCCCAGCGAACGGCTGCCCGAATTGCTCGAAAGCCGAAGAAAACACCGCGCGTGTGGCAGTCTGCGTGTGCGACACCGCCAGATAACTCCCCGCGCTCACCAGGAGCGAGAACGGGAACAGAAATTTCAGCGAGGCTGCAAGCCAAAGCCAGTACCGCGTTCGAGCTTGATTACCGCGCAGCGCCAGCGCCAAACCTGCGACGACCGCAGCGAAAATCGTCGATTGCCAAAGATGATTCCCGAGCCCGGGAGCGACGTCGCGCCAAACATCCGCAAGAAAATTGAAATTCATTTCGTCTTCTCCTTCCGATCCAGCTCCTTCAGCAACTTCTCCGCTTCTTTCACGTCATCCAGCGTCAACTTCCCCGACTCGATCAAATGCGCCATCACCGGCTGCGAACTCCCGCCGAACAGCGCCAGCAAATCGTCGATCAATTTCCGCTGCGCATCGCCCCGAGACACCGTCGCCTCGAACATATGAAAATTCCCGACCTTCCGCGCCCGCCGCACCGCCTTCTTCACCTCGAGCCGGTACACCACCGTCTGTACCGTCGTATACGCCGGCCGCCCCTTCGCCGGAAACGATTCCTGTATCTCTCGTATCGAAGCCTCTGGCACGCGCCACAGCAGTTCCATCACCTTCATTTCCAGCTTCGTCAATTTCGGCTTCATCACATTCCCCATTCATCTCACTACTACATCTGTAGGCGAGAATACTACCGCAATAGTTTATGTCAAGCACTATTTTCGCCCTGTCTCAATACTGTACGGGCGCAGCACCGCCGCGCCCCAAGTCCGCACGATTGATCCGCCGCCCTGTACCCGCGATCGCTTCCCAGATCGCGGGGTTTAGACGCCACGTCACCACAACTCATAACGACGTACGCCCTCCTGCTTTCACATCCCTCTTGCAAACAACCCTAATTCAGCCCAACACTTCCAACCACAAGCCAACAATCCGTCACGCACACGAGGTTAAAAATGCTGTCCGACCTCCGCCACTCCCTCCGCGAACTCCGCAAGCGCCCCGCGTTCGCGCTCACCGCCATCATCTCTCTCGCCCTCGGCATCGGCGCCACCACCGCCGTCTTCTCCGTCATCTACGCCGTCCTCATCAATCCGTACCCCTACCGCGACGCCAATCGCCTCACCATCATCAATCTCCGCGACCCGCAGGGAAACGACACCCCGATGGGTTTCAGCGGTCCCGAAGTCGCGCAAATGCGCCAACTCAAATCTTTCGAAAGCATCGTCGCTCTCCAAAATCAAAATCCCACCACGACCGATGGCGACCTCCCCGAAGACATCCGCTGCCTCATCGTCAATCCTGACTATCCCAATCACTTCGGCGTCTCGCCAATTCTCGGCCGCTGGCTCATTCCGTCCGACGCGACACCCGGCCAGGCGCCCGCCACTGTCGTCGTCCTCAGCTACCGCTTCTGGCAGCGCTATTTCCTCGGCGATCCTCACGTCATCGGCCGCACGCTTCGCCTCGACCACGTTTCGTATGAAGTCGTCGGCGTCATGCCTCCGC
>Ga0209169_10001553_pt1 | contig 14019 bp, 17 predicted proteins | sample HubBroMetageWRM4_FD_188346 | JGI IMG/M metagenome (GOLD analysis project Ga0209169, IMG submission 188346) | Warmed soil microbial communities from the Hubbard Brook experimental Forest, New Hampshire - Hubbard Brook CCASE Soil Metagenome WRM 4... | ecosystem: Environmental > Terrestrial > Soil... | reverse complement strand
GTACGACGTTGATGGAACGAATTGGAAACTATCAGTTGCGGATAATGGAATTGGCAAGCCGGATGGCGTCTTTGCCCAAACAAAGACTGGGCTGGGCACCGGCATAATCAAAGCGCTCGCGCAGAACCTAAACGCCAAAGTTGAAACTTTGGCCGGCCGTGATGGCACGATCGTATCAATCACACATGCCACTTTTCCGCCAACAGTAACGCGGGCCGCTTAAAGACGCTGATGTCCGTGATGGGTCCATTAGGCGACACGCGAAACACCTGAGTTGCCTGACAAGGTAAACTCGGATCAGCGTCCGGATCCACGTTTGGCCAAATCATCGACGCGCACCCCGCTAATCCTGAGCAAGGCTACCGGCCCGTCACATCCCTAACTTGTGCCTTAGGTTCCTGATCGCTTTTTACGTTGTTTCAAAGCGTGATCATCATTTGATTGGCGCGTAGTGGGCGACAACGCACCCATTCGCATTGCCGCCGAGAAGGCTATGGCCTCACGTATTGGAAGAAAGCCACGAAAGCACGTGCCGCGCGCGGAGCCTCGGAGTGTGCCACAGCCCGCCTTGCGCCGTCCCAACGATGCGCCGTCAGCGCCAAAGGAGACCGAGCGAGAGATTCAAAGACTCCACCGCTATGTTCGACAAAAGCTGGCCGAGATTGAGCAGGTTTATCAGTATTCTCCAGTCGGCCTCGTTCTGATGGACATGGACTACCGCTTCGTTCGCATCAACGAGCGCATGGCGGAGATCAACGGACTGCCGGTCGAAGCCCATATTGGCCGGACTCTGCGCCAAGTTCTTCCAGATCTTGCTGATTATATTATGGAGCTCTATCGGCCGGTCTACGAACGCGGGGAACCGGTGCTTAACGTCGAACTTCATGGGCAGACGCCAAAGGAGCCGGGCGTCGAGCACCATTGGCTGGCGAACTTCTTTCCCTACCGGTCAGAGACGGGAAAGGTGATTGGGCTCTTAGGCGCGGTCGCTGACATCACCGAACTCAAGCGCCAGGAAACCAAAGTCCGGGAAAGCGAGGAGCGTTTCCGCTCCATTTTTGAGACCGTGACCGACGCGATTTTCGTTCAGGATATCGAGACGGGAAAGTTCATTGATGTCAATCAGCGCGCTCTCGACACGTTCGGTTACGGCCGGGAAGAGCTACTCGACATGCGCTTCCACGACCTGTCCGACAATAAGCCCCCTTATACGGCGGCGGAAGCGCAGTCGCGGACCCAGCTCGCGGTGGAGGGAAAACCACAGACGTTCGAATGGCGCTGCAAGAAGAAAAACGGAACGCTGTTCTGGGCGGAAATCGGGTGTCGATCAGCGGTATTCGGCGGCAAACATCATTTGCTATCGACGTTCCACGACATCACCATCCGAAAGAATGCCGAAGCAAGCCTGATTAAGCTATCGGAATCCGACGCGTTGACCGGACTGGCAAATCGTAGCGTGTTCGTCGCCAGTCTGGAACACGCGATAAAGGATACTCGCCGGCGGAACCGCGGTGCTGCCGTCTTCTATCTTGATCTCGACAATTTCAAAGACGTAAACGACACCTTGGGCCATCCGACAGGCGACCGTGTGCTCCAGTCCGTAGCTCAACGACTCCGTGACAACGTCCGAGCATCTGACATTGTCGCTCGCTTCGGCGGTGACGAGTTTAGCGTGTTGATACCTGATCTAGACGAGCCAGCTCAGGCCGCAATATTGGCTCAGAAGCTCGTCGAAGTGTTTGACCTGCCTTTCCTGATCGATACCAGCACCGTAAGAATCAGCATCAGCATTGGTATTGCCTTGTACGAACCCGGCATGGGTACCGAAGTTTTGCTCTCCCGCGCGGATGTGGCACTTTACCGTTCTAAATCTGCAGGAGGTCACACCTATCGGTTCTTTGATAATGCTATGGACTTAGAGATTCGCACTCGTGTCAATCTGGTCGCCGAATTGCGCGAGGCGCTCGCGACGGATCAGTTTTTTCTCGTTTATCAGCCGCAGGTGGACTTGGACACCGACCGCATCATCGGCGTCGAAGCATTGGTCAGATGGCGACATCCCATTCGAGGGGTTTTATTACCTGGAGTGTTCATACCTGCGGCGGAGCGGGCGGGCCTCATCGCGCCGCTCGGCAAATGGGTGTTGGCGGAGGCATGCCGCCAAGCCCGGCGCTGGCTAGATGAAGGCATCGCGCTAAACCGCTTGGGCGTCAATTTTTCCCCGCTCCAGTTGAAAACGCCCGGTCAGCTGGAGAAAGATATAGATGCTGTTCTTGGGGAAACCGGACTACCCACTAACATGCTCGAGTTAGAGTTGACCGAGACTACGATCATGGAGACCACGCAGGATCACAGCGGAGTTCTGGAAGATCTCAGGAAACGGGGCGTTAAGATCGCCATCGACGATTTCGGAACCGGCTATTCGTCCTTAGCCTATTTGGGGCGCTTTCCAGTCGATCGGATCAAACTGGCGCAGGAATTTATTGTTGATCTTGTGACGGACCCGCGACACGCGGCAATCGTCCAGGCGGCCATTGGCTTGGCGCGCCTCTTAGGAATCGATATGATTGCTGAGGGTGTCGAAACCAAAGAGCAGCTCGAATTGTTGAAGTCTTGGGGATGTCGATCGGCGCAGGGCTTCTATTTCGCGAAGCCAATGCTTACTGAAGATGTTGCGCCGCTACTTCGGCAGGGCAAGATCGACCTAGCAAGCTGGTCCGGACATACTTAGACACCTGCGCTTGTTGAGGATCGCCGACGTCTCATAAGGGTCAAAAAGCGTCGTTTCGAGCGTGGGTCCGCGACTTCAGCTTTGCCCCCGAAAGCCGACATCATTCTGTGCCGCACTAACCGACGCAACGGGCCAAAACCGGAAGTCAATCGCACGGCTGTTTTCTTGTCGTGACGCCCGTCCAATCACACCATCGCGCCCGCGCGGCGGATAAGTAAATGATCGGCGCGGCCTCACAGCCAATTAATATTTTCATACGTCCTTGTTGTTTAGTCCCGTTAAGCATATGTCAAGACTTAGTGGCAAGCAGCGGCTTGCCTGAGCTGCCCACGAAACGGTGACATGCCGAGGTCTCCGTTCACCCACCGGCAGCACGGTGTTATCGGCTGACACAAATTCTAAATCGAAAAGTTGAAGCTCGCACAGCGAGTGCCGTCGGCGCCCGCTGATAGCGTACGCGCGTCTAGTTGCGGGCGGACTAAAAGAGATTTTAAAAGGAGAAAACCGATGAATAACGAAAACCTGACCGTCCACCTTAAAGTCAAAGACTTTAACGCATGGCGTACGAGTTACACCGGACACGAGAAGGATCGGGCGTCCGCCGGCATCACAAACGGCAGAGTGTTCCGCAGTCCCGACGATCCGAATGACGTGGTAATCCTTCAGGATGTCGCTGACGTATCGAAGGCCCGCGCTTGGTTGACCTCAAACGAAATGAAGTCAGTAATGGAGAAGAGCGGCGTACTGGGCTCGCCCAGTATTCGCTTCGCCGCTGCGGCCTAACACGTAGCTGAAAAAGATTGTACCGGAACGGTCGGTACCGCGTGTGTAATGTCGCGTCGTTTGCCGTCCCGGAGGAAGCCCCAGCCCCCGTCCCCCGACCCCGGCTGGGGCAACCAAAACCCGCGTTGATCAGGCAATGAAGTAAAACCCGTCCGTGTTTCGTGGCCATGCTCCGAAGCGTGTGGAGCGAAAAAGGAAAATATCATGCAAGTACCTTCAATCCTTCAGGGAGACTCGCTGAAGCGTCTGCTGCAAGGCGCAGCGGTCGGTGCCGTCGCAGCGATTTTTGTTGGCTTTAGCTTCGCTGGTTGGTCGCTCGGCAGCACCGCGGAAAGGATGGCGAGAGACTGGTCTGAGCTAGCGGTCGTAACGGCGCTGGCGCCCGTGTGCGCCGACAAATTCCGCGCCCAACCTGACGCCGAGGCGAAGACCATCGCGCTTTCGAAGGTCGACGCTTGGCAGCGTGGCGAGCAGTTCCCCAAAGAATTCGTGACGCCGCCGGGTCAAACGTACCCAAGTTCTGCCCTTATATACGCCTGCTCCACGCTGTTGCTCACACCAAAGTCAGCTGCACTCCAGTAAGAGAGACGGTGAGGAGCGTTTTAGGAGAGAGACCATACACATCAATGTCTTGCTTGCGGCGAACCGTGAACTGAAAAACTCTTTACCGACATCCGACGTTGAGGGCGGCGTCAGAAGGTCAAACCAAATCTGCCCTCCCAGGAGTTAAGTGTCATGAACGAAAACATTGCCGCCACCAAAACCAAGACGACGAAGCCCTTGCCAGACTACGGCATGCCGAAATTCGAGATGCCAAAATTCGACCTACCGAATATGGAAATGCCGGAGGTATTCCGCGAGATGACCGACAAAGGCGTCGCGCATGCCAAAGACACCTACGCGAAGGCGAAAGTGGCTAGCGAGGAAGCGGCTGGTCTGTTCGAAAGCACCTTTGCGTGCGCTGCCAAAGGCTTGACCGGCTACAACCTCAAGCTGATCGAGATTACTCGTGCCAACACTCGCGCCGCGTTTGACTACGCCCATGAGCTAATGGGTGTGAAGTCCCCGTCGGAGTTTATCGAGCTGTCGACCACTCAAATGCGCAAACAATTCGAGATCGCTTCGGCGCAGAATAAAGACCTTTGCGCGCTCGCTCAGCAGGTCGCGACTGAGACTGCCGAGCCAATCAAGACAGGCGTGTCCAAAGCGTTCAATAAGGCTGCCTGATCACACAGGAGCGCAGCTAAATTGATCGAGGCCAAAACTGCAGCCCAATGAGCCAAAAGGGCCTTTACCGCGAGGCTTGGAGCAACACAATGGCCATTCCGTTTCACGTCAATGAAAATAAATCTGACATCCGCAGCATTAAGCCGGGCTGGTACGCGATGGTCGAAGACGGCAGCTTGTCTTCCGGGCCGTTTGCTAGCTACGAGCAATGCGTCCGGAGAATATCGAAAGCTACTCTGGCGACCTCCGACCTAAAGGAGTTCTCACCCTGAAAGAGATGGCACCATTTCATAACCGGCGCGACAACTGCCATGGACGAGATCAGGAAGCTCATTTCGCAGTTTGAAAGCGCGGTAAGGCAGTACGACTCCTGCCAGCCCTACGCGACAGGCAAGTGGCGTGCTGATCTGGTCCGACATCGCAAGTGGGATTTGGATATCATTGCGGAAGTGCAACGGCGGTTCGCCCCGTTAAGCCGTGAACAGAACCGCCGCCACCGTGCCTAGGCACTCGCGCGCTGGTTCTCATCGATCGTTCCAGAGGCCATCAGGTTAGGCGTTTAGAAGTGCGATTTCGCTAAGGATTGGTCACGCGTGGTCCGTGAGGGCCAGCGGACCAGCGGATGAGAATTGAACAATGGTGACAACCCTAATCTTGTTAGTAGGGGGAGTGTTACTTGCGGCCTTGGCCGTAATATATTTCTCTGTAGCACGAAGCAGGCAGCTCGAAAAATAAGAAGAAGGCGTCGGCGGCGCGGCGGTTGCTCTCGATAAGCCCCTCACCCGCAATCGCGCAATGACGCATGTCTGCTTGGGGCAAAGAACCGACCTCGCCGGTTTCGCTCCACGATTGTAAGAGATTGCGGACGGAACAAATCATGGGTTCCTCACCTTAGCGTCTGTGAGGGGCGCGGGGTCGAGCGCCGACGATGCCAAATGACTGCGCTAGTTCAACCAACGAGTTGAATCAGATGCCATACTCGGGGGCAAAATGGCGTGCTGTCATGCAAACTAAGATCAGACAAGAACTGTGAGGTTCCGCAGGAGCTGCCGCGAGATGCTTTCGCTCTTGATGCGATTGAACGAACGGAGTGAGCACGAGTGACCAGCCACCGCCGTTTGTCTCCAAGACCTGGGTGCAGGCCTCAAGCTTTATTGGACCCGTTTTATTCGTCCGGTTCCCTGATAACCGCCGGCTCGTCGTCTTCCTCGTCCTCCTCCTTGTCTTCTTCGTCCTCGTCATCATCCTCGTGAGGGTCCTTCGGCGGCAGGCCCCTAAGGTCCGACTCGGCTAGCCAAGCCGAAACAGCCTGGGCGGCACGCGAAACTATCATGTTGGACCTCCCTTTACTGTTCTCGAACGGATACAGGAACCGAAGTGAGGCGTGCGAGACCTTCTTGCGCAGTAGTAATACTAGAAGCAGATGTCTCCGGTGGGTCAACAGCGTCGCTGTTGGATGTCCGCGTCGCGTCTGCTTTCCTGGCGATACTGACGGAATAGCGGACATTCTGGAACGGGCACTTCGCGCCAGCGGTCATTTTCATCGGCCGCATAGCCGTCCGCGAGTTCAAAGTGAGCAAGATTGCTCGGACGCGGCAAGTGAGCGCGGACATATTCCCATCTCTTGAGAGCGGTGGTGCGGTAATTTGGTGCCGTCATTGCCCGATTCCGAGGACCATTGGATGCGCAAAATGTTCTGGGCTGTCGGCGGTTTGACCGTCGTGGTTTTGGGCTCATTCGCAGGCGTGTTGGTGTTCGATACGCCAGTGAAGCCGCCGCCTTTGGCCTCGATCAGCAAACCTTTCGCCGACGTCGATTTCGGCGATTTGCCGGCGGTACAAACCTTTGCTGCGCGCGACGGTGCCAAGCTCGGCTATCGGTTTTATAAGGGCAGCGGCGCACAAGTAGTGGTGCTCATTCACGGCTCATCTGACGATGGCGGCGGGATGCACCCGCTTGCCAAGGCGCTGCGCGATGCCGGCGCGTCGGTTTACGTGCCGGTCGTACGCGGCCACGGCAATTTCGAGCGTAATGGCGATATCAACTATATCGGCCAACTTGAGGATGATCTCGCCGATTTCGTCGCAGTGCTGCGGCCGCTCTACTCCAACGCCAGCTTTTCACTGATCGGTTTCTCGTCGGGCGGCGGCTTTGTTCTGCGCGCGATCGGTACTCCTGACGAGAAGCTTTTCGATCGCTTCATTATGATTTCACCGGCGTTGCCGCAGAATGCGCCGACCATCCGGCCAAGCACGGGCGGCTGGGTCTCCGTCGCGAAACCGCGCATCATCGTGCTGGCAATGTTGAATCGCATCGGTGTCCCTTGGTTAAACGGGCTTCCAATCGTCGCCTTCGCGACTTCGCCCGATGTTCCGAATCTCACTAGTGTCTATTCATTCCGGCTCGCAGTCGATTTCGGCGCACCGCGAGACTATTTGGCCGCCCTCGGACGCAGCAAGAAGCCGGCCGCACTCCTCGTGGGTGGCGATGACGAACTATTTTATCCCGATCGCTATGCGCCCTTGTTCGAGCCAGTGCGGCCCAATCTGCGCATCACCATCGTGCCCGGCATCAGCCACATCGGTATGACCGTAGCGCCAGCGGGCATCGCCGCCGTGCGAAAATCTTTCTTAGACCTGACGGCGCCCGCAACAGGCTAAATTCTCACCGCCGTTCATGACCGCTTCGGGTCAGAAGCGTCGCTTCGAGGGTGCGTCACCGACTTCAGCTTTGCCCCGAAAACCGACATTGCCTTGCGCCGCGCTAACCGACGCAACGGGCCAGAAGCGGCCTTTCAGTTACCGCGAGCACCGACGCGTGAGCGTCGATGCTCACTGAGCCATCGGGGTCGCTACGCTTCGAATTTCAGTGATTGGCGGCGGGTTCCACTTTCCCGTGAGCGCGTCAGACTTTGGACTGTAGAGGCGCATCGTCAGATTGAATGGCCCATTCGGCGCGGGAAGCCAATTCACCTCTTTGTCTGTCCCCGGATTTTCGTTCTGGAAGTAAAGGTCGAGAGAGCCGTCCGGATTATATTTGAACGGCATCCAACTGCTCACCGCAAAGCGGTTGAGGCTGTTCGCCACCTGAAAGCCGTGACTGTCGTAGAGCGTCAGCGACCAAAAGGCATTCACTGGCGGTGTAGCGCCCTTGTCGAAGTGGATCGTGTATTTGCTCGCGCCGTCGAGCGGCTTACCCGCTTCGTCGGCGAGGTTGAGTGGATAGATTGCATCTTCCGGTAGGTTCGCACCGAGACCAAGCTGGGCGACGATTGCGCGCTTGAGATAATAGTTGCCATACACGCCCATCGTGTCCGTATTCATAGACCAATAGTTCACAACCCGGGCGAGGGTTGGCACTTTCCATTCCATCAGGCTCTGCGCTGCCGCAGGAGCGATCTCCAACGCCTTCTTCACCACAGGGTCGGCCTTGGTTATATCGAAGCTCTTGCCCGGCTCGAAGCCGATCCTCATCAATTGCGCAATAATCGGTTGATCAGTCTGGTGGGGCGGGTGGAGCTTGAGAAGTTCGGCCGCGTAGATAAAGAATTGATCGGCCTGCATGGTATCGATCTGCGTCTTCGGCGGTGTCTTCATGTCGACGCTTGATGCGATCTTCACTTCGACCGGCTTCGGCGATTTGCCCCACTCTGAGAGCGGCGTGACCTTGTAACCCGCCTGAATTTTGTTGACCGCGTCGTAATCCGGCGGACCATCGGTCTTGGTGCGTCCAATAATCCAAACGTAGGGAGTTGGTGCTTCGATTCGTGCGAAGCCTGCCGGTATCGTTCCATTCCAGCCCCGTGGCGTAACGAGGAAATTTGCCGCCTGCGTTCCTGTTGTGCGCCAACCCGGCGACGCGAATACGTCCGTCCACATGTCAAGCATTGGCAGGAGGTAGTACCGCCCGTTCGTGTCCGGCGCGGAGACGACCTGCGGTTCTTTGGTAAGATCGAGCCACGCTATGGAATAGAGCGTGTCGAAATTCGATCGGACGACCCCTTTAAAATCGGCGGGCGGATATTGCGGGACGTTCACGAACATATTCATCGGGCCTTTACCAAATTCCTTCCCCGGTTCGATGTTCGTGGATTGCTTTCGAGTTATGTCCATCAAGATTAGGGGATAGAAGTAGATGTAGGCGTCCACGGCAATGGATTGTGCCTCCTGCTCGGTTACGGCGCTCTGTGCCCGCGCGGTGAGTGAAAGGACGGGCCAAAGCATGAGGCCCAACATCAAGGCAATTGTGACTCTACTCATGTCACTCTCCAGTTGGCTTGGCTGCACCGACCAGCAGCCTAGCGTCGGATGATGTCCAGTCTATGCGAATTCGGCAGCTTCCATCCAACATCAATACGACGGTGCGTATGTCGCCTTTGGGGTCAATCGCTACTTAAGTGCGCTATTCGCAACATGTCCGTTCGTCACCCAATAGCTGACATGAGAGCAGACATCGCTGGTCGACGTTTTGGGCCGATTTTGTTTCGGAAGTCCGTTGAAGTTGTCTGCGAACCGTGATTCACCGGCGATGAGGTGATCAAGGGCGGGGGCGGACGATGATGGGGCGGCTCAACCGAGACCAAAAGCAGCTTTTCTATTCATTTCGCCTCCACGATGTTGTGCCGGACGATCACCTGGTTCGCGCGATTGCGGCAGTTCTCGATCTGTCGTGGGTTCATGCCGAGCTCGCGAGCTATTACCCGAAGATTGGTCGACCCTCGATTGATCCGGTTCTCATGATCCGGATGCTCGTCGTCGGCTACGTATTCGCAATCCGCTCAGAACGTGCGCTATGTCGTGAGGTGCAGGTGAACCTTGCCTATCGCTGGTTTTGCGGGCTCTCGATTGAGGACAAGGTCCCAGATCATTCGGCATTCTCGCGTGCGCGCAACGAGCGGTTTGGCGATAGCGCCATCTTCCGGATCGTATTTGAGCGTGTTGTGGGCGCGTGCATCGGGGCTGGTCTGGTCGGCGGCGAAGGTTTTGCGGTGGATGCCAGTCTGATTGCTGCCGACGCCAACAAACGGCGATCGATCCCTGGATCGGAGTGGAACACAGAACTTGACGCGCAGCAGGTGAGCCGGGCCACGAAGGAGTATCTTGCTACCCTGGATGACGCCGCATTCGGTGCGGCCAGCGACGTCACCCCGAAGTTCGTCTCGCCGTCGGATCCCGCGGCGCAATGGACGGGCGCGATGCGAGGAGCGGCGTTCTTCGCCTATGCCGACAACTATCTGATCGATGTGAAGTTCGGCGTGATCATGGACGTCGAGGCGTCGCGGGCCATCCGCCAGGCCGAGGTCCGCGCGTCCAAGACCATGATCGAGCGCACCGAGGAGCGCTTCGACATCAAGCCCGAGTGGCTCGCTGCCGATACGGCCTACGGTTCAGGAGCGAATCTCAACTGGCTCGTCAACGACAAGAAGATCGCGCCGCACGTGCCGGTGATCGACAAGTCGAACCGCGACGATGGGACATTCAATCGGGAAGACTTCACGTTCGACAAGCAGCGTAACGTTTACATCTGCCCGGCGGGCAAGATTCTCACGACGACAAGCCGGTTGGTCAACGATGGGGAGACGACACTGCTTTACTTCGCCAGCGTGCTCGACTGTCGAAGCTGCCCGCTCAGGGCGCGATGCTGTCCAAAAATGCCTGCTCGTCGGATTCCGCGCAGCATCTACGAGGAGGCCCGTGACGTCGCTCGTGCGCTGGCCAAGACAAAAGCATTCGCGCAATCACGTCGTGACACGAAGCGTGTTGAGATGCTGTTCGCACATTTAAAGCGCATCGTGCGGCTCGGCCGTCTGCGATTGCGCGGCCCGCGCGGTGCCCAGTTCGAGTTCACACTGGCGGCGATTGCACAGAACCTTCGCAGGCTCGCAAAGCTGGTCGCACGGCCTCCGCCAAAAATGCCAGCCCCCTGCGTCGCGTGAGCCCAGCGTCGCTCCTAACGTCCTTCTAGAGTTCAGAACCGTCAGTCGTGCCGCGTGCTAACCCCCAGCAGAACAAAAAATACTACTATGCGACCCGCGCCAGACCCACCGCGACTTTCACAACAAAATCGGCCAGGAGCGGAAGTCCTCACTTATGCGCAGATTGATGGCGAGGGACTCTCAAAAGCAGCGCGAAGCCGTTAGCGGGCCACTACGACGCCAGCCAGGGCAGCAGCACGATCTTGCCGCCGAGCCCGCCAGCGTCAATGCGCGCATGGACCTTTTCCGCCGCTGCTAGTGGTTCGCGATCGATAACCACCGGATGAATGGCACGGTTGCGGAGCAACTCGAACAAAGCAGTCATGTCAGCCCTAAATTCTTCAGGGTGCGACAAGCGGCGGTCCGTAATGCTGTACCAAATCGCACGACGGCCACCGAATAGGAAGCTCAACGCGCCCCATAGCTTCAACCGCGCCAATCCCAGCCCCGCCGCGATTATGTTTTCCCGCCCGATTGCCATGGTCTGGGAGCCGTAGCCGATGAGGATGCCGCCCGGCGCGAGACAAGCGAACGACCTGGCGAAATGGGATCCGCCGATCGCGTCGAATGCCGCATCGACGCCGGTGCCGCCGACTCGTCCCGCCGTGAGTTCACGTACCCGAGCAACAAAGTCACCGGCCCGATAGTCGATTGCTGTGGCACCAAATCGCTCGACTGTGGGGAGGTTCGCCGCTGAGGATGTACCGATTGCCTTGAGGCCAAAATGACGCGAGAGATCGAGCAGCGCCGTGCCGACCGTGCCTGACGCGCCGATAACGAGGATTGTCTCCCCGGGCAATAAGCGACGATAGCGTGTAAGCATCTGGAACGCTGTAAGGTAGGCAAGCGGGATGCAAACAGCCTCTGCCGCATCGACGCCATCTGGAACAGCCACAAGAAAACGTGCGGGGCGAATTGCGTATTGCGCGTAGCCACCCACCACGCAAAGATCGGCGACGGTTTGCCCCTCACGCGGCGAGACAACGTCAGAGCCAGCTTTTTCGACAACACCTACTAGCTCGTAACCCGGAGTAAAAGGCAACGGTCCTTTAAAGTCAGGGTAACGACCACGCCGAATGAAGCTGTCCGTGAAGCCGGTCCCGGCTGCCAGAACCTTGATGCGCACCTCGCTGGGACCCGGACTTGGGACTGTTGGCTCCTCAGCCAGTTCCAAGACCTCGGGGCCACCGAACCGGGATATGCGAACGTGTTGCCACGACATGGCGCAGCTTCGCACACGCGGCTTCGGCTAGCGAGTTTTATCAGCCGCCTGGCGCAGTGTCAGTCGTCGCTTTCGGTCTTCGTCTTCGCAAAGGACAAACGATGTCGCATAGGGGTCATAAGCGCAAGTCACGATGCTTCGAGGTGATGTCCGCTTTACCCCCGAAAGCGACCGAACAGCAGACATTTAGGTCAGCTCAGGGACCCTGAGCCGGCATGGCGGCAATACAGTACTGGTCGGGGTGGTAGTCCGCGATGATCAAAGTCGCTGCACGTTATCTTTTTCGGGCACCTTCGCAATACCGCTGCCGCCGCCTTGATTTTCTGGCCGCATTGCCCGAGCGGTGGTGACGAAATTTCGCGCGGCCGGCGAGCGGTCATCGCGTCGATGTGCCAGACCGATCAAGGCGCGTGGCGCGTCTTCATCAATCGGGCAGTACGCAACGGCTGGGGCGGGGTTAAGCTCGCGCGGAAACAGCACAAAGGTCTCCTTGGCAAACGCCGCCAGCGGCGCCGAGAGCAGCCACCAGTCAGGGTCTGTCGAACCTGGGAGCGAAAAGTCGGAGTCCGCTGCGATTAGTAGATCGAAAGCGAATCATCAGACTGTGTGACCAACCCACCACTAAAAATCAGCGGCAACGAGATCGTAAGATCCCATATGACGGCGCTCGTAAACCTTAGCTGCCGTCGCGTATATCAATTTGCGGTTCGAATCGAATACGTTGAGAAGTCCAACTTCGTCAAACGGCATGTCGGGCTTGATTTTCTTCAACGCGTCGGCGTTCACGAAAAACGATGCCTCCATCGCGCTATCGTGCCCCCAGAACCGCACTGAACGCCGCGTTGCATCATAAAAGCGGCTTTGATTTGGAAAACTAAGCGGCATGTTTCAGCTCCAGCTCTTGGGTCGCCTGGAGGTCTCTTGGATCAATAGTCACCATCTCGACCGCAGAAGCGTTACCAAATTCCGCCGGTGCGAAGGCCACCCTGGCCACGCGGCGATAGACGGGGAATGACAACTCCTCGATCTGCCCTTCATCCGTTGCGGCCCGATAGGTCCGCGGTGGCAGGGTTCGGTCCACACCTTTCAGCACGAATGGATGACGGAATAAGACCGCTTTACTGGTCGCGATCATTGCACTAAGCCCGCCCCGCGGCGATCCAGGGGATAGTCCGCGCTTTCGTACAAGCGGCGAATTCCCGGGCCGTCGTATCTTTCCTCGTCAACTTCGAGATGGGTACCGAGAAAAAATTCAGGATTAAGCTCCTCGATCGCGAAGCGGACAGCGTCGGCAGCGTGCTCAAAACGTCTGTATCCCATTCGTTGTCGTATCGATCTCCGATTGCGGGCGGGGAAAAGCTCCGCCTCGGCTTTGTAATCAAATCCAACGTTATTTGTTTGTTCGACCTTAGGTCCGTATGTCATTTGATCATTCTCCAAATGAACGAAGTAAAACTACCTGTTGAATAAATCAATTACTCGTCCTTGCATATATATGCGCGAAACGCTGGAAAGTTAGCGCGTGGCACAGGCATTTTTCAGATCGCGCTGCGCAAGTCAGGGGGAATTGGACTCACTCCCGGGGTAAGAAGGCGCTATCGCGCCGATGGCTTACTCGTCATTCAACGGCAGTTGACTTCACGGCGGCGATATTCCCGGGACAGCCTGCAAGCGAGGGACCTCATAATCGGAGGCCAAACTGATCCGGCACCAAAATTCTAAGCACTAATATTTAAAGCGCTACTGTAGACTCTCCCGGTGTGACTGAGGAATCAGATCGACGGCAAGTAATTGATCTGCTTGCCGAACGGCGGCAAGCAAGAAGACGCGGGCGATCCAGTTTAATCGCCGTGGTGGGGGAGCTAATTCGGTAATTCTAATTATATGGACAGTTATGGCTATTTGCAGCCCGTATTTATTAAGACCTCTGCGAACCTTTCGACAGGCTTGTAGCGACATCTCGGCATCACATCCAGAATTGATATCTCCCGGAATTAATATGTACACCAACACCGAGAAGCATGCCGAATACGACTACAGCCTCGCTATCAAAAACAGAGGTCGTCCCTCCAAACCGTGGCG
>Ga0209169_10001552_pt1 | contig 14022 bp, 9 predicted proteins | sample HubBroMetageWRM4_FD_188346 | JGI IMG/M metagenome (GOLD analysis project Ga0209169, IMG submission 188346) | Warmed soil microbial communities from the Hubbard Brook experimental Forest, New Hampshire - Hubbard Brook CCASE Soil Metagenome WRM 4... | ecosystem: Environmental > Terrestrial > Soil... | reverse complement strand
TTACTCCCACTCAATCGTCCCCGGAGGCTTCGAGGTGATGTCATACACCACGCGATTCACGCCGCGAACTTCATTCACAATGCGATTCGAAATTTCCTTCAGCACTTCGTACGGCAGCGGAACCCAATCAGCAGTCATGCCATCTTCGGAATGCACCGCGCGGACAGCGCAGGTGTAACCGTAAGTGCGCTGATCTCCCATAACGCCAACTGACATCACAGGCAAGAGAACAGCAAACGACTGCCAGATTTTCTGATAAAGGCCAGCCTTCTTGATTTCGCTGACAACAATCTCATCGCAATCGCGGAGCAAGTCAGCGCGCTCTTTAGTTACTTCACCCAGAATGCGTACAGCCAGTCCAGGTCCAGGGAACGGCTGGCGCTGCAGAATATCTTCGGGCATGCCGAGATCACGGCCAATGCGTCTTACTTCATCTTTGAATAAATCTTTCAGCGGCTCGATGAGCTTGAGCTTCATCTTCTCGGGCAATCCGCCAACGTTGTGATGAGACTTGATGACCTGCGACGGTCCACGGACGGAGCGCGATTCGATGACGTCGGGATAGAGCGTTCCCTGGACGAGCCACTCGACTTCACCGGCTTCTTTGTCTTTATTATTTTGAAGCAGGCGTTTGGCTTCGTCGTCGAATACTTCGATGAATTCGTTGCCGATAATTTTGCGTTTCGTCTCGGGATCGGTGACTCCGGCAAGCTTCTTCATGAAACGATCGGTGGCATCGACGGCGATGAGGTGAAGTCCGAGATTGTCGCGCATGTTTTGCTGAACTTTTTCGAACTCGTTTTTGCGCAACACTCCGTTGTTGACGAAGACGCAAGTCAGCCGCGATTTTCCAGAAGCATCGCGCATGGCTCGATCGACGAGCACTGCCGCGACGGAAGAATCGACGCCGCCAGAAAGCGCGCAGATGGCGCGACCGCTGCCGACTTGCTGTCGCACTTGCGCAATGGTGGAGTCGATGAAGTGTTGCGGCGTCCAGGATGGCTTCACGCCGCAGATGTTCACGGCGAAGTTGCGGAGAATGTCGGAACCCAGCGGAGTGTGGTGTACCTCGGGATGAAATTGCACCGCCCACATTTTGCGTTCAGCATTTTCAATGGCAGCAACAGCGTTCGGAGTTTTCGCGGTCAGCCGGAATCCAGCAGGCAGTTCTTCGGCTTCGTCGCCGTGGGACATCCATACGGCCAGTTGGTTGGGCAGGCCCTGAAAGAGCTGCGAGTCCGATTTCTGAATCTCAACTTTCGCGTGTCCATATTCACGCTTTGCGGCGGAGCGAACTTTGCCGCCCAACGCGTACACCATGAATTGCAGGCCGTAGCAGATTCCGAGCACGGGAATGCCGAGGCCGAAGACTTTCTTATCGGCGTGCGGCGCGTCTTGGTCGTAGACGGAGGAAGGTCCGCCGGAAAGAATTATTCCAACCGGCGAGTAACTGCGAATCTCTTCCAAACTCGCGTTGAATGGTAGAACGACGGAAAAGATTTTCAGTTCGCGGATGCGGCGAGCGATTAACTGCGAATATTGCGCGCCAAAGTCGAGGACAACGATTGCTTGATTGAGCGGAGATTTGGTTTCCACGGATGAGTGTCTCAGATTTGTTTCAGCAGTGTAAAGCCCGCACTTGTTAAGTAGCTAGTGTCAGTTTGTGTAAATGTCAGGATGCGCATGTTATCACGTAATTCTGCAACCAACGCGTGACGCTGCGCATCTGTGACTGAAAGAGCAATTTGCAAAAAAAAGCAGGCCGAATAAGCGCATTGTGGAGCGCAACGTCGTGCAGCGTAACGTTCTTGATCGCAGTCGGCATTACCGCAACCTCAACCATTCAACTTATGAGGAGGACTAGAAACATGAAAGCTCTAGCACACCTGACTGCGTTGGCCATGCTCACCTTTGCGCTGACCACGGTCGCATTCGCCAAGAACTCTAATAAGAATGAAGGTAATTTCACGCTCCCCAACCCAGTTCGAATCGGCACCACCGACCTTCGCCCCGGAGACTACAAAGCAGCATGGACGGAAGAGAGCGGCGGCGCGGTCAAAATCAATATCCTGCAACACGGCAAAACCGTCGCGACGGTGGAAGGCAAACTGAAGGATCTGCAACAGCCTGCAATTAATGACGCGGTCATCATCAAGCCGCTCGATGACAACACAAAAACAATCGATGAGATCGATTTCAGTCGACGGAGTCAGGCTTTGGTGTTTGGAGAGTAGATGTGGAGAGCAAGCTCCTAAGATAATGACGCGTCAATAAAGTTCAATACGGGCTCGCCGTATAAGAGGCAGCCCGTATTTTTTAGATTGCACTACGATTACACATGGACTTACTTCAGACTACCCATTGGCTTACTTAACCCGACTTACTTGACCTCGTCTATCTAACAACGATATTCACCAGTTTCTTCGGCACGACGATGACTTTCACCACTTGCTTCCCGGCAAGTGCCCCTCCCACCTTTTCGTCGGCAAGAGCAGCTTGCTTGATTTGATCCTCGGAAGCCTCTGCCGGCACGACCACCAGTCCGCGCAGCTTTCCATTAACCTGTACGGGAATTTCTATCTCGTCTTCGGCGGCCAGTGCAGCGTCATACTTTGGCCATGGAGCCTTGAGCAGATTGCTGGTTTCTCCCGTCATCTCCCACAGTTCGTGGGCTAGATAAGGCGCCATAGGAGCCAGAAGTAAAGCGATGCTGCGCTGTACGTCGGCGATCAGTGAATCGGGAATTACGCCTGCGGCACGCGCCTGTTCAGCGCCGTAGATCTCGTTCACGAGTTCCATGATGGCCGAGATGCAAGTGTTAAAATGCCAGCGGCCTTCAAAATCGTTACTGACTCGCTTGATGGTTTGGTGCAACTTGCGCTGAATCGCACGAGCTTCCGGAGACAACGTCATCGAGTGTTTACCGTGCTCTGGAGCACTGGATTTCTTGATGGGATTACGAAAATAGAATCGGTACACGCGTCCTAGAAAGCGCTGAATTCCTTCAATCCCCGATTCTTGCCAGTCCAAATCGCGCTCTGGAGGCGCTGCAAACAAGCTGTACATCCTGGTTGCGTCCGCGCCGTAGCGCTCCACCATCTCGTCGGGAGAAACGACGTTGCCAAGGCTCTTTGACATCTTGGCGCCGTCTTTAATCACCATCCCCTGAGTGAACAAGCGCGCTACCGGTTCGTCATTTTTTACCAGGCCCATGTCGCGCATGAACTTGGTCCAGAAGCGTGAATAGATAAGGTGGAGAATGGCATGTTCAACTCCACCAATGTACTGATCGATGGGGAACCAGTAAGCGACCTTGGTGGAGTCAAACGGAGCCGAATTGTTGTGCGCGTCGGTATAGCGATAGAAGTACCAGGATGAATCGACGAACGTATCCATAGTGTCGGTCTCGCGGCGAGCTGGACCGCCGCACTTGGGACACGTCGTATTCAAAAAGGACGGCACGCTCGCCAGCGGCGATCCACCGGCCAAAGTAATCGGAACGTTGTCCGGCAAAATCACGGGTAAATCTTTTTCTTCTAGTGGTACAACGCCATCTTTATCGCAATACACCATTGGAATTGGCGTGCCCCAATAGCGTTGGCGCGAAATGCCCCAGTCTTTCAATCGGAAGGTGACAGTCGCTTTGCCGAACCCTTTCTCGGCGGCGCGTGCTGACATTGCTGTAATTGCTTCGGCGCAGCCCAGTCCGCTGAACTCGCCTGAGTTCACCAAGATTCCGTCCATGGTGGTGAAGGGAAGCGGGGGTTCGGCCATGGTTTCTTCCGGGTCGCTGGACGCGGGTAGAATCACGAGCCTGATCTCCAGTTTGTACTTCTGCGCGAATTCGTAATCGCGTTCATCGTGTGCCGGTACGCTCATGATGGCGCCGGTGCCGTAATCCATCAGAATGTAGTTCGCCACCCACACCGGAACTGCCTCGCCGTTGTAGGGATTTTTCGCGTAGCGACCGGTAAACACACCATGCTTCTCGATGTTGCCAATATCGCCAGCTTCTTTGGCTCGACGCTGCTCGGCGATGAGCTCTTCAACTTTGGTGCGCAATGCCGCATCGCGCGCGATCATGTCGCAGACAATTGGATGCTCCGGCGCCAACTGTACTGAAGTCGCACCATAGATCGTATCGACACGAGTGGTGAATACAGTGATCGTCGATCCTGCTGGGCCCACAGTTCCGCCGAGATCGAAATCGACGAGCGTGCCTGCGCTACGTCCAATCCAATTCTGTTGCATGATGCGGACTTTTTCTGGCCAGCCTTGGAGCTTCTCCAAATCGCGGAGTAACTCGTCGGCGTATTTGGTGATGCGCAAGAACCATTGCTCTAACTCCCGCTGCTCAACGGGTTGGTCCTCATGCCGCCAACACATTCCGCCTACTACTTGCTCGTTCGCGAGTACAGTCGCGCACTGCGGACACCAGTTGACTTTGCTCTTTTTGCGATACGCCAATCCGGCCGCGTAGAGCTTCAGGAAAAACCACTGATTCCAGCGGTAGTAATCGGGCAAACAAGTAGTAACTTCGCGCGACCAGTCGTAAGCGAAGCCGAGGCGCGCCATCTGCTTCTTCATGGCGGCAATGTTAGAGAGTGTCCATTCCTTTGGCGGAGTGTTGTTCTTGATGGCAGCATTCTCCGCGGGCAGGCCGAACGAATCCCATCCCATGGGATGAAGCACGTTGTAACCATTCATCCACATGTAGCGAGCCAGGGCATCGCCGATGGCATAGTTGCGGACATGTCCCATGTGGAGCGCGCCGGACGGGTAGGGAAGCATCTCCAACACGTAGAATTTCGGCTTGGTCGGATGAGCTTCGGCGGCATAGAGTGAAGGATCGCTCAGCCAGCGTGCCGCCCATTTTTGTTCAACGCTCTGCGCGTCGTAGCGCTCATCGCGAGCAGCAGTAGCAGGTTTGTCTTCCTGTTCCATAGGTGTAGGTATAGATAAGGATAGTGCAGTAATGGGTAATCCTTTATTTTACCTCGGGAGGACTCCTGGCATGCTGAAGCCGTGCACTAGAGCTATCTGAACGATGATCGCCCAAAGGAGGAACCAAAGGCCGACGCGGTTCCAGTCGCGAACGGTTCTGCGACCGGCAATCGCATAGGCAATCAGGAAAGGAATAAGAATTCCAACCGCAGCGAATCCAAACGCTCCCGGAATCACCGTGTGGTGCGACCAGTGCATCGCAGCTAGCCAGGAGTGAGCGATACCCAGTGCGAACGCGATCGCTCCTAGTGTTCTTACTGGTTTTCCGGGTGCGGAGGATAATTGATGTGTCGCGTCCATGGGCAAAAATCATAGCACCGGCGCGGCGTTTTATTATTTGCTGTTCCCGTTCTTTTCCACCAGAGCCTTCAGCGCCTCCATATTTCGCAAATCGTCTCCTGGATCGTCGACCGGCGTCTCCGCGATAAATGCGGCGTGCTGCAAACGGTGATCATTCAGCAGCGCCCGAAATACGTCTAAGCCCAGTCTCCCGCGACCTATATTTTCATGGCGGTCCAATCGCGAACCACGTTCTGCCTTGGCGTCGTTGCAATGCCAGACTCGGACGTTCTTCAATCCTACGGTTTGCTCGAGATGCCGCAACGTGAGGTCTCGGCCTTCTTTACTTACGATGTCATACCCCGCGACGTGGGTATGACAGGTATCGATGCAAGCGCCGACGGGAACGGCTTGCCGCAGAAGCGTCAACAATTCCGCGACCTGCTCGAAAGTGCCGCCCAGCGAGTACTCAGCTCCAGCGGTATTTTCAATCAGGATGGTCAAGCCACTCTTTGCGAGGTCCAATCTCTCGCTCGCTTCCGCAATAGACTGTGCGGTCCGCTCCAATCCTCGCTCGCGACTGGTTCCGCGAAACGATCCTGGATGCAAGACCAGATAGTCGGCGCACAATGCGAGCCCGCGCTCTAGTTCTCCGCGAAACGCCGCGACCGATTTTTTTAAAAATGTCGCGTTTGTTCCGGCCAGGTTGATAAGGTAATTGGAATGAATCACCAGCGGCTTCAAGTCGTAACTCAAGCGAAGGCTTTTCATCTTTTCACTTTGGCTCTTCGCCAAGACATACGGCCGCCATTGCCGCGGACTCGAAGAGAAGATCTGAAACGTATTGCATCCCAGACGGTGAGCTCGCGCGGCGGCGTTCTCTACTCCACCAGCAATCGAAGTGTGAATACCGATTCGCCGTTCGGTTATCGACGGCGGAGTCTTGGGTGAGGGCCATTTCAGCGGATCTTTTTCGGTGGGGTGAAATTCGGATGCGCAGAACTCGGCCATGTTGAAATTCTAGAGCAGTTCGCTGACACGCGGGCCTATGCGGAGTCGCGAATCTTCCGGAGGGTCGGCTCGGTTTGTTGAAAAACTCAGATGCGGCGGACCTTAATTCGTAGCGACAAATCGTAGCGACGATTTTCTTGCTTGCCTTTTTCCGGCGTAACAACGATAAATACAGGCAATCTATGCCTAGTCGTTGGTGCGCCCTTTGTCTTACTCTCACGCTGGCGATGTTAGTGACCGGCCACGCGCAAGCTGCGCCGCCGCAGAGTGCTGCGAAGGCGGACTATTCACAGGAGTCCGCCGTCATTGAAGAGATGGCGACCAAGATTGCCTTCGACAACGACGGCAACTCTACCCACGAGCAGACCAGCCGCGTGCGTGTGCAAACCGACGCGGGCGTAAAAGAGTGGGGTCTGCTGAAGTTCCCTTTTCAGTCCGCAACCCAGACGGTGGAGATCGACTACGTGCGGGTCCACAAAGCGGATGGCAGCACTCTTATTACACCTCCCGACAACGTGCAAGACCTGGATTCGGAAATCACCCGCAGTGCTCCTTTCTATAGTGACTTGCGGGAAAAACATATCGCGGTCAAGGGATTGGGCAAAGGCGACATTCTTGAATACCAGGCACACTGGCACAGCACCAAACCGCTGATCCCGGGCCAATTTTGGTTTCAATACAATTTTCAGAGGGAAGGCATCGTGCTCGATGAGCGCTTAGAAATCAGGGTGCCCAGTGAGCGACCGGTTAAAGTGAAGGGACCACAAGCTACCCAGACCATCACGACGGAGGGTGGATCCCACGTTTATAGCTGGACTTACTCCAGGTTGCAAAGCGCCAAGGAACCTGGGAGCGATCAGAAAACGCAGACTGAGTCGGCGCGTGGCCTTTTTCCTCCACCGGACGTGCAAATCAGCAGCTTTCAAAGCTGGGAAGAAGTGGGCCGTTGGTACTGGAATCTGCAAAAAGACAAGATCGAGCCTACTGCCGCAATCCGTGCCAAGGCTGCCGAACTCACCCAGGGAATGACTGACGATGCCACCAAGTTGCAAGCCCTTTACAGCTTTGTGAGCACGCAGTATCGCTACATTGGAATCGCATTTGGCATCGGGCGATATCAGCCGCATGCTGCCGACGATGTTCTTACCAACAGCTACGGCGACTGTAAAGACAAACATACGCTGCTTGCGTCTTTGCTCCAGGCTTCTGGTATCACGCTCTATCCGGCACTCATCAGTTCGAGCTTCAAGATCGATCCTGATGTTCCGTCTCCGGCGCAATTCGATCACATCATTGGCTATCTGCCGCAGAGCAATAAAGATAAGGGCGCGATCTGGCTCGATACCACGATCGAGGTTGCACCCTTCGGCTATTTAGTGCCACGTCTGCGTGAAAAGTCCGCACTTGTGATGTCGGGAGATAAATCGATAAGGCTGGTGACTACGCCCTCCGATTCGCCTTTCCCCGACACTGAAGCTTTCAAGATCGAAGGCAAGCTGAGCGCTGACGGCACATTCGACGCCAAGATTGAAGATACGACTCGAGGGGATTCCGAGGTGATGGTGCGGTCGGCGTTCCGGCAGGTGGCGCAACCTCAGTGGAAAGATTTGGTGCAGCGGATTTCCTATGGACTGGGTTATTCCGGTACGGTGAGTGATATCAGTGCGAGTACACCCGAAGCGATTGGTGAGCCTTTTCACTTCTCCTATACGTACAACCGCAAGGATTATCCCGATTGGAAGAGCAATCAGCGATTTACTGTTCCCGGATCGCCGTTCTTCATGCCCTCGGTCACGGATGACGCAAAGTATCCTCTATGGCTCGGATCTTTGCTCGACGGCGTATCAGATTCCAGAGTCGAGCTTCCACCGGGTTATGAGGCACAAACGCCATCCAATGTCGATCTGAAGTATGACTTCGCGGAATACCATGCCTCTTATTCACGCGATAAAGGTGTGCTCATAGCGAAACGCCATTTGGTGACTAAGCTCCGCGAGGTTCCGGTGGCCGAATTTGACAACTATCGGAAGTTCGTTAAAGACATCCAGGATGATGTAAATCAATATGTGCCGACAACGTCTGCCGGAGCGACGACGGCATCGAACACGCAAGACATGCCTAATGTCTCAGCCGCGTTCTCGCCATCCGTGCGAGCCATTCGGAACCTGCCCGAGAGTAATTCCTCTGACGCGAACCAACTCGAAGCCAAGGCACGCGATGAGATGGCAAAGCGCGATCTGCCAGGCGCAGTCTCTTCTTTGCAGGGCGCGGTGGCAGCGGATCCGAAGTTCACACGCGCGTGGATAATGCTGGGGGAACTGCTTCTTACGGAAAAGCAAGTGGATGCCGGAATGGATGCCTTTCGCAAGGCCATGGCCACCGATCCGCAAGAGCCGGCCATTCCAAAGATGTTGGGCTGGACGCTGATGTCGAAGTCGGAATTCGAGGATGCAATCTCGGTATGGCAGGACTATATGAAAGCGCATCCGGACGATGACGATGGGCCGGCAAATCTGGGCAGTTGTTTCGTTCAACTGAAGCGATATCCCGAAGCTGCCGAAGCGTATGAGGCTTCGCTCAAAATCAGCAAGAACCCTGCACTCCCGCAGGCCAGACTGGGTTCGGTGTACTTGCTTGCTGGGGAACGTGACAAGGCAGCAACGGCATTTGGTAGACTCGCCGACCTGGATCCAAAGGGGAGCACTTTCAATGATTCTGCCTATGAGATGAGCAATGCAGATTTAAATCTTCCTCTTGCACTGAACTATGCAACGAAAGCGGTGCGCCGCGTGGAAGAGGAATCGCAGAAGACTGAATTGACGGACCTGAAGATGGAGGATCTTCAGAGGGTGCAGATAGTGGCGGCTTATTGGGATACGTTAGGTTGGGTGAATGAACGGATGTCAAATTTGGAAGAGGCGGAACAGTATTTGCGGGCATCGTGGAAGTTGACGCAAGACGGCGTCGTGGGCGGTCACCTATGTCACCTCTACACGCGTACGCATAGGACCGCGCTTGCCATACAGATGTGTCGTATGGCCATATACCGCATGCCGATGACTGAGCAGCGGGATCTGATCCAATTTCAAGTTGAAATGGCGGCGGCGCAGGAGAATTTGAATAACTTGACCGGCAAAGAGGCAAAGTCGAGGAGTTCGGTCGATGCCTCCGGCGAGGTCATCCGGGAGCGCGAATTCAAGCTCCCACGATTCCTTCAGGGGACGGAAAGCGCCGAGTTTTTTGTGCTGCTTGCGTCGGACGGCAAGAGCAAGGCCTTCAAGGTGGAGAATGTAAAGTTCATCAGCGGCTCGGACAAGATGAAACTTCAAGGCAAGCAACTCGTTAGCATAGATTTCAAGGTTCCCGCGCCGAGCAATGTTCCTACGCGCTTCGTGCGACGTGGGATTCTTGGATGTTACCAGTACACTGGATGCTCTTTCGTGCTGCTAGATCCCGCATCGGTGCATTCGTTGAATTAGAGGACCCACCCGTCGTTTGCCCAGTTCCACCCCGGACGCTAAACTGAATATCTCGGGGTACCCATATGCTCGTAGTGATGCAGGCGCAGGCCACCGAAGAACAGGTCCGCGCCGTTTGTCAAAAAATCGAGGCGCTCGGATACCGTCCTCACTCCATGCCCGGAGCGCAACGCACTGCCATTGGCATTACCGGCAACAAAGGCGAAGTCGAAGCCGGGTCGCTGGAGGAAATGCCGGGAGTGCAGGAAGTCATCCGCGTCTCCAAACCGTACAAACTGGTCAGCCGAGACACCAAGCCTGACAATACCGTAATCAAGTTCGCGGCCGCGAACGCGAATACTCAGCCCGTCACCATCGGAGGCCGGGATTTGGCGATCATCGCCGGTCCCTGCGGCATCGAGAGCCGCGACCAAGCCTTCACGATCGCCGAGCGAGTTGCACGAGCGGGAGCGCAGTTCTTCCGCGGCGGAGCCTATAAGCCGCGTACTTCCCCTTATTCTTTTCAGGGCATGGGCGAAGAGGGACTAAAGATCATGGCCGAAATTCGGGAGCATTTCGGCTTGCTCATCGTAACGGAAGCTGTCGATTATGAATCTCTGGATCTCGTCGATCAGTATGCAGATATGATCCAGATTGGCGCTCGCAACATGCAAAACTTTTCGCTGCTCAAGCGAGCGGGACGGGCCCATAAGCCTGTCTTACTAAAGCGTGGCATCTCGGCCACGCTTGAAGAATTTCTGATGGCCGCCGAGTACATCATGAGTGAAGGTAATTACAATATCGTGCTATGCGAGCGAGGAGTGCGTACCTTCGCCGATCATACTCGCAACACGCTCGACTTAAGCATCGTGCCGGCGGTGCAGCGCCTTAGTCATCTGCCGATTGTGGTTGATCCCAGCCACGGAACGGGCAAGCGCAATAAAGTAACTCCGCTGTCGCGTGCGGCAGTGGCCGTCGGAGCCGATGGGCTGATCGTCGAGGTACATCATGATCCCGATCGTGCGTTGTCGGATGGAATGCAGTCGCTGTATCCGGATCAGTTTGACGCGCTGATGGTGCAGGTAACACAGATCGCGTCGGTGCTAGATCGTACGGTTCCCAAGTCAAGTTCAGTTCATGCCGAAGTAATAAGTTCTGCGGACTGATCGTTGCGAAAACTTCTCTTCATCGCTGTCCTAATTCCGCTCGTACTGGCGGCTGGCTGGTACGAGTTTCACCAACGCACCCTTCCCGCCTACGGCCCGCTTTATCGCGAATACGCCTACATAACCAATGGCAAGAGCAACACTGTCACTGTTATCGACCTGCGCAGCTTCATCCCCATTCGAACTCTCCAGGTCGGCGCTGGTCCTACGGGAGTCGCGGCGAATCCGAAGCGCAACGAAGTGTATGTAGTGAATACCGGATCGTCCAATGTCAGCGTGATTGACGCCGAACAGAATAAGGTCGTCGCCACCATCGGAGTTTATGGACGACCCTACTTCATCGATGTCTCTTCTGACGGCCACCGCGCTTATGTGGCGAATTCTGGGTCGGACAATGTTTCAGTGCTTGATCTTGACCGTCGCACGGTTGCGGCTACGCTTCATGTTGGAGCGAATCCTGGTCTCGCTCGCGTTTCTCCCGATGGATCTACTGTGGTTGTCTCCAATCGTGCCGATAACTCCGTTTCGATCATCGACACGGCTCGTATCGCGGTGCGCTCGGCGATCAACATTTGCATTCATCCGGAGGATATTGCCATTCTGCCTGATTCCAGCAAGGCTTTCGTCTCCTGCTCGGGATCGGGTCAGGTTGCCAGCATCGAGCTTAAAAATAACGATCAAAAGACGGACAACTTACTGGCGCTCCTTGATGTTGGAAAGTCTCCGGTTAGTCTTGCTTTGAAACCTGACGGTGGAGAACTGGTTGCTTTCAACTTTGACGCTGGCAGCATCTCCATTATTGAGACTACGGGCAACGAAGTTTCCGGCAGTTATCTCATCGGCGAACAACCAACTCGTGGCGTGGTTTCGGCCGATAACTCGCGCTTGTATGTCTCTAACTTTGGATCGAATAACATTGCGGTTTACGACATCGATCTCGGCAAGGTCGTTGCTTATCTTCCTGTGGGGACACATCCCGATGCCCTGGCACTTTCGCAGAATCAGAACTATTTGCTGGTGCTGGACTCTGGTTCGGGAGATCTCGCTGTCATACAGAAACGGCAGCCGAATAAAAAATTTGAGCCTTCGGAATATTCTCTGCTGACCATTATTCCGGTTGGCATGCAACCTAATCAAATTGTGGTGAAGTCGTTTCTCGCTACGAAGCTGATGGATGGACGCTAAGCCTCGATCTCGAGCTGCGCGCCCTTCGGCTAACGAAGGACGAGATCCAAATATTCGGGATGGGTTTCGAGATATCCGGCGACGAAGGGGCAGACCACGTCAACCTTCATCTTATGCTCGCGCGCCCAGCCGAGCGCCGACTTTACCAAGGTCGAGGCTGTGCCGCCGCCGCGAAGCGACTCGGGGATTTCGGTATGGATCAGAGCGAGTACCTGGCCAGCGACGGTGTATTGCAGGGAGGCCACATGGCCGTCGCGTTCGAGTTCGAATTGGCCGGAAGTGACCAGCTCTGGGGTGTGCTTGTTGGCGCCGAATATTTTCATTGCAGACTCCGGAAATGCTCCAAGATCGCTTGCGCCTGCGACTTAGTTACAACCGACGACAGCGCCGCTACATCGGCTTGCTTTACGGCTTGCAGACTGCCGAAATGTTCGAGCAGGCGGCGCGTGGTGGATTCGCCAACGCCGGGAATTTCTCGCAGTTCGGTGGCTCGGTCTCTGATCTGGCGGCGCTTGCGATGGAAGGTTACGGCGAAGCGGTGGGCTTCGTCACGGATCATTTGAACGAGATGCAAGACGGGAGAATGATGGTCGAGAACTACGGGGTCGCCTTCTTGCCCGTAGACGTAGATGATTTCTTCGCGCTTGGCAATCGCGGCCAGCGGTTGGTTGATTATTTCCAGCGCTTCTAATGCCTGGGCCGCGGCGTGGAGTTGGCCCAGGCCTCCGTCGATTAGGACAAGGCTCGGCATAGGCTTCTTTTCTTGTTGAAGACGCTGATAGCGGCGAGTTACTACTTCACGCATGCTCGCGAAATCGTCCACTCCTTCCACTGTCTTGATTATGAATTTTCGGTAGTCGGATTTCTTCATCTTGCCGTCTTCCCAGACGACCATAGAGGCTACGGTCTCCGCGCCTTGAATATGAGAGATGTCGAAACACTCGATTCGCTTCGGTCGTTCGGCGAGAGATAACGCGTCTTGGAGGGCTTCCTCGATGGCCCGAGCGTTGGGCTTCATGACGCGAAATCGCTGATCGTAACTTTGCTTGGCGTTGGTGCCGGATAGGTCGATCAGTTCACGCTTGTCTCCGCGCTGCGGGACGGTGATGTGGACTCGCGTGGCGCGTCCGCCCTCGCCGGCTAGTTGCTCGCTTAGCACTTCTTCTAACTCTTCGCGGTCTTCAAAATCTACAGGGACATAGATGTTTCTTGGGACGTAGGGTTGCCCTAGATAGAGTTGCTTTAGCAGGGCGGAGAAGAATTCTGCAGGATGAAATGAGTCGTCACTGGAACGGGCGGGGACGCCCGTTTCTCCGTTGTCTTGGTCGATTTGTAGCGCGAACTCGGGTAAGTCCTCCCAAAAAAATTCTCTGCGATCTAGAACTTTTCCACCTCGCATGTGGAAGAGGTTCACGGCCAGCATTTGATTTTCGTAGTGGTAGCCGAAGACGTCGGCGTCATCGCCTTCGACGGCCGCGATGCGTTGCTTCTCTTGCAGTTGCTCAACGGTGGAGATCAGGTCGCGATAACGTGCGGCGCGCTCGAACTCCTGCGACTCGGCGCTTTCGGCCATGCGCTCGCGCAGAGATTTGATCAGGTCGGTGGGACGGCCTTCGAGAAAAAGTTTTACATCTCGTACCGCTTCGGCGTAGATCTCGGGGGTGGTCAGTCCCAAAACGCACGGACCCAGGCAACGCTTGATATGAAACTGAAGGCAGGGGCGCGGATGAGTGCGGTTCAGGTCGACCTTGCACGACGGGATCAAGAAGTGACGGTGGATCAAATCGACAACGCGATAGGCTAGATTGGCTGGAAAGTATGGGCCGTAGTAAAGGCTGCCGTCTTTGCGCAGCCGCCGCGTGACATAGACGCGTGGGTAGCGTTCGGCCATAGTCAGCTTTACATAAGGATAAGTTTTG
>Ga0209169_10001551_pt1 | contig 14022 bp, 10 predicted proteins | sample HubBroMetageWRM4_FD_188346 | JGI IMG/M metagenome (GOLD analysis project Ga0209169, IMG submission 188346) | Warmed soil microbial communities from the Hubbard Brook experimental Forest, New Hampshire - Hubbard Brook CCASE Soil Metagenome WRM 4... | ecosystem: Environmental > Terrestrial > Soil... | reverse complement strand
ACCCCGTTCGGTCCGCCGGAAAGGCCGGCAAGTAAGCTCCCGCCCATGGAACTGAACGGAACCGCGGCGATCGTATCCGGCGGCGCGAGCGGGCTCGGCGAGGCCACGGCGCGCGAACTCGCTGCCAAGGGCGTCCGGGTTGTCGTCGCCGATCTTAACGAGCAGCAGGGCAAGGCGGTGGCCGAGGCGATCGGCGGCCTCTTCGCCAGGACCGACGTCTCCGACGAGCAGTCGGTGCAGGCCGCGGTCGCCGCCGCCGCTTCGGCGGGCCCGCCGCTGCGGACGGTCGTGAACTGTGCCGGCATTGGCTGGGCCGCTCGCACGGTCGGCAGGGACGGCTCCCCGCATGACCTTGCCACGTACCGGAAGGTGATCGACGTCAACCTGATCGGCACGTTCAATCTCATGCGGATCGGTGCGGCCGCGATCGCCGAGACCGAGCCCGCCGATGCCGACGGGCAGCGGGGCGTGGTCATCAACACCGCCTCGGTCGCCGGCATCGAGGGGCAGACCGGCCAGGTGGCCTATTCGGCATCCAAGGGCGGAATCATCGGCATGACCGTCCCGGCCGCGCGTGACCTCGCCGCCATCGGGGTGCGGGTCAACACGATCGCCCCGGGGATCATCGACACGCCGATCTACGGCGAAGGGGCCGGCGCCGACGAGTTCAAGGCCAAGCTGATCGCCCCGATCGTCTTCCCCAAGCGGATGGGCACGGCCGCCGAGTTCGCGCACCTGGTGCGGTCGCTGATCGAGAACGACTACATGAACGCCGAGGTCATCCGGTTCGACGGCGGCATCAGGTTCCAGCCCAAGTAACCGGAAACGCCGCGACGGCGCGTTCACGGCGTGCGGCCGTGCAGCCGGCTGATCCCTCGCGCGGACAGTTCCGACTTGGCCAAGAACCCGACTGCGGGGCTATCGGCGATCAGATCTGCATAGTCCGCTCCGCCCCTCGTCGAGATCATGATCACGGTGGCGCTGCTGCCATTCCGGGCCACGCACCGGGCAAGGTCGAACCCGCTTTCGTCGCCGAGGCCGATGTCGATGAGGATGACGTCCGGCCGGAGCGCATCAATCTGCTGCAGCGCATCGGAGATGGTGGAGGCCACGCCCGCGATCGTCACGCCCTCGCGTTCAAGCAAGACGGACGCCGCCTTGAGGAAGGCGTCGTTGTCGTCAACGAGAAGGCAGCGCAAGCGCACCTGATCAGACTGCCAGGAACGCACGGCCGGAACATTGCAGCTAGCAGGGGATTCAGCCGGGGAATCTCCGCGTCCCCAGGGTTCCAGTGAGACGGGCACCGGGCTATCGTCGGCCTATGAGCGCGCCAGGTACCGGCGCAGGGGTGGGCCAGCCAGCAGCCGCCCCGGCGGGCCGCGGGCCGCCCGACCAGACACGGCTGCGCCAGCTTGTTGATGAGCAGGCCGCGCTGCGGCGGTTGGCCGCACTCGTAGCCAGGGGCGCCAGGGCCGCGGAGGTGTTCAGCGTGGTCGCCGATGAGCTGGCTCAGTTCATCGGCGCGGAGTTTTCGTTCGTGTCCCGCGTTGAGCTTTCCAGCGGCCACCGGCCAGGACCCGAAGGCACGACGGTCGGAGAGCACGGCGAGCCCGAAGGGACCCTCGTCGTCGAGGCTTCGTATGGCCGCGCCCGCGACGCAGTACCGGTTGGGTTCCGCTCCCCGTTGCTGCCGGGGTCGGTCACGGTGGCCGCGCTCAAGACGGGCCGCCCAGCCCGTTTGAGCGGTGACCAGCTGGCCAAGGGCCCGCACGGCGACCTGACGGGCAGGCTGGGGTTGCGGGCCGCGATTGCCACGCCCATCGTGGTGGAATCCCGCTTCTGGGGTGTGGCGGTGGCCGCTACCGTGCGGGCCGACTTCCCGCCCGGCACCGAGTCGCGGCTGGCGGACTTCACCGAGCTTGCCGCTACCGCGATCGCCAATGCCGAGGGCGAGAAGAAACTGCGCGAGCTTGCCGACACCCAGGCGGCGCTGCGGCGCCTGGCCACGCTAATCGCCCAGGGCGAACCGCCCGAGGCGGTGTTCGCGGCGACGACGAGGGAGGCTCTCCGGCATTTTGGCGGCGGTACCGCTCGATTGATCCGGTACGAGCCCGACGGAACATCGACCCTTCTTGCCAACGAAGGCACAACGGGCCCGCACGTGCGGGTCGGGGAACGCTGGGAGGGGTATCCGCCGACCGGGCTGACAGCGACCGTCAGGCGCACCGGCCGCGCCGCCTATGTCGATGATTACCGCGAAATCCCGGGCGGGGAGCCTTATGTCCGCGAAGGGCTAAGGTCCGCGGTCGCCACACCGATACACGTCAACGGCGGGCTATGGGGAGTGATCGCCGTCGGGTCGGGGCACGGGCCGCTGCCGCGTGACACCGGGCATCGGATGACGGATTTCACCGACCTAGTCGCCACTGCGGTGGCGAACGCACAAGACCGGGCCGCACTGGAGGCGAGCCGTGACGAGCTCGCCCGGCTGGTGCGGGAGCAGGCAGCGCTGCACCGGGTTGCGACGCTTGTAGCCCGGGCCGTGCCGCCGGAGCAGGTGTTCGCAGCGGTGACCGCCGAGGTCGGGCGGCTGCTTTCCCCCGACTTTACGCTCATGAGCCGGTACGACCAGGACGACGCGGCCATGATCGTCGGCGCGTGGACCATTAGCGGCGCCGACCCGGCTCCCGTCGGGACCCGACTGAGCCTCGGGGGGAATGACGTGCACACACTGGTGCTGCAGACAGGCCGGTCGGCGCGGCTCGACGACTACAGCAAAGCCTCCGGGATGGCCGCCGACATCGCCCAAAAGGCGGATGTCGCGTCTGCGGCCGGCGTCCCGATCAGCGTCGCCGGCCGGCTGTGGGGCATCGTCGTCATAGCGTCCGCGGCCGAGCTACCGGCGGACACCGAGGCGCGGCTGGCAGATTTCACTGAACTCGTGGGAACGGCGGTCGGCAACGCCCAGAGCCGGGCCGAGCTCGACGCGTCGCGGACACGGATCGTCGCCGCCGCGGATCAGACCCGGCGCCGGATCGAGCGGGACCTGCACGACGGGATCCAGCAGCGACTCGTCTCGCTCGGCCTCGAGCTTCGCCTCGCCCAGTCCGTGGCGCCTGCGTCGCTGCCCGGTGTCGCAGCAGAGATGGGCCGGATAGCTGGGGAGCTCAACGCGGTCGTCGACGATCTGCGCGAGATCGCCCGGGGCATCCACCCGGCGATCTTGTCCGAGGGCGGGCTGAGGCCGGCCCTGCGGACGCTCGGCCGCCGCGCCGCAGTCGACATCGAGGTGAAAGTCGATGTCGATCCGATCCCGCGACTGCCGGAGCCGATCGAGGTGGCGGCGTATTACGTCGTGTCGGAGGCGCTCACGAACGCGACGAAGCACGCGCAGGCGTCTTTCGTGCGCGTCGTCGTCGAGGAGCGAGGCGACAGCCTCCACCTGTCGATTCGGGACGACGGCGTGGGTGGCGCCGATCCTGCCTGCGGGTCCGGCCTGATCGGCCTCCGCGACCGGGCGGAGGCCCTGGGCGGGTCGCTCGAAGTCAACAGCCCTCCTGGCGCAGGGACAGTGGTGGCTGTCGAGCTCCCGCTGCGGCTCCGCTGAGTTCTCTGATTCCTGCTGGCAGGCGCGAAATACGTTGAGTGGACAGCCCGAGTTCGCGGCGCTGTGTGCCCGGCATGCGGGCGGCAGGCCGTGGCCGGTCAGCGGGCTTCAAGGAATCGGAGGACCGCCAGTACCCGCCGATGCTCGGTCTCGCTCTCTGGCAGGTTGAGCTTGGTCAGGATGCTGCGGACGTGCTTTTCGACGGTGCCCTCGGTGACGAAGATCCGGCGGGCGATGCCTGCGTTGGAGGCGCCTTCGGCCATCAGCGCGAGCACCTGCCGCTCCCGCGGCGACAGCACGTCGAGCGGATCCTGCCGCCGCCGGGCTCTTACCAGCTCTTGCACGAGGGAGGGATCCACGACCGAGGCGCCCGCGGTGATCCGGCGTACCGTCTCGATGAACTCCGCCACGTCGGTCACCCGGCTCTTCAGCAGGTAGCCCAGCCGCGCCCCGCCGGCAAGCAGATCCATCGCCTGGTCCACCTCGACGTGAGCGGATAGCACGATAATCGCGGTGCCGGGCAGTTCCTCGCGGATCACCCGGGCCGCCTGCAGCCCTTCGGTGGCGTGCTCTGGCGGCATCCGGATGTCGATGATCGCCAGTTCCGGCCGGGCCGACCGGACCAGGCCCAGCAGCCGGATGGCGTCACCAGCCTGGCCCACAACCTCAAAGCCCGAGCGGTCGAGCAGGCTGGCCAGGCCCTCGCGCAGCAGCACATCGTCATCGGCAAGCACCACGCGGGGTGCGGGCGTGCTCACCGCCGCCGTCTCAGCTGCCCCTGACGCTGTCGGCATCCCCCGATTATCGGCCGGGATGTCGCTGGCCGCCAGTCAAGCCATGTTCGGCGGGCGCCGCTAGATCACGCCCGCGACATGATGGCCGCGTCATCGTCCCGGATGACAGCGATCCCGCGGTCTGCCGTCCGTCTGGCCGGCAGCCGGCGACGCAGTCGTGCTCGGTCGGCGGCGACCAGGCCGCCCCAGACACCATGCTGACCGATGTCCCAGTGCCGCAGCGATAGCGCCAGGCAGTGGCTGCGCACTGGGCAGGCCGTGCAGATAGCGATTGCCGCGGCTGCCTCCTGGCGGGCCCGGCCGGGGTCGGCGCTGAGCGGGAACCACTGATCGGGATCGAGACCACCATCAGCACAGCGGGCGTGCCTGTTAACCAGAACCGACAAGGTCAGATCAGTGAACCGGCCGCCCATCGGTGCCACGCGATCTGGCGGGCTCACCACTGTTCGCGGGCCGTCGGTGCCGTCCTTCGATATCGCTGGCTGGCCGGCCCTGATGTTCTTCACAGCGGCGGGGTGGTGCGGGTGTAGTGCGGCAGCCAGACTGTTCGGTAGAGGAGCCGGGCGGGTGCTGGCAGCTGGCTTAGTACGTGCTCGCGGACGTCGGGGCGGGCGCCGGCGAGGGCCCACGGGACCGTGGTCCCGGCGCGCCGGATGCTGTGCCCGCCGCGGATGGCGGTAGCGATCCTGCCGAGTTCGGCGGGGCACAGGATCTGGCTGATGAGCGGCAGCGCGTCGGCTTCCTCGTGGGCGAGGTGACTGGCCAGCCTGGTCCGCAGCCGGGCCAGCAACTGGTGGAGCCGCCCGGGGTCGGCAGGCATGGCGAACGCGTCGTCGATCATGGCCTGCAGCGGGCCGAGCAGCTGGTGCTCGTCGTCCATGGCGTCCAGCAGAGCCAGGCCGTGTGGGTCGCCAGCCAGTCTGGGCCGGACCTGCGACCAGATGGCCGTGTGTTCGGTGGCCAGGTGGAAGCGCAGCTGACTGCGGAATGTGCGCCAGCGGGCCTGAGCCCATGCGTGGCTGGCGGTGGTGTGCAGCAGCCAGTCCAGGTCGCGCCGCAGCGCCTCGTGGATCGCGGTCATCAGCGTCCAGTCGGCCTTTCCGGCGAGCGGCATGGTATGCGGTGGGGTCATCGGTTCTCCTTCGCGGCCCAGGACAGGCCTGACTGGTGCCCTCGGGGTGACGTCCGCGGCGGTCCGCTCAGGGGGAGGCAGGCACCTCGTGCCAGAATCCGCCGTTGAGGTTGAGGTTGTTGCCCCTGGCCTGGCCAGGGGTGGTGTCGCCGATGTAGGTGTACAGCGGGTGCCCGTTGTAGGTGAGCTGGTGTGAGCCGCCGCTGCGGGTGATCGTGCCGATCCTGCCCGGCAGGCCCTGCCCGGCCGCGGTAGTCCCGGTCACCGGCGGCCAGTACGCTGCGCAGCTGCCGTAGCACTTCGAGGTGGTGGGCGTGTCGGGGGCGAACGAGTAGAGCGTGAAGCCCTTGGCGTTGGTCAGGACAGTGGTCCCGCCGATCGTGGTGGTCTTAAGGCCAGTGCTCGTGCCAGCGGCGGTGCCGGTGGCCGCGATCGGTGCGCTGGCCCCGGCCACCGCCACCCCGAATAGCACCAGCGCTGCCACAGCCAGCGCGACGGCGGCCGCTCCGGCCGCCCGGGTGATCGCCGAGGGGATCTGGGCAGGGAATGAGGCAGCTGCCGAGCCGCCCGCCGGGGCGTTCGCCGCGGGGGCAAGGGCGAGCGCGGCCAGGACCATAAAGGCGGCCACTTCGACGGCGCCGGCGACAATGCCGGAGGTCGTGCGTACCTCCTTGAAGCCGAAGAGCCCGATCCAGACCGACAGGATGTACCCGCCGAGGGTGGCGAGGGCGAACCCGGCCCCGGCCGCGGCGGCGAGCCGGCCTGTAATGACAAGCCGGCTGGGGATGACCAGCACCGCCAGCCCAAGACCGAAGGCCGCGATCACCTGCAGCAGGAAAAGCCAGCCGATCGTGGGGATGGTGCGGTAGCCGGTCAGGTACAGATCGAGATGGATGGCTGCGGTGGCGATCAGCAGACCCGAACCCACCACCCGCTCGACGGCTCTGGGCCAGCCGCCCGGCGGTTTTCCGTGCTCCCGCCCGGCTTGCCCAGCTGCCCCCGTCGTTCCCAGCCTGATCATGCTTTCCCGCTCTGTCATCTGTCAGTCCTCCGCGTTGCCCTAGTACGGTCTGGGTCAGTACCCGTAACCGCTGCTGCCGGAGCCCGATGCGGACCCGCCGGCCGGCGCGTTCCCGGACGTGGTGACCTCGTGCCACAGCCCGCCGCTCGCGTTCAGGCCGTTGCCCTTGGCCTCGCCGGGGGCGGTATCACCGACGAACGTGTACAGCGGGTGGCCGTCGAAGGTGGCCTGGGTTGAGCCGTTGGATCGCTTGATCGTGCCGAACGTGCCCTTGACCCCGGACGCCGACGCCGGCCCCTTCACCGGCGGCCAGTTCTGCGCGCATGTCCCGTTGCAGTTGGACATGGTGGGCGTGTCGGGCCCGAACGAGTACACCGTGAAGCCACCGGCGTTGGTCAGCACCGTCGCGCCGCCGATCTTGGCGGTCTTGAGGCTGCTCACGGAGGCCGCAGCGTGATTGCTGGTGCCCGAGGAACTGCTAGTGGCGCTGCCAGACGAACCGCAGGCCGCCAGTACCGCCGCGACTGCGGCGGCGGCCGGCAAGGCCAGCATCAGCCGGGGACGTTTGAGTGTTTCCAGCCGGGTGAGTGGCTTGATCATTGGTTTCTCCTTTGCCAAGGACGCCCCGGCCGCTGTGCCGGGAGACACCGGCGATTTGGCCGTGTAACCGACGATGCCGCGGCCAGAGGTTCCGGCGCATCGCAGCGAGCCCCCAGGCCACCATCCGGCCAGCAGGAATCCCGGCCTTCCTGCTAGCAGGTATGTGGCCCCATGCGGAGCCGCCGCATGCGCGCCCAGCAGACGAGGGCCAGCCCCTGTGGGGGGGCCGTGGTGATGCGACAATAGCCCGATGGCGGACGCGGTTCTGACCGAGAGCGACGGCGGGATCGCCGTCATCACCATCAATCGCCCCGAGGCGCGCAACGCCGTCAACGGCGACGTTGCCCGCGGCATTGCTGCTGCGGTGGACGAGTTCGACGACGCCGGGGATGTGCGGGTCATCATCCTGACCGGCGCGGGCGGCACGTTCAGCGCGGGCATGGACCTGAAGGGCTTCCTGCGCGGGGACTCGCCGGTCGTGGCGGGCCGCGGCTTCGGCGGGATCACCCAGCGGCCGCCGGCCAAGCCGATGATCGCCGCGGTCGAGGGGTACGCGCTTGCCGGCGGTTTCGAGCTCGCCCTGAGCTGCGACCTGATCGTGGCGAGCGAGACGGCGAAGTTCGGGCTGCCCGAGGTCAGGCGCGGACTGGCGGCGGCCGCAGGAGGGCTGCTCAGGCTGCCCCGCCGGCTGCCGTACCACCTGGCCATGGAGATCGTGCTGACCGGGGAGCACTTCCCGGCCGATCGGCTGCACCAGGCTGGCCTGGTCAGTAGGCTGGTCGGCGCCGGCCAGGCCCTGGCCGGCGCCAGGGAACTGGCGGCACAGGTAGCTCTCGGCGCCCCGCTCGCGCTGGCCGCCAGCAAGCGAGTCATCGTCGAGTCGGCTGACTGGCACACGAGCGAGGCGTTCGCCCGGCAGGGCGAAGTGCTCGGCTCGGTGTTCACCTCCGCCGACGCGAGGGAAGGCGCGGCCGCCTTCGCCGAAAAGCGTGCGCCGGTCTGGCGCGGTGAATGAGTATGGCGTGTGACCACTTCGCCGCGTGACCACTGCGGCGCATAGAGTGACTTGCACTGAGCCTGATCTTTAGGCTTCCCGGCATCGACGCAGCCGCGGGCACGCACGCCCAGGGGAAGAGAGCAGCGATGACGGCTCCGCTGATCAGTGTTGTTGTGCCGTTCTACAACAACGAGGACCTGCTGGAGGACTGCCTGCGATCCATCGCCAGGCAGACGCATGCCAACCTTGAGGTCGTCATGGTGGACGACGGGTCCACCGACGGCAGCGCGGACATCGCCCGCCGCCGCGCCGAGTCGGACCCGAGGTTCATCCTGATCAGGGTCCCGAACGGCGGCCCCGGCTTCTCCCGTAACCGCGGCATCGAGCAGGCGACCGGGGAGTTCCTGGCCTTCGTCGACGCGGACGACATGCTGCCGAGCCACGCCCTCGAAGTCATGCTGCACACCCTGCAGGAGTCCGGCTCGGATTTCGTCTCCGGCGGGGTCGAGAGGATCGGCCCGATGGGGGTCTCGCCGTCGGGCATGCACGCCCGGGCGATCAAGGGCCGGCGGATCGGGACGCACATCAGCAGGTCACCGGAGCTGTTCTGGGACGTCTCGGTGTGGAACAAGCTCTTCCGCAAGTCCTTCTGGGACGCCAGCAAGCTGTCCTTTCCCGAGGTCAGGGCCTGGGAGGACCTGCAGGCCATAACCAGGGCGCACGTGCTCGCCAAGGCCGTGGACGTGATCCCGGACACGATCTACTACTGGCGCGAGCGCGGCAAGGGCGCACTGTCGATCACCCAGTCCAGGACCGACATCAGCAACCTGAGGGACCGCATCACCGCGCTGAGCAACATCGACAGCTTCCTCCGCGAACGTGCCTCAGCCAGGCTGCTCCGCCAGCATCAGCGCAAGGCACTGGTCAACGACCTGTGGCTGTACGTCTGCGACCTGTCCCGGACCAGCGCCGAATACCAGTCCGAGTTCATCGAACTCGGGCGCAAATACCTGAGCCAGGTCGACCGGCGGGTGCTGGCGAAGCTGCCCTCCACGCACAAGCTCGCGTACCACCTGATCAAGGCCGGGCGGCTGGAGCAGCTGCTCGAGTTCAATGCCTGGCAGGCCGAGCAGCCGATCAAGACAACCCCGATGGTCCGGCACCATGGCAGGATCCGCGCCGACCTCCCGTTCTGGGCCGAGCGCCGCAGCCTGAAGATCCCTGACTGGGTGTACCGCCCCTACTGGCGGGAGCTCGACCCGTTCGTCAAGATCGAAAATCTCGAGTGGGACGAAAGCCGGCTGGTCATCACGGGATGCACCTTCGTGCCGTCGGTCGACATCCTCAAGCGCAGGAACGCGTCCAAGATCATATTCCTGCGGCCGGTGACCAAGGGCAGGCTGCCGGTCATCCTCCCGGCCCGCTCGGTGCGCCACGCTGAGGCCGACATGTGGTCGGGCCAGCACCGGTACCACTACGACTGGGCCGGGTTCCGCGCGGAGATCAGCCCTCGCTGGTTCCGGCTCGGCGGTCGCTGGCTCACCGGCGAGTGGGCCGGCTACGTGCTGGTCCGCGGGCATGGCGTGTGGCGGCCGGCCCGCCTGCACACCCCGGCCCGCGGCCCGGCCGAGCGTCCCGAGTTCCAGCAGGTGGGCCCCGGGATCCGATACGGCGCCTGGTGGGCGGGGCGGCGGCTGCAGATCGGGGTGACCAGGACGCCGGCGGTGCTGCACGGGTGCGAGCACGCGGGCAACGAACTCGTGATCGACGTGGACGTCAACCCGCTGGACCGGCAGGCCAGCGTCGAGATCGTGCTGGCCAGGCCGAAGGGTGCGGCGACGCATGAGTTCCCGGCCACCGTCGAGCGGCGGGACGGCGATTCGGCGCTGGTGCGGGGCAGGATGCCGCTGCGCGTGCTGGCCACCGAGGTCGGCCGGGCCGACCGGGCCACCGCCCACGGTGCCGCGAACGAGGCCCGCGGCGCGGACAGCGGCGATGCCGGAATCGAATGGGACCTGTACATCCAGCCCAAGGGCCAGCAGCGGATCCGGGTGGCGTTCCCGGCCGGGCGCGCGGAGTACCGCTATCCCGCCGGCCACCAGGAGATCGTCCTGGAGCGGACCAGGTACGGCAACGCGATGGTCGCGCGGCGCAGCCTGCGCCCGGTCGTCGACGAGCATTCGTGGGCCGACGATGGCCGGCTGACGCTCCAGGGCAACTACTCGGCTACCGTTGAGGGCTCCTTTGAGGCTGTGCTGATTCGCCGGTCATCCACGCAGCAGCATGTGATCCCGGTGAAGCGGGACGGCGACAGGTTCACGATCGAGATCAATGCGGCGGCCATGCCGTCATTCGGGCGGCTGCTGCCGCTGCGGGACGGGAGCTGGGATCTGTTCCTGCGCCGCGAGCGGGCGGCCGACGGTGAGCTGATCGTGCCGGGCTACGACCACTCGCGGCTGGGTGACCTCGACGGCCGCAAGCTCAGCGTCGGGCAGAAGAGCTACCGGTTCACCACGTCCGGATATGACACGCCGACGCTCAGCGTCGGGCCCGCGCTCAAGCTCACCGAGCATGGCCGGGTGCAGCGGCGGATGCTCCGCGGCGTCTACTACCCGCTGCAGCAGAAGCTCCCGCTGCGCGACGCGGTGGTGTTCGTCAGCTGGAAGGGAAAGCAGTGCGCGGACAATCCGCTCGCGATCGCACAGGAACTTCGCCGCCGCGGGGACGACCGTGAGCACATCTGGGCGGTCGCGGACTACTCGGTACCCGCGCCGGACGGAGCCAAGACCGTGCTCACCGGGACCGAGGACTACTTTGAGGCCCTGGGCCGGTCCCGGTACGTGATCGCGAACGATGACATGGGCCTGAACTACCACAAGCGGGACGGCCAGTTCTACGTGCAGACCTGGCACGGCACGCCGCTGAAGAAGATCGGCTTTGACATCACCCAGCCGCAGTTCATCAGCGGGGCCGGCTACTTCGACGTGCTGGCCGCCGACGTGGCCAAGTGGGACCTGCTGCTCTCGCCCAACCCGTTCAGCACGCCCATCATGCGCCGGGCGTTCCGCTACGACGGCGAGGTGCTCGAGTCGGGATATCCGAGGAACGACCTGCTGCGCAGCGGCGGCGCCGACCGCATCGCCGCCGAGGTCCGGAAGCGGCTCGGGCTGCCGGACGGAAAACGGGCGGTGCTGTACGCGCCGACCTGGCGGGACAACCAGTACTACGCCTCTGGCCGGTACCGGTTCGACTTCCGGCTGGACCTCGAGCGCGCCTGGCGTCAGCTCGGCGACGAGTACGTGTTCCTGATCCGCGGGCATCACCACATGGCCGAGGACGTGCCGGCCGGCTCCCGGCCCGACTTCGCCATCAATGTGACCGGGTACCCGGACATCTCGGAGCTGTTCCTGGTCAGCGACGTGCTGATCACGGACTACTCATCGGTGATGTTCGACTTCGCGCCGACCGGCCGGCCGATGGTCTTCTTCACCTACGACCTCGAGCAGTACCGGGACAACCTGCGCGGGTTCTACTTCGACTTCGAGGCGGAGGCCCCCGGCCCGCTGCTCGCCACCTCGGACGAGGTGGTGTCGGCGATCGGCGACATCGACGCGGTCGCGGCCGCGCACCGCGCCGCGTACGAGGCGTTCACCGCCAAGTTCTGCGCGCTGGACGATGGAAAGGCCGCGGCCCGTGCCTGTGACCGGATCTTCGGCGGCTAACTACCAACCCTGAAATCCGCCCTGAACGGTCCATAGGGCGGCGAGTATGGCCACCGCCGCTAGCCCGGCCGCGGCGGCTACGAGGCGGCGCGCTGGACGGCCTGCCGACCAGCGCCGGGCCGCGCTGACCATGCGCCTCGCCAGCCCTGTCGTGATGTACAGCATGCCGACGAGTGACAAGCTCACCAGGGCGGCGCCGAGCGCGTCGACCGCGGCCATTGCGTAGTGGTGGCCGGCGACGGCCGTGGCCATGAGGTGGCCCTGCAGGCTGGCGGAACGCCACAGCGCGCGGTTGACCTCGGGCAGGTGCAGCAGCAGGTATCCCATGAAGGCGATGAGCAGCGGGATGACGACCAGGACCCACGAGGTCACCAGGATCCGGGTGCCGCGCCGCAGGCCGGCCACCCGCGGGTCCAGGCGGCCGCCGGGCAGCACGCTCTTCACGATCGGGACGACGCGGGCGAACATGTCCGGCACGCCGGCCAGGTCGCTGAGGATGAAGTAGCCGTCAAAGCGGACGACCGGGATCAGCTGCTGCAGCATCTCCACTTGGGTGATGGCGATGACCAGCAGCAGGATCAGGGCCGACGTGGCCGCGTAGAGGCCGGCCAGGACCAGGATGAAGACCGCGTTGAAGTACACGCCGCCGAGATCGGTGCGCAGCCTGCCAGCCCGGCTGAGCCGGTAGGAATCGGTGACGTTGGTGAAGAACGAGGGATAGACCAGATAGATGCCGACACCGATCACACCGGGTCGCGCCCCGCTGTACCGGCAGCCTGTTGCGTGACCGCACTCGTGGAACGCGCCGGAGAGCACGGACAGGCCGAACACGGCTAGCAGGCCGATCGGGTTGCTTAGGATCTCCTCCAGCCCGGCGCCGAGCGCGTGCGAGGCGAACAGCCAGCAGTCGACCCCCACGAAGCTGACGGTCACCGCCGCCACGACCGGCCACCGGAACAGCGGCTGCAGCAGCAGCGCGACGGCGTTCGCGGCATGTTCGGGCAGCAGCGTGCCGCGCGCCCTGAGCGCGAGCAGCGGCCTCGCCTTTGGCGGAGCGGCCGACCCCTGGTCGGCGAGAAGGCCAAGGGGCTGGAGCTTGGCCGTGATCAGATGGCGGACCTGGTCCGCGGTCAGTGTCCGGCCAAGGTCCGCGCTGACCAGATCGGCGACGGCGGCGGCGTTCCGGAAACCGTCGATCCGGCTGGTGACCTGATAGAGCAGCGGCGACATCTGGATGACCTGGCCGTCGGGTCGGCGCACCAGCGACGGTGGCCGGCTGTAGCCGGAGTCCCGGTACTCGCCGAGCAGTTCGACCCCGTCGGCCAGCCGCGGCGGGTCAGCCGGCCCGGGCGTCGTCAAGGGCGGCGAGCCGGGGGCTGTTCGCCCGGCGGTCACCTGCGCTGCGGTCACGGTCACTGGTCTGCTCCTGTGTGGCGTGGTGCCCAGGGAACGACGTCAGGAAGGGCCCGTGTCGGCCCTTGCAGGGACGGCCAGGCCGGGCCGCCCCCGCAAGGCGTGCAAGGCGGAGGGCCGCCCCGGAGGATCCCGGGGCGGCCCTCCTCTTACTGCTACGCATCCCCTCCCCACGCGGGCTGCGCGCAGCAGCTCGGCGATACGAGCCGGATAGGGGTTACAGGAAGATGTTGTCGCCGCTGAGAACGTTGTCGCCGCCGAGAACGTTGACGTTGATCAGCCCGTTCTGAGAGTTGACCGCCGTGGCAGACGGGTTGAAGGCGCTGATGCCCACACTGTGGCTGCTGTGGCTCCACAGGGTTTCGCGGCTGGGCAGCAGCTCGGCGGTCTCGAGCTCGAGGTCCTGCATGGTCACATCGGTCGACATGGTTCCCCTCCTTGGGAACGATCTCCCGGGCCAGGCAGCCCGGGAGTTGCCCGCGTTCCCGGATGCAGGGAGCCTCCGGAAACCGCCCGGCACCCCTGTGGCGCCGGGCCACGGACGAGGTGTACGCTCTTTGACGTACGTGCTGTACGGTGACCAGCGTACAATAAAAGACCTGGCCAGTCAATGTGAGGTACATGGCTGAGCCCAGGCGACGGGGTCGGGTTAGGTTGGTGGACATGACGGCGCATGCGACGGGAGGGGATCGAGAGCCGCCCACCCAGCCGCAGCCCGCAGCCGCACCGCTGGAGT
>Ga0209169_10001550_pt1 | contig 14027 bp, 12 predicted proteins | sample HubBroMetageWRM4_FD_188346 | JGI IMG/M metagenome (GOLD analysis project Ga0209169, IMG submission 188346) | Warmed soil microbial communities from the Hubbard Brook experimental Forest, New Hampshire - Hubbard Brook CCASE Soil Metagenome WRM 4... | ecosystem: Environmental > Terrestrial > Soil... | reverse complement strand
CCCCGGCCGGCCGGGCCCCCTCCGCCCGGCCCCGCCGCACCTGCCGCGCCCTGGTCCGGCCAGCCCGCCGCGCCCCCCGTGTCCTTGCCCGCACCGCCTGCCTCACCCGGCCCGGCCGCGGCCCCCGCGCCCTCGCCCAGCGCCCCCGCCGACCGCCCCTGGTGGAACCAGGCCTAGGTGCCTCGCTGACCGTCCGGCCCCGCTACTCGCCGTCTTTCCTATTAATCCGAACGGACCGTGGTACCCCGCCCGCTCACCAGCGTCTCCCCGGTGGTATCACCCGTCGGCGTCGAGCAGGCCCCTGATCAGGTCCGCGAGTCCGCCGGGCCAGATCACCTCGTCGGTGGCGTCCATCTCGGCGAGCGTCCACCAGTGCCAGGCGGCGATCCCGTCCGAGACGTGCATGGCCGCCACCTCGCCGAGCGCGCGCCGTGCCGTCCCGACCCGGGCCAGGAAGAACCGCTCGTGCTGCTGGAAGATCGCGTCCGCGTACCCCATAGTCAGGGTCCGCTCGTGTACCTCGGGCCCCAGCGGTACGTCGTCCCAGCCCGTCTCCTCGGCCAGTTCCCGTCGCGCCCCCGCCGGGTAATCTTCCCCGTCGTTAAGCCCGCCGCCCGGCGTACACCAGTGCCGATCGTTCGGCGGCCCGTCGTCGTACCTGAACAGCAGCACCCGGTCGTCGGGATCGAGCACGATCACCCGCCCGGCCCTCCGCACCCGAAGCTTCGCGCCATCTTTCCCCATAACCTCATTCTCGGGTGACATACCGTCGACCGCTACATCGCGGCATAAGGAAGTGCGTCTTGACAACTGCGATCCCTGTCCTGATCCAACGTGGTGCGACGGCCGTGGCCGCCGGGCGCGTCGCGATAGGCCTGACCGCCCTGGCCCGCCCGTCCCTGCCGTCTCGTCCCTGGGTGGGCGCGACGCCAGATGACCTGACCGCCCGCGTCTTCGGCCGGGCGCTCGGCGCGCGCGACCTGGCGTTGGGCCTCGGTGCCCTGGCGGCACTGCGGAGCCGGGACGGCGAGGAGGCCAGCGCCTGGGTGGCGGCGGGCGCACTCGCCGACGCCCTTGACGTGGCCGCAAGCGCGATGTCCTGGCAGGACCTGCCGCGGCTGTCCCGCTGGCTCGTCGTCGCCTCGGCCGGCGCCGCGTCGTGTGTCGGCGTCGTTGCGGCGGCCTACCTGGCCACCACGTCGCGGACGGCAGGAAGAACTGCCGCTGCCGAGCGCGCCGGCGCCTCGGCGGCACGGGTGCCGTCGGTGCTGCGGTAGACGAAGCCGGCCCGCGCCGATCTTACGAGGCCCCGGAGGTCCTCTCGTGCGTCTCTCGCGTGAGGATGCTCAGCGCGGCTCCGGCCGCGCATAGCGCCGCGGTCCATGCGAGGGTGGCCCCCGTGCCGTAGCGGTCGGCTAGGGCTCCGGCCAGGTAGGGCCCGGCCGTCTGGCCGGCCGCGAAGACCACCGTAAAGGCGGCCAGCGCACCGGTCCACTGGCTGGGCCGGGTTGCTGCCCGGACGAGCGCGGTTACTGCGGCTGGGACGGCCAGGAAGGTCGCACCGTAGCCGATCGCTGAACCAGTGACCGCGAGCGGTGCGCCGGCCAGGGCCACCACCGCCGCAACGCTCAGCACCGCCAGGAGCACCGCGAGGGCCCTGGCGCGAGGCCAGGTGCCGATCGGTCGGCTCCATAGTGCGGGTGCGGCGACAGCGGCGATGCCCAGCACGGTCCAGGTGAGCGTGATCTGAGCGACGCTTGCATGCTTGCTGGTCAGGTAGGCAGAAAGGAAGGTGATGTAGGCGATGTATCCGGCCGCGAACAGCAGGTACGCGATCGCAGGCTGCCACAGCCGCACGACGGTTCGCGCGCCGGCGAGGTTCGTGGCTGGGCTGGTGTCGTGGTTGCCGCGGGCGGCGGTCCAGCTGATTACGGTGGCCAGGCAGCCGGCCGCGGCCAGCCCGACCCAGGCGAGCGGCCATCGGCCGGGGTGATGGGCGAGCAGGATGGGGACGGTCGCGCCGCTGACCGCGATGCCCAGGCCAGCGCCGGCGTAATAGACGGCAAGGGGGGTGGCCGACCGGGCGCTGGCCGCGGTATGTGAGGCGATCACCCCGCCGGCGATGAAGACGAGTGCGCCACCCAGCCCCGTCGCCGCACGGGTCAGCAAGAGCACCGGGTAGTTGCCGGTTGCGGCGGTGGCGGCGAGCGCCGCGGCGTTGAGGATCATCCCCAGCCTGAAGGTGGCAGTTACCGTCAGCCGGTGTGCCACGTGTGCGGCGGCCACCGCGCCAAGCAGGTAGCCCACGGCATTGGCGGTGGTCAGCCCGCCGGCCTTGGCCAGGCTCCAGCCAAGCTCGCTGCGCATCGCCGGCAGAATGAGGCCATAGGCGAAGCGCCCGAGCCCGAGCGCCGACGTGGTGCCAAGCGCCAGCCTCGCCGTCTGCCCCCACCGAACGTCGGTCGCGGCAGCCTCCCCGGTCGGCTCCGGCGGCGTCCGCGAGTTCACCGACTCATTCAATGCCGTGCGAGCCTATGCATGCCGCCTAGGCTAGCCCGGCGCCTCATGCCGCCGGTGTGCTCAACCCGGCGAACCGCACGAGCTCCAGCAGTGACTCAGGAGTCCAGCGACTGCTCGAGCGGATCCCACCGCTCGCGGAAGTATTCCATGATCTTGCTCGCCTGCTCGTGGCTGACCTCGACGAGTTCATCATCGAAGTCGCCGTGCTCCCACTCGACGATCACCGGCGTGAATTTCCAGCTGAAGTCTCCCCTCAGGGCCTCGTCGGTGAAGCCGTCGCCGTCGAATTCCAGCCGCCGAGCCAGACCACGGGGATTTTCGAGAGTATTTCTGCCGCCGACGATCGCGAAGAAGGTGATCTTGTCTGGCATCTAGAACCCTTCCTTTCTGTAGTTGGGGATTTCCGTGGCGCCGTCCGGAACCTCGATCCACGACGACACCTCCCCCTGGAACTCCCGGAGTTCGCCGCGTTCCTCGTCACTTGTCGTCGGGTCGCGGATCCGCTCGTACGCGATGTGGGTCATGTGGTGTTTAGCGTGGAAGCTATCCGGGGTATGGAGCTGCACCTCGAACCGCTGTCCGTCCCGGATCACCCAACGGGTGTTGATGCCCTTGTATTCAGGATTTGTCCAATAGTTATTCGAAAAGTACATCTCGTACCCGCGGCTTTCGAGCCGCTCTTTGATGTCGTAGTAGCCGCTGGTGTAGTTTTCCGGCTCGAAGCAGTACGTATAGCGGATCGCGTCTGCGACCTCATGGAGAGCCTCGGATGCGGTCATTCCCGGCTCAGCCTCAATTTTCTCGGCGACCTTCTCTCGGAGACGGTCCTCGCCTTTGAGGCGGTGCTCGAAGCCCGCCAGCGAGCCGCCACACCCGTTCTCCTGCTCGACTGCCTGCACATCTGCGGAGAGCCCTCGTTCAACCTCGCGCACATGGCTGACCACCTCGATTGTTTCCTTGTGCAGTTCCGCACTCGATGAGAAGCCGCCCTCCTTATGGTGAGCTCCTGGCGCATCCGAAGACAGGCGCGCCCCGGGCTGCCGCATCGTGGACCAGCGTTTCTCGATCTCTGCCAACATTTCCAGGAACCGCGGCACCTCATCTGGGTAGCCTCTCTCACCAACCGCGTCGGCCTGCCGGCTTGATTCGGCCCCTTGCCCGGCTTCGTCCGCCGGTCCTGGGGAGAAGTAGGCACGAGTCGCCTCGTAGACCCGGCTACGTTCGTCCGGATCGGGCAACTCCCCGGCCGGCGGTCGCCTGGCGCTGGCGTCGCGGGCGGGCTTGGCTCGATCGGGTTCGTCTGTCTGACTCGGCAGGTCCAGGGATCCCATTGTGCTTCCATCTCGGGACTTATTGTGAGCGAAGCACTATTTTAAGTGACATCTCCGATCCGAGGTCAGCGTAAAAACGAACGACCTGATTACATAACTACCTCCGATACATTATGGTCGACTATTCATGATAATGCCCGAATGTATTTGCGTGTCGCGTTCCTCGCGTATGCCGGTCAATGCGTGACGAGCCACTATGTCAGTCGTCGTCATGTGCCGGTGCCCGGCTGGGCAGGCGGCTGCTAGGCCGAGTTGAAGGCAGAGGACGGGTTCTGCCGCCTACCTGACGATCGCGTCGCGGACGGCCGGGACTATCTCCGTGGCCCAGCGCGCTAGCGCCTCGGCGGCGGGGGTGTCGTCGGAGCAGATAGCGGGCTGTGCGGTATGTCGTAACCGTCTGGTAGCAATGGGGGCATGGCCGACACAGACCGACCCGGACCAGAGCAGGACGACCAGGGGCTGCGTGACGAGGCTGAACGGCACTTGCGGGCACTGGCCGGCGAGGGCGCACGGCTGCGCGACGATCAGTGGACGGCGATCAGCGCCCTGGTCGCCGCCAGGCGCCGGGCGCTGGTGGTGCAGCGCACCGGGTGGGGGAAGTCGGCCGTGTACTTCGTCGCGACCGCGCTGCTGCGGGCGCGCGGTGCCGGGCCGACGGTGATCGTGTCACCGCTGCTCGCGCTGATGCGCAACCAGGTCGAGGCGGCAGGCCGGGCGGGGATCCACGCGCGCACGATCAACTCCGCCAACACGCAGGAGTGGGACCAGGTCTACGCGGAGGTCGCAGACGGCAAGGCCGACGTGCTGCTGGTCAGCCCCGAACGGCTGAACAACCCTGCCTTCCGCGACCAGGTGCTTCCGAAGCTCACCGCGGCGGCGGGCCTGATCGTGATCGACGAGGCGCACTGCATCTCCGACTGGGGCCACGACTTCCGCCCCGACTACCGGCGGATCCGCACGCTGCTGCAGGATCTTCCGCCGGGGATACCGGTGCTGGCGACCACCGCGACCGCGAACACGCGGGTCACCCGCGACGTCGCCGAGCAACTCGGCGCGGGTCAAGACCCAGACGACGTGCTCGTGCTCCGCGGGGCTCTGGACCGGGAGTCGCTGCACCTCGCGGTGGTGAGCCTGCCGACTGCGTACCAGCGGCTGGCCTGGCTGGCGGCCCGGCTCGCCGACGGCAGCCTGCCGGGATCCGGGATTGTCTATACCCTGACGGTCGCCGCCGCCTACGAGACGGCGGCGTTCCTCCGCGACCAGGGCATCGACGTCGCCGCCTACAGCGGCCGTGACGACCAGGCACAGCGGCTGCAGGCCGAAGACGATCTGCTGGCCAACCGGGTCAGGGCGCTGGTGGCCACTAGCGCGCTTGGCATGGGTTTCGACAAGCCCGACCTGGGGTTCGTGGTGCACTTCGGATCCCCGCAGTCCCCGGTCGCCTACTACCAGCAGATCGGCCGGGCCGGCCGGGGCGTAGCCAAAGCGGAGGTGATCCTGCTGCCCGGCCGCGAGGACCGGGATATCTGGGCGTACTTCGCCTCGCTGGCGTTCCCGCCCGAGCACCTGGTCCGGGCGGCACTCACCGCGCTCGCCGAGGCGGGCCGGCCGCTGTCCACCGCCGCGCTGGAGACCCGGGTTGACCTGTCCCGCGGTCGGCTGGAGTCCATGCTCAAGGTGCTCGACGTCGACGGCGCGGTGCGCCGTACCGCGGGCGGCTGGGAGGCCACCGGCCAGCCGTGGGTCTACGACACAGAGCGGTACCAGCGGGTTGCTCAGGAGCGGATCCGCGAACAGCAGTCCATGCTCGCCTACCAGACGACCGATGCCTGCCGGATGGAATACCTGCGTCGCGAACTCGACGACCCGGGCGCTGCCCGCTGCGGCCGCTGCGACAACTGCACCGGTCGAAGGCGGGACCAGGAAGTCCCGCAGCCCGCCGCGGACGCAGCGCGGCAGCGGCTGCTCCGCCCCGGTGTCGAGGTTGAGCCGCGGCGGATGTGGCCGCCGGGCATGAAGGACCTGGGGATCACCGGTGCCTCGGGCAAGATCCCCGTAGATCGCACGGCCGAGCCGGGCCGCGCGCTCGGCCGTCTCACCGACGTCGGCTGGGGGACCACGCTGCGGGCGCTGTTCGCCGACGAGGCTCCGGACGGGCCGGTCACGGACCAGCTCATCGACGCGATGATCAAGGTCCTCGCCGCCTGGGACTGGAGCCAGCGCCCGGCCGGCGTCATCACGCTGCCATCGCGCACCAGGCCGGTCCTGATAACGAGCCTCGGCCAGCGGATCGCGCAGGTCGGCAGGCTGCCCTACCTAGGCTCGCTCGGCTACGCCAGCCCCGACGGCCCCGGCCCGCGCCACCACAACAGCGCCCAGCGGCTGCGCTCGCTATGGCACGCTCTCACCATCCCGGACGACCTGCGCGGGGCACTAAGCCAGCTCACCGGTCCGCTCCTGCTCATCGACGACCGCATCGAGACCGGCTGGACCATGACCGTCGCGGCGAAACACCTCAGGGAGGCCGGCGCCCCCGCCATCCTCCCGCTAGTCCTGGCCGTCACCACCGGCTGAGCTCACATGTGGTTCCACGAGACGGCATGGAAAAACCACTGTTCATTCGGGGTAACTCAGACAAGAGCCTGCGGAAACCTTGCCGATTCATTACGCGGTACTGCGTGGTCGAACCGCGCCGATGTAGCGGACCGTATCCGGAAGTAAGCGGCCAGTTCTAGCGGCTGCGGTAGAGATCGCCTATCGAGCGCTGACGATCACTAGCTTTATGGCCGCCCGGGTCACTACTGGCGACGGCGGCCCGGACCCGTCCGGCACGATTGCGCGCCGGGAATGGAACGAGTAGGGAGTGCCGTGAATCCAGCGCCCAGGCATCGACGTCCGCGCAAACTCATGCGGACGGGCAGGCACACGACGCCGTCGCAGGTACAGAAGGTGGCGGACAAGGCGGGCAAGGCTGCGCCGGCGATGGCGATCGCGGGCGCGCTTGTCGCCGCGCCGCAGGCTCACGCCGCCGTCAGGGTCCCCGCCGGGGCCACCGCGGTCATCCAGCAGGTTCACACCGATGCCGTGGTCAGGTACGACCGGGCGGCCCGCACCTACACCGTCCGCGCGGGCGACACGCTGTCCTCGATCGCACAGCGGTTTTACGGCAACCCGGCGGACTGGCAATTCCTGTACCAGGTCAACAGGTCCGTAATACACAACCCGAACCTGATCTTCCAGGGCGACGTGCTCAGCGTCCCCTACGACCCGCCGGCCGGAGCCACGGTCACCCCGGTCACCCGGGTCACCTCGGTCACCACGACGGGACTGCACGGGACACTGAGCTGCAGCGGGCTCGAGGAGCTCTGGGAAGACGGGGGCGGCTCGCAGGCCGAGGCCTTCATGGCCGCCGAGATCGCGATGGCCGAATCCAGCGGCCAGCAGTTCGCCACCGGCACGGTCGGTGAGCGCGGCTACTGGCAGATCAACCCGAACCACGGCTCGCTGTCCACCTACGACCCGCTGGGCAACGCCAAGGCGGCCGTATTCCTCTCCGACGACGGCACCAACTGGACCCCGTGGACCACCTTCCTCACCGGCGCGTACATCGGCCGCTGCTAACGGGCGGAGAGCCATTCGAGCGGCGCATCGCCGGATACGGGAACCACGGCCCGTTCGGGATAATTGGTTTGTCGCTGGTGCGGCGCGGCACGGAATGACGGCGGCCGGAATGTCGGTGCCCCCTGGCATGGTGGCGAATATGACCGAGGGAGGGCACGATGGGTGCCATGACCACTCCAGTGTTCTGGTCCGGCCAGGACCGGGTGCTCACCGTCGAGGACATGGAGGACATGCCCGACGACGAGTTCCGCTACGAGCTGGATGACGGGGTGCTGATCGTGTCCCCCGCTCCATCCCACCTGCATCAGCTCGCCGTCACCCGTCTGACCGTCGTTCTCAGCGCGGCGTGTCCTGCCGGGCTCGTCGTACTCGCGGGCGTCGGCGTCAACATCAGCAAGTTCCAGCACCGGGTGCCGGACGTGGCCGTGGTGGACGTCGGCTCTTTCGAGACCTTTTTCCAGGAAACTCCGCCGGAGCTGGTGGTGGAGGTCGCCTCGCCCCGCACCCGGCTCTACGACCGGAACAGGAAGAAGGACATTTACCAGGGCTTCGGCATCCCCGCGTACTGGATCGTCGAGCCGGACAGGGACCGTCCCGAGCTGACCGTCTTCGAGCTGCGTTCCGGCGCTTACGAACAGGCCGCCCATGTGGTCGGCGACGAGGAATACCGCGCGACGGTTCCGTTTTCCGTGACCATCGTTCCGTCCGAGCTCGTCACGATCCACTAGCCGCCGTCGGCGGTCGGTGAGCCCTCCTCGTACCAAGTCGACAGGGCGGAGTTGAGGGCCTCCAGCCGGTCGGCGCGGGCACGCACGACCTTCGGGGCGTGGTTGATGATCGCGGCGAGGATCGCGTCGCACAGCGCGAACATGGCGGCGTAGGAGTCGAACACGCTGATCGCGTCGACCTTGGTCCGGAACAGGACGTCGGATTCGGCGATCACGCCCGGCGGGTGCTCGTCGGTGAAGGCCACCACCTGCGTGCCGAGCGACCGTGCCTCGGCCAGCAGCCCGATGAGGCTGGCGGTCGCCCTGCGGGGCTCGAAGACGACGAGCAGGTCGTCGGCGGTCATGTCGATGATCTGGTCGGCCAGCAACTCGCTCAGGTCGAGCAGCTGCACGCCGCGCCTGAGCTGGGCGAGCTGCATCGCGAAGTAGCCGGCCACAATGCGGCCCTTCTTCGAGCCCGCCACGTAGACCAGCGATCTGGAATCCTGGGCCAGGCGGCGCGAGAGCGTGTCCAGCAGGCGCTCGTCGATCATGCTGGCCGTCGCGTCCAGGTTCTCCTTCTCCCGCGCTATCACGTCCCGCAGCAGCGCGCCCGCCGTCTTCCTCCGGTCCGGAACGTCGACCGTGAGCCGCTTGGGCGGCGACGTGAGGTGCGCGCGCATCTCAACCGCCAGGTCGGCCCGGAGCTCGGCGAAATCCTCATAGCCGAGCTTGCGCGCGAAGCGCGTGACGCTGGCCGGGCTCGTGTCGGCGGCGATCGCCATGCTGCGGGCGCTCAGCAGGGCGGCTTCCGGATACCCGCGGGAGAGCACCTCGGCGAGCCTGGTCTCGACCGCGGTGAACCGGACGCCGCGCAGCCGCGCGAGCGGCGGGAGTTCGGGCGGGCGGCGGGAGCGTGCGGCCGGCGGCACCTTATGGCCGTCCCCTGGAGTCGTAGTCGGCACTTCCACTGAGCTTCTCCCTAAGGCTTCCACTGAGTTTCTCCCTAATGCGACGCATCCGAGCACGTCCCAGAACCGCCGGGCACGTGACTGGTCACCCACTGCACCAGGCGGTTCCCGTAATCCGCGGCCATCGAGGGCGGTCCCTGGGTGAGGAAGCCATGGCTTGCCCCCGGATAGCGCACCAGCTCCGCCTCGCATCCCGCGCCGAGTAGCACCGCGAGCCACTCCTCCGCCTGGGAGATCGGGCAGCGAAGATCGGCGTCCCCGTGCAGCAGCAGGGTGGGCGTCCGCACCGCCCGGCCGAACGCGACGGGCGATCGCTCCAGCGCGCCCAGGGGATCCAGGTGGGGATGCACGCCGATGTCGTACTCCGACATGGCCCAGCCCATGTCGGACGTCCCGAAGAGGCTGACGAAGTCGCAGATGGATCCTCCAGCCACAGCAGCGGAGAAACGGTCGCTCGTGGCCGTGAGCCAGTTGCTCATGAAGCCGCCGTAGCTGTACCCGGTCACCGCAAGTCTGGCAGGATCGATGGCTTCCTGCCCGATCAGCGCGTCGATGGCATCGTGGAAATCCGGCCCGTCCGCCTGGCCCCATGCGCCAAGGGCCGCGCGCGCGAACTCAGATCCGTAGCCGTCGCTGCCGCGCGCGTTGAGGAGCAGGACCGTCCAGCCGCTATCGGCTAGTTCCTGCTGGTAGAGCCGGGACGGCTGGACGATGGGTGACCACGCGCCGCTGAAAGAGCCGCCGTGCACGTCGACCAGCAGCGGGCCGTGGCCGCGGCCGCGGCCACGGATCAGCCACCCCTCAAGCCTGAGGCCGTCGCGGGCGGTGAATTCCCGGCGTTCGGGCGGCCGGATCCGCGCTGCGGGCTCCGCGCTAGCCAGCTCGCTCCGGCTTCCCGACCGCAGATCCTGCACGATGAGCCGCTGGCAGCCGTCCTGCGTCGAGGACACATAGGCGAGGTGGTCCCCGCGCCGGCTGACGCTCACGGCGCTGACCGACTCGTCCGCCGATCCGGCCACCGCCTGGACACCGCCCTTGGCGCCGAGCGACGTCCGGTACGCGCGCACGCAGCCGCCGTCCCTGGCGCAGAACATCACTTCGGCGGCGGGACCGTCACCGCGCACGCTGACGCTGCCGACGACGACTCCCCGGTCCAGGCTGCCCGCCAGCCGGCGGGCCGGGCCGCCGTCCGCCGGAACGGCGAAAAGCCCGGTCAGGTCGGCCCGCTCCGGCGGCCCGCCGGCGAATATGAGCTGGCGGCCGGCGCCGAACGCCAGGGAGCGCGGGCTCGCGTCCCCGGTCGCGAGGCACCGCGTGGCCCCTGACGGGCTCATCACCCACAATGTCGACGGCCGGACCGCGCCGGGCTGACGCGGGATCCGGCCAGGCTCCGCCCACGGGCCGCTGCCGCAGAACGCGATGTGGCCGGACGAGCCGCAGTAGCAGAAGTCATCCACCCACAGGTCCCCGTCCGTGACCCGCCTGACGGCTCCCGTCTGGCAGTTCACCGCGAACAGGTGCCGGCACCACGACCCGCTGACCCCCAGCCCGTCGATCTTCGCCGACAGGTCGCGGACCACGATCGGCGCAGCTGACGGGGCCGCCGCGGGGGAAGGGAGGGAAGAGGGGGAAGAGGGGGAAATGGCGAGGAAGGCCACCTCCGCGCCGTCCGCAGACCAGGCCAGGCAAGACGGCTCCACGACGCCGTCGACGAGCCGCCGCCGCGATCCGTCGGCGGCCGACACGATCACCACGGCCGCGGCCGGCTCACCCGCGCGATGTTCAACGGCGGCGAGCGCGCGGCCGTCGGGGGCCCAGGCCGCGCCGTGCAGGCCAGCCCCGAGCGAGCCGCCGAAGCCGGCCCCTTGCGAGCGCGGCACCAGGTGAAGCTCCACGTCGTAGCGGTCAAGCGCGCGGTTCGCTGTCTTGCGGACGAACGCTACGGCACCCCCGTCGGGGGAGATCGCCGCCTCGGTGATCTGGCCGAAGCCGAAGATGTCATCGCATCTCATCCGGGTGCCCTCATCGCTGCCTGAGCCGGACCTCTAGCGCGTCCCTGAGGGCGTCGCCGATGAAGTTGAAGGCCACCACGGTGAGCACGATCGCCAGGCCGGCCGGGTAGACCAGCCACCAGTATCCGTCGTAGACGTAGTTCAGCCCGTTGCTGAGCATTCCTCCCCAGTTGGCCGCCGGGGGAGGCGGGCCGAGTCCCAGGTAGCTGAGAGCCGCGAGAAGCAGTATCGCGTCGGCGACCGAGAAGGTGGCCGCGACGACGATCGTGCCGATGACGTTGGGCACGATGTGACGCACGATGATCCAGCGGCCGCGGACTCCCGCCGCCTTCGCCGCGAGCACGTAGTCCCTGACCCTGAGCGAGAGCGTCTCGCCCCGGACGAGCCTGGCCGTGACCAGCCAGGAGACCATGGCTATCACGATGATGAGGACCGGCACCGTGGGGGTGAATATGGTGGCCAGGATCAGCACCACCAGCAGGTAGGGGATGGCGAGGATCGAGTCCACGACGCGCATCATGACCGCGTCCAGCCAGCCCCCGGCGTATCCGGCGACGGCACCCCACGCCGTTCCCCACACGCTCGCCAGGATGGCCGCCGCGAAGCCGACCTCCAGCGAGGACTGGCCGCCGAGCATGAGCCGGCCAAGCACGTCATAGCCGACGTTGTCGGTGCCGAGCAGGTGCTTCGCGCTCGGCCGCTGCGTGACCTGCAGGATGCTGATCTGGACCTGGTTGGTGTGGTAGAGGAGCGGGCCCACGAAGCAGAACAAGATCATGAACGCGATGATCCCCAGGCCCACCACCGCCAGCCGGTTCTGCAGGAAGACCTGCCAGATCAGCCGCCATACGCTGCCCGCGCCTGCGTCGCCCGCGGGCGGCGCGCCCGGCACCGGCTGGGCCGCGTCCGGTTCCCTGACCAGGCTCATGCGTACCTCACCCGGGGGTCGGCCACCGCGTAGAGGATGTCCGCGAGCAGCGATCCCACGACCGTCGCGGCCCCCACCACGACCGTGAAGCCGAGCATGACCGGGTAGTCCCGGACCGTGGCAGCCGTCCACAGCAGCAGCCCCATGCCGGGATAGTTGAACACCGACTCGGTGATCACCGCCCCGGACAGCGTGGCGGGCAGGCTCAGCCCGACCAGCGTGATGATGGGCAGCAGCGAATTGCGCAGCAGGTGGCGGAAGAGCACAGCGCCGGACGACAGTCCATTGCCGCGGGCGGTGCGGATGTAGTCCTGTACCAGGTTCTCGATCGCCGACGAGCGCATGAACCTGCTGAACTGCGCGATGGTGATGATCGACAGCGTCGCAACCGGGAGCACCAGGCCGCTCGGCTGGCTCAGTATCGCCCCGATCGTCGTGCCCTGCGGCGCCTCGGGCGGCAGCCAGTGCAGGTTGACGGCGAAGATCAGGATCAGCAGGATGCCGAGCCAGAACACCGGCATGGAGTAGCCGATGAAGGACAGGCCGGTCAGGCCGTAGTCGATCGGCTTGTTGCGCCGCACCGCCTGCAGGATGCCGAGCGGAATCGCCACGGCGATGGAGATCAGGTAGCTGAGCCCCACCAGCACGGCGGTCTTCGGCAGGTCCTGGGCCAGCAGCGAGTCGACCGTCTGGTTGTAGTGGTAGGAGAACCCGAGGTTGCCGTGGATCAGGTGGCCGAGGTAGGTGCCGTACTGGATCCAGACCGGCTTGTTGTAGCCGTTGGCGACGATGAACTCCTGAACCTGCTGGTTCGTGGCACGCGGCCCGAGCAGCGCGCGCGCCGGGCCGCCCGGCAGCAGGCGCAGGATGATGAACACGATGATCGTCACGCCGAGCACGACGAAGATCGCCTGGACTATCCGGCGGGCAATGTAGGGAATCATGGCCGTAGCTGAGACATCGGAGGTCCTCCGGTCTGGGCATCCAGCGGGCTCTGCAGCGGGAAGTGGCACGCCGCGGTATGGCCGGGCACGCCGAACGGCCTGGCGGCCGGCTCGACCTCGGCGCATATGTCAGCGCTGCGGGGGCAGCGGGTCCGGAACCGGCAGCCAGACGGCGGGCTGGCGGCGGAGGGAAGCTCCCCTTCCACGGCCGGGCGGCTGGCCTTCGCGATGGCGGGGTCGGGCTCGGGTATGGCTGCCAGCAGCCCGGCGGTGTAGGGGTGCGCCGGGTGCTCGAACACCTGCTCAACCGGGCCGACCTCGACCAGCTTGCCGAGGTACATGACGCCGACCCGGTCGGCCAGGTAGCGCACCACGGACAGGTCGTGCGAGATGATGATGTAGGTCAGGTCGCGTTCGGCCTGCAGCCGCATCATCAGGTTCAGCACCTGTGCCCGGATGGACACGTCCAGCGCCGAGACCGGCTCGTCGGCGACGATGAGCCCCGGTTCGAGGGTCAGCGCCCGGGCCAGCCCGATACGCTGGCGCTGCCCGCCGGAGAACTCGTGCGGGTACAGTCCCAGCGACCGGTCGGCCAGCCCCACCTCGGCGAGCAGCTGCCGGACCCGGGCACGCTGTTCGGCGCGGGTGCCGATATGGTGCGCGGCGAGCGGCTCGCGGAGAATCGACAGCACGCGCATCCGCGGGTCGAGCGAGGCATACGGATCCTGGAACATGAGCTGGAACTGCCGCCGCTTGCGCCGCAGCGCGTCGCCGCGCAGCGCGGAGACGTCCGTTCCGTCGAAGACGACCGATCCGGAGTCTGGCGCCTCCAGCGCGGTGATCAGCCGCCCGAGCGTCGTCTTGCCGCAGCCCGACTCGCCCACGAGCCCGAACGTCTCGCCGCGGCCGATCTGGAGCGAGATGTCCGAGACCGCCTTCACCGAGCCGACGCGGCGCTGCAGGATCCCCCTGGTGATCGGGTACTCCTTGACC
>Ga0209169_10001549_pt1 | contig 14028 bp, 20 predicted proteins | sample HubBroMetageWRM4_FD_188346 | JGI IMG/M metagenome (GOLD analysis project Ga0209169, IMG submission 188346) | Warmed soil microbial communities from the Hubbard Brook experimental Forest, New Hampshire - Hubbard Brook CCASE Soil Metagenome WRM 4... | ecosystem: Environmental > Terrestrial > Soil... | reverse complement strand
GCGGCAGACGGGTCCGGTATAACGTGCCATTTTCTTTCTATCTCCTGACTTCGGTTGTCGATCGCTTTACAGGCTGGCTGGCCCTTCGTCACGATCCGGGTTTAGCCCTGTTTGCGGCGGGGTCGTGGTACTAGTTCCCCGCCGCAGTTCGAGCAGATTCTGTGCATTGCTTCTGTGCATTCTGCACAGAAGGTGCACTCAAACGAGCAGATGAAGGCCCGACCATTTTCTGCGAGTGAAGCATTGCATCGCTCGCAGGTCGGCTTCATCTGAAGCGCCATTACACCCTGCGGCGCTTCGGCGGACGGCAGCCGTTGTGCGGCATAGGCGTGACGTCGCGGATCGAGCGGACCTCGATACCCGCAGCGGCGAGGGCGCGGATCGCGCTCTCACGGCCAGAGCCGGGACCGGCTACGCGAACATCAACCGAACGCAGACCGTGGTCACGCGCAGCGTTCGCTGCGTTGATCGCCGCCTGCTGCGCGGCAAACGGGGTTCCCTTGCGGGAGCCGCGGAAGCCGAGCGAGCCGGAGCTCTTCCAGCTGATGGTGTTGCCCTGCTGGTCGGTGATGGTGACGATCGTGTTGTTGAAGCTCGCCTGAATGTAGACGAGCCCGAACGGAACGTTCTTCCGCTCGCGCTTCTTGAACTTCTTGCTCTTGCCGACCTTCGCGCCGGTACCCTTGTTCTGTGATTTGGCCATGGGTTACTTCGTCGCTTTCTTCTTGCCGGCAACGGTGCCCTTGCGGGGTCCCTTGCGGGTGCGAGCGTTGGTGTGAGTGCGCTGGCCGCGGACCGGAAGGTTGCGGCGGTGGCGCAGGCCACGGTAGGACTGAATCTCGATCAGGCGCTTGATGTTCAGGCCGATCTCCTTGCGGAGGTCGCCCTCGATATCGCCTTCCTGCTCGATGACGGTACGAATCTTGTTGAGCTGATCTTCGTCCAGGGTGGTCATCTTGGCGTAGGGGTCAACGCCGGCCTTGTCGAGAATCTTCAGGGCGCGGGGCTGGCCGATGCCATAGATGTACGTGAGGGCGATGCGAGCCTGCTTGTTCGGTGGCAGGTCGACGCCGGCAATACGTGCCATGGGGTGCCTTTCGGTTGTGGCTCGTCTGGCTGGCGGAGAGCGGTGGCTATGGTTGAGCGGCTGACCTGATGGCTGTCTCCTCCGGGTTCATCGCACGCCTTGACTTCAGCGAACTCGCCCGGTGGGGCCGCGTTTCCCAGGGTTAGTGAACTAACCCTGACGCTGCTTGTGCTTGGCGTTTTCGCAGATAACGCGAACGACGCCGCGGCGGTGAATCACCTTGCACTTGTCGCAGATCGGCTTTACTGATGCACGGACCTTCATTGAATAACTCCACTTCTCAGTTGCTAAAAACTGCAATCCCAGGACTACTTAAGCTGCCGTCGCTTCCCCGACTCACCGAGAACTGAGATCGGACAAAAGACAACTTCCTGCTACCTGTAGCGGTAGACGATACGGCCGCGGTTCAGGTCATACGGACTGAGCTCGATGGCCACGCGATCGCCGGGAAGGATACGGATGAAGTTCTTGCGCATGCGCCCTGAGATGTGCGCGAGAACCTGATGCTTGTTCTCGAGCTCCACCTTGAACAACGCGTTGGGCAGGGTCTCGACGACCGTTGCCATTACCTCAATCGCATCTTCCTTCGACAAACGCTCTCCTCGAAGGGGCCGGATGTTTGACCAACCCCTCGCCGAATAACTTGGTTTTGCTGACTTGGTGATCCGTCCCTTAGGGTTCAAAAGGCCAGTGACGAGACAGAGACACCATTTGTAAGTTTACTCCAGAGTGGGCGGGCAAGGAAAGCCCGTCGACAACGCATTCAAGCCCCCTCCAGTAAATATACAGAGAATATCGATATGCGACATACAGTCCGACGGAGAATCGATGCCGCGAGCCCGTGCAAAAGGCTGCATGTGGGCCGCTGAATTTCCACGGGATCGGCACATTTCCCTACAATCTGTCGTCCGGCGATTGGCGTCGAGATTGCTTACAGCTCTTTTAATTCAAGCAAGTCTGTCATTTAGGCAAACGCGGAGTTAGTCCGCGCTCGCGGCGTGCTTGTTTGGATTGACCACTGAATCCCCTTGAGAGGTCTCTCCAAGATGCTTAAGCAGAGTTTCGTTCTTGCCAGCCTCGCCGTTCTGGGACTTGCCCCAGCCGCCTACGCTGACTCGGTCCAGGATGCTACCTCTGGCGTCGTCTACACGCTTGAGTATGCCCAAACCGCAACAGCCAATACCTTCGACGTCTATCTCACGATTGACGCGTCTGGTTATGACGGCCCCAACACGAAGTTCCCGAACTTCCTCAACGACGTCGCCCTGCAGTTGGCGTCGCAGGATAGCGACTACACAGTGACAGTGCTCTCTGCTCCGACTGGCTACGCCACCACGGTCACAGATGGTGGTCTCGGCCAAAATGGCTGCAATGCGAGCGGAAACGGATTTTATTGCCTCGAATACACCGGCACAGGTTTGGGCTTGGCTACGGCAGCTCCGAGCGACGTCTATCAGTTCGAATTCTCAGTCTTCGATGCCAATGGGCTTGGTGGAAAGCACGGACTCTTCACTGACGACAGCGCCAATGTCGAAGCTAACTACCTGTTCATGAATACCAATAATGGAAACGTCGGCGGAAACAAGGACAACGACGCGATCACGATGAGCCCTACACCGGAGCCTTCTTCGTTAATGTTGCTGGGCACAGGAGTGTTGGGCGCTGCAGGCGTGCTTCGCCGGCGACTCCGCTTCTAGAGTTGCGCGCCTGAAGGTCGATGAGATCCGCGGCTCCATGGAACGTGAGGATTCGCCTCTGCTGTTACTGGTTGAGCTGTGCAGCAGAGGCGTTTCCTTTTGTGCGCATGCCGCCATCGTGTGAGCGCGCCACGGCTAAGCCTCTGCTAGCCTCACGCCATGCAGACTCTTCGCCTGGCGGTTGTGCCGCTGCTGATTGCCGTCCTGTGTCCTTCTGTCGCGATGGCAGTGAAGGTTCACACAGTTGTTCTGGGGCCCATACGCAAGGTGCCGTACACCCCTCCCGAAGCGACGCCCGAGACCAAATCTGACGATTCAACCAGCCTGCACGTGCGCCCGCTAATGGTGGACGACAAGCAGCGCGAGTGGACGGTGGGACCGATTCACGAGGTGACGGACAGAACCTTCGTTGTGCAGCGCGCACTGCGCATCAACGACGGTCTGCCGGGTGAGGCAGTGCATTGGTCGTGGCAACCAGGACCGTGGCTGATGGTCGACCGCGTGACGGGACACATCGCAGCGCTCCATCTGCCGGACTTCGATCCGCAGGTTTCGGACGTGGTCTGGTTTCGCGATTACGCAGCCTACTGCGGGATTGCAACGACGGTGAAGGGCGGCCTGATGGCGGTTGTTTCTGAACTCGGCGCGCGCAAGGCTGTGGTGCAGCAGAAACTCAGCGCGTGGCCCCAGCCCGATGCGCCGCATCCAGTCTGTGCGACTTCGAAGTGGCAGCGAACGCCGATGCGAGCGACGATTCAGCAGACCGGTGGTCAGCCGATGACGTTTGACGTAATGGGCGTCAGCTCGCTCGTTGAAGAGGGCGAATCAGGCGACGAGTAAAAGTAAAACAGCTGGACGCCGTTATTGGCGTCCGCCACGGTACACCACACCAAGCGAGATGCCGAAGAACTCGCGTGTCTCTGTGCCGAAGTGCTCGAAGGTGAGGTCGGGCGACAGGCGGACGGCGAACTTCTGTCCCTGATTGAAGTCGATACTGCCGCCAACCGCACCCCAGGGTGCGAAGTGGTTGCAGTACATTCCGAGATTGCCCAACTGATTCGGTTGCTGCACCGGGCATGCCGAGTAGGGGCTGGGGCCCAGCGGATACGTGTTCGTCGAGTGGTCAAAGATGCCATACACTCCGCCGAAGAAGCCGTGATAGTTGATCGCAACATAACGATTGCGCGGTCCGCGCCACTGCGCGCCTCCGGCGATGACGTGCTCCATCACGAGCGGGCGGTTGTATGTTGCGTTGGGCAGCACGGGCGTGGTGCCGGCGCCGAAGCGGTAGTCCGCTGAAAACCCGAGCCGATTATCCAAGTGACCTGGCACCCAGTAGGTGAACTGGCCCTCGCCGCCACCCATGTTGAAGCGCTTGGGAAGGTTCTGGCCAGCCTGTCCATTCGCGAAAGCGAGGCCGCCATAGATGTCCCAACGGTTCTCATAGCTGGGACCTTTGCCGGGTCCGAGCGCGGCGGCGGTGCTGTGGCTCTGAATCGGAGCCGTGCCCGGAGCCGATTGTCCGGCCGACTGGCTGCTTGAGGACTGCGTGCCTGAAGGCTGACCGCTTGTAGTTGAGGGCTGCTGCTGCATGGGCGCCGTGCCGGGAGCCGGGTTGCTTTGGGCAACTGCGGTTGCGCCGGCGAAAAGCGCCACGAGAGCAAAGGTAGCAAAACGTCCGGTGCAGCGACCGGCCGATGAAACAGGCGTCAGGTTCGTGAAAAGCATCTTCCTCGCTTGGGGCGCTTGCGCGCGCGTGGTCTCCCTCAGGTGCGCGCCGAAACGGTGCGTCGTTTTCAAGGATATACCGGCAGAGGCGCAGACGGTTCTTCGGAAGGGTTTACGTGCCTCGGAAAGGACCTGACCGTGCGACAATGGTATTTGCGACCTCTGTAACGGGAGGGCGCCATCAGGGAGCATTCGCAATGGGCGATCTTTTCCAACCGACTCACCTCATCATCATCGCAATCATCGTGATCGTCCTCTTCGGCGGAAGAAAGCTGCCGGAGCTTGGTAAGGGGCTGGGCGAAGGGCTGCGCGGCTTCAAGGATGGCATGAAGGGCATCACCGACGAGCCCAACTCCACCACCAAGCCGGGCGAGACCGCGCATACGGTGACGCCGAAGACGGATGAGGCGCCGAAGCCGCCTGCTTCGGTCTAGACGGACGAATACATATGGCGCGAGAATTTACTCGCGCATAAGTAAGGACGACGGTCTGTGATGACAGCCGTCGTCTTCGCATTTAGGAGGTCTGTCGCCGATGAAGCTGAAGTCGCCGTATCTGGTGAAACCGCATACGAAGGTTCGGCTCGCAAACCTGCCGACAGAGGACAAGAACGGCTTGGGCGACAAGGCTGCGATAGATGCTGCCATGGAGACGTACTGCAAGAAGCTCGATGGGCTGCAGGAGTTGCTCTACGCGTCGCAGTCGAAGGCGTTGCTCATCGTGTTGCAGGGAATGGACACAGCGGGCAAGGACGGCACGATCCGGCACATCTTCTCCGGTGTGAATCCGCAGGGCTGCCAGGTGGCGTCATTCAAAGTCCCGACTGCGCTTGAGCAGAGGCACGACTTCCTGTGGCGCTGCCACGCGCAGGTGCCCCCGAAGGGAATGATCGGCATCTTCAACCGCTCGCACTATGAGGACGTTCTCTCGCCGTGGGTGCATGGTCACATCAGTGCGAAGGAGGCGGCGCAGCACATGGATGAGATCAACGACTTTGAGCGCATGCTCTCCGACAACGGCGTCGTTATCCTCAAGTTTTTTCTGCATATCTCGCGCGATGAGCAGACGCGGCGTCTGCAGGAGCGCATCGACGAGAAGAAGAAACACTGGAAGCTCTCACCTGCCGACTTCGAGGAGCGCCAGTTCTGGCCGAACTACATGCGCGTCTATCAGGACATCCTCAGCAACACGAGCAAGAAATACGCACCGTGGTTCGTGATCCCGTCCGACCATAAGCCCTATCGCACCGTTGCTATTTCGAGCGTCATCGTTGAGGCAATGGAGCGCATGAAGCTCCAGTATCCTAAGCCGACCTTCGACCCAAGCGGCATTAATCTCGAAGAGGAGACGCCGAAGGAGGCCGCGAAGGAGGTCGAGGCGAAGGTGAACTCCGGCGCAGGGAGCGCGAAATGAGGTTCCGTCAAGTTCAGAGCGGAGGTAGCGGCTAGGTGCTCGATTCCGGGGGCAAAGATGATGAAGTGCCCCCGCCCAGCCGAAAGCGCGCGATCGGGGCACCGCAGCGACAGAACGAGCTCGAAAAGAACGGCTCGACCGCGAGCCTTGTTACAACGGCCTCTACGCTCAGCAAATTCGCGCGAGTCTACCGCATTAAATCGTGATCATGACCACCGCCGCGGCCGCGATCGCCATCCCGGTAAGCTGACGCCGCGTCGGTCGCTCGTGCAGATGCCATGCCGCGAGCAGGATCGTTCCGGCGGGATAGAGCGAGGCCAGCACCGCCGCAATATCGAGTCTGCCGGTTCGGGTTGCGGCGATGAACAACAGGTTGCCGCCAGAGTCGAGCAACGCGACGCCGAGCGCCCAGAGGACGGCCATACGCGTCAGCTTCGTCTTTGGCTGTTCATTTGAAACGGACCTCAAACGCACTAGAACCAGCAGTAGCGCGCAGGTGACGAGACTCGCCGAGCGAGCGATCGCCATCGGCTCGAGCACGCCCAGCGGGTTCGCGAGCCGGAGCGCGACGAAGTAAATGCCGAAGCCGACGCCTCCGATGAGCGCGAGCACCAGCGTCATGCGGCTGCTCTCACTTGGGTCCGAACCATCGACCGCGTGTTCAGCCTCGGGTGACGACCCTGCCGCAATGAGCCAGATCGCCGCCAGCGCCATCGCAAAGCCTGCTACGTGTAGCGGCGTCGGCACACCTTCGATGAAACTCGAGACCGCTGCAGGAATCGCCGCAGCCAGTAACCCGCTGAGCGCCGCGGAGCCGCCCATCGCTCCACGAGCGAGCGCAATGTAAAACGCCGTCAGCGAGATTCCCGCCGTAACGCCGGCGACAAGCCCCCATGCGAGTGGCGCACCGTGCGGCAACGTGGCGTGTTGAAGCGAGAGAATCGCCAGCAGAACTGCGAGGCTCGAGGCATGCGCAATCAGCACGACGCGCAGCGCGCCCGCAGTCGAGCCACCGGCGGCCTTCACGCCCATGCCGCCAGAGAAATCACCGCCGCCCCAGGAGGCGGCGGCAGCAAGTGCAAGAAGGATGTTGGCCGACAGAGCCGGCGCCAACGAGACCAAAGCGGTCACGGTTTGGTGTCGGAGGGTGGGTTGGTCTGCGGCACCGGCTGATTGTCCGGATGCGGCGTCTGGTCCGTGCCGGCAACTGGCTGCGCGGGGTGAACGTCGCGCGGAGACGGATAGTAGCCGTCCGGTGCGACCACAGTGAGATTCGGACGCATCACACGAACTTCGATGTGGCGGAATCTCCCGTCCAGCGGGTTCAAATGCGTGTAATAGCCGACCGTGTACAGCGTTCGAACAGTCGCCGTGATGTCTGCAAAGCTGTTCTCGATGCCACGCGGACGGAACTCGGGGTCAGTCTGGCCGCCGGTTGCGAAGGTGATACGCGGCAGTGCGTCATCGCGCATCGTCAAGGGGAGATGCATGCGGTCGAGGAAGCCCAGACCCGGAATTGAGCTATCGCCGACCAGCGTGGCATATACCGAGATCTTGTTCGTCTGCAGATAGCGGATCAGCTCCTTCTCTTTGACCTTGGAGCCGTACTCCTTGCCATCCGAGATCACGTACAACACCCGGCGCTGCTTGGGACCCACCTTCGCGAGCGACTGCGCCGCTGTAAAGAGCGCGTCGTAGAGCAGGTGATACTCCTTGGGGATCGTCGGGTTCATACTCTGCTGGTTGCGGATTGGAGCCGTGTTCGGATCTACCTGCTGATTGTTCTTGGTCGTGGTCTGCGATAAGGGGCCGCCCCAGCCCATCAGCGGCTCGCGTCCCTCGGACTTTGAGCGCTCGAGAACCGCGCTCAGCCGGGCGCTCTGCGCCGCGGTGAAGGTCGTCTGTTCCGTCACGCCGTTGTTGTAGGTGAAGACCGCGACCTCGTCAGCCGGCGAAAAAGCCCCCTGGAGCGCGCTCAACGAGGTGTTGATCTTGTTCATCGTGTCCTGCGTTACGCTCTGGTCGATGACAAACGCGACCGAGAGCGAGACCGGATCCGTGCTGAAGAACTGCATCTGCTGTCTCAAGCCGTTTTCAAAGATGCGGACATCGCGCGGGGTCAGATCCGGCACGAAGTGGTTCTTGGAGTCCTTGACCGTGAATGGAATCTGCACGAAGTCGACGTGTACTACTCCCAGCTTGTACGCCTCCTCAGCGCCGTGGCCCGGAGCCGGGACGATCACCTGAGAATCCTGACCATCTGTCTGCTGACCAGCCGCCGGTTTAGGGTTTGACGGGAGCTTGTTCGTCGGCGTTATTCCGCCGTTGTCTTTCGCATCGGCCGCGTCCGGGTTTGCCTCGCCCGTACGCAACGGCTCGGGAGGCGTCGGCGCTGGCGGAGTGATCGTATTCAGATTCGGCAGCGCCTGCGGAGTGGGGGCGTTGGGAATCGACGCCGAAGGTGCGTTGGGAATGTTCTGATTCTGAGCCTGGGTAGGGTTCTGCTGAGGCGCCTGTTGCCCACTGCCTGCGGACCCTGCACCCGCCAGCGCCATCGCCAGCACACCAGCCCCGATACTCCCTCGTCCGAACACCATCCGTTGCTCTTCCCTTCTCCGCCTCCGCGCACGTAGGCCTAGACCTTCTGCCAGGCGTTCCCTTTGCGCGGATGCTGCCTATTGAGACTATCAGTCGCGTCGTTTGGCTGCATCCCAACGCTCTCTTCTCCTCAGACGCCTGGCTAACTCCGGGTGTTGCGGCGCCTTGCGACCCATCTTGGGCGAAGCTTTGAGGTTCATGTCGCCGAACGGCACCGCTTAGGCGTCTAATAGGTGTATGCCTCCCGTGTCTCTGCGCCGTCTGGCAGTTCTATCGCTCGTGCTCCTGTGGCCGGTCGCGCACCTGTGCGCCCAGGACGCCCCCACGGTCGACGCGCCGCCGCCGCCAAGCAAGGCCACCGCCGCCCCCGAGCCCATGGGTCCCGACGCTCCCACGCTGAAGGTCAACGTCAACCTGGTCAACGTCTACTTTTCCGCGCGCGACAAGAGCGGTTTCATCAGCAGTCTCCGGAAGGATGATTGCCAGGTGGCCGAAGACCACGCTCCCCAAGTCATCAAGCGCCTGACCCAGGAGAAGAATCTGCCGTTGACCATCGGCATCCTGCTGGACACCAGCGGCAGCCAGACAAACGTGCTCCCGCTCGAACAGGACTCCGGTTCACGCTTCCTGCGCGAGGTACTGACCACCAAGGACGAGGCCTTCCTTATCTCCTTTGACGTCAACGTCGACCTCTTATCCGACTTCACCAACAGCCCGCGCGAACTGGCACGCGCTATCAATAAGGCCAGCATCAATACGGCCAGCTCCTCCGCAGGGGTTCCGGGCATCGGCGGTGGTCCGTTCCCGACGAGCAACCCGCGTGGCACGCTGCTCTACGACGCCGTCTATCTCGCCGCGCACGATAAGCTGCAGTCGCAGACCGGCCGCAAGATTGTGATTATCCTCACCGATGGCCAGGACGAAGGCTCACAGCTGCACATCAAGGACGCCATTGAGGCCGCGCAGAAGGCTAACGTCATCGTCTACCCCATCCTCATCGCCGACCGCGAACAGTATTTCGCCGCAGGCGAGATCTACATGGGCTCAAGCGTGATGCAGCAGCTCGCCGACCAGACAGGCGGCCGCGTCATCAACGTTGGCAACAGCGGCCGCAAGCTTGAAGACGCCTTCGACCAGATTCAGGACGAGCTGCGCACTCAATATCTGCTCAGCTACACGCCTACCAACAAGGCCGCCGACGGCACCTTCCGCAAGATTCAGCTGGACTGCGGCAAGGGACTGAAGATTCAGGCCCGCAAGGGCTACTACGCCATCCCCGGCGACAGCGAGGGCGGCAGCAGTATCGAGTAGCGTCCGCTACGCCTCAATCGCACCCGAATAAACCGCCATCCCAGCAACCGAGTCCACCCCCATCGCGTCGAGCTCGTCGATCTCCTTGCGCTCTTTGATTCCACCGGCGACGATGAGCTGCTTCGCCGTCGTCGAACGCAGCGTCGCGGCGACGTGCATTGGGAAGCCCTGCATCGTGCCCTCCGTATTCACGTTCGTGTAGAGGAACGCCGTGCAATAGTCCTCGAGCCACGTGATCGCCTCTTCAGGCGTCAGGTCTACCAAGTCCTTCCAGCCGCGCACCGCAACGCGCCCATCCTTCGTGTCAACGGAAAAGCAAAGGGCATCCTCACCCAGTTGTTTCTTGAGGTGTGCAGCAAACTCGAGCCGAATAAGCCTATGCTTCCTCTGCGTGACCGGCGCGAACTCCAAGGCACCATCCGCGAATTCCAGCGCATTCGGGTCCGGCTCAGGCTCCTCACCGAAGAGCGACGAACCATAGATAACCCGCTTTGCGCCCGCGTCCAGCAGCCGCTTGCCATCAGCACAGGTGCGAAGACCGCCGCCAACCTGGCATGGCAAGCGCTTGCAGATCATCGTGACGAGCTCGCGATTCGATCCCTGCCGCATCGCAGCGTCAAGATCGATCAACTGAACCAGTGGATACTTCGAGAATCGCTCGATCCAATAGTCGAAGTCGTCAAACGAGAGCTTCAACTTTTCGCCCTGAACAAGTTGGACGATCTTGCCGCCCATGAGGTCAATTGAAGGAATCAGCATGGCAATCTCATTGGAACACCTGCAGCAGCGACCTCGGCTTTGAGCGCCCGAGAGTCGGTGATACCGAAGTGAAAGATGGAGGCCGCGAGTGCCGCATCGGCCCTCCCCGCCTTGAAGACCTCGGCGAAGTGTTGCGCATTGCCCGCGCCACCGGAGGCGATCACTGGAATCTGCACGGCCTCTGAAACACGCCGTGTTAGCTCGCAATCAAACCCATCCCGAGTTCCGTCACAATCCATTGAGGTCAATAGAATCTCGCCGGCCCCGCGCTGCTCCGCTTCGCGCGCCCACTCCACGACACGCCGCCCTGTCGGCTTCCGGCCGCCCGAGACATAGACCTCGGCCTCTTCGACCGGATCGCTTGAGCCCGTCGCGCGCCGGGCATCGATGGCAACAATTACAGCCTGAGCGCCAAAGCTCGAACCGATCTCACCGATGAGCTCCGGCCTCGCGATCGCCGCCGAGTTGATCGAGACCTTATCCGCACCTGCATCGAAAACCGCAGCCGCATCTTCCGCCGACCGAATTCCGCCGCCAACAGTGAACGGCACAAAGAGATTCGCCGCAGTCCGCCTCACTGTATCGAGCAGCGTACCGCGACCCTCATGCGTCGCCGTAATATCAAGCAACACAATCTCATCCGCGCCGGCCGCCGCATGCCGATGCGCCAGCTCCGCCGGATCACCCGCGTCGACGATGTCGACGAACTGAATCCCCTTGACGACGCGCCCTGCGCGCACATCCAGGCAGGCAATGATTCGTTTGGTCAACATCACGTCGTCCTCAAAACAGTTCGTTAGTTCGATGCTTACAGTGCAAGAAAGTTCTTCAACACGCGCAGTCCCGTCTCCGCAGACTTCTCCGGATGAAACTGCACGCCCATTACGTTGTCGCGCTCGACAGCCGCCGTAAACGCGCCACCGTAGTTCGTCGTGGCCGCAGTGTCCGCCGAGACCGGCGCGCGCCACGAGTGCGTGTAGTACACAAAGCTTCCCGGGGCGATTCCGGTAAGCAGCCGCGAGCTCGGGCGAATGTCGTCAAGCGAGTTCCACCCGACATGCGGTGACTTCAGCTCCTCACCGTTGAACGTCGCCGGAAACCGTTCGCATATGCCCGCAAAGTGCGCGAGCCCTGGAGTCACCGGCGCCTCCGTCGACCCTTCATACAGCCACTGCAGTCCAACGCAGATTCCCAGGAAGGGTGTTCCCTTCGCGGCGGCCTCGCGCGTTGCATTCGTCAGGCAGAGATCGTGCAATAGCTGCGTCGCCTGAAAATGCCCCACGCCCGGCAGCACAACCTTATCCGCGAGCAGCACATCGTCCGGCGATTGCGTCACGACGATATCGTGTGCGCCAAGATGCCGCAGCGCCTTCACCACACTGGTTAGATTGCCCGCCTTGTAATCAATCACTGCAATCATCGGCGCGCTCGCTTCGACTCGACTCGCGGCCAGTATTGAAACTCATCCTCATATAGCTCACCGGACAGATCAGCAACGCGTACCCCGAGCCGCGCCTGCGCATCGGCGACGGCCTTGTTGTAGACGGCCGGCGCGATCTCTTCGAGGAAGAAGTTCAAGAGCAGACCAGCCGGCAGCTCGCCAATCGGCTCCGGCATATTCCGCTCAAAGTACTGCTGGATCGAAACGACTGCATCAGCACGCGCCTCTTTCGAAAGCTCGATGCTCATAGCAATCCCTTCGTGCTCGGCAGGAGATCCCGCATGCGCTCATCGCGCGAGCACGCGCCACGCATCGCGCGCGCGAAAGCCTTGAAGATCGCCTCAATTTTGTGATGATTCGAACGGCCATACATCGTCTTCACATGGATATTCGCCTTCGATCCCCGGGCAAAACCGTCGAAGAAGTCGGGCACAAGCTCGCTCTGCAGATCACCAACGACCGGCACGTTCACCTGATCATCGACGACGCATGCGACCCGCCCTGAGAGATCGACCGCACACACTGCAAGCGTTTCATCCATCGCCATCACGAAATAGCCCGCACGCAGGATGCCGCGCTTGTCACCAAGCGCCTCCGCGAATGCTTCGCCCAGCGCAATGCCCACATCCTCGACCGTGTGGTGCTGGTCGACATCGAGATCGCCGACGCACTTCAACTCCAGATCAAAGCCGCCATGACGCGCAAAGCTCTCCAGCATGTGATCGAAGAAGCGAATACCGGTAGACACGTTGTACTGTCCAGCGCCATCGACGTTCAGGCGCAACGAAATCTTCGTTTCCAAAGTGTTGCGCTCAATAGTAGCCACGCGCGCAACGCCCGTAGACTGCGGAGCTGCTCCAATCTCTTCGAAGATATCGCTCATTGCTTTTCCCTCTTTAGCTTTGCGAACTCGACTCCCACGTACACAAGCAGGAAGAACATCAGGGCTATCCAAACCCAGACGAATCGTGGAAATCGGCGCGCGAAGACGGTGCAGGGCGCGGCCATGCAAGCCACCGATGCGGCGAGAACGGTCACCCTCCTGCGTCTTGGATCGATCGACATGAGTTATTCCCTTATCGTCCTCGAACCCGCCGCGCTTCCAGCGTCCGCGCGGCGATGTACACAAACAGCGCGGCGAAGAGCAGGCACCACACGACCACAAACGGCACAAGATAACGCGTATGTTGCAACCGGTCGACGCCGAGAAACCCCGCAATCCCGAGCAGCGGGATAAGCGGCGCTATCACGAGAGGTTTGCTGCGGCGCGGCATCTATTCGAATTCTCGCTCTTCTGTGGTGGATGTTGCAGCCGGCCGTCGCGACTCCGCGGGTGTCCACTTCATCTCTGCAAGCACCGCACGCAGTGCCTCAATGCCGCGTGTGACGTGTTCCTCCACGCCGACTGTGATACGAACGTAGCCGGAGCAGCCTGGGTCAGAAGAGCGATCGCGCAGGAGCACACCGCGCTCCCGCATGCGCGTGCACAGCTCCTTGTGACGCGGGCCGATGTCCATCAGAACAAAATTCGCCGCGCTCGGCCATGTGCGCACGTTCAACTCGCGCAGAGCCGTGAAGACACGCTCGCGTCCTTGATGGACCTGAGTTACGTACCAGTTGAGATATTCCGTATCAGCGAGCGCCTCCGGCAGGACCGCCAGTGCAACGCCATTGACGTTGTACGGCGAGCTGACTTTGCGCAGAAAGCCGATGAGGCGCGGGTTCGCGAACAGTGCACCGACGCGCAAGCTCGCAAGACCGTAGGCCTTCGAGAATGTGCGCGCGACGACGAGGTTCGGCACACTTGCAATATCTGACAGAACCGTGTCGCCGAAGAAGTGGAAGTAAGCCTCATCAACCATCAGCACAGCCTGAGGCGCGGCGGCAGCGATGGCGAGCAGGTGCTCGCGACTCACAGTTGCGCCCGTCGGGTTGTTAGGTGACGCGACAATGATGAGCTTCGTGCGCGGCGTAATGGCAGCGAGAAAGCGCTC
>Ga0209169_10001546_pt1 | contig 14048 bp, 11 predicted proteins | sample HubBroMetageWRM4_FD_188346 | JGI IMG/M metagenome (GOLD analysis project Ga0209169, IMG submission 188346) | Warmed soil microbial communities from the Hubbard Brook experimental Forest, New Hampshire - Hubbard Brook CCASE Soil Metagenome WRM 4... | ecosystem: Environmental > Terrestrial > Soil... | reverse complement strand
AAGCAGGCCCACAATCCCACGAATGGGAAAAGCCCTCGCCCACACCGCCCTGATCACCGGCTTCGGACTGCGGACCGACTCCGGCGCGTAACGGGGCCGCGCTTACTTCAGCCCGCGATCACCGGCCACGTGGCGCTGAATCGTGCGCCCCCCAATGGCGACGTTGAAACCGACACGTCGCCCCCGTGCCACTCGATCGACCGCTTGACGATCGCCAAGCCGAGACCGAAGCCGGTCCTTCGACCTGCGGTGCGCTCGAGTTGTACGAACGATTCAAACACGCGATGCCGGTCGGCTTCGGGGACGCCTGGGCCGTCGTCGTCAACGAGAAGACGATTCATACCGTCTTTGCAAGTGAACGCCACGCGGATCGAGTGCTTTGCATAACGTGTGGCGTTGTAGAGAAGGTTCCTGAGCACGGTCTCGATGAGGTGCACGTCGCAGCGGACCGCGGTCGCATCTCCTTGCACGTCCGCATCGATGCGGATGTCGGGACGCGCGTCGTGTGCGACGGCTTCGGCGATGGCGGGAATGAGTGTCGTGAAGTTGTGCGAGTCGATGTTGAGCGCCACGTCGGCGCGCTCGAGGATGGCGTAGCTCAGGGTCGCAGCGACCAGGTCATTGATGGCCGCGATGTCCGTTTTGACGTGAGTCAGCGAGTGGCGTACGTCCTCCACGGTCGTTGCCTGTTGCGCGAGCTCGATCTCGAACTGCATGCGCGACAGCGGGGTGCGGATCTCGTGCGAGACCGCGTTGGACATGTCCTTGTGAGAGGCGATCAGGCCGTCGATGCGAGCCGCCATGCGCCGAAAGGTCTGGGCGAGCGGATAGATCTGCGAATGCGGCTTGATGACGGCATTGAACGACCAGTTCCGGTTGCCGAAGCGCGCCGCCGCCTTTTCCAACACGCGCAGGTCCCGCGTCAGGGGCCAGATCCAGATCATGATCACCAGCGCGATCGTCGCGTAGAAGAGCATGGTGAGCGACCATTCCAACAGTCCCCTGCGCCCGACAGGTGCGCCGGACTTTATTGCCAGGACGTAATCGGCATCGAGCCGCCGCAGCGCCCAGGAGTCGCCTTTCGCGGCCTCCATGTAAGCGATGTCGCCGTGCTCGAGTTTCTTGAGAGTCTCGTCGCCTGCGATGTCACTGGTCTCGAACAGTTCCATATCGACACCCGTTCGGGCAGCAACTCCCGTGACGACGTCGCGCCATTTGTCTGGCGGCACCCCGTGCAGCCGATCTGCAAGGGTCGCCATGGCGATCGCGACCGGGCGGTCGTCCGCGGCATCCGCGCTACTGTAGGCCTGTAGTAGTCGGTCCTGCCCCCAACTGACGACGGCCAGTGTGAACACGATGAGCAGGTACAGGCCAAGAAAATGCCGTGCCATGCCTCACCAGGCGTCTGGGACGAACAGATACCCCTGACCCCAGATCGTCTTGATCCGCTCGGCTGTCTCGGCTTCGTCACCGAGCTTGCGACGCAGGCGCGAGATACGAATGTCGAGCATGCGGTCGATACCGTCGTATTCGCGTTTGAAGAGGTCTTTGAAGAGGGTCTCGCGCGATTGGATTTCCCCGGCGTGTGAGGCCAGGTAGAGGAGCAGATCGAACTCGGTTCCTGACAGGGAGATCGTCTGTCCGTCGAGGACGACCGAGCGCGAGGTGCTGTTGATGGAAAGTCGACCGAACTGCAGTGCCTTACGTTCTGGCGGCAGCGTGGCGCGGCTGCGCCGAAGCAGCGCGCCGATGCGGGCGAGCAGCACCCGCGGCTCCACCGGCTTGACGACATAGTCGTCGGCACCGAGCTCCAGACCCAACACGTGATCGATATCGCTGTCGCGGGCGGTCAGAATGAGAATGGGGTTGAGGTAGCTCAACCGCAGTTGTCGACATACGGTGAACCCGTCTTCTCCCGGCAGCCCGAGATCCAGAATGACGAGGTCCGGCGGGTCGCGCTCCACCTTGGCAACAACCTCGTCACCACGGCTCGCGATGTTGACAGTGAAGCCGTTGCTTTCGAGGTAGCGGCTCACGAGCTCCGCCAAGCGCAGGTCGTCCTCGACGAGCAGAATGGACGTGACGGCTCCGGTGTGTGTCCGGGGGGTCGCCTGTCGCGGGTGTGACGCGCTCACTCGAAAATATTCCAGGGGTCACGGCGCTTGTGGCGGTAGTGCAGGGCCTCCCGGATCACGCGCAGCACCTCGGAGGCCAGTACGTTCTGCAGGGACGGATCGCGGAGCTGGAACGTCAGATCGTCCACGAACGTCAGGTCGATGCTGTAGGTCCCCTGGGAGTAGTGCTCCCAGCAATGCTTGATCTCCGGTCGGTCCAGGATCACCAGGCACAATGACTCTTCGCGCGGCGCGCTCCACTGCGCGTGGACCGCGGTCTGGCACTGCTTGTCGTGACTCGCCAACGTGCAGATCCGGGGGCTGAGCTCCAGGTGAATACCGTCGTCGTCCGCGATGGTCGGCGTTGCAGCGGCAGGCGCTGCCGCGCGTACTGTCTGAGTCAGGCTCAGGAGCAGGGCCAAGATGAGGGCCGACGATTTCAAAACGCGTACACCGTGCCTACGAAAGTGGTTGTTACAAAGCGCGCGTTGACGATCGGACTGTCCGCGATGGCGCGATCGAGGTGCTCGCATTCGACGAACGCGGTGATCTTCCATTTACCCTTCAAGGGCCGCGAGTACGCCAGCTTCACGAACGGGTCCAGGGCCGCGCCCCCTTCATAGACGTTGGGCGCGCCGTAATAATAATTGACGATGGCGGCGCTTTTCCAAGTAATCCCGAAGTCGGCGCTCCAGGCACCGCCGACCTTCGAGATCGGCACTCCGAGCGCCGCCCGCACTTCGTCGCCGTGGTTGTGGCCGGTGATCTCGTGCAGCACGTCGAGCTGCCCGGTCATCCCCAGGTATTTGAAGGTCCATTCGGGGCCGGCGAGATAGGTCCACTCCCGCGGGCGCGAGGGGAAATTCGTGGTGGTGGCAGTGGCGCCCTTCGTGGGTACCGCCGTCTGATTGCCGGATGGACTCGTGCCCGTCTGACTCGCACCCGTGCCCACATTCTCGAGGGTGCCCAAACCGGAGACGAACAGGTTCTGCAGGTCGCTGCGATAGAAAAACACGCGATCATAACCCGGGCTCGCGATGAGACTGAGTGTCGTGCGGTCGTTGTCCAATAACGTGACGCCGGCGTCGAGGTCGTCGATGAAGAAGTGCTCGCCGTAGTAACTGAAATGTGGGATCACGACGAGGGGAATCGTGCCCTCGTGCACGACGGGATCGGTTCTGACACCCGCGCCGAGGGCGACACTGAAGTTCCAGCCGCCCACGGGCACACATTCGCTGGACGGTTGCTTGCAGTCATCGTCCGCGAGCACCGGACTCGTGTGCGCGAGTGCGGCGAGGGTTGTCGCGAGCAGAATCCGGGAGAGCCTGGTGTCCATCTGCAGAAGAGAGTTCCGTGCCGTGCGAGGTCAGACCATACCGTCGCCCATGTTCGCAGAAATCCGCATCGGGCCGCCAATTACGGCTGTAGCCGTTTGTAGCAGGGGTGCTACGAATGCGTACACATTGCCCACAGCTTGACGGGGTACACGCGGCTATGATCTGCACGCGTGGCGTACCAAATGGAGGGGTCGGTGTCACAGCGAACTCGTGATCTGGTGCTTCCCGGGGTCGTGGGGGCCCTTGCCGATCGCGACGTGGTTGCTGCCGGGGTGCGGCTTTACCGGCATTTTTCCAGGCTTTTACGTTAATGTTGCCGAGCACAAAACATATGTGCAGGTGGATGAATCCGGCACCGTTGCCGCGGCTGCCACGGGCGTGGGTGGGACGTCTGTCGTGAGTTTGTCCGTCAACCTGCAGGTCAATCATCCGTTCTTCTACGCCATCCGCGACAATCAGACCGGCGAGTTGCTGTTCGTCGGCGTCCTGATGAATCCGAGCGCGGGTTAAAGGACTGGCAGGTTATGGTACAGACTCCTGCGGAGTTGCAACCGGCTTACCCCGGCGTCGCGCGCGTCGAGGACGTCAGTAAGGTACGGCTAGGTCGCGACTATCTGCGGCTCCTGGCCGCGGAGGCGCACTTCGACTGCTCTTCGATCTGTCAACACTCGGACGGTTGCGGAGTCGATGTTCGCATCGAGGTGCGGGAGCGGCTGGATGCGCAAGCGCGCGTAACCGAGTTCGGCCTGGATTTCCAGCTTCGGGCCACCTCCAGAAAGATACCCGTGGTCGACAGCAAGCTCTTGTTCCCCCTCGAGGTCGACCGCTATGAGTCATTGCGGGGCGTTGCCCAGGACCGGCCGGGTTTCATCGTACTTCTCAACCTGCCGACAGACTTCGACGGCAGCGATGCGCTCGCGGCCGAGGATCTCGTCACTCACCGTCTCGGCCGATGGCTCTGCCTGCACGGTGCGCCCCAAACCTCGAATACCACGGCAACACCCGTGCGTTTCCCGACTTGGAACGTGTTCACGGCAGCGGCTTTGCGCGAGATTGCGCGGCGGGTTTCCATAGGCGGACGGTTTTTTCACGAGCAGTAGGCTCGCCTGCTAGAGTGCCGGACCACTCCTCGTGGGCAGGGGGCCCATGCCAGCGCCGCCGCCACAGCGGGCCTCAGCCCGATTCGTTGCAATCTACGCACTCGCCTACGCCGCACTCTGGCTGGCGCTGCTGACTCCCGCGATGATCACCTTGGCGCTGCGCGTGCGCCAGCTCGCCGACGGGAATCCCGCTCGCCCCATCTCCTTGGTTCTTTTCGCCGGCGCGATCGCGGCGCTCGTCGGGAATCCGGTCTTCGGCGCGCTGAGCGACCGAACCCGCTCGCGGTTCGGCAGGCGCAGGCCCTACCTGGTCGGCGGGTCGCTGGCCGGGCTTGCCGCGTTGGCCCTGATCGGGATGGCGACTTCGGTCGGCATGGTGTTGGTAGGGTGGTGTCTCGCTCAACTCGCGTACAACGCCGTTCTGGCAGCGCTGGTCGCAATCGTTCCTGACCAGATACCCGCCACACAGCGCGGCAGCGTGGTTGGCATCCTCGGCGTCTGTATGCCAGTCGGGCAGATCGTCGGGACGTTTCTCGTGCAACAACTCGCGGGCAATCTCACCTTGGCTCTGTTGGTTCCGGGGACGCTCGGTCTCGTGGGCGTGTTGGCGCTGGCTGTTGTGTTACCCGACGCGCCGCCGCCCGCGCCTGCCGCGGTTGCCTCCGGACCGGTGGAAGGTGTCGCGCGGGCACGCGCGAGCCACTTCGACCTGCTCGCCCATCGCGACTTCTCCTGGGCGTGGATGAGTCGGGCGCTATTCGTGATGGGGTCGATATTTCTGCAGGCCTACCAGCCCTTCCTGCTGATCGACGAGCTTGGATTCGACGCGTCGCAGGTGCCGCGGTTGATCTTCCGCTCAACCCTGGTGCAGGCGGCAATGACGGTCGTGTGGAGCCTGGTTGCCGGCAGGCTGTCCGACCGCATCGGGCGGCGTAAGTCTATCGCCATGGCGGGCTCAGTGTTGCAGGGCCTGGGTTTGTGGCTCATCGCGGCAGCCCATTCCTACACGACGTTCCTGCTTGGAGTGGCACTGACCGGAATGGGTCACGGCGTTTACGAAGGAGTGGACCTGGCGCTCGTCACCGAGGTGCTGCCGGATCGCGCCCGGCATGCGGCCAAGGATCTTGGCCTTCTCAACATCACGAACGCGCTGCCGCAGGTGATCGCACCGCTCGCGGCCCCTGCGATACTCGTCTTGAGCGGCGGCGACTACACGCTGTTGTTTCTGGTGGCGGGTACGGCCCCCTTTCTGGGGGCCGTCCTGCTGTCACCGCTGAAGAGCGTTCGTTAGACAGGGCAGACCCTGTCAGAACCTATATCGGAACGTGATGCCGTAGGTTCGCGGGGGTTGATAGATGGCCAGCGGATAGGGAACCAGCGTGCTCGCCGCGTTCTGCACCATGTAGACGTTGGCGTTGGTCTTGATGTTGTTGTTCTCGAGGTTGCGTACGTAAGCCTCCACCTCGTACTTCTTGTCGCCCTGGCCCTTGTAGATCGCGGCCAGCTCGGTCCGCGAGTAGGCCTTCTGCTGGTCCCAGTCCGAGACTCCACCGATCGGGACCGTCTCGTTGTAGTAACTCAGCCAGCTCATGGTCTCGAAGTGGCTGGAGACGTGACCCACGAGGGCATCACCGTTCGGCAGTCCGAAGCTGTGGTCATAGCTCAGGGTCAATGACGCGGCCGGCGCGTGCGGCAGCTCGTTTCCCTTGATATTGGCTACGTTCGCGGTTGGGTCGGCCGGGTTCAACGAATACAAGCGCGAGTCCAGTGTGACCAGGTTTTCCATCCAGGTATGCTGGAAGGCCGAGGCGAGTTGTACCGTATCGTCCGGGGTGACTTTGGCGGCCAGCTCGAACTCGAGTCCATAGCCTTTCGCGCCCTGTGCGTTCACCTGCTCTGTCTGGGTCGCGATAATGTCACCAGCGCTGTTGCGTTGCGTGACGACCGAGGTCACCTGGTAGCCCTGGAAGTTCTGGAAATAGAGGGCCGTGTTTGCCGTGACCCGGCCGTCAAACAGCGTGGCCTTTTCGCCGAGCTCGTAGCTTGTCAGGGTCTCAGGGTTGTCATGCAATCCGCCGTCTTCGACACGGCCCGGGTGATAGCCCGTACCGACGCTGAAGTACCCGAGCACATGCGGTGCTATATCGAAGTCGACGCGTCCGAGGTACGTGACCTTGTGCGAAGAGGTGTAGGCGTCGTTGTCGGATGCCACGTAGTTGTTAGCCAGTAGCTGCTGCAGGCTCAGGCCATACGTGAAAGGTCCGCAGTTCGAAACCGCACCGGTGCAGCCGTTGAACGTCACGTTGCGGCCACCGATATCCCGCTCGTCATCGAACGAGTCGCGTACACCCGCCGTCAGACGCAACCCGTCCGTTACGTGCCATGTCGCCTGTCCGAAGGCGGACTTGTCTTCCTGCGAGCGATCGGGCTGGATGAAAGCGCCCGCCCAGTTGAACTGGCCGCCGGCATAGCCGTTGTACTGGTTGATGTCGAAGCGGATGCGGTTGCGCTCGCGGAACTGGTAGAGGCCCGCGATCCAGTCGACCTTGTTGTCGCCCTGGGACTTGAGCTGGATCTCGTTGCTGTAGGAATCGAACTGCGAATCGACCGTGTCCGCAACCTCGACGGCGCCGTTGCCCGGCGTGGTCGGCGAAGTGGGGATCACGAGGCCGCCGTCGTCCTCTTCCTGCTCGTTGCCCCCGAGCCGGGAGTTGCCATAGAGGTACGTGAGATCGAGGTAGCTGTTGATCTTCCAATCCATATTGCTACGGATGTCGTTCGAGGTGCGATTGTTATACGGCTGGAACTGCGCCAGGATCGACCAGAGCTGCTCACCGGGACGCGGATTTTGCATCAGCGGGACGACCGGGCCGCCGGTATCCCTGTAATTCTCGAACGAGAGGTTCCAGGTGAACGAATCGAACGGCGCAAACAGGCCGCTGACTCGATAGGACTTACGATCCTCACCGTAATATTGCGTGCCGCCCGTGACGAACACACTCGTGTTCAGTCCGGCGCTGCCGTTCTGCGAGAATCCCGGGCTCGTCGCCAAGCCGGGCGGGATACCTTGGAATGCCGCGTAGCCGTCGTGCTTCTGGGTGACGTAGGCGATTCGGAAGCCCAGAACGTCGTTGACGGGTAGATTGATCATCCCGCGAACGCCAGTGGCGTTGTAGTTGCCGAAGTACGCTTCGGCATTGGCACCGAAGCCGTCCAGTTTGGGTCTCGCGGTGAACAGGTCGATGACACCGACCGTCGAGTTGTGACCGAACAAGGTTCCCTGCGGTCCGCGCAGTACCTCCACGCGATCCATGTCATACATCAGTGACGAGGTGCCCTGCGAGCGGGGCGAATAGATGCCGTTGATGTATGTGGAGACTTCCGGCGAGTCGAGCTCCGTAAACGCGCTGTCGTTGCCGATGCCGCGCAGGGTAAGCGTGGTGCCGCTTTGGTCGCCCTGCTGCGCATACGCGAGGCCCGGAACGAACTTTGCGAGATCGGTAATGTCGCTGACCCGACTCTCATCCAAGGCCGACTGGCTGAAGACGGTATCGGCCACCGGCGTATCCTGCACGTTGGTCTCGCGCTTGGTGGCGGTGACGATGACTTCAGCGAGCGTGTCGCTAGGCTGATCGGCGGGCGTATCAGCCTGCACCCACTGGCTCAATGCAAGCGCGGATGTAGTGCCCAATACGGCCGCTACCTTGCGCCTGCCCGATTTGAGTCGTTTCCTGGACATTTGGCCTCCCCTCAATTTGGTCAAATTTCAGCTGTTCAAAGCGGTACGTGATCCTCGCGGTCAGCTGTCCGGACGCGCGCGCTCGCGGCGCACGTCTGCCAGGGTGTGCGATGTATGGAAATGGCGTTGTAAAGACGACTCATGTCCGAACACACCGTACGGATCGGCGTGTCCTCCCCCTCGCGACAGTCGGACTGATTCTGGGGCGGAGAAATACACCCTCCATAGCAACGTTGTCAAATACAGGTAATGCTGCTTTTCCGGTGTGAGCGCAAACATAATAAATAGACGGCAAAAAATGCTGAATAATAAAAAGACAACGATAGTACAATTTGGCCGAGGCAGGGACTTTGGCCTGCCTGGGATGCGGATGTCGCCGGCAGCGAGGTGCGCGGGCAGACTCTTCTTTCATAGGTTGCGGGCGTGGCTGCGAGGGGGCGGACATGGCGGCGAATCTGGATATTGTTATTGCGGGCGGCGGAGCGGCGGGCTGGTTGACGGCGTGCTATCTGCAAAAAGCTCTCGGAGCGCGCTCTACCGAGCAGTCCGGCGCGGGCGCTCCGACAATTACCGTGATCGAGTCGCCTGACATCGGCATCATTGGTGTTGGCGAAGGAACCTTTCCCACTATCCGCACGACGTTGACGACCCTCGGAATCGACGAGGCGCGCTTCTTACGCGAGAGCAACGCCACTTTCAAGCAAGGTATCCGCTTCGATGATTGGGTCCGGACCCCCGAGGGTGCCGCTCACTCACACTACTTTCATCCGTTCGAGTTTCCGCATCGTGTCGAGGGCACTGAGCTGTTGCCTTTCTGGCTCCTGGGAGATGCCGGCCGGGGCACGGATTTCGCGGACGCCGTCACGATCCAGAAGCGGGTCGCGGATGCTTCGCTGGCGCCGAAGCGGGCGCACGAGGGAGGCTATCGCGGACCTCTTAACTATGCCTACCACTTCGATGCGTTTCGATTCGCGAAGCTGCTCGCGACGGTGGCGCAAGAGCGTGGGGTGCGGCATCTGTCCGATACGATCGAGTCGGTGCAACTGGATGAAACCGGCGCCATCGCCGGGTTGGTGACGCGCGGGCACGGCGTCGTAAAAGGCGCGCTGTATATCGACTGCACCGGCATGCGCGCGAAGCTAATTGGCGAGGCGCTCGGGCAGCCGTTTCGATCCTGCCGCAATTCTCTGCTGACCGACCGGGCCGTCGCCTGTCAGGTTCCGTATTCCGACCCTGCCAGTCCGATCGCGTCCTACACGATTGCGACGGGACACGAAGCGGGTTGGACATGGGATATCGGGCTCAATAATCGACGCGGCGTAGGTTACGTGTATTCCAGTGCACACTCGGATGATGAGCGCGCCGAGAAGGTGCTGCGCTCGTACCTGGGCGCCGCAGCCGCCGACAAGCCGGTGCGTCTCTTGAAGTTCGAGGCGGGCTATCGCGAGACGCAGTGGGTCCACAACTGCGTGGCAGTGGGGCTCTCCGCGGGGTTCTTCGAGCCGCTGGAGTCCACCGGCCTGATGTTGATCGAAGTGGCCGCCGCCATGATCGCGGAGTTCTTTCCCTGGAGCGCCGATTTCGCGTCCCCCGCCCGTCTTTACAACGAGTTGATGCGCCGGCGCTTCGCCAAGATCGTCAATTTCTTGAAGATGCACTATTGCCTGAGTGAGCGCACCGAGCCGTTCTGGCGCGACAATCGCCTGGCCGCCGGTATCCCCGACGAGTTGCAATGTCTGTTGTCGGCGTGGCGCCATCGTCCGCCGTCGCATTTCGACTTCGTCGCGGATCACGAGACGTTTCCTTATTTCAGTTATCAGTACGTGCTGTACGGGATGGGCTTCCGTACGAACCTGGAAGCGGCGCGTTCACGCTACCCGGCCTCGGCATCCGCGTCCGCGCAGCAGGCGTTCAAACAGCTGCGGCATATCGGGCAGCAGGCGGTTGCCGATCTGCCCACGCACCGGGCGCTCATCGAGCGCGTCTATCGCGACGGCTTTGCCGAGCGGTCGCCCGCCGCACCGTCTGGCGTCGCTAGACACCGTCAGTAAAAAGCATTTGACCAGAGATTTACCTTTCGGGGGGATGATGAAGATGTTTCATTCGTTGCGATCGGCGGCGAGCTGTGTGTTGTTGGGTGCCTCAATCGCGGTGTGCGGTTTCCCGGCGGCTGGCGCGGCCGCAAGCACTCCGGTCGTGAGCGCAAGTTCGGTGTCGGCCGGTGTCGCGCCAGTTGCGTGGCCGCTGGTGAAGTCCCCGGTGGCGCGGGACCCGCGGATCGAGGCACGCATTACGGCGTTGCTGGGACAGCTCACGCTGGAGCAGAAGGTCGCGCAGATGGTGCAGGCGGATATTCGCTATACCACCCCGGAAGACGTGCGCAAGTATCGGATCGGCTCGATTCTGAACGGAGGTGGCGCCTTCCCCGGAAACAACAAGCACGCCACCGTCGCGGAGTGGGTAACGCTCGCGGATCAATTCTACGATGCCTCAATGGACACCTCGGAAGGGGGACCCGCGATCCCGGAGTTCTGGGGGACCGATGCCGTCCACGGGCACAACAACGTGATCGGGGCAACCCTGTTTCCTCACAACGTGGGGCTCGGGGCCATGCACGATCCCGATCTCATTCAACGGATCGGCGAGGTGACCGCGCGTGAGGTTGCCGTAACCGGGATCGATTGGACTTTCGCGCCGACGGTGGCTGTGGTGCGCGATGGCCGCTGGGGGCGGGCTTACGAGGGTTATTCGGATCGACCCGACATCGTCCGCGAATACGCCGGGCGCATGGTACAGGGGTTACAGGGTACGGCCGGAACGCCTACGTTCCTCGATACTCAACACATTCTGGCGACCGCGAAGCACTACATTGGTGATGGTGGCACGCAGCGGGGCACCGATCGCGGCGAGAACCTGTCTTCAGAGCAGGAGCTGCTCGATATCGACGGCCAGGGATACATCACGGCCCTCGCGGCAGGCGTGCAGACTGTCATGGTGTCATACAACAGTTGGCAAGGCCCAAAACTCCACGGGCACCACTATCTCATCACCGAAGTGCTCAAGAACAGGATGGGATTCGATGGTGTCGTGGTGAGCGATTGGAACGGCATCGATGAGGTGCAGAGCTGTACCGTCAATGCGTGCGCCCAGGCGGTCAATGCGGGTATAGATCTGTTCATGGTGCCGCAGGAGTGGAAGGCTTTCATCGCGAACACCGTCGCACAGGTGCGGGCCGGTGATATCTCCGAGGCTCGCATCGACGACGCGGTGACCCGGATCCTGCGAGTGAAGTTGCGTCAGGGGCTGTTTGAGAAAGGCCGGCCTTCATCGCGTCCATTAGCGAACAAGGTTGCCTTGCTCGGCGCGCCCGAACATCGTGCGGTCGCCCGCCAGGCGGTGCGTGAGTCGCTCGTGCTTCTGAAGAATGACGGTGCTCTGCTGCCTCTGCGTCGTAGATCTCATGTGCTGGTCGCTGGTGACGGCGCTGACAGCATCGAGAAGCAGACCGGCGGTTGGTCCCTGACGTGGCAGGGAACCGAGAACACCAACGCCGACTTCCCTGGTGCGACTTCGATATTCGAAGGCATTCGAGCGACGGTGACCGCGGCAGGGGGCACTGCCACCTTGAGCGCGGACGGTAGCTATCGATCGCGCCCGGACGTCGCGATCGTCGTGTTCGGCGAGAATCCGTACGCGGAATGGCACGGCGATATCCGATCGCTCGATTTCCGGGGAGCGGATGGCAATCCGCCGCCCGACCCGGTGCTGCCGTGGCCGGAAACCCCGATGCCCGGACAGTGGGCGCCACCCGCCGCGGCGCCGGTGTCCGATAAGGGTGCAGCGTCCGCCGACGTCGCGGCGGATAATCCCAATCTGCAGTTGGTTCAGCGTCTGCGGCATAGCGGCATTCCCGTCGTCGCTGTCTTCCTGACCGGCCGGCCGCGGGGAATAACTCCGGAGTTGCAGGCGTCTACTGCTTTTGTGGTGGCGTGGCTCCCCGGTTCGGAAGGGAGCGGCATCGCCGACGTCCTGTTCAGGAACAACAAGGGCGCCGTGAATTTCGATTTCACCGGACGACTGTCGTATGTGTGGCCGACAGGTGGCGCACCGGAGGGTGTACCTGCATCGGCGGGGCCGCTCTTTGCGTATGGGTACGGACTGAGCTATTGCAATCGTCACTGTGACGCGCCATTGTCCCGGCAGCCATGGCAAACGCAACAATCATCGACGTCGCAAAACACGCCGGCGTCTCGATAAAAACCGTTTCACGTGTTATCAACAATGTAAAAACCGTCAAGCCGGCAATCCGCGAGCGGGTGACACGGGCGATCGAGAAGCTCGACTATCACCCCAACCCATCCGCTCGCGGACTCGGCGGCAACCGCTCCTACCTGCTCGGTTTGCTGTATGACGTCTCGTGCGGCTACTACGCCACGAGCGTTCTCGCCGGCGCCACGGAAAGAAGCCGCGCCGCGAAATACCAGATCGTCATGCAGTCGTGCGATTACAACTCGCCGACGCTCGCCGACGACCTGGCGCGTAACATTCGCCAGTCGCGTGTTGATGGCGTGATGATCACGCCGCCGCTTTCGGACCTGGGCTCGGTGAGCGACGTGCTCGAGACCCACAGCATTCCGTTCGTGCGTATCGCGCCCGGCAAGCATGCTGACACCTTCCGGAGCGTGTTCACGAACGACCGGGAGAGCTGCGCCAGTATGACTGAGCAGCTCGCCTCTCTCGGCCACCAGCGGATTGCTTTCATTATTGGCAACCCGGATCACGCCGCCGTGATGGACCGCTATCGCGGCTACCTGGACGGGCTGCGTGCCTGCGCCCTGCGGCTCGACAAGAGCCTCGTCGTGCAGGGCTACAACTCGCACGCCTCGGGTGTGCAATGTGCACGGAAGCTCCTGAATGTCGCCGCGGCGAAGCGGCCGACCGCGATCTTCGCTAGTAACGACGAGATGGCTGCGGGCGCGTTGTCAGTGGCTCACAGCATGGGGCTCGGCGTGCCGGAAGAGGTGTCGGTGGTCGGATTCGATGACTCGCCGCTCGCCAGCCAGGTGTGGCCCGCGCTCACCACGATTCGCCAGCCGATCTCGGACATGGCCGCGGAGGCCGCGGAGCTGTTGTTGAGTACGCTGCGTGGGGAGCCGGCGGAGCGCTCGAAGCATATGCACATGTTGCCCTCGACCCTGACTTTCAGGCAGTCCACCGGCCCCGCGCCGAATCGCGCGCGGCCGCAGGTGGGGGCGAGTCCGGTCAGACGATCGCAGACGGTGACTTGAGGGGCGTGGGTTCCGGGACCAGCGGCGCCACGACCGAGCACTCGTCGGCGGGATGGTAGCGATGTCGGCCTCAGGGTCGGGGTCGGGTCACGAACTCGTCATCCGTACGAGGCGACTCCAGCTCGTCGCCATGACGCTCGCGCATATCGAGGCGGAGTTGCAGGGTGGGCAGGCGCTCGGTCCGCTCCTCGGAGTCTCCGTTCCCTCGAGCTGGCCTCCCGGCGAATACGACCGGGACGCGATGGAGTTTTTTCGCGGACGGCTCCTCGCGGGTGGCCCTTCGCACCTCGGCTGGTACTGCTGGTATGCGATCGGATGTGATGCCTACGGTCGGCGCGACCAGCTCTTGGCCGCGGCTGGATATTTCGGGCCACCGTCGGACGGCTCCGTCGAGGTGGGCTATTCCGTTATTCCTGAGGCTCGCGGGCATGGGTATGCCACCGAGATTGTGAATGCGCTTGTCGGTCGCG
>Ga0209169_10001544_pt1 | contig 14059 bp, 19 predicted proteins | sample HubBroMetageWRM4_FD_188346 | JGI IMG/M metagenome (GOLD analysis project Ga0209169, IMG submission 188346) | Warmed soil microbial communities from the Hubbard Brook experimental Forest, New Hampshire - Hubbard Brook CCASE Soil Metagenome WRM 4... | ecosystem: Environmental > Terrestrial > Soil... | reverse complement strand
GACATTTACTTCAGCATGGGAGAGTTCGGTCCACATGATGATGTCGTGCGTTATATCGAATGGAATACCTGCGCGCGAGAAGCGCTCTTGAGCGTGGTCTTGCTTTGGTTCGTGGCCATTGGGCTTGCCATTTACGAGTATCGTCGGGCGAGAGAAACCCTTTCGGCCGTTGATGTGTATCGACCGCGGCCGATAGTAGCCGCCGCAGTGTTGTTGCCGGTCGCCGGATTCGTGGTGGCTTTCATTCTGGGTTTGTATTTGCCGCGGGACTAGCGATGCATAGGATCGAGTTTTGTCAGTGGTTGCTATATAAATGTTTGCGCCAACACTGAACAAACCGCTTACCGCGGTGGATACGTTGAAGGCGGCGCCGCCGTTTCATGTCAATGCCGTCAGGCGGCCGCGCCTCACTGCGCGCGGCAAAGTGCTGGTTCTGATGACGGTTGCTTTTGGTGTAGTCGCCATTTTGGTGTCGCTGGCCCTGATTTCGGCAATTGGCAGGACGGGGCTGACCCCGGCATCGGTGCCCGCCGTTGTCATGATCCTGCTAATCGACTTGGTGCCGATCGGCTTTGGTGCGGTATTGCACCGAACGCGCCAATTCTTGCTTACCGGGGAATTCGCGACGGGGATTGTAGTTGCCTCGAGCATAGGGGGAATCAAGTCTTGGGGCGTCGTCTACGATTTCTTAGATGGGAACGGCCAGGTTATTCGCGGGAGTTCGCTGCGTAGCTTTTATACGGTGGCGTTGGCGCGCGCGTTTGATGGCGCGACGCTCGGCGACTACTTTGGAGTCGGCTCGTACGTGCCGGTGCTGTATCGCGCGGAGAATGCGGCGCGCAATGCGCTCTATGTTTCGTATGCGTGGGAGATCTGATGGGGTATGTGGGGCTATATTCGGCCAAAACCTGACGATCGAATCGCGAAATGGCATGCTCTAATCCGGACATCGGTATTTGGATGTACCGTTAACTGGCTGACCTTGGCAAGTCGCGCGATACGATCTTGGAGTAGAAGTAGTGCAGCTGGATAAGCAGATACTGAACATCCTGGATGACTGCTGCGAAGCATTTACATTTCCAATGCTCGATAACGGGTATGTGTATCCCGCGGCTTCTCGCTTGACTCTATTTAGGTCTGACTTGGACTGGGCGATTGTAATTGAGCTGTTCGGATTTTCACCACGTTCCGGATTACCCGATATCAACGTAAGTACGTTCGCGAGTCGATTGCGCAACCGAGACTCGCGTGGGAAATACGTCAATGAGATTGCCTACAACACTTATCTCAAAAATAATCCTAACAACGAATCGAGGTTCTATTACCCAATAGAGGAAGGTCCCTGGCAAGACGAAGAAAACGGGGAATTTGTTGCGGTGGGTGCGCAGGGCGTGTTGCTACGCGGCAAAGCGATCGCTATCCCGGCCATGAGACATTTGAGAATTTTGGAATTCGCCTGGAATCCAGCCAGCGGACCCACGTGTTCGAACTCTGTCGAGCATTGGCGGCAGGTCATCGCGAGCTTGTTCTTGCAACCCCAGATGAACGAAGAGCGAACGTACTCACCGATTTGCCTCAAATTATGGAGTTGGAGGATTGGAATCATCCCGATGTGGCCAGCGGCGTGAAGGCAAGTGACTCTGAGACATTCCAACAAATCGCCAAGGTGCTAGCAACGGGTGATCGCACGCAGTACCGCCCATCTCTCTCAGTGAATACGCACTGGCGAAATTGGCCTGGAGGCGGTCAACTATAAAAGCTAGGCGTCCGAAAGCCGCCGCTAGCGATCGTCTCATAAGGGTCGGGAGCGTGAATTCGGCGGCCGATGGAGCGACGTTTGACGAGTTATGCGGCGAGTGCTCTATTACTCGAAATGCGACGCAAGGAGAGCGCATTGGCCAGTGTAGTCGCGATTGGTCGATTAGACATCCGCGTCCGGCGTGTTTGGCTCAGCGCCGTAGTCCTTGCGATGAGCATTGCGTGCGGCGGTGGTGGGCACGCCTCCTACGGCCAAGGGTCACTAACGCTTGAGCCGGAGTTCAGTCCAGAAAAGTTCAAATCCGAAACGTTCATCCGTCTCGCCATACAGCTACAGGCGCTCGGCCGCGAGAAGGCCGAACTTCGTTTGCACGAAATAGCGCGAAATGAATACACACCGGGGATGGCCATCATTCTTAGCCGCATGCTGTTCAAGAAGAGACCGGGAGAACAATTTACACGCCCTTCCATCGGAGGGGCCCTATTCATGGGTGGGACCGACTATTCAGATTGGCCCCTCGAACCGATCGAGCTGGTCGACGACGTTCCGTTTGTGATTTCCCGAGGCTACTTCATTGCAGGTAGACCAGAAAATGACGATGAATACGTACGATATTGTGAAACGCATGCTGACTGGAGTGACCTTCAATACGGGGTCCCAACCAAGCAGCAAGAACAGGCAGCACTGGCAAAGCTGGTGACATCGCCGAAGTGGAAAGTACCTTTGACAGACAAGGAACGCGAGTTATTGTCGCGACAAATCGAGTAACTTGGAACTAATGCCGCAAAGCTGACGCGGGTTACTCTCGGCTTCGAGTCGACAGCCGCGGTCGAGACCCCATCCGGGACCAGTGAGTGAACATGTTTGAACGAACCATCCTCGCGACCTCAGGACAATTGGCGAAGGCAAGTATTTTCCTAGCGCTGTTTCTGGCGGGTGTACTGCTGACAGTCGTGGGGTCACTTGGCTGGGTTTCCAGTTCGGCGGAAACCCAATTCGACTTGGCAGTGGCGGGCATATTTGTTGCGTTGGGCGCAGGCACATTCGCAGTAACATCAATTCGCTGCCCGAAATGCGGAGCCCGCTGGGTGTGGGTAGCCGTCAGTAAATCTCATTCCTCCTCTTGGATGGCGACACTTTTAGGCCGCGACAAATGTCCCGTGTGCGATTGGAATGGGAAATGACGCAGTATTCGCAGTCATCTAAATTGCGTTAGAGCGGACGCGAAGTTGCGATAGCGCACTTCCCTGGATTGGCTCACCACCGAAGCCACTCAGATTTTTGTTTCTCCATAATTTTGAGCTTTCGGACGATCTCGATTCTCCTCGATTCCTTTTCGGGAGGAGTTTGAGAAAGCACTCGCTCCAACCGAACCCTTTCAGCCCTCATTCTGGATAAGACCTTAGATTGAATTTCGAGATTCAGCGGACGCACCTTTTTTTGCAGCGCCGCCCAACCGCTCTCATCATCTCTTTTCGGGATCTTGAATTTATAGAAAACGTGTTCGGCAGGCTTGTGGCACTTCCTGCAATTTCTGGCAATTCGCAGGAGTGGAACCTTCTCGGTTGTCCGACAATCAAAACAGACGTACGTCCGGTTGCTCATCGGGACACGCTCCTCCGTAAACGATGGGTTTGACTACACCACGTGTCGTTTAACAGGTCAAATTTGACTGCTCAACGGCGGACATTCACGACGTGCGGCTCAGGGTCGATCTCTGACATTGCTTTGAATTTCCAGTGACGCGGACTGCCGTTGACGTCGCCCGCAGGGTTTAATTGCCTGTCGACCAGTTCCCACCGGAATTGCCCTACCCTCTCGGGCCTATACTTTGGTTGTCATGACGTTCGGATTAAGGCATTGATCGGTGGACTTTCGCTGAAATTCAAATCAAGGAGCCGGCAATGAAGCCTCTGTTGCTATTCTTAGGATTGGTGGTCGCGGCGGTGTCGAGCCGTGCGGCTGACCGTACGCCTCTGCTCGGGGTGTGGAAGCTCTTGTCCTACCAAACCGAGTTCCAAGACGGCACGCCGAAGCGTGCGACGTTTGGCGAGCACCCGTCGGGATATATCGTTTTTACGGGCGAGGGCCGAATGATGGCGGTTCTGGAGGCTGAAGCTCGCAAGGTCCCCTCCTCCGATGCAGAGGGTGCGGCGTTGCTGAGATCGATGTTCGCCTATACCGGCAAATACCGCATGGATGGAAACCGATGGATCACCACCGTGGATGTGGCGTGGAACCCGGCCTGGCATGGAACGGAACAAGTTCGATCGTTTGAGCTCGTCGGCGACAGGCTTACGGTCACCTCGATGTGGCAGCCCTCGGTGGTTGTCTCTGGCTCGCCGATGGCGCGTGGTGTTCTGGTGTTTGAGCGGGTGAAGTAATCATTTACAGCTCATTGCTACAGGGGTGAGCTGCATGACAGCGAACGCACGGACGGGAGTCCGGGCCGGTCCACAAGCGCAGCAGGAGAGCGTAGCGAAGTGGTAGCAACGGACGCCAGTCCGTGAGGATGAGTCGCATGCGACGAACGCCGATACAGGGAGTATCGCCGTCCGCAGCGGAGCAGGATGCGAAGCGTCGCGGAACTGAACGGCCCGGCCAGACGCGGAATACAGCTGCATTGTTGTTGCCGGTCACCGGCTTTGTCGCTGCGTTCATTCTGGGTTTGTATTTGCCGCGGGACTAGCGAATTCACACTTCAAGGATCCGCGATCTCTAATCGTTCTAGGGTTCCGAGCAAGACATTGGCGCCATTCTCGATGTCTGCAGGATTGGAAAACTCTTTGGGCGAATGGCTTATGCCGCCGACGCTGGGGATGAAAATCATGCCGATGGGTCCGATATTGGCCATTTCCTGGGCGTCGTGCCCTGCGCCGCTCGGCATGACCTTGGTGGAAAGATTCAGTTGTTTGGCCGTCGCGGCGATGATTCCTTGCAGCGACTTGTCGGTGAGCGCGGGTGCGCTGATGTCTCGAGGGGAAAAATGAAAGGTGGTGCCGTTCAGGCGTCCAATCTGCTCCGCGGCCTCGCCGGTCCGCGCGAAAATGGCTTTGATTTTGCTCACGTCCAAGTCTCTTATCTCCAAACCCAATGTGACCTTGCCGGGAATCACGTTGTAGGCGCCGGGTTCGGCCTTGATCCAACCCACCGTGCCGACTTGACGACCCGGAACGCTGGTTACCAGGGAATTGAACTTGTCCACGAAACGAGCTGCCGATAGCAGCGCGTCATGACGCTGATCCATCGGAGTGGTGCCGGCGTGGTTGGCGAAGCCCTCGACAGTCACCTCGCTATCGAGGATGCCGACGATCCCTTCTACGATGCCGATTTGGAGATGCTGTTGTTCCAGCAGCGCCCCTTGCTCGATGTGCAATTCGAGGTAGGCGCGAATGCTGCCGGGTTGGCGTTTCGCCTCCGCAATCCTGCTGACGTCGCCGCCTAGGAACTCAATGCCGTCGCGAATGCTCTTGCCACTCTGCGACACGGTATTGAGGCGCGCAGCGTCGAGTCCTCGGCCGAGGGCGGAACTGCCCAGCAGTCCGCCTTCCTCGTTTTGGAAAATGATGACTTGTAGGGGATGATGCAACCGCACGCTGCGCTCGTTCAGGGTCTGTGCCACTTCGATTGCGCCGAGGGAGCCGACGTCGCCATCGTAGTTTCCACCCTCGGGAACCGAGTCGATGTGGGATCCCAACACGATGGGTTTGAGTGCAGCGTCGGTCCCGGCTCGTGTCCCCACCAGGTTGCCGGCGACGTCGATGCTGACGTCTAGTCCCGCCTCGCGCATCAACCTCAAGACGTATTCGCGGCCGGCTTTATCGGCGGCGGTGTACGCCACGCGGCTGACGCCGCCTTGAGGATTCTTGCCGAACTCGGACAGAGCCTTGAGGTGCACCATTATCCGTGGCCCGTTGACCTTGAGGGGCGCGGCTGCCGGGGTGGCTGCCGAACAAGTGAAGGTCAGGATAATCGCGCCGAAGGTGGACACTTTCATTGAGATACCTCGATCGATCGCAGGCGGAGCTGCACCGGCCTTTGTTTTGTTGGTCTTCAGGCAATTTCGAAGCAGAATAGCGGATTCGCCCAACAAATTCCTTTTCGCTGAGGTTTCGAGTCGATTTGCGCAGCGCTCTTAGGTCTTCTTTTTCGGGGATTTATTAATGCAAATTTCAGATATTCCGTTCGGCACTACCGATTGGGCCGGTGTTGAAAAGACCGAGCACAAAGGCGAAACGGGTGTGGCTTATTGGCGGACGCAAAACTTCGGGCCGATACGGGTCCGCATGGTCGAATACTCGGCCGAGTATCTGGCCGACCATTGGTGTTCCAAAGGTCACATTCTCCTATGTCTGGAGGGCATGCTAGGCACGGAGCTGAAAGATGGCCGGACATTCACGCTGACGCCCGGTATGAGCTATCAAGCGGCGGACGGTGCGGAGCCGCACCGGTCCTTTACGGCGGTAGGGGCGAAGCTGTTTATTGTCGATTGAGCGTGCGATGCCGTGATTGACGATAAGGGTATAGGGCGCTTGCCGGCATTGGAGCACCACCGGCAACTGACGGCCACAACGCGACATCCGAGGTACGAGCCTGATTGCACGTAAGCAGCCCTTCGATGGCACAGCGTGCATCCGCCCTTATAGCTTACAGCCTTTCCATAGCCGCTTCACTGGCTGCGGGCTTTGACGACTACACTTAGGTGCTTGATATGCCCTCACGGGCCTCGATTGCCGCCCGCACCCACGCAGGCAGTGGCGCCGACTTGCCGCTCGTGAGATCAACATGGACGTAGATTTCTTCAACCATGGCGCGCGCGTCTTGTTCGCCAGCACCACGAAACTCGATGCTGAGCGTCAGGCTCGAGCGTCCCAACTTCAGGGTGCGAACAGTCAGATCGATTTCCTCGTCGTAGCGAATGGGTGCTTTGTATTCGACTGTCGCCTTGGCGACATGGAATTCGGGCGTCTCGGGGCCGGACGCGAAGCTGATGCCCAGTCCCCTGAAATATTCTGTGATCGCGATATCAGCGTAGTCCAAATAACGGGCATTAAAGAGCACCGCCTGACTGTCAATCTCGCCGTAGCGCACGCGGACTCGGTGGCAGAAGGATCCCTGTAGTTTCTCGGATGCATCGGTTGTCATGGAACGCAATCTTAGACCAGATTTGCGACAGTATCTGGCAGGGGCTGCCCCCGATTTCTCTAGTGCGCAATCCGACAGCAGTGGGTCGTAATTTGCCGGATGCCGACGGTCCCGGCTACGTTTCGCTGAATGGCGGCTTTAGAGAAGCAAATCGGTCCCTGATCGGCCAAAAGCAGAGCTTCATCACATATAAGTCCACGCCGTGAAGCCGCCGTTCGCGGGGCGCAGTAAGCTGTACGTCCCGAATCTGACGGAGAAAACGAGTTAGGCATCAATCGGCTATGGGGCACTACCAAAAACGTTGGCTGCAGGGATAGTGGCACTTTTCATAGTCGGATGTGGATGAGACCCGAATAGGAGTGGTATGTCGCGCGCAGCAATCGATGTCGGCAGCTTCAGTTGGGCACGGATCCAGCGTCTGTACGATGTGGATGCGGTCGTGCATTGGCAGCGCTGTGACGCCGAAGGGTTGCAGTGTCCGCGTGAGGTGTTCACACAGGTGTTTCATGCGGAGGAGAATGTGGCGGACACGGAGAGCGCCGACGAAATGCCAAGCGGCCCGAACCTATTGTCTTTAGATTCACTGCGGGGCGTCGACTGGGGACGGGTCACTTGGGAGCTCACGGAGATGTCGGGGATTGCGCTTCGGCATATACGCGTGGATCGGGAGTTTCAGCATGCGTTGGACGAAGCGAGGGATCAGGCCACTCAGTTTGGGATCGTGGACGAGCGGGAAGAGGTTGTCGCTCATTGGAAGGAGGCGAAGAGTTGGGTGGTGCCTCCCGTCGTTGTCAGCGGTGACCTACTAGGTGGTGGGGCGGGGTTTCAGCTGCTGGTGGGGTATACACGCTTAGGAAACCTATTGGGGATGCTAGATCGACAAGAGGTCACGGAGATTCAAAAGCATCTCGTTTGGGTTGGGCGAGGGACTCACAATTGAATCGATCAGTTGCGTTTATAGTCATGGCAATTTGCCTTACTCGCACGAGCCATAGCGACAACGCCAATGTGCAGATTGAGGCACATCGGCTAGGGAAATCTGAACTTCTGAGTAGGATCACAAAGGAGCTCAAATCAGGAAAAGAGTTAACGTTTGCCTCTAATGAGGGGGAAGGCCTTTGCTACGATGTAGGTGGCATTACGTTGGAAATTCACCCAGGCCGCAGCAAGCAGGCCGCCGTGTTGTCCGGCTTCCTCAGAGGAGTGTGAACCCTCCCCAATCGCAAAGCCCGGCGCCGAGTTGCAATTGCCTGATCTGTTAAATAGGCGGGAGTGGGCAATACAATGACTGCAGAGGTGGGCGGCAAGCAAAACGCCACAGGCAGTTGGGTCGACACCTGTGTCGCGAGTTACCGTTATAAGTACACCTGGGCGTTATTGATATTTCCGCTATGTGGCGGGCTTCTTGCCATTTATTTAGTCAGGCAGTCCGGTGCGGCTGTTGCCATAGCGATCGGCGCAGACCTGCTATTCATCCTGGTATTTCTTCAATATAAGACCTATCGCGTAGAGCTGAGTGCGGGGTCGATGCGTGCGGTTTCCGTTTTTCGTAGCAAGTCATTTGCCCTATCCGACGTGGATCTGGTTCAACATCTCTTCGGTAGTCGCGGCGGGGATTTGCTGCGTATTCGTCACAGTGACCGGATTTTGTTGACGGTATCGCGAGACCTCAATGGATTTGGGGATTTGGTGGGATTCTTTCGAGAGTACGCGCGACATCACCATCTCATATTTGCAACGCGCGACCAGTGGGGCGAGTGGATGCAGGCCGGCAAGTCGAACGCCGATGATGAAAGTGTCGACGGGGATTCTAAAAACGCTCGTTGACATTGCCGTTACGTCAACCTTTATGGTCGCAGCTCCTCACATCTAGGAGCTGCAAATGTTGAAAATCTATGGCGTGCCCGTGTCTGTACACACACGCAAGGTACTCATCGTCGCCAATTTAAAAGGGCTGTCACACGATGTCATCCCGGTCGTGCCGGTGATTCCGGGCAATCCCCCGTCGAACTGGCGGGAGCTAAGTCCCACGGGTCGGATTCCCGCCATTACTGATGGTGACTTCACGGTGGCTGACTCGACGGCAATCTGTATGTATTTGGATCGTGCTTATCCGGAACACGCCATTTACCCGACAGCGGCGAGAGAACTGGCGCAGGCTCTTTCGGTCGAGCTGTACGCGACGGAGCAGTTGTTCCGGAGTGTAGTCCGGCCGCTTTTCCATGAAGTTTTCGTGCATCCCAAGATCCACAATTGTCCAGCCAATCAGGGCGTCATCGAGCAAGTGTTCGCGGAGTCAATTCCTGAAGTATTCGGGTATCTCGACGGGATCGCGGCGGCGGAGTGCCTGGTGGGGCGATCAATCACCGCCGCGGACTTCGCGGTAGTATCCAACTTGGTGACTTACCGTTACTGCGGTTTTCATCTGGATCGGAGCCGGTTCCCGCGCCTGGCGAAGTATTTTGATCGCATGATCAATGTGCCTTGCATCCGGCAGACTCTGCGGAACGAAACTTCGACCGCCGCGTCAATGGGACTGAACGACGACATTCTTAAGGCCTTGGCCGCGTAGCAGACAGCGGGGAGACTCGTGTACAAGATTGGAGACTTTTCCCGAATTGCACGCGTCTCCTCGCGACTGCTGCGCTTTTACGATGAGATCGGACTGCTCAAGCCCGCGCATTGCGATCCTCAAACGGGGTATCGCTTCTATGGCGCGAAGCAACTGGGGGAATTGAATCGAGTCATTGTGCTCAAGGAGCTGGGGTTTAGTCTGGAACAGATTGCTCCGGTCCTCAAGAACGAAATTAACGCGGCAGAGCTGCACGGTATGCTGCTGATGAGACGCCACGATGCGGAGCGCGCCCTGGCGTCCGAGTCGCAAAAGCTGCGACAGATCGAATTACGCATCGCGCAGATTGAGACCGAGGGACAGTTAGACATTGATGATGTGCTGGTGCGTGTGGAACCGGCTCGCCGGCTCCTCTCCTTGCGCCGTGTCGTTTCGTCCTTCGAGGAGGCGCGCAGCCTTTTTGGCTTGCTCAAGGACCAAGTGCGCGTGATTTATGATCGAGGCCACGGCGGACAGCTGGTTGCCGTGGCGCATTCGCAAGATTTCGAGGCTGATCACATCGACGTCGAACTTGGCATCACCTTGAGGCCGAATGAAGCCCCGGTCGTTCCGGCGGATTCACTGCTGTCCATTCACGAGCTGGCGGAGGCGCGGATGGCGATTTGTGTGCGCGTCGGCTTGCCGGAGGATGCGCATCTGGTCACGGCGAAGATTGGGCGGTTTGTCGAATTCAATGGCGACGTCTTGGCCGGGCCGAGTCGCGAAGTATTTCTGCAACCTCCGCGCCTGGATCGAATGCAGGAGTCGGTGGTGGAGATGCAGTTTCCAATCTCCTCAGCCGGTGGGGCCGCGGCTCAAAATCCATAGTTAGCTTTGGACCTGCCGCCGCCTGTTGTCAGCGCTGCATATTTGACTCAAGATGGTTTTGTGCCGTGGCGGATGCAGCTGCTGCACTGAAGAAATAGGGCTTGCGTGATACTCTGACGGCCGCTCATGGACGAAAGGCGGGGCTGCGGAGCACCCGGCCTGGGTGATTGCCGGTCGGCAATCCGTTGTCGATGACCCAACTGCCGGCCACCATGACGGCGGGAATGCCAAGCGGCGGCGCTTCCGGTGCGTCGATGGTCGCGCTTTGCGGCGGCAAAATATTCCGGCATGCGGGTGGCCGCCATGTGCCACAGCGGGTGGAGCCGACAGTATCACTTCGCAGCTCGCGCCTCTGCTCTATTCTGTGACGCAACCGTCTCGGCTGGGTTGCATCGTCCATGACGCTCCGTTGTCGGTATCGGACGCTGCCTTTTAGGTCGTCGATAGAGCTCAGATCTGCGATTCCGCTCGATGCGCATAGAACGCGAGTGCCGTTTGTTCGAAATTAACGACCAGGAAATTCGCGATCGGGCGCACGTACCAGTTGTAGGTGGTGCTCACCCGGTAGTGCATGGTGACGTGCAGTGTCGAGCCAGCCGGTGTCGGTTCAATTACATACTCGGTGTCGATGACGTCGAAGTATCGACCACCGATTCGCACGTGGTCGTCGAGGGCTTGCGGGGGAAAGGAGTCCTCGGTGAATCGATAGTCCAAAGGACCCCGTGACCGGGTTCCCAATGCGTCGCGATTTGGTCGAAGTGAATGTTTTTTCCCATGGTGACGTGGCGTACGAGCCGGCCATTCCCCTCCTCGCTCTGGGCTGACAGCGGGAGTGGTACGCCGATCCGATACATCCAGGCGGCATCCATTTCTTCGGGCCGAATTGCTTCGGTGGACAGGAGACGCGCCCAGACTTGTTCCGGCGTTGCGGCAATGGAGCGGGACTGCTCCGCGGTTGAAACGCTATCGGGCAGCGGGACATATTGTTCGATGCCGCCGAGCACGAGGGGCAGGATTGCGAGTCCATAAACCGAATTGCGCGGCCGTCTACCCAAGCGGCACAAGACGCCTGTCAGCAAGCCGGATGTACCGCCAACAGCTGCAAACAAGGGCACGGCCAGAACGGAGCAGATGAGTCCCTCGATGCTGATCGCGAGTGCGCCGAAAACCAGCAGGGCATTTGCGAGCGCGGCGGTACAGAAGTAGGAGGCCCACGACCGGCGGCGGGTCGATTCCGCCGTGACGATTGTCACCGCGCCAACGAGTGCCGGGACGAGCAAGGTGAAGGAACTCATCATGGCGCTGTTCGGCTGGCCGGCAGGCTGCGAAAAAAGCAGTCGATAGGCAATACCGAACAGCACGCCGGCCAGCAGCGGCCACCACCAGCGGGGCGTCAATAGCTTAGAGCGCCGAGTGCCCTCTACGGAGTCAGGTGGTGAGGACATGAGTTCCTGAGATTAAAGTTGATTGATGGTCGCCCTTCGCAATTGCGATCTCACTGACCAGAATTAGCTCCGGGCGCCGCGGCAGGTCGGCTGGCAGCCGGACGTCCCAAATCAAACCCACTTGTTGAAAAGCCAATATCGCCCACCAGCCGGGATCCCATTCACCGGCGATCAGTCCTAACTTCGCGGAGCCGGGATAGGCATGATGATTGTTGTGCCAGCACTCGCCCATGGTGAGGAGCGAAGTGAGACAAATGTTGCGGCCCTGTACCGCCGCGCCGCGTACTTCGCGGATCAGTTCGCCGTGATTGTGGGCAAAGTAGCCGATCAGCCAGTGGCCGAAAACGCCGGCGGTGACGCGGGCGCAGACGCCCCAAAATACAAATCCCCAGCCGCCGCAGACATAGAAGAGGATCGCCCAGGGCAGGTGTTGCGCCATCCAAGTCCGTTCTAGGAACCGGTAGAAATCGTCCTGCAAGATTCGGGGTTCGATGCGGATGCTCGGAGCAGCGTCCAGAATCAAGTCGCAATTCAATTGCCACCAGGCGTCACGCCAGGGCGATGATCCGTGGCGCAGGTACGCGTGACATTGCGGTAAGCGTTGCGCGAAGTCGCGCAGTTCGTTCTGGCGAAGCAGGCCGATGGGGCCGGCGAGTCCGACTTGGACGCCCAGATACACCAGGGCGTATTCCAGCCATTTCGGGCACTGAAAGCTATTATGGACCAGCTTGCGGTGACTGCCGAGCGAATGTCCAAACAACAGGACGATGGCGGTTGAAATCACAAACAGCAGAAATGCGGTCCAGGAGAACCGCGCGATCCCACCGATCACGGCGGCAACACTCATGCCGATGAACCAAAGAGATTTCGCGGGAGAGTATCGAACCTGGCCTAGGCAGACCGATGCCAGATCATTGGTCGCAACGCGGTGATTATCCAGACTGGCCGGCAGCGGTGTCATTTTTTGGTCTACTCGGTCGCTCGCCGCCGCTTTGCCAGGGCGCGGGACTCGCGCTTCAGCGGCCCTGCAACCGGGCAAATCTCCAGGGCGTAGCCGGTGAGCGTATTGACGAGATTGTTGGGAACCAGTTGGTAGAAGACTTTTTGGCCCTTACGCTGGCTGGTCACTAAGCCCGCATTTTCGAGTACCGATAGGTGTCTCGACATCGAGGGTGTCGTCATTTCGAACCGAGCGGCGAGGTCGGAGGTGGTCATTTCCGTTTTGGACAGGTACGCCAGGATTTGACGGCGTTGACCGGAGGCTAAGGCTTCAAAGACTTTGTCAGCTTGCATTGATGTATATTATTAGCTAATGTGCTAATAAGCAAATAAGTGAATATATTACATAAGCCAAGGTGGGCGCCATGCGAAAGAATGTCTGGCGGATTGAGGGTCACGCTGCGAATGCGGTGGACGGCCGGGTGGTCTGGGCTCCGAAAAAGTCACTTTGGAACACTGGCATTGTGGTCGGGGCAATTGCTTTGGCTCCGTCGCATTTTTCCTGGAGCGCGTTCGTGGTATTCCTCGTGCTGAGTTATGTGACTTTGCTGCTCGGGCATTCTCTCGGGATGCACCGGCGGCTTATCCATAAGACCTATGATTGTCCTAAGTCTCTCGAGCGGTTGCTGATTTGGTTGGGGGTCCTGGTGGGAATGGCGGGTCCATTCGGCATCTTACGCATACACGATCTGCGCGACTGGGCGCAGCGGCAGCCGGCGTGCCATGACTTCTTCGCGCATCGGCGCGGACTCATGGTGGATGCTTTCTGGCAGCTGCATTGTACGTTTGAGTTTAGTCACCCTCCTCGCTTCTTAATCGAACCCGAATTTAAGGAAGATCCGTGGTATCGATTGATGGAGGCGACCTGGCCTTTGCATCAGCTTGCACTGGGGCTCGTGCTGTATGTCGCCGGCGGACTTGACTGGGTCGTCTGGGGGGTGTTGGTGAGAGTGGCCGTCAGTGTGACGAGCCATTGGGTTGTTACCTACTTTGCGCACAATCCGGGACCGGGACACTGGAATGTGCCGGGCGCCGCCGTTCAAGCGTCGAATTTGCCGGGCTGGGCATTTCTCACGCATGGGGAGTGTTGGCATAACAATCACCATGCGTTTCCCGAGTCTGCGCGAATGGGCATCGCTTCGGGCGAGTGGGATCCTGGCTGGGAGGTGTTGAGATTGTTCGAAAGGGTGAGATTGGTATCGAATCTTGGGATTCCGAGACCCAAACTCAAACGCGATGATCTGGAAGAGGTTGAGGGCGGGTCGCGGGTGC
>Ga0209169_10001542_pt1 | contig 14069 bp, 13 predicted proteins | sample HubBroMetageWRM4_FD_188346 | JGI IMG/M metagenome (GOLD analysis project Ga0209169, IMG submission 188346) | Warmed soil microbial communities from the Hubbard Brook experimental Forest, New Hampshire - Hubbard Brook CCASE Soil Metagenome WRM 4... | ecosystem: Environmental > Terrestrial > Soil... | reverse complement strand
AATACCGCGGGCTTGCCCGCGGGGTTGCCGCATTCCTCGTAGTACAACTCGTGCACGTCCGAGACGCGCAGGTAACCGTGTTTGAAGGGCTCGATGGGCGGATACAACTCGCGACGCTGGGGCGCCGCTGCGATGCGGGCGGAGGACGATGCGCCATCCGGCCGCGGGCGGGACGAGGTGTTGCGCTTCGTGGAGGTACCCTTGGACGGCGTGCGCAGCGCCCGCGCCTGGACACGAGACTTGAGGGGTGCGGCCTTTTTCTTCTTCTTCATCGATTATCCTCGGTTTAGAGCGCTCGCGGGTTCAAAGGGCCCAGCGGGGCGCCGCCGAGCAGATGGAAATGCAAGTGGTAGACCTCTTGGCCGCTGTCGGGATTGCAGTTCAAGACGAGCCGATAGCCGCTCTTGGCGATGCCGTATTGACGCGCCAGGTCGCGGGCGACGATCACCATGTGTCCAACCAGAGACTCATCCTCGTCGGCGATATCGTCCGTGGTCGGAATCGGCTTGTGCGGCACGATGAGGATATGTACCGGGGCGGCGGGTCGGATGTCCAGGAATGCGACGACCCGCGAATCGCGGAAGACGATTTTGGCGGGCAGCTCCCCCGCTATGATTTTCTCGAAAAGCGTAGGCATGTCGAACGCTCGGGTGCGGTTGCTGCAAGATTAGCAGGAAGTTGCGCGATGCCGCATTGCACAATCAAGCGCCGAATGGGGTGCCCCTTGGTCCCATGAATCGCGAATAGAAATGGGAACCATTCTCATATACACTCGCATTCATGAAACCGACACCTGTGCGGGCGGCCAACGACGGAGAGGTGGGACTCGCTGATCTCGCCACCGGGACCGCCGCGCGCGTGGTGTCGGTCTCTGCGGGCGAGGGAGCCGCGCCTCGCGAAATGGGACGGCGCCTCGCGGAGCTCGGCTTTCTGCCGGGCGAGACGGTGCGCATCGTCGCCCGCGGACTCCTCGCGCGCGAGCCCATCGCGGTGCGCGTCGGAACCGGCACGTTCGCACTGCGGCTGTTCGAGGCCGCTTGCGTGCGCGTTTGCCCGGAGCAGCCGCTACCCGGATAGGGCCATGGATGCCCTCTTGCGCCCCGATCCGAGTCCCTTGGTCGCCCTGGTCGGGAACCCGAACTGCGGCAAGACGGCGCTGTTCAACGTGCTCACCGGCAGCCGTCAGAAGGTCGCCAACTACGCCGGCGTCACCATCGAGCGCAAGGAAGGCACGCTGCAAACCCCCTCGGGACGGCGCGTGCGCATTCTCGACTTGCCGGGCGCCTACAGTCTCGATCCGCTGACTCCCGACGAGCAGGTCACGGCCGATGTGCTGCTCGGTCGGCGCGCGGGAGAGAGTGCGCCGGACTTCGTCGTCTGCGTGACCGACGCCACCAACCTGCGGCAGAACTTGCGGCTCGCCTTGAGTCTCAAGCGCCTCGGCCTCCCCATGGTGGTCGCGCTCAACATGACGGATATCGCGCAGCGCAAGGGCATCCTGATCGACGCTCGCAAGCTCGAGCACGAGCTCGGCGTGCCGGTCGTCGAGACCGTCGGCGTCAAGTCCTCGGGCGCGAAGGCGCTCGTCGGGCTGCTCGATTCCTCGGTGCTGCCGGCGCCGCTTGCGCCGCGAGCCGCATGGCGCACGCCCAGTGCAACGGATCTCGAGTTCGATCAGGCCGAGGTTCGCCGCATCCTCGGCATCGTGGGCGGCGCGCGCCTCGAGGGCGTCACCGTCAGCGACAAGCTCGACGCCGTGGTCCTGCATCCGGTGGTGGGACCCTTGATACTTGCCGCGATTCTCTTCCTGGTCTTTCAGGCCGTGTTCGCCTGGGCACAGCTGCCCATGGATGCGATCAAGACGGGCGTCGGCGCGTTTGCCGGCTGGGTCGGCAGCGTCATGCCGCCGAGCCTGTTCAAGGGTTTGCTCGTCGACGGCGTGCTTGCCGGCGTCGGCAGCGTCCTCGTCTTTCTGCCGCAGATCGTCATTTTGTTTTTTTTCATCCTGGTGCTCGAGGATTCCGGCTATCTGCCGCGCGCCGCATTTCTGCTCGACCGCGTGATGGGGAGTGTCGGCCTGTCGGGCCGCGCCTTCATTCCGCTGCTGTCGAGTTTTGCCTGCGCCATCCCGGGCATCATGGCGACGCGCACCATCCAGAATCCGCGCGACCGACTGGCAACCATCATGATCGCGCCTCTCATGACGTGCTCGGCGCGCCTGCCGGTCTTTGCCTTGATCATCGGCGCATTCATTCCGCGTCGCACGCTCGGGCCGGGGCTCGAGCTGCAGGGTATCGTGCTGTTCGCGCTGTACATCCTGGGCGTGGTCAGCGCGATGGGTGTTGCTTACGTGCTCAAGCGCATGGGGACCGCCAAGCGCTATCAATTCCTCATGCTCGAGCTGCCCGCCTACCACTGGCCGAACGCACGCACGCTCCTCATCGGCCTGTGGCAACGCGTGGAGATTTTTTTGAGCCGCGTCGGCACCATCATCCTCGCCTTGATGGTCATCCTCTGGGCCTTGAGCTCCTTTCCGGCGCCGCCGCCCGGAGCGACCGGCCCGGCCATTCAGTACAGCATCGCCGGACACCTCGGCGCGTGGCTCGCCGTGGTGTTCGCGCCGATCGGGTTCAACTGGCAAATCTCCATCGCGCTCGTGCCGGGGCTCGCGGCGCGCGAGGTGGCGGTGGGCGCGCTCGGCACGGTCTATGCGCTCGCGGCCACCGGCTCGGACGTGAGCGGCGCGCTCACGCCGTTGATTGCGCATTCCTGGAGCTTGCCGACGGCCCTGTCGCTGCTCGCCTGGTACGTGTTCGCCCCGCAGTGCCTCTCCACTCTGGCGACGGTCAAGCGCGAGACGAATTCCTGGCGCTATCCTCTGATCATGGCGGCTTATATGTTCGCGCTCGCCTACGCGGCCTCGTTCATCACCTATCGGGCGGCGCTCGCCTTCGCGAGCTGACGCATGCCAGGACCCGTCCCATGAGCCGATTGCTCGACGCCGCTCTGGTCACGATCGTGCTCGCCGCGAGCGTGGGCTATGCGCTGTATTCGCTCGGACCGAAGACGCTGCGGCGGTGGTTGCGCACGACGCTCGCCGATCTGGCAGCGCGGGCTCCGGCAGCTCTGCATCTCGGCGGCGTCGAGCGCCGGTTGCGTGAAGCGGCCGGCGGCTCGGGAGCCTGCGGCGGCTGCGATAGCTGCGCACCGTCTGCAGAGGATGCGCGCGGCGGCGCCGGCAAGGAGATCCGCGTGCCCGCTGCGAGCATCGGCAAGCGGCGCATCAACTAAGCCCGCGACGCCCGGCCGGCGACAGTCGGTCATAATGGGAGCCTGTCAACCACCCGTGTGTGCTCATGCCCTTGCCCGCCCTGCTCGAGAATCGACTGCGACTGCCCATCGTCGGCGCGCCGATGTTCCTCGTCTCGACGCCTGCACTCGTGCTCGCGCAATGCAAGGCGGGCGTCATCGGCGGCTTCCCGGCGCTCAATGCCCGGCCCGCCGCGCTGCTCGATGACTGGCTGAGCGAGATCACCGAGACCCTGGCGAGCCTCAAGCGCGCGCATCCCACCGCGAAGATTGCGCCCTTCGCGGTGAATCAGATCGTGCATGCGAGCAACGCGCGGCTGGACCACGACGTCGCTCTTTGCGTGAAGCACCGCGTGCCGATCATCATCACGAGCTTGCGGCCGCCCGCCGAAGTGGTGAGCGCCGTGCACGGTTACGGCGGTATCGTATTCCACGATGTCATCAACCGGCGCCACGCCGAGAAGGCGGCGGAGCAGGGCGTCGACGGCATCATCGCCGTGTGTGCGGGTGCCGGCGGTCATGCGGGCCTGTTGAGTCCTTTCGCACTGGTCAAACAAGTGCGGGAGGTTTATGCGGGGACCATCATCCTCGCCGGTGCCATGAGTACGGGCGCGGACGTGCTCGCTGCGCAGGCGATGGGCGCTGATCTCGCCTATCTCGGCACGCGCTTCATCGCCACGCAGGAGTCCAATGCGTCCCCGGACTACAAGCAGATGGTCGTCGGCAGCGGCGCGGAAGACATCGTCTATACCTCGCTCTTCAGCGGCGTGTCCGCCAACTTCCTGCGCCAGAGCGTTGCGCGCACGGGGCTCGATCCCGACAACCTGCCCAGCGCGGACAAGGCGAAAATGAGCTTCGCGGAGGGGAGCCACGAGTTCAAGGCGTGGCGCGATGTCTGGAGCGCCGGCCAGAGCGTCAGCGGCGTCCACGAGGTGTTGTCGGTGAGCGCGCTGGTCGACCGCATGGCCGCGGAGTACGCGGCGGCACGCTCGCGCCTCGGCGCCGAAAGCCTCCTGAGCTGAGCCGCGTGCGTCTCGAGCCCGACCAACTGCCTGCAGCGCTCGCCCGAGGGCTCGCGTCCGTCTATTTGATCTCGGGCGATGAGCCGCTGACCGCCGGCGAGGCGGCCGATGCGGTGCGCGCCGCCGCCCGCAAAGCCGGCTTCACGGAGCGCGTCGTGTTTGCCGTCGATCGCTCCTTCGCCTGGGACGAGTTGCGGCAAGCGGCGCAGGAGATGTCCTTGTTCGCCGAGCGCCGCCTGTTCGAGCTGCGCATGCCGACGGGCAAGCCCGACAAGGGCGCGGCACTGCTCGCCGAGATCGCGGGCGCACCGCCCCCTGACGTCATGTGTCTCATCATCACCGGCAAGCTCGATGCGAAGACCGGCGACTCGCCCTGGGTGCGCGCCATCGAGCGCGCCGGCGTATGGGTGCGTGTCTGGCCCGTAAGCCGCACGGCGCTGCCCGCCTGGCTCGAGAGCCGCGCGCGCGCGCTCGAGCTGCGTCTCGCGCCCGGCGTCGCGCAATCGATTGCCGATCGCGTCGAGGGTAATTTGCTCGCCGCCAAGCAAGAGCTCGACATGCTGGCGTTGCTCGCGAACGGCGCGGCCATCGACGCCGATCTCGCCATGCGCGCCATCGGCGACAGTGCGCGCTATGACGTGATGCAGCTCGGCGAGGCCGCGGCCGCGGGCGATGCGCCGCGGGCGCTGCGCGTGCTCACCGGACTGCGCAACGAGGGTGCGGAGCCCGCGCTCGTGCTGTGGGCGCTGTTGCGGGAGCTGCGCGGCATGTACCAGGCGAGCGAAGCGCAGCGCCTCGGGTCGCGGCCCAGCCCAAGCGCGTGGAATCTGGCGGCTCGACCTTCGCAGAGTGCCCTCGGGCGATTGCGCAAGGTGCCGCTCGAGCGTCTCCTGCTGCAGGCATCGCGCACGGACCGGATCATCAAGGGCCTCGCCGTCGGGGACGCTTGGTCCGCCATCACGGCGCTCGCCGCGGAGCTCGCCGGTGCTTTGCAAGGCACCCCGGATTCAGGCAGGGTATTGCAATGAACCCGATGGGCATCTTCGGCGGCACGTTCGATCCGATCCACTACGCACATCTGCGTACGGCGTTCGAGCTGCAGCAGGCGCTGCGCCTCAAGGAGATCCGCTTCCTCCCCGCCGGCAATCCGCCGCATCGCGATCAGCCGATCGCCGATGCGCAAAAGCGCCTGAAGATGGTGGAGCTTGCAATCGAAGGACAGCCGGGCTTCGTCGTCGACGATCGCGAAGTGCGCAAGGCAGGCCCGTCCTACTCGGTCGAGACCCTCGGGGAGCTCCGGCACGAGTATCCGGACCGGAGCTTGTGCTTGATCGTCGGCATGGACGCCTTCCTCAGCCTGCCCAAATGGCACCAATGGCGCGAGCTTCTGCAGCTTGCGCACCTGGTCGTGGCGCACCGCCCGGGATGGCGCGCACCGGGTATGGGGCCTCTCGGCGAGATGCTGGTCGATCGCGGCACGGGGCGCATCGGGGACTTGCACGAGCAGCGCGCCGGCTGCATCTACATCCACGCCGTTACGCAGCTCGAAATCTCCTCCACCGAGGTCCGTCAGCTCATTGCCATGGGGCGCGATCCGCGCTTCCTCATGCCGGATTCAGTGCGTAAACTGATCCTCGACACCCACTGCTACGCCAAATCACGGACGCCCTAGTGCCCCTCGAGAAAAAGCCTTCCCGTTCCAAGCCCCAGAAAAGAGTCGAGGACGGCGCCGCAAGCGCCCCCGCATCCAGGTCCAAGCACAGCGCGAAACCCCCGTCGAAGCCGCGCGCCGCGCGCAAATCGAGCGCGGCGCCCAGAGTACGCGGCGTGCAGACACCGGCGGCGGCCCGGGCCGCCCTCAAGTCCGTGATCCTGGGCGCCCTCGATGACATGAAGGCGCTGGAAGTGAAAGTGCTCGACGTGCGCGGCTTGACCGACATCGCCGATTACATGGTGATCGCGAGCGGCACCTCCGACCGGCACGTGCGCTCGGTGGCGCAACGCGTGGTCGAGAAGACCAAGCAGGCCGGCTACCGGCCCCACGGCTGCGAGGGACTCCAGGACGCGGACTGGGTGCTGATCGATCTGCACGAGATGATCGTGCACGTCATGCTGCCGCGGGTGCGCGAATTCTATGGGCTCGAGAAGCTGTGGGACATGAGCGCAAAGCGCGTGGTACGCGCCTAGGCGCGGCACCGCAGCGCGCATGAAGTGCCGCCTCATCGCCGCCGGCACGCGTTTGCCCGACTGGGTGAACACGGGATTTCGCGAGTACCAGAAGCGGCTGCGCGCGCCGCTCGCCCTCGAGCTCGAGGAGATTGCAATTGCCCCGTGTCGTGCGGGCGAGAATCCGCAGCCGGCGATGCTGCGCGAGGGCGAGAGAATGCTCGCCGCGCTCGGTCCCAAGGATCACGTGGTCGCGCTCGAGATCTCGGGCTCCTCGATGAGCACGAGCGAGCTCAGCGCCTGGTTGAATGCCAAGCTGAGGCAGGCCAAACCCATCGCGCTACTCATCGGCGGTCCGAACGGTCTCTCGCCGGCGTGCCTCGCGCGGGCGCAGGAGCGCTGGTCACTGTCGCCTCTCACGCTGCCCCACGCCCTCGTGCGCATCCTGGTCGCCGAGCAGCTCTATCGGGCGATGAGCTTTGCCGCGGGTCACCCATACCACCGCGCCTGAGGGCACCGCGGCGCGGCCCGACCGCAGGCGGCGTGCGGCGGGCCTTACGCGCAACGAGATCAATGTGCCGGTATTCTCTGCGCATGGAAGATTTCGTGTACCTCGCCTCCGCTTCACCGCGCCGCCGCCAGCTCCTGTCACAAATAGGCGTTCCTTTTCAAGTACTTAGTGTAGATGTCGACGAGTCTATCGCTGCCGGAGAAGGCGCGGAGCGCTACGTCTTGCGCCTCGCTCGAGCGAAGGCCGCCGCGGGCCTCGCGCGCATCGCGGGCCGCCGCGCTCCGGTGCTCGGCGCCGATACGGCGGTAGTCGCCGGCGGCGCGATCCTCGGCAAGCCTGCCGATTGCGCGGATGCGCAGCGTATGCTCGGGCTATTATCCGCGAGCACGCACGAGGTGCTGACGGCCGTTGCGCTGGCGACCGACGACGGCGTCCTGTCCCACTTGAGCCGCAGCGAAGTCACGTTCCGCGAGATCACGCCCGAGGAAGCGCGCGACTACTGGAATACGGCCGAGAGCCGCGACAAGGCCGGCGCCTATGCGATTCAAGGTTACGGCGCCGTGTTCGTCAGCGGATTGCGGGGCAGCTACTCGGGTGTGATGGGGCTGCCGCTGTTCGAGACCGCGCAGCTGCTGCGCGCGGCGGGCGTGCCCTGCTGGAAGGAACAGACCGCGGTGACCGATGGGCACTGAAATCCTGATCAACGCGAGCACGCACGAGGCGCGCGCCGCCGTGGTCGAGAGCGGCGTGCTGCAGGAGGTGTTCATCGAGCGCCCCAATCGCCGCGGGCTCATCAGCAACATCTACAAGGGGCGGGTCTCGCGCGTTCTGCCGGGGATGCAGGCGGCGTTCATCGATATCGGCATGGAACGCACCGCGTTCCTGCACGCCTCAGACATTCTCGACACGCGCCACGCGGGCTTGGGGCTCGAGGCGCCGCGCAGCGAGAACATCCGCTCACTGGTCGCCGAGGGCAACGAGATCCTGGTGCAGGTGGTGAAGGATCCGCTCGGGACCAAAGGGGCGCGGCTCACGACCTACGTCACCCTGCCGTCGCGGTTTCTTGTCTACATGCCGCAGGGCCGCGGGGTCGGCGTGTCGGCACGCATCGAGAACGAGATCGAGCGCGAGCGGCTGCGCAGCGCCGTGCAGGCCGGTCTCGAGGCGGACGAGTCTGCCGGCTTCATCGTGCGCACCGCCGCCGAGGACGCGCCGCACGAGGCGCTGCGTGCCGACATGATCTACCTGCGCAAGCTCTGGGAGTTCGTGCGGCAAAAGGGGTTACGCACGAGTCCGGGACAGCTGGTGCATGCCGACTTGCCGCTGCACTTGCGCATCTTGCGCGATCTGCTGCGTCCCGATATCGAGCGGGTGCTGATCGATCAGCCGAACGCGCACCGCGAGATGTGCGAATTCGCCGCGACCTTCATCCCGGAAGCATTGCCGAGGATCGAGCTGTACGCCGCGCAGCGTCCGATCTTCGAGCTGCACCACGTGGAGGAGGAGATCCAGAAAGCCCTCGATCGCAAGGTCTCGCTGAAATCGGGCGGCTACCTCATCATCGATCAGACCGAGGCGATGACGACGATCGACGTGAACACCGGCGCTTTCGTGGGGCACCGCAACCTCGAGGAGACGATTTTTCGCACCAACCTGGAGGCCGCCGTGACCATTGCCCGGCAGCTGCGGCTGCGCAACTTGGGCGGCATCATCATCATCGACTTCATCGACATGGAGGAGCCGGAGCATCGCCGTCAGGTGATCCAGGCGCTCGAGAAGGCGCTCGGCGAGGATCACGTGAAGACCAACATCTCCTCGGTCTCGCCGCTCGGGCTGGTGGAGATGACGCGCAAACGCACGCGCGAAAGTCTGGAACATCTGTTGTGCCAGGCTTGTCCGACGTGCGAGGGCCGGGGGTTCGTCAAGACGGTCGAGACCGTCTGCTATGAGGTATTTCGCGAGATCATGCGTCAAGCGCGCCAGTTCGAGTGTCGGCAGCTGATGGTCCTGGCCCATCAGGACGTGATCGAGCGCCTGCTCGACGAGGAGTCCTCCGCGCTCGGCGAGCTCGAGCTGGTCACGGGCGTCCCGATACGGTTGCAGTCCGAAGCGCTGTACGGCGTCGATCAGTACGACGTCGTCCTCATGTAAAATGATTTTCCGCCGGACCTTCAAGATACTGCTGCTCATCGCGGCGGGATTCGTCGCGCTGACCTTGGTGCTCATGCTGGCGCTGAAGCTCGCGCTCGATCGCGCGCCGCAGTATCAGGCGCAGATCAAGGACTGGGTCTACCACCGCATCGGTTATCACATCGCCTTCGCGCACGTCTGGCCGGCATTCCGCTGGTATGGGCCCGAGCTCTACTTCGATCAATTGGAGTTGCGCTCGCCCGATGACCGCCGCGTGCTTGCCCGGGCCGCCGGCGGGCGGATCGCGGCGGATGTCTGGCAGCTGCTGCAGAACGGGAAACTGTTCGCTCTGCGCGTCGAGCTCGACGCGCCCACCCTTGCCATCCAGCGGCTGGGTCCGAGCCGCTTTGCGCTCGCCTCCGAGATCGTATTTGGAGGCGAGTCGAGCTCCCTGTCGCAAATCGCCTTGAACGATCTGCCTGCCGGTACTCTGGTGATCCGCGGCGGTATCGTCGTGCTGCAGGACTGGAACACGGACCTGCCCCGGCTCGAGCTGCGCGACGTCGACTTCGAGGCGACGCGCGTCGCGCACTTCGTCTCGGCGAGCTTGTCGGCGCAGCTGCCGGCGCAGCTCGGCGGCCGCCTGAGCGTCTCGGGCACGGCCCATGGGGCCGAGCGCATCGTCAATCTGGGATGGAGTGCACTCGCGAGTGCGAGCGGCATGCATTTCCCCGGCTGGCGCGATCTATTGCCGGAGTATTTGACCCGCCTCGATGCGGGCACCGGCGCGTTCCAGGCGCTGGTGAACGGACGCGGCGCCAACGTCGAGCGTGCGGATCTCGAATTCAACGCGAGCGGCGTGGTCGTCCATCTCTCGGACCGCCCCAACGCCGTCATGGATCAGGTGAGCGGGGCGCTCTCGCTCGCGCAGACGGCCGATCGCTGGATCCTCACGGGACGGCGGCTGCGTGTCATAGCCGCGGGACGCAAGGACCCCGACAGCGAGTTCGAGGCAAGCTGGCGCGAGAACCCGGCGGGTATGTTGGATTTGCACGCGGAGGCGAATTACCTGCGGGCGGAGGCGTTGCTGCCGCTGGTGGGCCTCATGCCGCAGAAGGACATTCGCGAGCGGCTGCGCGATCTCGCCCCCACGGGCGAGTGGTCGGACATGCGCTTCACGCTGGCGCGCGCCTCCGCGAGCGAGGCGTGGCGTTTCGACGCCCGCGCCAAGTTTCGCGACGTGGGCTTCGCGCCGGTCGGCCACGCGCCGGGCTTGCGCGGCCTGAGCGGCTCGCTCATCGGCACCGAAGCGGCGGGGCACTTGATCATCGACACGCATTCCGCGGTTTACAACTGGCCCGATCAGTTTCCGGAGCCGATCGCGCTGCCGGTGCTCAAGTCGACGCTCTACTGGAGACGAAACCCGCAAGAGGTGTTGCTGGCGAGCTCGGATCTCGAGCTGCGCACGCACGCGGCAAGCGTGCACGCGAAGCTCGCGTGGTCGCAGCCCGCCGACGGCAGCTCGCCCGTGCTCACCCTGGCGAGTTTCATCGACGACGGCATCATCGCCGAGGCGCCGCTGTACTTTCCCCACCAGCTGCTGCCGCCGCCTGCGCTGCAATGGCTGGATCGTGCGTTCGTCTCGGGCCGTCTGCCGCACGCCACGGCCGTCTTCGCAGGTCCGGTGCGGCACTTTCCATTCCGCGACGGTGCGGGACTCTTCCTGATTCGCTTCAACGTCGAGCACGTGACGCTGGATTATCGACAGGACTGGCCGCGCCTCGAGAATGTCGCGGCGCAGGTCGAGTTCCGTAATCAGGGCATGAGCGTCAAGGTGACGAGCGCACTCGCAGGTCCGCTCAAGGTGGATGCGGCCAACGTGCGGTTCGTCGACTTCAAGAACGGCGAGATGCAAGTGCATGCCGCTGCGCAGGGCGATGCCGCCGATGCGCTCGGCTACCTCGCCGCCACGCCGCTCGATGATCTGGCCGAGCACGGCTTCTCGAGCGTGCAGGCCACCGGCGCCCTGCAATGCGCCGTGGACCTGTTCTTTCCGTTCAAGCAATTCGATGCGCGGCGCGTGCTCGTGCACGTGGATTTGCACGATGCGACCTTGAAGCGGCGCGGCGCGAGCGTCGCCGCGACGAATATCGCCGGCACCGCCGACATCGACGGCGCTCAGGTCGTGCGCGCCGATCTGCACGGGCAGTTGCTCGGCGGACCTGTGCAGATGACGGCACACATACCGCGCAGCCGTGCGGCCATGCGCACCCAGCTGGAATTTCACGGTAGCTCGAGCGGCGAGAGTCTGCGCGCAGCGCTGGGACTGCCCAGCGCGGTTGCGATCGCCGGTCAAACGGACTGGCGCGGGGTGCTGCGCATGTCGGCGGAGCCGGCGCGCGAGCGTTCCCTGCATATCACTTCGAGCCTCGCGGGACTCGAGCTCGGGCTGCCGGCGCCGCTGCACAAAGCCGCGGACGCGTCCCTGCCGGCGACGGTGGATATACAATGGCCGGCGCCGGCCGTGACGCAGCTGCGACTCGTGCTGGGCTCGCTCCTGCGGAGCGACCTGACGTTCGATGACAATACGAGCGGAATCAAACTCGCGCGCGCGAATGTCTGGTTCGGCGCCGGCGAGCCGCCCGTGGGCGATGCCGCGGGCTTGACCGTCGGCGGACAGATCGACGAGCTCGACCTGGCCGGGTGGCTCAAGCTCACGGCGGGCGCCAAGCCGGACAAGCCCCTTGCCTCGTATTTCCACGCGGCGAGCTTCACGCTCGGCCGGGTCGACTATCACGGCGCGTCCTTGCGCGACGTGACGCTCGGGATCACCACGGAGGAGGGCGGCTGGCGCGTCGTGTTCGAGGGTCCGACCGTGAGCGGCCGGATGGCGCTGCCGGGTCCCGGCGATCCTCAGGCGCCGTGGGACCTCGAGTTCGAGCGGCTGAAGTTCGTCGATGCGGCGGGCGCCGATGCGGCGGCCACCGATGCAGCCCCCGCCGCAGCCGATCTCCCCGCGGCGAAGCCCGCGATCGATCCACGCATGCTGTCCGCCGTCCGGTTCCACGCCGCGGAGTTTTCCTGGGGCGACCGGCAGTTCGGCGAGGTACGGGCCACGCTCGTGAAGCAGGAGGACGGCGTCAGCCTCAAGGAGCTGACGGCGACGAGCGCGAGCTATGGCGCGAACGCGACGGGCGACTGGCGCATCAGCGGCAGCCGCATCAAGGGCGTCATCACGAGCTACGACGTGGGCGAGACCATGAAGCAGCTCGGCTTCGCGGCGGTCCTCGAGGCGAAAAGCGGGGATCTGGAATTCGATCTCAACTGGCCCGGCGCCCCGACGGATGACCCACTGGCGCAGGCCGCGGGCCGCGTGAAGGTGTCGCTCGGCAAGGGTCAAATCGTCGGCCTGAAGCCCGGTGCGGGCCGCGTATTGGGGCTGGCGAGCTTCTCCGAGCTGCCACGGCGCCTGGCGCTCGATTTCAGCGACGTCACCGACAAAGGGTTCGCTTTCGACACCGTTCGAGGGGATTTCGACCTGCGCGACGGCAGCGCCTACACCGATGACGTCGTGGTCAAGGGGCCGGCGGCGGAAATCGGCTTGATCGGGCGGGTCGGCTTGAAAAACAGAGATTACGACCAAACTGCGGTAGTGACGGGCAATGTGAGCAGTACCCTGGCGCTGCCGGCCTTCGCGGCCGGACCGATTGTCGGCGGCGCGGCGCTGTTGTTCACGCAGTTGTTCAAACAGCCGCTTAAGGGCCTGGTACGAGGGTATTATCGAATCACCGGTACCTGGGATAATCCCACCGTCGAGCGGATCAAGAGCGCGGACGCCCCCACGGCGGCCGCGGAGGCGCCGAAATTATGAGTACAGTAGCTGCGATTCAAATGACCTCGGGGCACCGCGTCGAGGACAACCTCGAGGCTGCGGCCAAGCTGTTGCGCGAGGCGAAGGATGCGGGCGCGGAACTCGCCTGCCTGCCCGAGAACTTCTCCTTCATCGGTCTCAAGGACGCCGACAAGCTCGCCGTGGCGGAAGCCGACGGCTCGGGACCGGTGCAGCAATTCCTGAGCGAGACGGCGCGCGCGCTCGGGCTCTGGATCCTCGGCGGCACGACCGTCATCAAGGGCGACTCGGCGCGACGCGTGTCGAACACCTCCCTCCTCGTGGACGCCCAGGGCAAGCGGGTCGCGCGCTACGACAAGATTCATCTGTTCGACGTCGCGATCCCGGGCCGCAATGAGCAGTACCTCGAGTCGACTCACGTCACCCCGGGGCGCAAGGTGGTCGTCGCGGATACCCCGGTGGGCCGGCTCGGCCTGTCCGTGTGCTACGACATGCGCTTTCCGGAGCTTTACCGCGAGCTCGTCGCGCGCGGCGCGCAGTGGCTCGCGATGCCTGCCGCATTCACGGTACCGACCGGGCGGGCGCACTGGGAAACGCTCCTGCGAGCGCGCGCCATCGAGAATCTGTGCTACGTGGTGGCTCCGGCGCAGTGGGGCACGCACTCGAGCGGCCGCGAAACCTATGGCGACACATTGGTCGTCGACTACTGGGGTCAGGTGCTGGCGCGCCTGCCGAGCGGCATCGGTGTGATCACGGCGCAATTCGATCTCGAGCGGCAGGCGGAGACGCGCGCGCGATTTCCGGCTCTCGAGAATCGGCGGCTCGGATTGCCTGCCGACGAGGCGGTGCCGGCATGAGCGCCGTGCCTCTTTTGGACGTGGCGCAGAGGATGATCCTGGAGCCTTCGGGATTGGACGAGAACCGCCTCGCCACCGTGCTCGGCACGCTCATGAGTCGCGGCGTCGACTATGCGGATCTGTATTTTCAGCTGTCGCGCGAGGAGTCCTGGTCGCTCGAGGACGGCATCGTCAAGGACGGCTCGCACAGCATCGAGCAGGGCGTCGGCGTGCGCGCGATCAGC
>Ga0209169_10001541_pt1 | contig 14073 bp, 10 predicted proteins | sample HubBroMetageWRM4_FD_188346 | JGI IMG/M metagenome (GOLD analysis project Ga0209169, IMG submission 188346) | Warmed soil microbial communities from the Hubbard Brook experimental Forest, New Hampshire - Hubbard Brook CCASE Soil Metagenome WRM 4... | ecosystem: Environmental > Terrestrial > Soil... | reverse complement strand
TCGGGGAACGATCCGGGCTGGTCGCGGGCGAGGTAGACCGGGTTGCCCTGTCGCACGGCTTCCTGCGGATCCATCAGGAGAGCGATCCGGAAAGCGGCTCGGAGAACTCCGCGTTCGTCGTTCCCGCCGACATCCCGGCAGCGGCGCGCTCGCTGGTCCAGGAGACGGCAAGGGCCATCTACCGTGCCCTGGGCTGCAAGGGACTCGCGCGAGTGGACACGTTCCTGACCGGCGACGGAACGGTCGTACTCAACGAGGTCAACACCCTGCCCGGCCTGACCTCCTACAGCCGCTACCCGAGAATGATGGCCGCGGCAGGCCTGCCGCTCGCCGATGTCATCGACCGGCTCGTGACGCTGGCCCTGGACGGCGAGAAGCGATGAACAGCGACTTCGTCTTCGTCGACGAGTTCGTCCCCGGCATACGGTGGGATGCCAAGTACGCCACCTGGGACAACTTCACCGGCAAGCCCGTGGACGGATACCACGCCAACCGCATCGTCGGCACCAGGGCCCTGTGCGCCGCCCTGAGCAGAGCCCAGGAAAAAGCCGCATCCCTCGGTTTCGGCCTGCTTCTGTGGGACGGCTACCGCCCGCAACGCGCCGTGAACTGCTTTCTGCAGTGGTCGCGGCAGCCGGAGAACGGCCGCACGAAGCGACGGCACTACCCGAACATCGACAGGCCGGAGATGTTCGAGCGGGGGTATGTGGCCGCCAGGTCGGGCCACAGCCGGGGCGGCACCGTCGACCTGACGCTCTATCACCTGGCTACCGGTGATCTTGCTCCCATGGGCGGCGACCACGACCTGATGGACGCGGTCTCCCATCACGGAGCACGAGGAATCACGCCAGGCGAAGCGGCGAACCGGCGCCACCTCCGCTCCCTTATGCGGGACTGCGGCTTCGATTCCTACGACCGCGAATGGTGGCACTACACCCTCGAATACGAGCCCTACCCCAGCACCTACTTCGATTTCCCCATCACGTAGCGACGGGTAGCTGCACCGTGACGCGGAGCCCGCCAGCGGCCCGGGCGGTGAGGGTGAGGTTTCCGTCGTGTGCCTGGATGATGCTCTTGACGATGGCCAGGCCGAGGCCGACACCCGCATGATCACCGCGGATGCGTTCGGTGCCACGCTGGAATGGTTCGGTGAGCGTCGAGACCAGCTGCGGGGTGAGCTTCGCGCCTGTGTTCTCGACGGTGAGCATGACGGAACCGGGGGAGATGACGGTCTTGGCCTGCACGGTGCCGTGTCCTGGGAGGTTGTGGACGATCGCGTTGTGCAGGAGGTTCGTGGTCATCTGCAGCAGGAGAGCGGGCGAGCCGGTGGCGGGGGTGATGTCTCCGGAGGTCTCGATGGTGACGCCGTGCTTATCCGCGAGGGGGAGGAGCGTTTCTGCGGCTTCTTCCGCGATGAGGGACAGGTCGACGTGTTCCCGGGTGAACGACCGCTGGCCGGCCCGGCTGAGCAGCAGCAGTGCTTCGGTGAGGTCGATTGCCCGGGCGTTGACGGCGCGGAGGCGCTCGTCGAGCTCGCCGCTGTCGCGGTTCGGATCGCTGCGGGCGACATCGAGGAGGGTCTGCGTGATCGCCAGCGGGGTGCGCAGCTCGTGCGAGGCGTTGGCCGCGAACCTCTGCTGTCCGGCGACGTGCGCTTCCAGCTGCGCGAGCATGGTGTCGAAGGCGTCGGCGAGCTCGCGGAACTCATCGGTGCGGCCTGGTAGCCGGATTCGGTGGGAGAGCGACCCGGTCGCGGCCGTGCGCGTGGCGTCGGTGATGCGAGTCAGCGGGGCGAGCATCCGGCCGGCCAGAATCCACCCGCCCAGCAGGCCGAACACCAGCAGGAACGCCAGTACCGCGACTGCCGCTTGGTCGAAGTCTCGCTGGGGGAGGGAACGGCCGGGAAAGAACGCCCCGCCGATGCCAGCTCTCGTATTTCTGACGATCGGGGCCTGGGGCAAGTATCGCCAGAGGACCACCCACAGGGCGAGCAGCAAGGCACCTGCGATCACGAGGAACCCGGCGTAGCTGAGGGTGAGCTTGAGGCGAACGCTCAACCCAGGTGCCCTATCCACCGGTCCCTCTGTCGTGCCCGGTTCCGGTCGCCGTGTCGATGCGGTAGCCGACGCCGGGCACGGTGGCGATGACCAAGGGTTCGCCGAGTCGCTTGCGCAGGGCCGAGACGGTGATTCGGACGGCGTTGGTGAACGGGTCGGCATTCTCGTCCCACGCCCGCTCCAGCAGCTCTTCGGCACTGATGACACCGCCTTCGGCGGCCATGAGGACTTCGAGCACGGCGAACTGCTTCCGGGTCAAGGCGACGTAGCGGCCGTCGCGGTAGACCTCGCGGCGGAACGGGTCCAGGCGCAGGCCCGCGATCTCCCGCACCGGCGGCCTGTTGCGCGTGCGCCTGCGGTCGAGTGCCCTGAGCCTGAGCACGAGCTCTCGGAGTTCGAAGGGCTTGGTGAGGTAGTCGTCGGCGCCGAGCCCGAACCCGGAGGCCTTGTCGTCAAGCCGGTCCGCGGCGGTGAGCATCAGGATCGGCACGCCGCTGCCGGAAGCGACGATGCTCTCGGCGATCTCGTCGCCCGACGGCCCAGGAATGTCGCGGTCGAGGACGGCGACATCATAGGCATTGACGCCAAGCAGCTCCAGCGCCGTGCCGCCGTCGCCCGCGATGTCGGCCGCGATCGCTTCCAGGCGCAGCCCGTCGCGGATGGCCTCCGCCATGTAGGGCTCATCCTCGACGACCAGCACACGCATGCTCTCAAGGTTACGAGCCGCTGTATATCGCCGGCATATCGAAAACCGCATACGGGCTGGCAACGCCACGCCGTGCCCGCCGACCGAGGCGCACCTGGCCCGCATGGTATGGCCTGCCCCACCACCAGTTCGCTGGTCTCCCCCATCGATGCGGGACGGCCGGTCCGCGAGCCTGAACTCATGAGGATTACGACCGGGGACGATGAGCAGGAACGGCCGGCCGTGCGGGGACCCGCCCCGCTGGCGGGCGATGCTGCTGCGGTGGAGCTGGCAGGCGTGACCAAGAGCTACGGGCGTGGCCGCCGTGCCGTGATGGCCCTTGACGGGGTCAGTGCGGTATTCGCGCCGGGTTCGTTCAGCGCTGTGATGGGGTTGTCGGGCTCGGGGAAGTCGACCCTGCTCCAGATGTCCGCCGGCCTGGACCGCCCTACCTCGGGCACCGTCCGCCTGGGCGGCAGCGACCTGGGCGGGCTGAGCGGCCGGAGGCTGTCGGTTCTGCGGCGCCGGCGTGTCGGCTTCGTGTTCCAGGAACTCAACCTTGTACCCAGCCTGTCGGTGGCCGAGAATATCGCGCTGCCGCTGCGCCTGGACCACAAGCCAGTCGACAAGAGCCGGATCCGTGAGCTGGCCGGGCTGGTCGGGATCGACGGCCTGCTGCCGCGCCTGCCGCATACCCTCTCGGGCGGGCAGCAGCAGCGGGTGGCCATCGCCCGGGCGCTGGTCACCCGCCCGGAGGTGATCTTTGCCGACGAGCCCACTACGGCGCTCGACCCGTACACCTCCGAGGCGATCGTCGGCCTGCTGCGCCGCGCAGTGGACGAGCTGGGGCAGACCGTGGTGGTGGTCACCCATGACCCGACCGTCGCCGCCCGCGCCGACCATGTCCTGGTTCTTGACCAGGGCCGGCTCGCCGGCGTCGTGTCCGGCCGGAGCGCCGCGGAGCTGACCACGATCCTGCGCCGTCTCGGAGAGCAGGGCGCGCGATGAGGCAGCTGTATGCGACCCTCCGACATCGCCCGGCGCCGCTGGCCGGCGTCCTGGTCGCGCTCACCATGACCGCCATGTTTGTCACCTGGGCGCTCTCACTGGGCGAGGCCGCCGGCAGCAGCGTGCCCGCCCAGCGCCTGGCCAATGCCGCTGTCGTCGTGACCGGGAACCAGACGCTCGCAGCCACCTCGGGCAGCGAGCCGCCGGCCGGCACCGTCACCGTCCCGCTGAGCAGCTACCGGCGGGTCCCGGCCAGCCTGCTCACCAGGCTGACCGCGGTTCCGGGGGTGCGGGACGCCGTTGCTGACCAGTCTGTTCCTGTGGCGCTCGTGCTGCCGGACCATCAGATCATGACCGGCACGAGCGCCGGGTCACTGACCGGCTACGGGTGGCAGAGCGCGGTCCTCACCCCGTTCCGCCTGCAGGCCGGCCACGCCCCGGCCGGGCCGGGCCAGATCGTCGTGGGGGCTGGCGTGGCCGCGGCCGCGGGCCTTCGTGTCGGCGACCGGGTCAGCCTCGCTGGGCGGCCCGGCGCGCTGTTCACCGTGGCCGGCATCGCGGCCGCGCCCGCGGGCAACCCGGCCGGCAGCCAAGCGGTGTTCTTCTCCCCGCAGCAGGCCGCCGTCTTGTACGGGCATCGCGGCCAGGCCGACCTCATCGGCATCGTCGCCCAGCCGGGAACCTCCCCGGCCGGGCTCGCCGCGCGGGTGCGCGCCGCCCTCCCCGGCCAGCAGCTGTCAGTGGTGAGCGGGAATAAGCGCGGAGGGGCCGAGAACCTCGGCGCCGCGTCCGATCTGTCGAGCTTCTCCGACCTCGCCGTGGCCACCGGGATCATCAACGTACTGGTCTCCTTGTTCGTCGCGGCGAGCACCGTCGCCCTCTCAGTGGCCGAGCGGACCCGCACCTGGGCCCTGCTGCGGGCCGTCGGCGCAACCCCGGGCCAGGTCCGCAGGATGGTCATGACCGAGCTCGCCGTCCTCGGCGCCCTCGCCGGCCTGGCCGGCTACCTCCCGGGCACCTGGCTGGCGTCGGTCACCGTCCGGGGCTTCGTCGGCCACCAGTTCGTTCCCGCCTCCGTCCAGTCCTGGGCGAACCCGATCGAGATCCTCCCCGCGGCAGCCGCGGCCATCGTCATCGCGGAGATCTCCGGCTTCCTCTCGGCACGCCGGGCCAGCCGCGTCCGGCCCGCCGTCGCTCTCGGCGAGGCGGCCGTCGAACGCCGCAACCCCGGACCACTGCGGCTCGTCCTCGGTGCCTCGGCCCTGGCCGCCGGTATTGGCATCACCGCCAGCGCCCTTAACGATCATGGCAGCACCGACCAGATTAACCTGGCATCGGAGGCGCAGCTTGCCTTCCTGGCCGCCGCCGCGTTCCTGGTCCCTTACCTGATCGGCCCGGCAGAACGGGTCCTGCGCCTCCCGCTGCGCGTGCTCGGCGGGACTCCCGGGCGGCTTGCCAGCGCGGAGCTGCGGGTCCGGTCCCGCCGCATGGGCGCCGCCGCCGTGGCCATCGCCTTGCCCGTCGCCTACCTGGGCGGCGTCGCCGTCATCAATGCCACGACCGCACACGTAGCGGTCACCCAGTCCAGCCAGCGCCTGGCCGCCGCCGCCGTCGTGTCGGCACCCGGGCCGGGCCTCGACCCCTCGGTAGTGCCAGCGATCAGGCAGCAGCCGGGCGTCAGCGCCGCGGTAGGGCTGACCCCCACCACCGTCTACCTGGTCGAAGACTCCTACCCGGGGAACACTGCCGCCGAGGCGGTCACCCCTGGCCCCCTCCCCGCCGTGCTCAGCCTCGCGGTCACCTCCGGCAGCCTCCAGCGCTTCGGCCCCGGCGACATCGCCCTCAGCCAGCCCGCCGTCGCCGGGACGAGCCTCCGCGTCGGCCAGACGGTCATGACCTACCTGGCCGACGGCACCCCCTACCCGGCGAAGATAACCGCCGTCTTCTCGCGGTCACTCGGCTTCGCTGACGCGGTCGTCCCCGCGGCCGCGGCCGGCGGGGGCCATCTCGGCACCAGCACCATCTCTCAGGTGCTCATCGGCGCGTCCCCCGGAACCAGCCCGGCCACCCTCGCGGCACACATCGCCTCGCTCGCCCACAGCTACCCGGGCCTCCAGGTGGCCAGCCGCAGCGTCGTCAACGCCCGGTACGAGCAGAGCGCCTCCCAGGACTCCTACATCAACAACCTGCTGCTGTCCATCGTCGGCCTGCTGGTCAGCGTGGCGCTCGTCAATACGCTCGCCCTGGCCACCCTGCAACGCCGCAAAGAGCTCGCCGTGCTGAAGCGCGTCGGCGCGACCGCCGGCCAGCTGGCCGGCGCCGCGGCCTGGCAGGCCGCCGGGCTGACCCTCATCGGCGTCGTCCTGGGCATCGCCGCCCTGACCGCGACGGTCACCACCGTTGCCGAAGCGTCCGCCGGCTCACCCGTACCGTTCATCCCGTGGCCGTCCGCGGCCGTCATCGTCGGCCTCGTCACGCTTCTCACCGGCCTGGCCATCCTCGCACCTACGATGAGAATGATCTCGAAACACAAGGGGGCGTAAGGTGGCGGCGCGCTCGGCGACGTGCGTCACGCGGACCAGGTGCGTACGCCTGCACAAGCTAAGCCGGAAATGATGGGCGGCGTGATCCCGGCGGGCAGCCGGCAGGCCCGCCCGCGTGACCGTGGGCAGACGGCGCTCTGGCTGCTCCGGGAGCCGCTGCGCAGACGGACCTGGGCCGAGTTCAGGTACGTGATCGTCAGCCTGCCGCTGGCCATCGCCGGCTTCGCGTTCACGGTCGTTACCCTCGTGCTCGGCGCCCTGAGCTTCGGCGTCCTGCTCGCGCTGTCCTCGCCCGGCGCCCGGGGCCTAGCGGCGGTCAGCCGCGGCCTGGCGGGCAGGCTGCTGGGGACGCGGGTCGCGGCGCCGCCGCCGTTCCGGCCCCGGCCCGGCGTCGCGGGCTGGATCCGCTCCGGTATAACGGATGCCGCGAGCTGGCGGGCACGCGCGTACCTGGTGCTCAAGCTGCCGGTCGCGGTGGCCGGCTACCTGGTCACGGGCTACACCTGGGTGTTCGCCGTCAGCGGCCTGACCTATCCGCTTCGGTGGCTGATCGTGTTCCTGGTCCGGATGCACCTGCCCAGCGGGGTGAATGCTGCGCGCCCGATCAGCGGCCTGACCACCCTGCAGGGAAACCTGCTGGCCGCGCCCATCGGCGCGGCGCTGCTGCTCGCGGCACCGTGGCTGATGCGGGCGGTCACCGGCCTGGACCAGGTACTCATCACCCGGCTGATCGGCCCGGCGTCCTTGACGGAGCGGGTGCGTGACCTGGAGCAGACCCGGGCGCACGTCGTGGACGACTCGGCCGCGCGGCTGCGCCGCATCGAGCGGGACCTGCACGACGGCGCGCAGGCCCAGATGGTCGCCGTGGCCATGAAACTGGGCCTGGCCAGGGAGGACCTCGGCGGAACGGCCGGCGCGAATGCCGAGGCCGAAGCCAGGCTGCAGCGCGCCCTGGAGCTGATCGATACCGCGCACGGCATGGCCAAGGAGGCCATCATCGAGCTGCGCGACCTGGCCCGCGGCATCCACCCGCCGGTCCTGGACCACGGCCTGGATACCGCGCTGGCCACCTTGGCCGCGCGCAGTGCCGTGCCCGTGGAACTGGTCGCTGACCTGCCCGAGCGGCCGTCGGCCGCGATCGAGACGATCGCCTACTTCTGCGCGGCCGAGCTGCTCGCCAACGTGGCCAAGCACAGCGGTGCCCGCCACGCAACCGTGGAGGTGGTCCACGTGCCCGGCCTGCTGCGGCTGCGGGTCAGCGACGACGGCACCGGCGGCGCCCGCGCCGGCCGGGGCAGCGGCCTGGCCGGGCTCGCCGAACGGCTCCGCACGGTGGACGGCCGGATGCAGATCAGCAGCCCGCCCGGCGGTCCCACGGCGGTCACCATCGAGATGCCCTCACACGCCTGACAGAGCAGGAGAAAGCGGATGCGGATCGTGATCGCCGAGGACTCCGCCGTGGTCAGGGCGGGCCTCGCGGAGGTCCTGACCCGTCGCGGGCACGACGTCGTGGCCGCCGTCGGGGACGCCGAGACCCTGCGCGCCGCGATCGCGCAGCACCGCCCGGACGTCACCGTCGTGGACGTGCGCATGCCGCCCAGCTACACCGACGAGGGACTGCGCGCCGCGATCGCGCTGCGCCGCGACTATCCCGGCCTCGGGGTGCTGGTGTTCTCCCAGTACATCGAGACCCGTTACGCGGCCGACCTGCTCGCCACGCCATCCGGCCGGACGGGCGGGGGCGTCGGGTACCTGCTCAAGGACCGGGTCGCCGACGTCAGCGAGTTCACCGACGCGCTGCACCGGGTGGCAGCCGGCGGCACCGCGCTGGACCCGGAGGTCGTCGCCCAGCTGCTGGGCGCGAGCCGGCGCACGGACGATTTGCGCACCCTGACCGCCCGGGAACGCGACGTGCTCGCGCTGATGGCCGAGGGCCACTCCAACAGCGCTATCGCCGGGAGCCTCGTGATTTCAGATGGAGCCGTCGAAAAGCACATCGGCAACATCTTCAGCAAGCTCGGCCTTCTGCCGTCGGATAGCGGCCACCGGCGGGTGCTCGCCGTCCTGCGCTACCTAGAATCCTGAAGCGTATCGAAGCGTCCCGAGATCACTGTGGCAGAAGCGGGTTGCGGAGAAAAGCCACAGAATTTTACGCAAAACTTGTCTCGAATGGCATGTGTGATCCTCTTACCGGTGTGGATCAGCGCAACCGGCGAAAAGGAGAAGCACGCGTCGATAAGGAGCGGGATCCTCGGCACTACAGCGACGCTGGATGTGGGCGACCCTGTTCGGCGTTCTCTAGACAGGAGTGATCTCAATGACAACTCAGCTCGCCCTGGGCCGAATCAGGGCCGCCGCTCTCGCGCTGTGCAGCGTTGCCGCAATCACGGCCTGCGCCGCCCCGGCACCGGGCGCAACCGCCGGACCGCGGCAGCCGGCGACACTCACGGCCACAATCAGCGTGCCGATCGTCGTCGGCTGCGGGCAAGCCCAGGTCCGCCCGGGCGACTATAACCTGACGTGCACCGCCGGGGCCTACCTCGCCGGGCTGCAGTGGGCATCCTGGGGATCGACGGCGGCATTCGCCCAGGGCACCATGATGCTTGACACCTGCATTCCCAACTGCGTGGCGGGCGCGGGCCACAGCTTCCCCGCGCTGGTCGCGCTGTGGCGCACCGAGCCTCGGCCCGGCCACGCCGGGGAGCGCTACTTCACCCGCCTGACCCTCATCTACACCGGCAACCGCACCTACAGTGCCGGCGGCAAGCAGTATTCCCTTCCCCCGACCGCGACCTATCCGCTGACGCCAGACGGCGGTGCCTGATATCAGCACGCAGGATGCCAGCCGCCGGCCCAGGCAATGGGCGGCGATGCCTGTCAGGGCACAGGTTACCGCGAGGGCGTTGAGTGCGGGCAGCCATGGGCGCAGCCGCACAGATCACCCGTGATTACCTGGGTTTTCATGGCTCCAGGTCCCTTTTTTGTGCCCTCTTTGTCGGAGTTGTCGACGCGGCGGCGATTACCTGTTCTGCCCGGCGTTGCAGGAGAGGTATGCGGAAGTAGTCCGCTGCGGCTGACACGTCTTGGGCTATGATCAGCGCCTCTTCCGGTCGGCCCAGCCAGGCCATGCTCTCCGCGAGATCCATGAGGACCTCGGCCTGCTGGGACGGATCGGCGGCCTTCGCTGCCAGATCCCGCGCCAGCGTGTGCTCCGCGAGGCTCTGCTCGGGTTCGCCGAGCCGCACCAGGACCGTGGCAAGGGTGCTGCGGGCTGATATCTCGAAGCGCTGGACCGCTACCTCGCGGGCTAGCGTGATCGCCTCCCGGGCGTGAGCGGCCGCCTGCTGAAGATCGCCTAGATCCCGGTAGGCCTCGGCGATGCGCCGGCACGTCTCGGCCTCGTTCCGCCGGTCATGCAGCGCCTGATGAATGTCGCGGGCCTGACCGAGCAGGCGCAGGGCTTCATGCCGTTGCTCGCTGATGGCCACCGCCTGCGTGACCGCGTCCGCGGAACGCGCGAGCTGGAGGCGAGCGGCTGCGATGTTGGCGATGGTGACGGCTTCCCCGGCCCTGCGGCCGGTGCGCCGGTGCGCGTCGAGTGCCTCGGTGAGCAGTTCGATCGTCTCCGCCGCCTGCCCCAGGTGCCAGTAGGCGCTGGCCCGGTTGTTCAGCGCCACCGCCTCGCCCGCGACCCAGCCTGCGCGCCGGGCTTGATCCGTGCAAGCAGCGTGATGCCTGGCGGCGTCCTCGTACCGGGACTGCATGAAGCGCAGCATCCCGAGGTGCAGCTCGGCGCACGCCACGGCGATCGGGTCGTCGTCGGATACCGCCTGCCTGGCCGCGGTCGCGGCGACCACCCAGTCCACGGAGTTCGAGGACATATAGAAATACCCGGCCAGGCGATCGGACAGGCGCAGGGCTACCTCCGCCCGGCCGTGGCGGGCGAGCAGGACGACAAGCGCGACAAGGTTCGCGCGCTCGGCGTTCAGCCAGGCCAGGGCGGCGTCGGCGGCGGCGAACCCGGATGCGCCCCAGGCCGGCTCGGCCCCGCCATCGGCGCGGTCTTCCCCGCCGCTATCGGGCCCGCCGCTATCGGGCCCGCCGCTATCGGGAAGGTGCAGCAAGTGCGGGTACAGCATTTCGGAGGCTGACCGCACCGCGGCGAGGGCGTGGGCCGCCAGGCGGTCGATCGCGGCGTCCCGGTCGGCAGCGCTCTCCTCTGCCCCGGCCAGTTCGGCCGCGTACAGCCGCAGCAGATCATGCAGCCGGTAACGGCCGTGGGCGTATTCGTCGACGAGGTTACGCGCCACGAGCCGGTCAAGGAGCGACTGAGCCTGACTGGCCGCGATTCCGGCCAGCGCGGCCACGGCAGGCGCGGTGAGGTCGGGTCCCGGCGCCAGGCCGGCCAGCCGGAACATCCTTCGCAGCTCGGGCTTGAGCGTGTCGCAGGACAGCTCGAACGCCGAGCGCACCGCGGCCTGCTCATCTTCGGGCACCGCCAGCCCAGCCAGCCTGTCCCCCGAGGCCAGTGCGGCGACGTAGTCGGCGAGGCGGTAGCTGGGCCGGGCAGCGAGATTGGCGGCGGCGATGCGCAACGCCAGCGGCAGGTGCGCGCACAGCCCTGCCAGTTCGGCGACCACCGCAGGCGGTTCCCCGTCGCCGCGCTCGCCCATCGAGGCGACCAGCAGCGCGGCGGCCTCGGCGTCCGGCAGCGGGCGCACCACCACCGCGACCGCGCCATCCCTTGCTATCAGGCCCGTCATCCGGTCGCGCGTGGTCACGATCGCGGCGCAGCCAGGTGCGGCGGGCAGCAGCGGGCGCACTTGCTGCGCGTCGAGCGCGTTGTCGAGGAGCAGCAGGATCCGCTTGCCCTCCAGCCGAGTGCGCAGCAGCGCCGCCGCCTGGCCCTCATCCTCGGGGATCCGCTCCGCAGCCTCGCCCAGCGCGGCGAGGAACCCGGTCACCACTCCCAGCGGCCTCGCTGGTCCGGTAATCGCGTGTCCGTGCAGGTCGGCGTAAAGCTGACCGTCGGGATAGCGGCTGCGGTGCCGCCATGCCCACCGGACCGCAAGCGCCGTCTTGCCGACCCCGCCCATCCCGGTAACCACCGCGACGGGCGCTCCTTCCGTGGCGAGGATACGGTCCAGGGTCTGCAGTTCACCGGCGCGGCCGGTAAAGCCGGCGCAGTCCATGGGCAGCTGAGCCGGGGGTTCGGAAACCTGCGGGCTGGCCCCGGCGGTAAGTCCGGCGCCTGGCAGCTGTCCGCGAAGCACTCGAAGATGCGCCGAGCTGATCTCAGGCCCGGGATCTACCCCGAGCTCGCCGCTCAGCCGGTCCCGCAGATCGGTGTACACGGCCAGCGCCTCGGCCTGCTGTCCGGCTCCGGCCAGGGCGAGCATCAGCCGCGCGGCAACGCCCTCGTGCAGCGGCTGCTCGACGGCAAGCGTACGGAGCGCGGGAACCAGCGGGCTGTACTTGCCCAGGCTCAGCCCCAGTTCGGCCCAGGCCAGCGCGGCCGCCGTACGCCGGCCGGTGAGCGCGATGGCAGCGGGATGAACCTGCACCCACGCGCCCGCTCCCGCCAGCAGGGGTCCGCGCCAGCAGTTCGCGGCCTCGGCGTAGAGCTGCCACGCGGACAGCGCGGCGCCGTCGGCGCCGGCGCGTCCGGCCCGGATGACAAGCTCGCCGAATTCGGCGGCATCCGACTGGCCGGCGTCCAGTACCAGCCGGTATCCCTGGGCCGTCCGCGGCAGCACGGAATCTCGCGTCCCGTCATCCAGCAGCCTTCGCAGACCGGCCACGTACGTATGCACTAGCTGGCGGCAGGTGCGCGGCGGCTGCCCCTCCCAGAGGGTGTCGATGATCTCCTCGAAGCCCACTTCGTACCCCGGCTGGATGGCGAGCAGGCACAGCAGCTTGCGCAGCATAGGCGACGCCACCGTGATCGCGGCGGCCCCCCGCCGGACGACCAGCGCGCCAAGCACGTCGATGCGCAAAAGCGTGTCCACGGGTCCGGCATCGGCCGCGGAGCCTGGCAGCAGTGCGGCCAGATCGACATCGAGCGCCGCGGCAAGGCGCCGCAGCGAGGCTGCCTGGGGGCGGGCCACCGCGCCGTTCTCCAGAGCCCGGACCGTGCGCACGCTCACCCTGGCTCGTTCGGCGAGCTCGTGCTGCGTCAGTCCGGCCCGGACCCTCGACTCGCGCAACAGCCCGGTCATGGCCGGTCCGCTACCACGGCTCCATTGTGCCGCTGCCGTAGCGGGTGAGTCCACACCGGCTCGTTTCCGGCGCGTGCGAACCGGGCTTGGGCGCGCGGCGCCTGCCAAGATATTGCCGGTTTTCTGCCGCCTGGGGCGTCCACCTGGCCTTTTGGCATGCAGCCACGATGCAGCGGACTCGCATGGGCCGATTTCTAACCTCATAGACATGGCCGGTCAGAACGGGATCGGCCGCCACCGGCTAACCGAGGAGACCCCAATGTACGCGTCACTCCGTCGCTTGAGCATCACGATCGCCGCCGCCGGCGCGCTCGCCACCACCGCTGCCTTCGCCGTCGCCGGCCCGGCCAGCGCCAGCACTGCCAGCACTGCTGACGCCAGCACGGGCGTGAGCTACCACTTCCAGACCTTGAACAACGGCGCTGACCGGACCTTCAACCAGCTGCTCGGCATCAACGACGATGACGTGATTGCCGGCTACTTCGGGTCCGGTGCGCAGGGTCACCCGAACAAGGGCTATGAGCTCTGGGCGCCGAGCACTTACCGGAACGAGAACTTCCCGGGTTCGACGCAGACCCAGGTCACCGGGCTGAACGACGAGGGCGTCACCGTCGGGTTCTGGTCCACGATGAACACCTCGAGCATGACCAACAACAATTTCGGCTTCTACGCGGACAACGGTCACTACCACAACGTGAACTTCCCGACCGGCGACAACGCGAGCCCGCAGGTTGACCAGCTGCTCGGTGTCAACGACCACGGCATCGCGGTGGGCTTCTACACCAACGGCCAGGGCAGCAACCGCGGCTACGAGTACAACATCCGCACCCGCCAGTTCACCCGCGTCCTCCCGCCCGGCTTCACCGGCAGCACCTCGCTGTCGAGCCCGAGCCTGACCGCCGCGGCGATCAACAACCACGGCGACGTGGCCGGCTTCTACAACAAGACCTCCTCGCAGGTGGACGCGTTCCTGCGGCTGGCCGACGGCCAGTTCATCACCCTCGCGGTCCACGGCGCCTCGATGACCCAGGCGTTCGGCGTGAACGACAGCGATGAGGTCGTCGGCGCCTACACCGACGGCACCGGCAACAACGCCCAGACCCACGGCTTCACCTGGACCCCGGGGCACGGCTTTACCACCGTCGACGACCCGCACGGCATCGGCACCACCCTCATCAACGGCGTCAACGACCACGGCGACCTGGTCGGCTTCTACACCGACTCAGCCGGCAACACCGACGGCATGCTCGCCCGGCCATAGCAGCTGCCCCGGCCACTGATCAGCCGCGGGGATTCCAACGGATCCCCGCGGCTTACTGGCGGAGAGCACTTATTTCGGATCGTGCGGTATTCCGACGATGACCGAGCGCGACCGGGTGGACTGTATTGCGCATCGCAAGCGCGTGGGTGGAGCTGATGAAGCGCCTCGGCTACACGAGATGGGCCCCGCAAGGCGGCGATTGGGGTGCCGCCGTCACCACCGCCCTAGGGGCCATGCAACCTGAGCGGCTTCTCGGAATTCATCTGAACACCCAGTACGCCTTTCCCGCACAGATACCCGA
>Ga0209169_10001537_pt1 | contig 14106 bp, 10 predicted proteins | sample HubBroMetageWRM4_FD_188346 | JGI IMG/M metagenome (GOLD analysis project Ga0209169, IMG submission 188346) | Warmed soil microbial communities from the Hubbard Brook experimental Forest, New Hampshire - Hubbard Brook CCASE Soil Metagenome WRM 4... | ecosystem: Environmental > Terrestrial > Soil... | reverse complement strand
GCGTTGGGGTGCTGGGCAACGACGGTTGCCTCGCAAACGGTGCCCAGTGTCGACCGCGACTTCGAGAAACTCAAGAAGCAAGCTCTCGTCAGCTACGACGCGAATTACAAAGAGTCTCGCGATGTGCGTGTTCGACGCGCCCTGGTTATTGGGAAACGCGTCGATGAGATGGAGGCGAAAGGGCAGAACGTCACGTGCGCGCACCAGATTCTGACGGAAACGAAGTGGTTGTTCAGTTCGACGGCTGATTTTCAACAGATTGACAAGAATCTTGATTCGTTGGAGCAGGTCCTCAAACATCCGGAGCGTAATGAGATTACGACGAAGCAGGACCCGAGCGACGGAAGTTGGGGCGGATGCTACACGCAGTGGTTTTTTCGGCTGGATGCGACTTACGATCAACTGAGCCGGGGTGAGATGCGCGACCGCAAGCCGGAGGTACCAATTCGACTGCTCGATCGCGTCAACTCTCCTGACAAACTTCGAAACTACTTCGACAGCGTGTCGCTCTCGGATATTGCGAAGAATGGTGTGGACAACCGACGCGAATTGAATGAGTCGATGGCGGATCTGATGCGGTTGATTTTGCAAGACCGCCCGATAGGGTATCGCTGGGACCCCCGGCTAAAAGATGCGCTGCTGGACCTCATCCTGAACCGACTGCGAAATCCGCAGACCGGTTGGTGGGGCGAACGCTACGTTTTTAGCGGTCGAACCGAGTACGTGGACAGTCTGAGCGTTACCTTTCACATTGTTCGCTACCTGGATGGCAAAGTCCCGGACATGAGGAAAGTCGTAGAGACGACTCTTGCGGTCAAGGATATGGATGAGCCTACGGGATGGCTCTCGGACGGTCATTTTACCGATCACAACAACATGGACGTGGTGGTGCTTTTCGGATTTGGATGGAACGCGGCGACCGCTGAACAAAAACACGCGATGAGTGAACAGACGCAGAGAATGCTCGACTGGTGCCTGAAGGAATCTTTGCAGCCCGACGGAAGTTTCGCTTTTGGCGGCGACGACTCGATTGAGCAGAATGAATACTTCGGCGTGGCCTTTCTGAGCCGCCTGGGATATTTCGACCGCAACAAGCGCTTTTGGACCGCAAAGGAATTTCCCGAAGCTGCCGAGATTCGCGAGCGGATCATCCAATTCATCCAAAGGAATAGGACTACTGGGGCTGCCGGCGGGACTTACTACGAAAACGCGCTGCGCGAGCTAGGCGCGTTGGGCCAACACGACTAGATTCTTGCCGTCCATCTAGCGGCGCAACTCTATCATCCAGACTTAGCAATCACGGGCATCCCGCGAATTGGCGCGCGCATCCGATTTCGCGCGGGCAACGTTAACGGCGAAGATAGTCTACTCGCGCGTTACGCCTGGTCGAGGCAAGACGGAGGAAAACGAATGCGAAATCTGATGGTCGTGGTGTGTTTGATCGCGGTTTTTTCGGCGAGTATTTCAGGTTGTGGATCGGCAGGCGCAAGTTCAACGGAGAACGTCACCATGCAGGGCGGGCAATGGGAGTACGTCGTCACTCCGGAAAATGGCGGGATTACGATGTACTTCGGAACGAACCTGCCGATGACGAGCGCTGACTTCAACGCGAACAACACGGTGATTTTTCAGCCCTCGCAAATCGGTGCGACTCAAAACATTGCCCCGGTCGTCTGTTCCACGTATGCGCTGAGCGGAGCGATCGATGGCACGAAAATTGATGGGAAGTTCGACACGCCGACGGCTGCGTTCGCTTCGTTTTCGGGACAACTGAGCTCGAATGGGCAAGTAATTTCGAATGGAAAATACTCCGGTCAGGCTTGCGCGGTTTCATCCACAGCAAACGTTAAGGGAACCCTGACGGGGTACACCGTAGCGCCAATCAGCGGCACTTATACGGGGAAACTGACCAGCAACAGCTTTGGCGCGGATGTGATGACGATTGCGTTCACGCAAAACCCGGATTTTACGGTGAACATTACGGGCACGTCGGTGGAGAACGGCGTGACTACGTCGTTTACGAATATGACGGGAACGGGGTCGAGCTTTATCGTCGGCGGGACAGTTTTGTTTGGCGCGAATACGGTGAACGTGAACGGGAAGTCGCAGTTTGGCGGGATGGGACACTTGAATGCGTCCGGGACGCAGTTACTGTTGCAGATCGACGGGCCGAATGACTCGGCGGTCGGGACGCTGACGAAGCAATGAAGGTCGCCTAAACCGCAATCTGACCTTGGGATATTTCGACAAAACTATATTTGTCGTGCGGTACAGGATGATTGCAGGGCAGAATGCTGCCGGCGCTCAGCGAAAGAGTTGCTCGGCAGGCTTATGCAATCGACGTTACGACTCTTTGTGGTTGCAATTTGCAGGCTGGTCGCGCTTTTCGGTGCGTGAGCGCTCGGGCGCAGCAGACGCAACCCACAGATCCGACCCAAGCGAAAGCCACGGGACCAGTGCTGTGAACGACCGTGAATGAAGTGCTTGTACCGGTCGTGGTGCGCGATGCTCAGGGTCGTAGCGTCGGCGGTTTGACGAAGGACGATTTTCAGGTTTTTGATAACGGCAAACCGCAGACGATTGCTGGATTTTCGATCGTCCATCGGGACACCGAGAGTACGGCGGCAAATTCTCCTGCCTCAGCGCCGGAAATCGGCGATTCGCCTTCGGCGCTACTTCTTTTGCACTATTGAACCGCTTCATCAGTGAACGAATAATCTGCCCACTTTAGATTTTTCCGCGCGCACGTTTGCTCGCGTCGGGGACGTGTGCGCGGACGAGTGTGTTCTGAGTTCTGGCGCGAATCGCGCACATCACAAAATTGGACGAAATCGAAAATGAAGAAATTCGTGTGGGTGTTTTTCTGGATGGCGATGGGAGTTTTTGCGGCCGGACAGAACGCGGCGGCGCAGGAAACGGCGGCGAGCATTCGCGGAACGGTCGTCGATCCAAGCGGAGGGCTGGTTTCGAACGCGGCGGTGACGGCGACGCACACGGAGACGGGACTGGTTCGTACGGCGACGTCGGACTCGCACGGCGCCTATGTGCTGGTGGAATTGCCGATCGGACACTATCGGCTGGAGGCGCAGGCGAAAGGATTTCAGCGGTATGAGCAGTCGGGCATCACGCTCGACGTGAACCAGACGGTAGCCGTGACGATTCAGCTTGCGGTCGGGACCGTCGAGCAGAAGACCGAGGTCCACGCGAACGCGCCGCTGGTCGAGACGACGGTGACCAGCCTCGGCAAGACGGTCGACCAGCGAGACGTGCTGGATTTGCCGCTGAACGGGCGCAATTTTTCGCAGCTCGGATTGCTCCAGCCGGGCGTTGTGCCAATCACGCCGGGCCTCGCAGAGGCGGGCGGCAGCTTGCGCAACGGGCAGGCATACGCCGTGAATGGGCAGCGGCCGGAGTCGAACAACTTCTTGATCGATGGCTCGGACAATTTCAACAGCGTGGACGGCGGGTTCGTGATTCAGCCGCCGATCGATTCGATCGCCGAGTTTCGCATTCTGACGCACACGGCGAACGCGGAGTTCGGCCATAACTCGGGCTCGACGACGAACATCATCACGCGCTCGGGCAGCAACACGTTTCACGGCGCGGCCTGGGACTTTTTGCGCAACGACGCGATGGATGCGAAGAGTTTTTTTGCGCAGGAAACCGAGCCGCTGAAGCGAAACCAGTTTGGCGGCGTGTTTGGCGGACCGGTGAAGAAAGACAAGACGTTTTTCTTCGTCTACTACGAAGGGCTGCGCAATCGCCAGGGAGAGACGTCGAGCGCGACCGTGCCGACCGCGGCGGAGCGAACCGGAGATTTTTCTGGGATTTGCCCGGAGGGATTTACGGCTGGGATTTGCAACAACCCGCAAAACCAGCTTATCAACGAATTTTCGGGTCAGCCATTTCCCAACAACCAGGTTCCATTCATCAATCCGATTTCGCAGAACCTATTGCCGTATTTCCCGCTGCCCAATGACCCGGCGCTCGGACCGAACGGGTACATCGCGACTCAGACTCTGGATCAGAACTACGACCAGTTCGGCGTTCGCATGGATCACTATCTGACCTCGAGAGACGTGCTGAATTTTCGGTACTCGTTCACGCAGGGAAACACGCTCGATCCGCTTTCGACGTCAGGCGCGAACGTCCCGGGATTCCCAGTCGGTGAAGATCAGCGCGCGCAGAATTTTGTTGCGCAAGAGACGCATACGTTTTCACCGTCTCTGACCGGACTGCTGCGCTTCACCTTCATGCGCAACAAATTTTTGTATGACGAGCACATCAACCACACGACGCCGGAAAGCCTGGGTTTCGATTACAGCCCGCAGCTCGACGTCGCGACGGGGCCACCCTTTGTGCAGGTGAGCGGGTACGCGTCCGTCGGCGATCCCATCACTGGACCGCGGAACACGTACGAAAACAATTTCAATATTTCGGGATCGATGACCTGGATTCACGGGCGCCACGAATTCAAATTCGGCGGCGGCTTCGTGCACGATCAAATCAATGTGCTGTTCGGCATCGCGACAAACGGATTTTTCGTGTTCGCGCCTGCGCCGATTAACGATGCGTTCGCGAGCTTTTTGATCGGGCAGCCGGTTTTGTTCCTCCAGGGCGGCGGCGACTTGTCGCGCGGACTGCGCGGCAACAACTTCGACTTGTACGCGCAGGACACGTTCAAGGTGACGTCGCGGCTGACGCTCAACCTCGGACTGCGCTACGACGTTCCATCTCCTTACACGGAAATTCACAACCGGCAAAATTTGTTCGAACCGGGCCGGCAGTCGGTGGTGATCCCGTCTGCGCCTCCGGGCTTGGTCTATCCGGGTGATCCGGGGGTTCCGGACGGACTGATTCCGACGGAGCGCAGAGCATTCGCGCCGCGCGTCGGCATCGCGTGGGATCCGAACGGCAAGGGACAGTGGTTGGTGAGCGCCGCCTACGGAGTGTTCTTCGATCCTTATTACAACGGTCAAGGCGGACCGCTACAGACTCCCAACAGCGCGCCACCTTACTTGCAAACGCCGCAGGTCAGCTTTCCGCCAAGCTTCGCCGATCCATTCGGCGGCACGAATCCGTTCGCCGGCGGGTTTGCGACGCCAATGACGCTGCTGACGCTTGATCCTCGGTTGCGGCTGCCCTACGCGCAGGATTGGAACCTGAACCTCCAGCGATCGCTGGCTGCGAACTGGTTGCTGGAGATTGGCTACGTCGGCACGAAGGGAACGAAGCTGCCGCGATTTATCGAGGCCAACCCCGCGGTGTTTATACCCGGCGAAACCGGCGGCCAGCCGAACTCGACCGAAGACAACGTCAACTACCGGCGTCTGTATTCGGGATGCACGCTGGCGGATCCTACCGGCCCGTGCAACTACGCTTCGGCCGGCGAAATCTCGGGCCAGGCGAATTCGATCTACAACGCGCTTGAAGTCAGCCTGAAGAAGCGCTTCAGTCACGATCTGTCATTTCTCGCGTCGTACACCTTGTCGAAGACGATCGATGACGTTTCCACGCTCAACATCACGGGATCGGCGTCGCAAAGCGTCGCGGGAGAAAACGACCTCGCGCAGAATCCGTTCGACCTCGCTGCGGAGCGTGGCCGATCGATGTTCGACGCGCGGCATCGTTTCGTGCTGAGCTACGAGTGGAATTTGCCGTTCCTTCGCAATTCCACAGAGTGGTATGGGCGCATTCTCGGGAACTGGCAGGCAAACGGCATCACCACGATCATGAGCGGCACGCCCTTTACCGTTTACGATTCGACCGACGTGAGCTTGCAGGGGCAAGCGCCGGAAATTTCGGGTTTCTCCAGCAATCGGCCGGACTTGGTCGGCAACCCGAATTCCGGCCCGCGCACGGTTCAGGAGTGGTTCAACACGAAAGCGTTTCAACAGCTGAACCCGGTCACCCAAGCCGGGCAATTCGGAAACGCGGGCCGCAACATCGTCACGGGGCCACCGCTCCAAGAGTGGGACTTCTCGCTGTTCAAGAACATCCCGATCCGAGAATCGAAGAGCCTCCAGTTTCGCGCCGAGTTCTTTAACGTGTTCAATCACGCGAACTTCCGCTTGCCAGACAACGACATCAGTTCGCCGACATTCGGACAGATCACCGAAGCGCAGCCGGGGCGAACAGTTCAGCTGGCGTTGAAATTCCTCTTCTGAAAATTAAATGAAGGCGGCGCGCGCTGCCCATCCAACCACCATTGATGGACGGACCGTCAAAGACATAGACTCGCTGCAAGAGCAACTATGTTCGAACGGTTTACAGAGAAAGCGCGACGCGTCGTCTTCTTTGCGCGGTTCGAAGCAAGCCGCTGGGGAACCCCGTCGATCGAGACCGAGCACTTATTATTGGGCCTCCTACGCGAGGATCCAGGATTGATCACAACCTTTACAGGGCATTCTGACGCCGTCGCGAAGATTCGATCACAGATTGAAGCACGAATGACATTGCGCGAACGAATTCCTACCGCGATAGAAATCCCACTCACCGCTGACAACAAGAAAATCTTTGCCTTCGCGGCCGAAGAGGCAGACCGGCTTGCTGCTCGGTTAATCGGGACCTGCCATCTTCTTATCGCAATGCTCCGAGTCGAAACCTCCGTCGCGGGCGAGGTGCTGCTGGCGCAGGGGCTGACCGCGGCCAAGGTCCGCGAAAAACTCCCAAAGAGCATAGCGACCAATGCCGGCACTGCTTCGAAAGATAGCATTCGTGTCGGAGAACAACGCGGCGAGAAGGCGAGGCTCGCGCTGGACGCCTTCATCGCGGGGCTGAAGTGGCATACCGCAGAGGAATTGATGAAGTCCTTTGCCAAGAATGCACGGTTTATCGATGTGATGGGGAACATCTGGAATCGCGAGGAGATTCACAAGAACTTCGAGACCTTATTCGCGCCGTACGCGAAGAAAAACGCCGCGCCCCATGTCGAGAAGGCATTCGATGGGCAGCGCGATCATTACGTGGCGATCGTTCTTTGGAAGAACGCCGTGCTCGCGAGCATGGAGCGCATCTGGATACACCGTATGAGTATCGTCCTCGTCAATCAACCCGATGCTTGGCGCATTTTATTGATACAAGTCACACCCGTGCAACGTCCTCCCGTCGAAACCGGTCCCCGGTGACTCCGAGAAGCCCGGCCCCTGCGGCCCATTCCAATCAACGTGTTCAGTGCCGGATATTGCCTTTCCCGCTCCTCGGTCCACGCCGCATCCTTGAGCCTCAGGCTAGCTTCCGGCACACTGCGTAAGGCTCAAATCGCCCAGAACTGACGGAGCAAAAACCACTTAACGCATCACTCAGCGGACAAACATGCGAATCGAATCGAAAGCCCCAACCCGCGTTGACCTGGCAGGCGGGACACTCGACATCTGGCCCTTGTACCTCTTTCATCCGGGAGCGGTGACGGTAAACGCGGCGATCACGCGCTACGCGTCGTGCGTCATCGACCAGCATTCTCAAGGGGATAACCGGATCAAGCTTGTTTCGCGCGACACGCAGCGCGACGAGAGTTTTGCCTCGTTCGAAGCCTTGTTAAAGGGCAAGAAGTATCAGCTTCCGTTGCTGGCCGAGATTGTGAAGTTTTTCCGTCCCGAAGGCGGCTTCACATTGACGACGGATTCCGAGGCGCCGGCAGGGGCCGGCATAGGCGGATCGAGCGCGATGGCCGTCGCGATATGCGCTGCGCTGGATCGATTCACGGGAGCGGGGAAGAGCAAGGCCGATTGGATTCACATCAGCCGCGACGCTGAGGCTATCGTTATTAAGGTGCCGACCGGCACGCAGGATCACTATCCACCGGCATTCGGCGGCGCGGCCGCGATCGAGTTGCCTCCCGGTGGCGAACGCCGGACGGAGTTGCGCGTCGATCTCGTGGAACTCGAGCGGCGAATCGTTCTTTGCTATACCGGCAAGCCGCGGAAGTCGGCGATCAACAACTGGGATGTGTTTCAGAAGCACATCGACGGAAACGCGAAGGTCTACAAAAACTTGGCCCGGATTTCAGAAGTCGCGCAATTGCTTCGCGGCGCCCTGGAGAAGTCCGATTGGACGGAAGCCGGCCGGCTGATGCGCGAGGAATGGACCTTCCGCAAGCGCAACTTGCCTACGATCTCGACGAAGACCATCGATCGCATTATCGAAGGAGCACGGCGCAAAGGCGCGCTTGCCGGAAAGGTCTGCGGCGCCGGCGGTGGTGGCTGTGTTGTGATGCTGATCGAGCCCGATTCCCGGGATCGCGTCGAAGCCGCGGTGGCGGACGCTGGCGGCCAACTGCTGCCGATGCGGATCGACCGCTCCGGAGTCCAGGTGACAGTTTCCTGAGGCGGTTTCGCTCGGGCGTTCCGCGGGCGCACTCTAAGCCTGCATGTAAAATTCTTCCCCGGGGATCTGTTCATCCCGCCCCAAGCATCATAGAATGAGGGCACCGTTCGCCTTTGGGTTCCCCATGGGTGGCCGAAACCGGGGTCTATGTCGCATTGGCTTTTATCGACGCTAGCCGTTTTTGCGCTCGTCGCTGCAGACGTTCCCGCGGTTGAACGCCTCCGCTCCACTGCAATCCCGCGTAACGAGGCTCCTGAGGGCGACATCTCTCTGTTTCCGACGGCTCAATCTCCGTCCGACGATCAGCAACATCCGAACTCAGCCAGTCAAAAGTCCGGGCCGCTCCAGGAACAGTCGAAGCTCGATCTGATTCGATTTGTCTCCGGTGAATTTGCGAAGGCGACGAAGCCTTTGCCGCGCGGCAAAGACGGCTTTTCGATCTTTATCGGCCAGCCCCTGATGCTGGATCAACTGGAACGCGCAGTCGCCACTCACGGCGCAGCGATCAATGCCGGCGACAATGTTCAGATCACCAAGCTCGAATTCCACGACCACACGATTGCGGTTGACGTGAACGGCGGTAGCAAGGGGAAGCGCAACTGGAAAGATCACATCCAGATGGGGATGGGCGGCGGGGGCCTTCCAACGGGGCAAACCAGCACGACGAAGGTCGATGACAATGCGCCCCCAGGCGTGATCCCCGGCAATGGCAGCACCATCTATCTGGAGTTCAAGAAGGGCGTGCCCGATATGACGCCCGATGAACTGAAGCAAATGCTCGCGCCGTTTCTCGATTTCACCAAGCAGCGTTCGGCTTCAGTGCATTGGGTCGATACGCTTTCGCCGGAACTGAAGAAGGCGATTCAGGATCGGCGTCCGACGGTTGGCATGGACCGCGAAGAAGTGATTGCGGCCATCGGCAAGCCGGAACACAAGGTTCGCGAGCGCGACTCGGAAGGCAACGAGATTGAAGATTGGATTTATGGCCAGCCGCCTTCCAAGACTGTCTTCGTTCGGTTCCAGGGCGAGAAGGTCACCAGCGTTCGTCAGTTTCCGCAGTAGCTTCGCTCCAGTGGTCTCTTAGCCATCCCTCAGATATCGCGGCCTACAGGATTCTCCCTACCTTCCCTCAGTATTCTTTCACCTGCATCCGCAGCCCTCGCTCGCCGTCCTTTCTGTGGTGACATCATCCAACGTTCGGTTTCGTTGTGCCCGTTTTTGGTCCTTACCAGGTCCCCGTACGAGAAGTCATTTCACCTTCAGGAACAGAATGAGGAGGAGGTTCACGTTATGCGAACTTTGAAGAGCCGTGCGGCGTTGCTGACCCTCGCGGCCGTTGGACTGGCGACCGCGGCGGGCATCGGCTGCTCGGGAACGGTCCGTTATTATGATGAGGACCATCACGACTATCACCGTTGGAACAACCACGAAGTCGTCGTTTACCACTCCTACTGGGATAGCCGGCACGAGAACTATCGCGACTTCAAAACGCTCAACAAGGACGAGCAGCGCGATTACTGGAAGTGGCGCCACGACCACCCGTGAGATTTTCGTTTCGATAATTTGATATCCGTCGCCGGGAAGGGCGCGGGCGAGCCTGCGCTCTTTTTCCCGGCGATGTCCTTTTAATTCACCCTTCACATTCGGAATTGGCAATTTCCTCGCTACGCTCCTCGCGTTGACTTTTCTTCCGCCTGCCCATACGATTTCTAGTTCGCAGTTCGATTTGATTTTCATCCGTCGTGCTGCGTCGCACTCATCTCATTCGGAGGAAGAATGCCCATCAAGGTAGGCATCAACGGCTTTGGCCGCATCGGACGCAACATCATGCGCACGGCGCTGGATGACAAGGATATCCAGTTCGTAGCCGTCAACGACGTCACCGATGCCAAGACCCTCGCGCACTTGCTCAAGTACGACTCCATCCTCGGTAACCTGCACCATCATGTGACCAGCACCGACGATACGATCTCCGTGGACGGCAAGAGCTTCAAGGTTTTCAAGACTAAGGATCCGGGCGAGATCGACTGGGCTTCGGTCGGCGCGGATATCGTTGTCGAATCGACGGGTTTGTTTACGAAAGGCGCGGATGCGAAGAAGCACCTGCGCGGGCCGGTGAAGAAGGTCATCATTTCGGCCCCTGCGGATGGGCCGGACGCGACGTTCGTTTTGGGCGTTAATGACAGCACCTATGATCCGAAGGCGCACAATGTCGTTTCGAACGCTTCGTGCACGACGAACTGTCTCGCCCCTGTCGCCAAGGTGTTGAACGATACGTTTGGAATTGTCGCAGGCACCATGACGACGATCCACTCGTACACGAACGACCAGAAGCTTCTCGACCTGCCGCACAAGGATCTGCGCCGTGCTCGCGCCGCCGCACTCAACATGATTCCGAGTTCGACCGGCGCCGCGAAGGCGTTGCACCTTGTCATTCCGGCGCTCAAGGGCAAGCTTGATGGTTACGCGATGCGCGTGCCGACGCCCAACGTCAGCGTTGTCGATCTGACTGTATTCGTCGAGAAACCGGCGACCGTGGAATCGGTGAATGCTGCGCTGAAGGCCGCTGCCAACGGCCCGATGAAGGGAATTCTCGGTTACACGGAAGATGAGCTTGTGTCGAGCGACTTCAAGGCCAATTCGAATTCGTCGATCGTCGACGCGGGTTACACCAAGGTCGTCGGCGACAAGTGCGTGAAGGTGCTCGCGTGGTACGACAACGAGTGGGGCTACTCCTGCCGGTGCCGCGACCTGATCAAGCTCCTCGCGTCGAAGTTTTAATCAACTTCAGCGTTACGACCGCTGTCATGTAGGGGCGCAGCACGCTGCGCCCCATCTTGGCGAGGTTTGAGCCTCGCCGCTACTTGTCTTTGTTTCTCTTCGGGTTAGAAATCACGGATCACGGACCACGAAAAATGAGCAAACTGACCATCAACGACTTAGACCTGAAAGGGAAGCGCGTCTTCATCCGCGTCGACTTCAACGTGCCGCTGAAAGACGGAAAGGTCAGCGACGACACCCGCATCCGCGAAACCCTCCCGACATTGCGTCTGGCGATGCAAAAAGGCGGACGCCTCGTGCTCGCGTCGCACCTCGGACGCCCGAAGGGCGGACCGGATCCGAAGTATTCGCTCGCACCCGTAGCCACCAAGTTAGCCGAGATGTTGGGCACGCCGGTCGTTTTCGCAACGGATAGCGTCGGCGACGATGCGGAAGCGAAGAGTAAGTCACTGACGGACGGCGGCGTTCTGTTGCTCGAAAATGTGCGCTTCCATCCGGAAGAAGAAAAGAACGGCGAAGCGTTTTCGAAGCAGCTAGCGCAGCTCTGCGATGGGTTGTTCGTCTGCGACGCCTTCGGTTCAGCGCACCGCGCGCACTCATCTGTAGTTGGCATCACGAAGTTTGTAAAGCAGTCCGCAGCCGGCCTGCTGATGGAGAAAGAGCTCGCCTACATCGGCAAGGCGATCACGAACCCGGCGCGTCCATTCGTCGCGATCATCGGCGGAGCGAAAGTCAGCGACAAGATCGAAGTCGTCGAAAACTTGATGAAAATCGCCGACGTCATGCTCATCGGCGGCGGTATGGCCTACACGTTCGAGAAGGCGCAGGGCCTCCAGATCGGCAAGTCGCTCGTCGAAGACGACAAGCTCGATCTCGCCAAGCGCCTCATCGCCGACGCCAAGGCAAAGAATTTCAAGTTGTTGCTCCCAACCGACCACGTTGTGGCTCCGGAGTTCAAAGCCGATGCCCCCGCAACGATTTGCGACGTAACCGCTACGCCTGCCGATCAGATGGGCCTCGACATCGGCCCGAAGACGATCGCCGCGTACTCGGCAGAAATCGCCAAAGCCAAAACAATCGTCTGGAACGGCCCAATGGGCGTCTTCGAGATGCCGGCATTCGCCAAGGGCACGCTCGAAATCGCCAAAGCCGTCGCCGCAGCGACCGCAGCCGGCGCCACCTCCATCATCGGCGGCGGTGATTCCGTCGCCGCCGTTCATCAGTCCGGCTTGGCAAAACAGGTCTCGCACATTTCCACCGGTGGCGGCGCCTCCCTCGAATTCCTCGGCGGCACAAAACTTCCTGGCGTCGAGGCACTCACAAACAAATGACCTTCGCGAACACCACCGCATCTCACGATTCGAGGCCGCTATGAGTCACCGTCGCCGCGTCATGGCCGGCAACTGGAAGATGTACAAGACGCTTGCCGAGACCCGCGCCTTCTTCTCGGCATTCACCCCAGCCGTCGCCAACAGCACCCACGCCGATATCGTGATCGCGCCGCCCTTCACGGCAATCTCGACCGCCGTTGATGCCACCAAGGGCACCAACATCGCCATCGGCGGCCAAAACCTCTCCTGGAGCAAGGAAGGCGCCTTCACCGGCGAAATCTCGGCCGGGATGCTCGCCGAAGCCGGCTGCAAATACGTTATCGTCGGCCACTCTGAACGCCGCCAGCTCTTCCGCGAAACGGACGATAACGTTGCAAAGAAATCGCTTATCGCGCTCAGCGCCGGCCTCACCCCGATCGTCTGCGTCGGCGAAACCGACGAAGAGCGCTCGAACGGCCTCGAAAAGGAAGTCCTCGAACGCCAATTCAACAATGGCCCCGGCGCGTTGACCGCCGATGAGTTCTCCCGTATCCTATTGGCATACGAGCCAGTTTGGGCGATTGGGACGGGCAAAGTGGCGACGCCGGAAATCGCCGCCGCCGCTCACAGTTTCATTCGCCGGTGCGCCGCCGAGAAGTTTTCGGTAGCCCACGCCTCCGCCCTCCGGATCCTGTACGGCGGCAGCGTCAAGCCCGACAACATCAAGGGCCTGATGGCGCAGGAAGAGCTCGACGGAGTTTTGGTCGGCGGGGCAAGTCTCGACCCGAAATCCTTCGCGTCGATCGTAAATTTCCTGGGCTGATCGTATTTCGGCTTCGAAAATTGGTTTGCCAGTGCGCGCTTGGTCGCGCGAATTTTAACGCGGCAACGCCGCCATTAAGAGGTAAGCAATGCAAGGTATGCCAGGCTGGATGAAATGGACGATCGCTCTCCTGATCGGATTCGGCATCATTCTCATCGGATTCCGCTTCGCCGGTTGGCTCCTCACCTTGTTCTTCGTCATGAACTGCCTGGTGCTGATCATCGTCGTGCTGCTCCAGAGCGGCAAAGCCGCTGACCTCGCTGGCGCTTTCGGTGGCGCCGGTAGTCAGACAGCGTTCGGTCCACGCGGCGCCGCGTCGCTGCTTTCTCAGGCGACAACCTGGTGCGCGATCATGTTCATGATCTGCGCGATGGCCCTCGTGCTCCGCGTCGATAAAGCGGGCGGGAGCGGCGCTTCAATTCTTGAGAAGGTTTCCAAGTCGGCGCCGGCGAAGACCGCCCCCGTAACACCGGTTCCGGCTATACCGGCTCCGCAGTCGAATACGGCTCCGGCCCCGGCCCCCGCGGCGCCGTCGTCGTCAACGCCGCAAACCACACCGCAGTCCAGCTCGACGCCAGCCAGCAAAGCTCCGGCTTCGGCTCCTGCCTCGCAACCCAAAAAGCAGTAAGCGAACTTCGCGCCGAGTGTTTGCAAAGTTGGAGGTTACGCTCCTACGTGCAGAGCGTTCTAATGTATAATTTGGTTTGGGCGGTCGTGGCGGAACTGGCAGACGCACTAGCTTGAGGTGCTAGCGCCGCAAGGCATGGAGGTTCGAGTCCTCTCGACCGCACCAGATTTTAAATCCCAAGTACGTCCTCAGCGCCGGAGAACCTTTCCGGCGATTTTGTTTTTCTAGGCTCTTACTTC
>Ga0209169_10001536_pt1 | contig 14112 bp, 10 predicted proteins | sample HubBroMetageWRM4_FD_188346 | JGI IMG/M metagenome (GOLD analysis project Ga0209169, IMG submission 188346) | Warmed soil microbial communities from the Hubbard Brook experimental Forest, New Hampshire - Hubbard Brook CCASE Soil Metagenome WRM 4... | ecosystem: Environmental > Terrestrial > Soil... | reverse complement strand
CCGGCCTTGCGCGCACTACCACTGCGGTTGAAGACGGTGGGTACGTCATATCCGAGCTGCCCGCAGGGACCTATCAAGTAGAAGCTGAATCAAAGGGTTTCGGAAAATTCACGAATAACTCCGTTAGCGTTCAGGTTGGCCTGGAAACGCCACTTGATATCACCCTTTCCGTCGGAACCCGGGGCGAAAGTGTCACCGTAACCGCAGTGACGCCGATCCTCGAGACTTCGCAGGATGTGCTTGGCGGAGTTGTGGACCAAGAACTCGTGGCCGAATTGCCGTTGAACGGCCGCGATTTTGGAAAGCTGGTCGCGCTGGTCCCCGGCGTCACGGTAGAAGGCTCAGGTGTCGCAGGCACTGAGAAGGGGTTCGGGCAATTCAATATCAACGGGAATCGCGACCGTTCGAACAATTACATGCTCGACGGGACGGACAACAACGACCCGTGGTTCAACAATTCTGCCCTCAACCAGGTGGGAATTACCGGTGCTCCCGCCACCCTTCTTCCCGTCGACGCAATCCAGGAATTCAATCTGCAATCGCAATTTCCCGCCGAATACGGACGCAATAGCGGCGGCGCCGTGAACATCATCACGAAGTCGGGCACGAATCAGCTGCATGGCTCTTTATACGAGGAATGGGGCAACGAAGTTATGGATGCTGCCCAGCCGTTCAATCATTTATTGAATAAAGACCGGAAGAACGATTACGGCTTCACCGTGGGAGGCGGCAAGATTAACAATCCCGGCCGCTACCTGGTGCTGCTGCCGCCGATCAATGGCGCGACCGCGGCTTCCGGGACGCCGTACTTCACGGAGAACCCTGGCGATCCCTACAAAGCGTGGGATCTTTCCGAGACCTTCGACTATATGCCGAGCCAGTACATCACATTCCGTTGGGAGTTCGATCACCGGGCGGCCAATGTGCCGTATTTCTCTGGCAAAGGTGGAATCACGCCTCCGGGTGGCAACACCGGCGCGCCCGGGTCGCTGGTCTCAGGCTGGGCCCCGGACCTGGTGAAAGACGAGAACCGAGTAGATCTTTCGATCTTGGTCAAATTCTGAGGAAGTCGAGGGCGGGACGCCCTCGGGACCGCCGGCATAAGGCCGGAGTTATAGGAGATTGATTTATGCAGGATGTTCTTTGGATTGCAGTGACCATCGCGTTCTTTGTGATCGCAATTGGCTACGTGCGGTTCTGTGACCGCATTCGTTGAGGAGAAATGCTGTGAGTGTTGAGTCGATCATTATGCTGCTGGTCAGCGCCGGGCTGATGGTTTATCTGCTGTATGCGCTCTTGCGACCGGAGAAGTTCTGATGACCGCCAACGGCTGGTTTCAGATTTTATTATTTCTCGCGCTCGTTCTAGCGGTGACCAAGCCGCTGGGCGTGTTCATGGCGCGAGTGTTCAACCGTGAGCGGACGTTTCTGGATCCGCTGGTGCGGCCACTGGAGCGTTTGCTCTATCGCATAACCGGCGTCGATGAAAACCACGACATGGCGTGGACGGAGTATGCCTTCTGCATGCTGCTGTTCAGCGCGGTGTCCATGCTGCTGCTGTACGGGATTCTGCGTTTGCAACAACTGCTGCCATGGAATCCGCAGAAGTTCGGGGCGGTTGCCCAGGCGCTGGCCTTTAACACCGCTGCATCCTTCACCACCAACACCAACTGGCAGAACTACTCGGGCGAGTCCGCTATGAGTTATCTGAGCCAGATGGCAGGATTGGCGTATCACAACTTCACCTCGGCGGCGGTGGGGATTGCGCTGGCCATCGCCTTCATTCGTGGCATCACGCGGCGGGAGAAGGAGACCATCGGCAATTTCTGGGTCGATATGACCCGCTCCACCCTGTGGGTGCTGCTGCCAATGTGCCTCATTTATGCGTTGCTGCTGGTTTCCCAGGGAGTGGTACAGAACCTGAAACCCTACGACACGGTGAAGCTGGTCGAATCGCAGCAGGTTCAAAAAACCGGGGCAGACGGCAAGCCGATGGTAAGCGCTGACGGCAAGCCGGTCATGGACACCGTCACCGATCAGACTGTAGCGCAGGGGCCGGTGGCTTCACAGGAAGCCATCAAGATGCTGGGCACGAATGGCGGTGGATTTTTCGGCGCCAACAGTGCCCATCCTTTCGAGAATCCCACCCCCCTCAGCAATTATCTACAGATGCTTTCTATCTTCGCGATCCCGGCAGGTCTTACCTACACGCTGGGCCGGATGACAGGATCGCAGCGACATGGCTGGGCAGTGTGGGCGGCAATGGCGTTCTTATTCCTCGCGGGAGTCACCACTGCATACTGGGCGGAGGCGGGTGGCAATCCGCTGCTGAAGGGAGCGGACCAGCAGGTGAGCGGGTTGCAGCCGGGCGGAAACATGGAAGGCAAGGAAGTCCGCTTTGGCATTGCCAACTCCGCATTGTTCGCAACCGTGACCACTGATGCGAGTTGCGGCGCCATCAACGGCCAACATGATTCGTTCACTCCGTTGGGCGGCATGGTTCCGCTGGTCAACATCATGCTCAGCGAAGTGGTGTTCGGGGGCGTGGGCGCGGGTCTGTACGGCGTTCTCATTTACGTGGTGCTGGCAGTGTTCATCGCTGGACTGATGGTGGGCCGCACGCCGGAGTATCTGGGCAAGAAAATCGAAGCCTATGACGTAAAGATGGCGATGCTGGTGACGCTGGTGTTTCCACTGGTGATCCTCGCATTTACGGCGATCTCGTCGGTGGCGGGCTTTGGCACTTCGAGCATCAGTAATTCCGGACCTCACGGCTTCACCCAGATTCTTTACGCGTTTGTGTCGCAAGCCGGCAACAACGGTTCCGCCTTCGGAGGGTTGAACGGAAATACGCTTTGGTACAACACCTCGGGGGCCTTCACGATGCTTCTGGGGCGGTTTTTCATGATCCTGCCCATGCTGGCCATCGCCGGGAACCTGGCCAAGAAGAAGTATGTTCCTCCCTCGCTGGGAACGTTCCCGGTGACTACTCCGCTGTTCAGCGTGCTGCTGGTGGGCGTGATTTTGATCGTGGGTGCGCTGACGTTTTTTCCTGCGTTGAGCCTGGGGCCAATCCTCGAGCACTTGATGATGGCTGCGGGTAAGACCTTTTAAAGGCGCAAATGGCTGAAAAGCATTCCAAAACGAAATCGATCTGGGACCTGAAGATTGTGCGTCGCGCGACGCTCGATTCCATTCTGAAACTGAACCCGCGCAACATGATGAAGAACCCGGTTATGTTCGTGGTGGAAGTGGGCAGCGTGGCCACAACCATCCTGCTGCTGCGCGAAGGGCGGCATTCGGGCGCGTTTGGATTCAATCTACAGATCACTCTATGGCTGTGGTTCACGGTGCTGTTCGCCAACTTTGCCGAGGCCATGGCCGAAGGCCGGGGAAAGGCGCAAGCTGACTCTCTGCGCAAAGCCCGGGCGGAGACCATTGCCAATCGCCTGATGCCGGACGGGAAGACGGAACAGGTTCCCAGTTCCAATCTGCGCGCCGGGGACCTGGTGAAAGTGCTGGCGGGCGAGTTTATTCCGAGCGACGGCGAAATCGTGGAAGGTGTGGCTTCGGTGGATGAATCTGCGATCACCGGCGAGTCGGCCCCGGTCATTCGCGAGGCGGGTGGAGACCGCTCGGCCGTGACCGGGGGGACGCGCGTTTTGTCGGACTGGCTGAAGATCAAGATTACCTGCAACCCCGGCGAGACCTTTCTGGACCGCATGATCGCGCTGGTGGAAGGCGCGGAGCGGCAGAAGACGCCTAATGAAATCGCGCTCAACATTCTGCTCGCGGGCCTGACGATTATCTTTTTGCTGGCAGTGGTGACTTTGCAGCCGTTCGCAATTTATTCGGGTTCCCCTCAGACCGTCTTTGTCCTCGTCTCGCTGTTGGTTTGCTTGATTCCGACGACGATTGGCGGCTTGCTCTCGGCTATCGGCATCGCCGGCATGGACCGGTTAGTGCAGCACAATGTGCTGGCGATGTCAGGCCGAGCGGTCGAGGCAGCGGGCGATGTCAACACGCTGCTGCTCGACAAGACTGGAACCATCACACTGGGCAACCGGCAAGCGTCGGAATTCGTTGCGGCTCCGGGCATTACAGAAGCGCAGATGGCAGACGCCGCGCAGCTTTCCTCACTGGCCGATGAAACTCCCGAAGGGCGATCGATCGTCGTCCTGGCCAAAGAGCGCTATGGATTGCGGGGCAGGGAACTGGCCTCGCAGGAAGCTGCTTTCATTCCCTTCACCGCCCAGACCCGCATGTCAGGCGTGGACATGGACGGCCGCGAGATTCGCAAGGGCGCGGTGGATGCCATCGCCAAATATCTTGCCCAGCACGGCACCGGATTGCCCAAGGAAGTCACCGCCGCCGTCGAGAAGATTGCTCGCTCAGGAGGGACGCCTCTGGTGGTGGCCGAGAATCACCGCGCTCTGGGAGTGATTCACCTCAAAGATGTGGTCAAGGGCGGAATGAAGGAGCGCTTTGACCAACTTCGCGCCATGGGAATCAAGACGGTGATGATTACCGGCGACAATCCGCTGACCGCAGCGGCGATCGCACGCGAAGCCGGTGTGGATGACTTTCTCGCCGAGGCAACGCCGAAAGACAAGATGGACCTGATTCGCGCCGAGCAGAAGCAAGGCAAGCTGGTGGCCATGACCGGAGACGGCACCAACGACGCGCCAGCTCTGGCGCAGGCAGATGTGGGCGTGGCCATGAACACCGGCACACAGGCGGCCAAGGAAGCCGGCAACATGGTGGATCTCGACTCCAATCCCACCAAGCTGATCGAGGTCGTGGAAATCGGCAAGCAGTTGCTGATGACGCGCGGGGCGTTGACTACATTCTCGATCGCCAATGACGTTGCCAAGTATTTTGCGATTATTCCAGCGATGTTTGCCGGAACGTTCCCGGTCCTGAATGCGCTGAACATCATGGAGCTCAAGACTCCGCAGTCAGCGGTGCTCTCGGCGGTGATTTTCAATGCGCTGATCATTATTGTCTTGATCCCACTGGCGTTACGTGGGGTGAAGTATCGTCCTATGGGCGCGGCCGCGTTGCTGCGCCGCAATCTGTGGATTTATGGCTTCGGCGGCATTGTGGTGCCGTTTGTCGGGATCAAGCTGATTGACATGCTGATTACCCGGGCGGGAATGGCGTGAACGCTATGAAGAAGAATCTGATGATTTCAGTGTGGATGACGATCGCGACGACGATTCTGCTGGGGATCATTTATCCACTGGTGGTTACGGGGCTGGCGCAGGTGATGTTCAAGGACAAGGCCAACGGCCAACTGATCGTGCAGAACGGGAAGGTCGTCGGGTCGAGGATCATCGGCCAGGGGTTTACCGGTCCTGCATATTTTCACTCGCGGCCCTCAGCGGCGGGAAACGGATACGATGCCGCGAATTCCTCAGGGTCGAACCTGGGCCCGACCAACCAGCATTTGATCGAGCGGATGAAGTCCGATGTTGCGTCGAATCAACTGGACCATCCTCAACAAGCGGTGCCGGTGGATCTGATCACGACCTCGGGTTCGGGGCTTGATCCTCATATTTCTCCGGCGGCGGCGGAGTTTCAGGTTGACCGGGTCGCTCAGCAGCGGGGAATCAAGGTAGATGAGGTGCGGCAGTTGGTGCTCAAGCACACGGAGGGCAGGCAGCTTGGATTCCTGGGCGAGGCGCGGGTGAACGTGTTGGAGCTTAACCTGGAGCTGGATCAAAGATTTCCGGTGGGAAAGCGGCCGGATGCCAATTGATGTGAGCCCGCATTCTTCCTTTGTTGGCTTATATTCAGACTGATGAGGGATCACGATCGCACCGGCCTCAATCTCGCAGCCGGGCCGAAGGTGCCGGGATTCACGGCCGTAGGCATCTTTTTGTTCTTTGGCGCCATCATGGCGAGTCTGGCCGGAACTACTTTGCTCTGGCGAGGCACGGCTCTGGGTCGGGTCTGGGCTCTTAATCCGACGGCCTACGAGCAACTTGCGCCTCTCGGGAGTAAAGTCGGGATTCTGTTTCTGTTGCTCGGCGCGGCCCTTGCGACGGCAGGAATCGGATGGTTCCAACGCCGCCTTTGGGGGTGGAGACTAGCGGTTGTAATCATTGGCACTCAGGTCCTGGGGGATGTCGTTAACTGCGTTAGAGGCGACTGGCTGCGCGGCGCCACGGGCGCCGTCATCGCCGGTGCAGTACTGCTATTTCTTTTGCAGCGAAGAATCAGGGGCGGGTTTGCCTAGAATCTCTTACGGAGAAACTCAAAAAGGATAAATCCAAGGACAGCAGCAATGACGGCGATTTCAAAATTTGCAGCGGTAAGAACATCCTTGATTGCCCAAGCTACGCCATTCTTCCTCCCCATGCCGGAGCGCTCAAATTCTCCCATCAAGAGATTGGAATAAAACAGAAAGATGATAAAACCTATCTCGATCGCTGGTCTCCAGATATCTTTCTTCATAAGTACAGACTCCTCAGGAGAGCGCCTCAACTAGGGCGACCACTTGTGATCTCACGTGATACTAGCAAGCAATCGCGAACAACAGGAGCGGAAAGTGTCGCAATCGAGCGTTACCCTACTACTTCGCCCTGTGGGAGGATGGGACACCCGGCTACGTGACGATTGTCAGAATGTTAAACTTTCTGCGTGGCTGCAATTGCCTATCTCGAATGCACCAAGTGTGGCGAGCGCTTGGTTGCTGATCATCCCCAGACGGTTTGTCCCAAGGACGGTGGAGTTCTTTACGTCCGTTATGGCATGGAGGCGTTGAGGAAGACGTTTCCGGCGGCTTCATTGGCCGGACGCACTCCAAACATGTGGCGCTATGCGGAAGTCTTGCCTGAGGCCGAACCGGTTTCGCTGGGCGAAGGCTTCACTCCCATGCTCCCCAGCCGCGAGTTTCCCTCCATCTATATAAAAGACGAAGGTCTGAATCCTACCGGTTCGTTCAAGGCACGGGGCATGTCCGCTGCCGTCACCATGGCGAAGGCTTACGGATTGAAGAAGCTGGCTGCTCCATCGGCAGGCAATGCGGCCAGCGCGCTGGCGGCTTATGCAGCGGCGGCGGGAATCGAGGCTCATCTCTTCATGCCGAAAGACGTGCCCTTGGCGAATCGTGTGGAGTGCGAGAGCTATGGTGCGCACGTCACCTATGTCGACGGCCTGATCAGCGACTGCGCGCGCATGCTGGGGGAGCAAAAAGAGAAAGAGGGCTGGTTTGATGTTTCCACATTGAAAGAGCCGTTCCGCGTGGAAGGCAAGAAGACCATGGGCTACGAAGTGGCGGAGCAACTGGGTTGGCGGATGCCTCACGGAATCATTTACCCCACGGGCGGCGGAGTCGGACTGATCGGAATGTGGAAGGCGTTTGAGGAGATGGAGCAGTTGGGATGGATCGGCAAAGAGCGGCCGCAGATGATTGCGGTGCAGGCTTCGGGATGCGCTCCAATCCCCAAGGCGTGGGACGAAGGCAAGTCCAACGCGGAGTTCTGGCCTAATGCGTTGACTCTGGCGGCGGGGTTGCGGGTTCCCAAGGCGTACGGCGATTACCTGATTCTCGAGATATTAAAGAAGAGCGGCGGCCTTGCCCTGGCAGTAAGTGATGACGAAATCATGGATGCGCTGCGGCATTGGGCGCGGGTGGAGGGGATTTTTGCAGCTCCAGAAGGAGCGGCGGCGCTGGCGGCGTATCGCAAGCTGCGAACCAGCGAGTTCTTTAGCGCAGACGATACAGTGGTGCTGTTCAATACTGGATCGGGGCTGAAGTATTTGGATGTAATCGAAGGCCAGAAGAAGCGCTCGGAGCCGCGACCGGCCGCACGGCAAATCGGTGGAATCATCGGGCCGTATTGAGGAGCACTCAGCCCTCAGCGCTCAGCATTCAGCTATGACCGACCGTCTTTACTATCACGATTCTTTTCTGTACGAGTTCGATGCGGAAGTGGTTGGGGTGACGACCGTGGAATCGCGCCCGGCGGTCATTCTTGATCGCACCGCGTTCTATCCCACCAGTGGCGGCCAAGTGTTTGATACAGGATGGATCGCGCCCGCGGAGAATGCCCGGTTGCGAGTTATGGAAGTAGCCGAGCGGGAAGATGGAAATATTCTTCATTTCTTGGAGACTCCGGCGCAGGTTCATGTTGGCAGTCGCGTTCGTGGTGTGATTGACGTGGAGCGCCGGCGTGATCACATGCAGCAGCATAGCGGCCAGCACGTTCTTTCGGCGGCGTTCGTGCGGGCGTTGAATATGCCGACAGTTTCGTTCCACATGGGAGCGGAGTACTGCTCCATCGACCTGGACACCAGGACTCTTACTGCGAAACAAGCTGAGGCCGCCGAGGCGCTGGCGAACGAGGTGGTCACGGAAGACCGCAGCGTGGGCATTCGCTTTGTTACCAGCGCAGAAGCGAAAGAGCTGGGACCGCGCAAACTGCCGCCCGCGGAACGAGACCAGTTGCGGCTTATTGATATCCATGACTTCGACCTGACGGCTTGTGGTGGAACCCATGTGACGGCGACGGGACAGATTGGAAGCATTTTGCTGAGGAAGATCGAAAAGGTAAGACAAGGATGGCGCGTGGAGTTTGTTTGCGGCAAACGTGCAGTGAGCACCGCACGCCGCGACTATACAACGCTAGCCGAGGCTGCCGGCATGCTTTCTACACATGTCTGGGATGTGCCACTGCAGATCCGAAAAGCGCAGGAAGACTCGCGGGCTCTGAAAAAATCGGCCGAGCACATACTCGCCGAACTCGCCGACCTCTGTGCCAGCCGGATACTGGGGGAAACGCCGAAGAGCGATGGGTGCAAGATTGTGGTCCGTGTATTTCCGGAGCGCGATCTGACATTCATCAAGCTTCTGGCACAAAAACTCACCCGTCAGAGTGCGAGTGTTATTGCCTTACTGGGTGCCGGAGCTGAGTCGCCGACGCTGGTGTTTGCGCAGTCTCCGGGACAACCATTCGACATGGGAGCGCTCATGAAAGATGCCCTCGCCAAGCTGGGTGGACGGGGCGGCGGCAGCAGGGATATGGCCCAGGGCGGGATTGGGCAACTCGCTGGTGTGGAAGAAGAGCTCAAGCAAGTCGCGGCGGGATTGGGCAAAGACCAGAAGCAGTAAGCGCAAAGAACACGAAGAACGGCGGCAAAGTTCGCGGAGAACCGCCTGCCGCGTGCTACATTTTCCTCAGCCAGTATGGAACAGCGCCTCATCCTGATTAACCTGCTGATCAAGCTCGGCGTTGCCGCCGCGGTGGCCAGCATTCTGGTTCGTTCGGTCGAGTTCAAGAGGCTGTTGTTCCTGGAAGATCGCTCGCTCAAGCAGAAAATCTACCTGGTATTGTGGGTCGCGGGCCCGCTGGCGATTGGAGTCTGGTTCCGGCTCATCGCGCGCAGTTTTCTGGCTGGCGACCTTTCGTTCGAAACTGCGATTGTGCTGGGCGTCATCGGCGGCCGCCTCACCGGGGCGCTGGGCGGGACGTTGGTGGCGCTGCCCGCATTACTCTATGGCGAATGGGCAACCTTGCCGTTCGCTATCGTCTGCGGGCTGGTATCCGGACAATTGCGCGATGCGGCGCCGGACCGCGAGGATATCTGGTCGTTTTCTCCTTTTATTGATCTGAGCATCTACCGGATGATTCGGCGTAACCTGCCGGCTCCGCGCAGGTTTGATTGGCAGGTTCTGTTCTTCACCACCATCGTGGTGTTGAGGCTTATCCAAACAGCGCTGTCCCATTTTGCCCCGGGCGCCACCTTCAGTCTGGAGAGCCCCGAATATTGGGTCGAGGCCCTGATTTACGCGGCTTCAATCATGGTGATCGGGATCGAACTCAAAATCTGGAACAGCGTGCGCATCCAGATTAAGTTGGAAGAGCAGGAACGGTTGTTGCTGCGCTCCCGCATGGAGGCGCTGCAAAACCAGATCAACCCGCACTTCCTGTTCAACACGCTGAACTCAGTTTCGTCGCTGGTACGTTTCGATCCCGACACCGCGCGGGAACTCATCATTAAGCTGGCCACGATTCTGCGGCGCCTGCTGGGCAGCGGCGATGCTTTCGTGCCCTTGCGTGAGGAACTGGAGTTCATCGACAACTATCTCGACATTGAAGTGGTACGTTTCGGCCGCGACAAGCTGCAGGTGGTGAAGGAGTTGGATCCGGTTTCGCTGGATGCGATGGTGCCCAGCATGCTGTTGCAGCCGCTGGTGGAAAATTCCATCAAGCATGGACTTTCTCCCAAGATTGAGGGCGGCAGCATCTTCCTGCGCAGCCGTCTCGCGGATGGGAAGTTAGTTATTGAAGTTGAGGATGACGGAGTCGGAATGGGCGCCGCCCATTTGCTGGAAAAGCCCACGGGATTGGGCGGGACCGGCATCGGCATGGCCAACGTTGCAGAGCGATTGAAGGTGCTTTACGGGGATACCGCGCGCATGACCATCGACAGCCATGAAGGCAAGGGCACGCTGATTCGCCTCAGGCTGCCAGTGTTGCAAACGGAAGGATCGATTCCGGCGGCGCTTCACGAGGAGCGTTCGAGCGTCCGCCGGTAAAACTCCTCATATTGCGGGACAATTTTGGAGGCGCAGAATTTTGATTGTGCCATTGCCCGGCTGGCCTTGGCCATGGTCTGCAAACGGCTCTCGTCGCTCAACAGGTCAATCGCGTATCCGGCCATGGTGTCGACGTCGCCCACGTCCGCCAGGTAACCGCTGACTCCGTGTTCGATGAGTTCGGGAACACCGCCCCCGCGAGTGGCAATGGGCACCACTTTGCAGGCCATGGCTTCCAGCGCCGCCAGGCCAAAAGATTCGAGTTCGCTGGGCATCAGTACGATGTCGGCGACCGCCAGCTTTTCGCTGATCTTGTCCTGTTTGCCCAGAAACAGGACGTCGTTGTGAATTCCTTTTTGCACCGCCAGCCATTCCGCGCGCGAGCGGTCGGGGCCGTCGCCGATCATCAGGAGCTTGGCTGGAATTTTCTTTCGCACGCGATCAAAGATTTCGACGACGTCTGTCACGCGCTTCACTGGCCGAAAATTCGACAAATGCACCAGGACGCGCTCGCCATCCGGGGCATATTCCAGGCGCCGTTCTGCGGCGCCCGCGTCGCGGCAATAGAGATCGCAATTCACAAAGTTGTAAATCACTTCGATGTGGTTCTTCACGTCAAATTCATGCAGAGTGCGTTCTCGCAGATAGTTCGAGATCGCGGTCACTCCATTGCTCTGCTCAATGGAAAAACGGGTGATGGGCAGGTAAGAGCGGTCGAGCCCCACCAGAGTGATGTCCGTACCGTGCAGGGTGGTGACAAAGGGCAGGCGTTGTCCCCGTGGCTTCGCGGCCAGCATCTGGCGGGCCAGCAGAGCGCTAACCGAGTGCGGAATGGCATAGTGAACGTGCAGAAGATCAAGCGCGTAGAGTTCAGAAACTTCCGCCATGCGCGTCGCCAGCGCCAAGTCATACGGAGGAAAGTCGAACAGGGGATAGCGGGAGACGTCGACCTCGTGATAGTGAATGTTGGGGTGTAATTCAGTCAGGCGGATGGGCTGGGCGTAAGAGATGAAATGGATTTCGTGCCCGCGCCGGGCCAACTCCAGACCGAGTTCGGTCGCTACAACTCCGCTGCCGCCGTAGGTGGGATAACAGGTAATCCCGATCTTCATGCCGTCCTTTTCCACGCCGTAGGGCGCGGCTCACTGATTCGATGGCGACCGGCTTTGTGGGATTCAGATTTTACGGGGTTTCACGCGGAGAAGAAAGCTAAGTTTCGGAGTTGGCGGCACCCTTGGCAGCATCGCGGCTGGCGAGACCGTCATCGAGCTTGTCGAGATGAAGCTGCAATCGTTCCTGGACGGTGTTGTCCAAAGCGGTGAATTCGATGCCCATGCCGACTCCAGGATCGCTGGCCCGGATCACGCCGCTGGTTTGAACCTTTTCCTCGTCCATCCAAAACTTGATGTTGACCTTCGTGCCCAGTTGCAGCGGGAGCAGACTCTCAACATAACAGCCCCGGCCTCCAATGTCAGTGGCGTGGGTGTTCATCTGCGACCGGCGGCCGTCGTCGAAACTGATTTCAATGGGAAAGAGAACCTTGTGCCGTGTAAATCGCCGCTTGTTCTCTCCGGTGACAACTTCCTTCTTCTCCCACGCTGCCAGGTCCTGCCAGGGGCTGCGCTGGTTGGGAAGCAGTTGAACGCCGGCTTCGATTTTGCGGGCTACGCCGGCATCAATGACCCAGATGACTTTGAAGCGGGCTTTCTTGTCACCATACTGCACGCCGATGATGTCCCCGGCTTTGAGGGGATGGGCGATGCCCGAGATCTGCGCACCTTCGCTCGAGATTTTGCCGGCGTTGGCGTTCTGAAAGAAGGGACGGCCGTCCGCATCCATGCCCCAAACTCGGACAAGGATTTGAGCTTCGATCCGGCTCTCCGGCCTTTTATCCATGGACTCCGCTGCCTGATGAGGAATATGAAAGACTTGCTTATAATAACCGCGCACGGTGACCTGCGCAGGTTACCAACGTAAGGGACAGCCGATACCTGAAGGACGTGTACGGGCGGGTGCGGAGATCTGAGCCTGGCCCCTGGCTTGGGTTTACGTGGATGGCGGCATTCGGTCTATTTGTAAAGGCGCTTGACGGCCCTTGGGGCGAAGGACATAATGTTGGGCGCTCAGCGGCTGCATTGCTCTCCCCCTTTTGCGGTTTGCCGGGTTTGCCCTGTCTCCTGCGTGAGTTGGCCGCGAGCCCCGAGTTCTGCGCCAAGGAATGAACTCTCATGATGGCACTAACGAAACGGAAAAAGACCCAGATGATGAGAGCGGTCGGATGGAAGGAAGCTTGGACTCGAGTATGCGCTTTGGCTATTTCGGTCCTGCTGTTCGCGGGGAGCGGCCTGGCCACCTCCACCGAAAAGACCTTGTACAGTTCTATTCCTTATCCACTCGGATTCGTGCCCCAGGGCAACATGGTTGCTGATGCGCAGGGAAGTCTTTATGGCGCCACATCCGAGGGCGGCGTCAGCACGTGCAACTATGGGCTTGGTTGCGGCACGATCTTCAAGCTTGCAAGGGGCTCGAACGGTCACTGGCAAGAAGAAATACTTCTCAACCTGACTGGGCCAGATGGAGCGGAACCCATCAATGTAGTGCTAGATGCAGCGGGTAACGTGTACGCGATAACAGCCGCAGGTGGATCTTACAACTACGGCACGGTCGTGGAAGTCACGCCTACCTACGGGGACAAATGGGCAGAGACTGTTCTCTACTCGTTTACCGGCGGTAGCGACGGAGGACAACCGGTTGGCCTGGTTATTGGTCCGACGGGCAATTTGTACGGGACGACGTATTCCGGAGGGAACGGATCGGAAGGGACCGGATGCGGCGCGATTTTCCAACTTACTCCTAGTTCAGGCGGCGGTTGGACCGAGAGCACTGCGTATGCATTCGCGGATAGTCTGGACGCATGTCATCCCGATGGGATTCCTGTGGTCGATGAAAAGGGCGACATTTTTGGCACCACGTACGACGGAGGGACGAGCGGGCTGGGTGCCGCATTTGCGTTGAGCAGCACCGGCGAAGGCCAATGGCAGGAGGCCGTAATCTACAGTTTCTCAGGCGAGATGACCGCACCTAACTCCCTGGTGGCGGCCCCGAACGGCGTGCTTTATGGGACGAGTTATTTTGGGGGCGGAGAAGTATTTGACGGTGCGGTGTTCGAACTGGCCATGAAAGCGAACGGCCAGTGGACGCTGACCTCTCTTTATGGCTTCACCGGCGGAGCCGACGGTGACGTACCTCAGGGCCTGATCCTGGACTCCGCCGGAAACCTGTACGGCACAACTTACCGGGGCGGGGGATCGAGCGCCTGCACAGATGGATGCGGGACAGTTTACAAGCTTACTCCCGGCGTTAACGGCGGTTGGAATGAGACCGTGCTGCAGCGGTTTGAGAATCCGGTTGAGGGCGCTTATGGAGCGCCGGGCCTTCTTTTCGACGCGAGCGGCAACCTTTACGGCGCAACCTTCGGAGGTGGGTCGCAGTCGTGCGCAAATGACGGGTACGAGGGGTGCGGCACGGTATTTGAGATGACGCCTTCAGACAGTGGCCTAACGAGTT
>Ga0209169_10001535_pt1 | contig 14112 bp, 17 predicted proteins | sample HubBroMetageWRM4_FD_188346 | JGI IMG/M metagenome (GOLD analysis project Ga0209169, IMG submission 188346) | Warmed soil microbial communities from the Hubbard Brook experimental Forest, New Hampshire - Hubbard Brook CCASE Soil Metagenome WRM 4... | ecosystem: Environmental > Terrestrial > Soil... | reverse complement strand
GATAGGTCGTGCCATAAAGGTTTCCCACACTGTCCCGCATCACCGTGGCCATCGGGAATGCGCCATCGGGGCAGACAGGGTTCTGGTCACAAAAGCTGTAGAGCAGGCGATCTGACTGCGCCGCCGCTGTGAGGGACAAACCGAGGATCACCAACACGGGGTAAACAACTACGAGAGCCTTGCGGAACATACTTGCCTCATCACGGGGAGGAAGATTGCGTAGCGAAACCTGAGACGGAGGGGGCTTCCAAACCAGTCGCTAAGCTCCGAAGAGTATATACCGGAAGTCAAGCCCAGAGCGCAGTTGGGCGCATCTGCCAGCAGGCTAGATCCGCGTCTAGCCGCGGCGATTCGGGATTGCGTTGATCAGTGAAGATGCGCGATCGGTTCTCTAGCCAAGCTACAGCGCTCCCACCGTCGGCCGAATCACCATCTCTTCGACGGTACTATTGTGCGGCAAACGCAGCGCATCCACCACTGCCCGCGCCACCGTCTCTACTGACATCATCTTCTTCCGCGGCGCGTCCGACCAAAACGACTCCCAGATGTCGGTATCGACCGCTCCCAACATCAGCGCAATTACCCTGATTCCTTTCGGCCGAAGTTCCTCACGTAGAGTCTTGGTAAATCCCAGCGCCCCATGCTTTGCTGCCACGTACCCAGCCATGTTGGGGAACGCCGTCTTCGCGGCGACCGAAAGATTATTCACGATCGTCCCGCCGCGCTTCATCAGCGGCAATGCCGCTCGCGTCACCAAAAACATTCCAGTCAAGTTTGTGTCGATCACCTCGCGCCAAGCCGCGACTGGCAGCTTCTCGACCGGCAGATTCTCATGAGCCACGCCGGCGTTATTGATTAGGATGTCCAATCGGCGAAACCTCTTCCTAACGGCAGCAAGCAAGGCCGCCACCGCCCGCTCATCGCGTACATCGCAGACCATTGGCAACACCTGCACCGTATACCTAGCCAGGTGCAAGGCGGCTTTTTTCAGGGAAGACGACCGTCGGCCGCTGATGACCACCTCGCATCCCTCCGCCGCCAACGCATGTGCGATGGCCAGCCCGATCCCCTGGCTGGCGCCAGTAATCAGCGCAACTTTCCTTCGAAAGTGATTCCTGCTGGTAGACACGATGTAGCCTGGGACGACCGGCCTACACTCCGTTCGCCCGGTTATGAATCAACGACAAAAATTCCGTCCGCGTCTCCTGCTCGTCGCGGAAGCAGCCCAGCATCGACGATGTTACCGCCGCCGAATGCTGCTTCTCCACTCCGCGCATCATCATGCACAAGTGCCGCGCCTCAATCACCACTCCCACTCCCTGCGGCTGAATCGCCTTCTGGATCGTCTCCGCAATCTGCGTCGTCAGCCGTTCCTGGATCTGCAGCCGTCGCGAAAATATATCCACCAGCCGCGGAATCTTGCTCAGCCCAATCACTTTCCCATTGGGAATATAGGCCACATGCACTTTCCCGAAAAACGGCAGCATGTGATGCTCGCACAAGCTGAACATCTCCACATCCTTCACAATCACCATCTGGTCGTAGGTAACCGTGAACAACGCCTTCTTCAGCATCGCCTCAGGATCTTCTTTATACCCCTTCATCAAATGCTCATAAGCCCGATGCACTCGTTCCGGTGTGCGCACCAACCCTTCGCGCTCAGGATCCTCCCCCAACCGCACAATCATCTCCCGCACCAATTCCTCAAAACTGGCGCTAGTGATAGTCGGACTCTCAACTGAACTCTTCACAATTCTCCTCTGTGAACCTCTGTGCCCTCTGTGGTTAAAGTTGTTGCTTTTCCCCCGCGTACTCGAACGAATTCATCATGGTCTCTTCAAACCGCACTCTTTCCAGATGAGCCTGCTTGAACCCACGCTGCAAAATATCGTAAACCACAATCGAGAAATTCTCAGTAGTTGGCACCGTCTTCACAAACTCCGGCAACGTGTTCAGGTTCTGCACGTCAAACCGCTCCAAAATCTCCCGCTCCACAAAGCCATCCAGATCCACCAGATTGCACACCATGCCATTCTCATCCACCTGCCCGCTGACCGTCACTTCGAGCGCGTAGTTGTGGCCATGTCCATGCGGATTATTGCACTTGCCATAAGTAGCCGCATTCTCCGCATCCGACATGGCATCGCTATGCAGCCGGTGCGAAGCCGAAAATCTGTATCGCCGAGTCAGATGCGCTTTCATGCTTCCCCGTAGAAATCCACAAACAAATCCGCCGTCTCATACACCCGCACCCGGTGCAACGTCGCTTGCGTCAGCTTCGGTGCCAACCGTTGCCAGATCGCAATCGCCAAATTCTCCGTAGTAGGTATGCGAGTCGCAAATTCCGGCACCTCTTTATTAAGGAAACGATGATCCATCGCGTCCATTACTTCGCGATTCATCGTGTCTTTCAGTTGCTTCAAGTCGATCACAAACCCCGACCGCGGATCGACCGCACCCTTCACCGTAACTTCCAATGTGTAGTTATGTCCGTGCCCGTTCGGATTATTGCACTTGCCGAACAGACGCCGGTTCTCCTCCGCACTCAAGGCCGGATTGTGATAATAGTGCGACGCCGCGAACTCTGCTTTGCGTGTTAAATAAACCACCGTCTCCCCTTATGATTTAAGTATGGAAAGCACCAAAAAGACACCCCCGGCGGCCGCCAGAAACAATATCGCGGCCTGTCGTGGCCGGCGCAAGCGAGACCAAGTAGTCTCGCCCTCACGTCTAGGCTCGACCAGCAAAAAGCAGCCTGCCAGACATGCCCATGTCCACCATTCATAGCTTACCCAACCGTGATTACGAATTAATACCCCGGCATGGGCCAAACAAATAAGGGCTACCACGCGCGACAGGTTAACCGACGACATGATCCACCACCTCCGCGTGGGACTCTACTCTTGCTGCCTCATCCGCCCCATACTCCCGTCCCTTCCAGCTAACCTTCCCCTCGCGATGCGCAACTTTCGAGCGCAACAGTAAATACGAAAACATCGGCAGCCCAGCCACCGCCAAAACATCGGAAAACCAAGAGAAATGAGCCTGACGAATCCGCTTCAGGAATAATCCATACAAAACCGCACAAAGAAGCCCCATTGCAATCGCCGCGCCGACTCGATCCTTCGCACCCAATCTAGCCGCTACCACCGCGCTACCCACTATCAACCCAAACTCCAGCAACCGCAGCAAGCCAAGTCTCAGCGGAGACGGAAACAACAGCGCCAAATTCTTAGTCCAACCTTCCCTCAACTGCGCAAAGCTGCGATACATCCGCGTCCGCACCGCATCTCCTCCAAAGCGAAAGAAAATCTTCCGCCCCGACCGCTTCACCGCGCGCGCCAGCGCAACATCCTCAAGCAAATCTCCCGCAATAGACGCATGACCACCCACCGCCTCGTACGCCTCCCGGGAAATCAATATGTACTGCCCATTCGCCGCTGCCACCGGCGACGCAGGATCGCTCACCTCCGCCGGCCGATATCTCCCCGCCAGCTCTGCAAAGATCACCGGCATCACCGCACGCTCCCAGAAGCCATGAACTTCCTGCTCTGGAGAATAAGACAGCAACGCCGCCCTCTGACTTCGCGCCTCCGCCAACGCCCTCGCCAGCGATCCCGGCTGATGCACCGTATCCGCATCCGTAAACAAAAACCATTCGCCCTTCGCCTGCCGCACTCCGGCCACCAACGCATTATTTTTCCCGCCCCAACCCGCCGGCAGCGGCCCCGCATCCACCACCTTCACACCCGCAATACTTTCAGCAATCTCGCGTGTCCGGTCGGTCGAACCATCATCGACAACCACCACCTCAAAACTCACGCCCGCTTGCGAAACCACCGACTCTAAGCATGTCCCCAAACACGCTTCTTCATTCCGCGCCGGCACAATCACCGACACTGCGGGCCGCATCGCCACTGCTTCAGACGCCATCATCTGCCGAATTGGTTATTATATCTTTTGTGCGACCCATCCCCGTTGTTCTCGCCCTGATCGTCGTCCTAACCGGGTGCTACGGTGGCTCTCGTCCGCCCCGCATCGGAACGCTCGCCCCAGAATTCGTCGCGCAGGACGCCGACCGCAAAATCGACATCCACGACTTCCAGGGCAAAATCCTGATCTTGAATTTCTGGGCTACCTGGTGCGCCCCCTGTGTCGAAGAAATGCCTTCCCTCGTCGAACTCCAGCGCCGCCTCGGCCCCAAAGGAGTCACTGTCGTCGGCGTCAGCGTGGACGTCGACGGCGACGCCTATCACCACTTCCTTACCAGTTACAAAATCGATTTCCTCACCGTCCGCGACCCTGATCACAAGAGCAGCAATCTCTACGGCACCTTCAAATTCCCCGAAACTTACATCATTGATCGCAAGGGCATCGTCCGACGCAAGTTCATCGGCGCCGTCGACTGGAGCCAGCCCGAAATCGTCGACTTCCTGACCAAACTATGAAATAACCATTCGATGATTTGTGGCCGTCGCCGGATTTCGCAGCATCTCAGTATTGTTCGGCTGTGAGACACTACGAGGGTTCGCTTTAACGCAATAATTGAAGACTGGAAAAGGAGAATGAATCATGCCGACCAACGACGAGAAGAAATGTGCACACCTGCCCTGCCGCTGCACGGTGAAGCCCGGCGAGAAATACTGCGGTCAGTTCTGCAAGGAAGCCGGATCCGAAGACGTGGAAATCGCCTGCCAGTGCGGCCATAAACCTTGCCCACTGATTGCGTGAAAACGGTGCAGGAGCGTGGCTGTTCTGATCGGCCTTTAACGAAGGCGACTGCATTGCCGTTCACGGCATCAGCGAGGGCGATTCCCGACATCATCCAACTATGCGCGCCCTGAGGCTTGCGGCAGCCATTTTCGTCGGCAGAAGTGTTCACAATTGACCAGTCCTGCCCGCCGTCGTCGTATACGATTTCCGAATAGATGGCCTTAACGCGAAGACTGGGGCTGCCGTGGGTTAGCGTGAATTCCACATTCGACCCTCTCGGCAGCCCTTTTCCTTGATCGTTGCTGGTCCAATGACGAGATTTCTGCCCCGTTTTCTTCAACCTTGGCGTATGATTGTTTGCCGATTCACCAGCTTCCCACCGGCACAGGAGATCTACATGAAGATTCCCGCACTCATGCTTTTTTCGCTGACCATTGTGTGCCTGACCATTCTGCCGTCCCTCGCCGTGGCGCAATCCTCGACAGGTCCCGGCAACTCTTCGAGCACGGCCGCCGTGCCCGCCACTCCCCAGCCGGCTCTCACCTACACTCGCCCAACGGCGGCGGTCAAGTTTCACAACTATCTCTTCGACGCTTTCGGTCCCTACCCCATTGTCGGCGCTGCCATCGCCGCCGGAATTAACCAGGCTGACAATGCCCCGCCCGAATGGAACCAGGGGGCAGAAGGTTACGGCAAGCGCTTCGGCTCCAATTTCGGAATTCTCGCCATCAGCACTTCGACCCGCTACGCGCTCGCGGCCGCCCTTCACGAGGACACCTTGTACTACCGCTGCGAGTGCAAGGGATTCTTCCCTCGGCTGAGCCACGCCCTGATCTCAACCTTCGCCGCGCGTCACGGCGATGATGGCCATTACGTCTTTTCTGTCCCTGACTTGGTCGCTCCCTACGCCGGCACTATGGCGGGCGTTTACGCCTGGTATCCCGACCGCTTCGGTGCCATGGACGCCTTCCGCCTCGGCAATTACAGCTTGATCGGCTATGCCGCCGAAAACGTCGGCTTGGAATTCATCTATCAGGGACCGCATTCCCTGATGTCTCGCATGCACCTCAACAACACCCACGCCGCACCCGATTCGACCCAATCTCACTAGATCCCAGGGCATCCTGAAAGCGCGAGTGCCCCGCTCCTTGCTGTCTTTGCAAGGGGCGGGAGCAGGCAAGAAACCAAAACCCGAAATCCACTGCCCTATTGACCCCCAGCCCCGCCCGGAGGATAATCCGTCTGCTCGGCTGCCCCGCTGGCAGCCGTGTTGGGGCCCGTTTCACTCGCGTGATTAGGCCGCGATTCCCCGAATTTCGTACCGCGGAGGTTAGCCATGACGAAGCTCAATGGATCGAAGATGAGATGTGCTCTATTCGTAGCGGTCGCTGCCACCGCAATGACGGCAAGTGCGCAAACACTCACGACGCTTACAGCCTTCAACGGCGGCGATGGGGAACTCCCTTATGCCGGCCTAATCCAAGGCGCGGATGGCGAATTCTACGGTACAACGCGCAGCGGCGGGGCTAACAACTATGGCACAGCTTTCAAAATCACGCCAGGAGGGACGTTGACGACTCTTTATAGCTTTTGCTCAGAGGGCCAATGCGCTGACGGGGGATCACCCAACGCCCTGGTTCTGGACGACGATGGGAACTTGTACGGTACGACAGACGGCGGTGGGGCCAACACCTTCGGTACGGTTTTTAGAATCACCCCCGGAGGGACGCTGACGACCCTGTACAGCTTTTGTCCTGAACACCCTTGTCCGGACGGCGCCATCCCCGAGGCGGGTTTAATCGAGGCAGTCAACGGCGACCTTTACGGCACGACATACGAGGGCGGAGCCAACGATTACGGTACGGTCTTCAAAATTACTCCGGGAGGGACACTAAAGACAGTGCATAGTTTTAACTGTAACGACGGTGCCTACCCCAAGGCCGCGCTGATTCAGGCCACGGATGGGAATTTCTACGGGACAACCTCAGCAACTGGGGGCGACTGCGACGATAAAGCCGGGGGCACGGTTTTCAAAATCACACCCACAGGGACACTGACAACGCTATTCATCTTCCAACAATGCTGCGCGGACGGCAGCGGGCCCCTCGCGCCGTTGATCCAGGCCACTGACGGAAGCCTCTACGGAACGACTTCGGGCGGGGGAGCTAACAACGCCGGTACGGTTTACGAGATCACCCGCGACGGCACGCTAGCCACGCTTTACAACTTTTGCGAACAAAACTCTTGCAGCGATGGAGAAGCTCCCGAGGGTGCCTTGGTGCAGGCCACCGATGGGAACTTCTATGGGACAACCGCGTATGGCGGGTCGGACACTGCTGGAACAATCTTTAAAATGGCGCCCAACGGCGCGCTCACGACCCTGTACAGTTTTTGTCCTGAAAACCCTTGCTCGGACGGCCTCAGGCCGTGGGCGGGGCCGCTTCAGGGCACTAATGGAGAGTTCTACGGTACGACGGTGTTCGGCGGAGGGAACAGCTCGTGCAACAACGGATGCGGCACTGTCTTCAGCCTCGACGTCGGCCTCGGCCCCTTCGTCACCTTCGTCCGCGCTGCAGGCAGAGTCGGTCAAACCGGCGGCATTCTAGGCCAAGGTTTCACCGGAACCACCGCCGTCTCGCTCAACGGAATTCCGGCCAGCTTCACGGTGAAGTCCGACACTTTCATCGAAGCCACCGTACCGCCAGGCGCAACCACCGGCTACGTCACCGTAACCACGCCCAGCGGCACGCTAACCAGCAACGTGCCGTTTCACGTCATCCCGTAGGGGGAACTCGGTTCTTACACTGCCTCGCGCGACCACACCGTCTGCTGTGGCCGCTCGCCCACCAACATCGCCTGGTCTTCCTGATCCGCATGAAACGCTTTCACCAGCCGCGCCACCAGGCAGGGTGCGCACGGCATCGGCATCCCAAACTTATCTCGCCCTTGCGTCTCCACGACTCCGCAGTCGGGACACAACTGCCGCTCCAGGGGGGAGGTTGCTGGATTCATGACTTCACTCCTCACTATAGTCTATCATGTCCATAGACATTATCATACTAACGCACAGGCGCCCTCGCCCGCAAGCGGACGAAAGTCTCTAGGTGTCGGCTCCCGCTACTCTTCGCTGTCCTGGTTGTCGTCCTCGGTCGAGGACTCGTCGGACTCTTCGTCTTCCCCGATGCGGAACAGTGCCGCTTGGGCTTCAGCATGTTCCCGCAACTCGCGCATTTCGTCGTCGCTGTCCACGACTCCGCCTTCCGGCTTCTCCTGCTTCCGTTGCACCCGGCGCTCGGCCTTGTCGCGCTGCTTTTGTTGCCGCGCCTGCTCTTTCTTCCGCTTGGTAAACGTGGACCGGCCTCTAGGCATGATTCAATCCTATCTCTTTTTAATGATTGTTGCCCGCCGATTCTAACTTGAGGCGTCCAGCAGGCGCGAGCGACCACCTGGCGAGCGGTAGCCTACTGCCGAAATCCTGAGCGCAGCGAAGAACCTGCCCTTGAAATATTTTGGCTGCCCCCCAGGGATTCGAACCCCGATAACCTGCTCCAGAGGCAGGTGTCCTAGCCGTTGAACGAGGGGGCAACTCTCACGCGGCAGAATTTTCATCCGCCGCTTCGATTTTATGGGCTGCGCCCAACACCGTCAACCGCCGCAAGTAACGTTATCCAGAAGCAAGCGCTCTTCGCGACCCCACAATCGCGCACTCGGCTCGCTTCCTTGTTAGCCGATCTCTGCCGCTGTTCTTTGCGCAGTTTGCGGTTTAAGATTTACTCATGGTTACCACGCTCGGCAACGTTGCTGCCCTCAACAGCGATTACGCTGAAATCGCCCGCCGCCCTCTCGAAGCCGACCGTTGCGCTCTCATCGTGGTCGATATCCAGGAAAAACTTCTGCCTCCCGTATTTGAAAAAGCCCGGCTGCTCAAGAACTCGCAACTCCTCATCCGCCTAGCCGGCATCCTGAAAATTCCCGCGCTCCTCACCACCCAGTACGCCAAGGGCCTGGGTAGCACCACCCCCGAGATCGCTTCCCTGCTCCCCGAAACCCCGCCCATCGACAAACTAATGTTTTCCTGCTTCGGCAGCGACGCCTTTTGCTCCGTCCTCAAACGCCTGCCTGGGAATCGCAATACGGTCTTGCTGTGCGGAATGGAAAGCCACATCTGTGTCATGCAGACCGCTCTCGCGGCCCTGCGCGAGGGCTATATCGTCCACGTCGCTTCTGACGCCGTCAGTTCCCGCGCTGAATGGAATTGGAAGATCGGTCTGGAGCGCATGCGCGCTGCTGGCTCCGTCATCTCTTCCACCGAAATGATTCTCTACGAACTGCTGCGCTCCTCCGCCTCACCCGCGTTCAAGGAACTCCTGCCGTATCTGAAGGGATGAAAAACGCCCGTTTTTGAAGATCGATGTCTTTTTCTGAGTCTCTGTGGTGGGTTTTGGTTCTTCTTGAATCAGCGAAAATTAGGGAGATCGGCGGCTTCGCTTAAGATCGAAGCCCTTCTCTGTGTCTCCATGCCTCTGTGGTAGGCTTTGGTTTTTCCCGCGCGGCTAAACGTTCTCGCCTTCTTTCTTTTTCACCCTGACCACCGTAATCTTCGAAAACCCTTCCTCAAACGATGGCGGCTTCAACTTTGAAGCCATCCGCCGCATCGCTTCCTCCGGGACCACTCGCTCCCGCCGGCGGTTTCTCTCCACGCAAACCTCCAGTGGGACATCAAACAACACCGCCTGCACCTCGTATCCATAATCCTTGGCCAATTTGATCCATCCCTGCCGTTCGTGCGGCGTCAGATTGGTGGCATCCACATAATTCAGCGGACGCCGCGCAATCAACCGCGCCTTCAGCATCGACCGCAGGTTGGAGAAAATCAGGTCCTGAAATCGCTGCTCCGTAGGATCGTCAAACAACAGCGCTCGCAGCAGATCGCTCGAAAGCGGCGTGATCTTATTTCGTTTGAACCAGGAACTCTTCCCGGACCCCGGCAGTCCAATCGCCAGCACCACCGTTCCCTTGGGCGGTCTCGGGGGCGCAATCGGCACCGCATTCCCCGCCGTGGCGCTAACTGCTGGAACCGCCTCGGCCGCAACCGCTGCGCTTTCTGCCCGGGCCGGCTGATTCGCTCTGCCGCTGCGACCGCGCCCTCCTCGTCCCCGCCTCCTCCGCCGTCGGGAGGCATCGCCATCCCCGCCCGGACGCGCCGATGCCGGCTGCGCTTCCGCCGTCTGGCCAGCTTCTGTGGGCTCAGCAGCCTCATGCTCGCTGCGATCTTCCGCCGGCTCCTCGGCAATCCGCGCCGGTTGGCCGACTGCTTCCGTGTCGTAAAACGCCGGTTGTAATGGTGCTGGGGCCGGCTCCCCCGTAGCTTTTTCAGTCCCTTTTTTGCGGCGCGTCAAGCGCTCGCGCATCCATTTCCGCATGTCTGGTGTGTAACACACCTTGAGCCTCGTGAGCAACGTATGTGGTCACTAAGGAACCAACCCCGCTATGTAGGCGCGGGCGTCCCCGCCCCATGCCACCCGAAACTCAAGGTCTTTTTTCTGTGCTCTCTGTGCCCCCTGTGGTTATGCTTTTTTTCCGCCATCATCCCGAAAAAACTTCGTTTTCGCTAGAATGCCCTCATGTCCATCCCTCCCGAAGTCGCCGGGCAGAAATACATCCTCCTCACCACCTTCCGCAAGGCTGGCACCGCCGTCCCCACTCCCGTCTGGTTCGCCGAGGACAACGAAAAACTCTATGTGAAGACCCGCGCTGACTCGGGGAAAACCAAGCGCGTCCGCAACAACCCCCAAGTGCGAGTCGCTCCGTGCACCATCCGTGGCAAAGTCACCGGCCCCGAGTTTTCCGCCTCAGCTCGAATCCTTCCCCCCGAAGCTTGGCCCCACGCCAACCAGACAATCAACCGCAAGTACTGGATGGCCCGCCTCTCCATCTCGAACAAGAAGAACGTCTACCTGGAAATCTCCGGTTTCGCCTCCTAACCCCATCGTGAGCTTATCCGTGCGAATCCGTGAAATCCGAGGCCCAGCTTTTCTCGGCGTTCTCTGCGCACTCTGTGGTGAGCCGTTTTCCGCCCATGCATTTGCCGCCCCTCTCATTCCCTGCTACCATTTTCGTGTCCCCCGGCCCGCAATCTTTTCTGTCGTGAATTCATCATCATTTCGGAGGCGAAATGGCAATCAAAGTTGGCATTAACGGTTTTGGACGCATCGGCCGCAACGTTATGCGCGCCTCGCTCACCGATCCTAATATCGAGTTCGTCGCCGTCAACGATCTCACCGACCCCAAAACTCTCGCCCACTTGCTCAAGTACGACTCCATCCTCGGCAACCTGCACAACAATATTTCCGCCGGCCCAGACAGCATCACCGTCGACAACAAGACCTTCAAGGTATTCAAAGAGAAAGATCCGGCCCAATTGCCCTGGGAATCCGTCGGCGCCCAGGTCGTGCTCGAATCCACCGGACGCTTTACCGATGCCAATGACGCCAAAAAACACCTGCGCGGTACGGTCAAGAAAGTCGTCATCTCCGCCCCCGCCAAGAATGAAGACGTCACTCTGGTGCTCGGTGTGAACGAGAAGACTTACGATCCTGCCAAACATCACATCATTTCCAATGCCTCTTGCACCACCAACTGCCTCGCTCCGATCGCCCAAGTGGTGAACGACAATTTCAAGATCCAATGCGGCACCATGACCACCATCCATTCTTATACCAACGATCAGGTAATCCTCGACTTCCCCCACAAAGACCTGCGCCGCGCCCGCGCCGCCGCCATAAATATGATTCCCACTTCTACCGGAGCAGCCAAGGCACTGAAACTTGTAGTCCCTGAGCTGGCCGGCAAACTCGATGGCTTCTCCATGCGTGTGCCCACACCCGATGTCTCCGTGGTTGACCTGGTCGCATTCGTCGAGAAAAAGACCACTAAAGAGGAAGTCAATGCCGTGCTGAAGAAAGCCAGCGAAGCCGGCCCGCTGAAAGGCTACCTGGGATACGAAGAGAACGAACTAGTCTCTGCCGACTTCCGCGGCGACTCCCGCTCTTCCATCGTCGACGCTCCCATGACCCTGGTCGTGGCCGGAAATTGCGTCAAGGTAATCTCCTGGTATGACAACGAATGGGGCTACTCCTGCCGAGTGCGCGACCTGATCAACTATCTAGGCAAGAAAGGATTGTAAGAGCAGATGTGGCGCGGGCGTCTTCGCCCGCGTTAACCTTGGAACCATGCCTAAACTCTCCATCCGCGATCTCCCCATCAACGACCATCGCATCTTCATGCGCGTCGACTTCAATGTCCCCCTCGAAGACGGCCGCGTCATGGACGACACCCGCATTCGCGAAACCCTCCCCACCATCGAATACGCACTGCGTCACGGCGCTCGCCTCATTCTCGCCTCTCATCTCGGCCGTCCCCAAGGCAAACCGAATCCTAAGATGAGTCTCAAGCCCGTCGCCGAACGACTGCGCATGTTGCTCGACAAAGAATTAGCCCGCGGAGAAAACGTCGGTTTCTGCCCCGAATGTGTCGGCGTCGAAGCCGAAGAAATGGCCGGCAAGCTGGAAAAAGGTCAGACCCTGCTGCTCGAGAACCTTCGCTTCCACCCCGAGGAGGAAGCCAACGATGAGAAGTTTTCCAAACAGCTCAGCGCCCTCGCCCAGTACTACGTCAACGACGCGTTCGGCACCGCCCATCGCGCCCACGCTTCCACCGTCGGCATCACAAAATTTCTTCCGAAAGCCGCCGCCGGTCTGCTTATGCAGAAGGAACTGGAATACCTGGGCAAGACCATGCACCACCCCGAAAAGCCTTTCGTCGCCATCCTCGGAGGCGCAAAAGTCAGCGACAAGATCGCCGTCATCGAGAATCTCCTGACCAAAGTCGATGTCCTTATTATTGGCGGTGCCATGGCCTACACCTTCCTCAAAGCGCAAGGCGCGGACGTAGGCAAGTCCCGCGTGGAAGACGACAAACTAGACCTCGCCCGCCAGATCATGCAAGACGCAAAGAAGCGCAACGTGCGCCTGCTGCTGCCGCTAGACCACGTGGTCGCCGACCGCATCGAACTTAACGCCGTTACTCGCATCGTCGACGCCTCAGTTCCAATTCCTCCCAACATGATGGGCCTCGACATCGGCCCCAAGTCGGTAGAAGAGTTTTCTGAAGCCATCTCCACCGCCCGCACCATTGTCTGGAACGGCCCCATGGGCGTTTTCGAAGTCTCGCCTTTCGCCAAAGGCACTTTCAAGATCGCTCACGCTGTCGCCGAAAACGCGGCCGCGATTTCCATCGTGGGCGGAGGTGATTCCGTCGCCGCAGTTCACGCCGCCGGCGTCGCCGACAAAATCACGCACATCTCCACCGGCGGCGGCGCATCGCTGGAATTCCTCGAAGGCAAAAAACTCCCCGGCGTGGAAGCCCTCACCGACAAAAAATGAAATGTCGGCGCGCGTGGGCAGCCTTAATACTCGTGACTCCTGCAAAATAAAGTTGTGTTTTGTGCCGGTTTGGGACTTTTGTCGCCTAAAACCAGTTACATGATTTTGTCATCCTGAGCGGAGTGGGAGGTTCGCGAAGCGAAGCAGCCACGAAGTCGAAGGACCCCTGCACTCCCAAACCCGGCAGGGGCGTTTCAGGGAGTTCTCCCCGGTAACCCGACAGCATCGTGTGAATACCTCGCGGGGTTCATCTCACTGCGCACATGCATGGGGTCCTTCGACTGCGTTGTCGTTCGTGTTGCGAACGACAACTGCGCTCAGGATGACAGATTGCGGAGTGGTACTGCCGCACTCAAGCCGAAACCGGCTTGAATCGGCCACCCACCGCCGTTCGCCGCCCATTCTGCGTGACGCCCGCAGCAGGTCGGTATTTGAAACCCGCGTCTTCGATGACATCTGCGCCGTGGTAACGGAGTTGGCGCGAAGGTAGTGGGCGGAGTCGGGGGATTCTGCCGTCGCCCAGGTTAGCTCGCCTGAGCCACGCGGGACCTGGGGTACTTGGGGACGTCTTCATTTTGGGTTTCTGCTATTTCGGCTCGAATCCGCGGCCGACTCGGAACACGTGGCCATCGGGATGGCGAAGGTGCATTTCGCGGACGTTCCAGGGCATATCGGTGGGCGGGAATGTGACCTCGAGCCCGGCGGCGACGCAGTGTTTGTACATCGCGTCCACGTCGTCCACCCAGACCGACATCCAAACGCCCTTGTCGCCCTCTTCGTCTCCCTGCTGCTGAAAGGTGGTGGTGTTGGGGCCGCGGCCGCGGCCTCCCTGCGCCCCCTGACAAAGAAAGATGCAAGCTTCCTCACCCGATCCCACCGCGCCAAACGTCGGAGGCGTTCCCCAGTCCCACAATTTCTTCCATCCCCACTTCTCAAACCAGGCGAAGGTGCTGGC
>Ga0209169_10001534_pt1 | contig 14117 bp, 11 predicted proteins | sample HubBroMetageWRM4_FD_188346 | JGI IMG/M metagenome (GOLD analysis project Ga0209169, IMG submission 188346) | Warmed soil microbial communities from the Hubbard Brook experimental Forest, New Hampshire - Hubbard Brook CCASE Soil Metagenome WRM 4... | ecosystem: Environmental > Terrestrial > Soil... | reverse complement strand
GTGTCGACTGCGCCTCCCCTTCTGCCGGGAGCATTGGATCGGCTCGGGAGTGATGGGCAACCGTAGCTCGCGCACTCACGTTTACACAGCGATCTATGCAGGGATGTCTCGCGCTACCTCGATCAACTTACCGGCACTGATTTCGTAGAAGAAGCCGTAAAGCTTGATGTGCTTCGGCACCGCTGGGCTCGAACGAAGCAACGCGATATCGTGCTTGATCGACTTCTCGAAATCCATGATGGCAAGGCTTTCGCGATCAAACAGCGTCGTGATATCGGCGTGATGATGATCGTGGAACTCCTCGATGAGCAGGTCGGGCGTCAGAGTCGTCGTGCCACAGAACGAGTGGTGAACCACGACGACATTCTGAACGCTGAATATATAGTCCATGGCCGCGACAGACTCCAGGGCGAAGGCGGCGCGTCCACCTGCGTTGGTCTCGGCAAATAATGTCCGCGTGTGGCCAACCCGATTGCCCGATTCGTCGAGAATGTTTTCACCCGGATAAACCTCGTCCCCCAAATACTCGGCGACGGCCCGTGGGATATCGGCCGCCCGAGGGTCAAAGCAGTGGATTACAAGCGTCTTCATCGGAATGGCCTGGTTCGCGCCCTCGAAGGCGTTCATATCGAATCCGGGCTGCTTCCTGTACTCGTAAACGCTGAAGTTGCTCATTTCCTTCTCCACAGGGGTTTGACTGCTTCAGCCTCCATCTTTAGCTATCGGCGCACGGGCGCGATTGAAGGATTTGCCCAGAAATTGGAGGAAACGATCTCGCTCAACCGACCTCAAACGCCTCTGCGCCTGCAGGGACGCGCCGAACTTGCCTCGGATCGAGCGCGTTTGCACGGCGCCACTCATCGGGGCTGAGTCCGACGACGCGGCGAAAAGATCTGCAGAAATGGGATTGGTCGCTCCAGCCACAGACAACGGCGATTTGCGCAAGCGCAATATCCGAGGTCCGCATCATTTCGCAGGCAAGCTCGATGCGACGCCGCGTGATATATCCATGGGGAGACATTCCAACGCTCGACTTGAATGCCCGGCAGAAATAACTCTCGCTCAAGTTGACCAGGCGTGCGAGATCGCGTGACCGAATCCCACTCGCCAGGTTTGAGTCTATGTAGCCGATGACGCGATTCGCTTGCCACGTTGCGAGGCAACCGCGTGCTGGAGCGGATCGTGTGCGTCCGGCGCTCCAGTCATGAGAGCGGAGCAAAGCCAATGCACGTAGCAGGTACGCGTGCGACTCATTGCGATCAACCTCGAATCTGGCAACGGCGCCCTCGATGAGACTTGTGATGAGAGTGGGCGTCGCGCCCCTTCTCGACACGGCTGCCGTTAACGTCCGAACGTCATTTTCTTGTTGCGCCCCGGGATCTCTTGCGTGACCAAGGTCAACTGAGGCAGCCGGCGGCTGCGGCAGACTCGCTACAATCATAGGTCTCCTCTTCCGTATTCTCGACTAATGGCCATGACGGCGGGAATCGGGCGCCAGAGCACCGCTTCAGTCGGCGTTGGAAATAATCAAACGACGGCCGAAAAGCCGCGCGTCGATCGAGAACGCTCCAGGACCCAGCAAACCGAGGGCTGCGATAGCCAAAAGCGCGAATACAACGTAGCGTGTATCGGTCCCAGCACGATGCATTAGGCTTGAAACCTCGACAAGTGCGCCGACGATACATGCCACGGGTGTCAAGGCCCCAATCACCATCAGTAGCGACAACAGGCCCAAACCCACGCCGGTCCAGCTTGCGAATGCCAACGATCCGCGGCTGAATGCAATCGTCAGAAGTGAGCTGACGGCGCATAGCCGCAGAATGATTAAACCGAGCCCGGCCATTCCGCCGGGGAACATGGAGAATAGTCTCTGCACCTCGGCAGCATAAAGTTGTCGGCTCACCGGCGAACAGGCTCGAACGGGCCCTTAAAAAGGGCTCTTTCGAGGGGGGCGGCGCGAACTGTCTTACCCATAATCTTGAGGACGAGCGCGCGGAGCGCCTAGAATTCAGCATTCGGAAGGGGTCACTTGCACTCCATAGGGAGACCGACGCTCATCGACGAATCCACGCCCACTCGACTGCGCCGAATCCGCAGGCTGCTGAAGATCCTAGCCATCGTCGCGGTCGGCCTGGTCACGCACCCATCGCCTGCAATCGCCGGCCAGACGCCCGCCCAGATGTATCACGCCCGTTGGACGGTTCGTGACGGCGCACCCCGAAACATCAATCGCATAGCTCAGACCGCTGACGGCTTCTTATGGCTAGGAACGGACAACGGCCTGTTCCGGTTTGACGGTCAGTCATTCGATCGCTATCAACCATCCTCCGGCGAACCATTCCCTGGAACACAAGTCAAGGCATTGCAGGCAGTCGCCGATGGAGGGCTGTGGATCGGATACGGCCGCGTCGGTGTCAGCTTCCTGAAAGGGGGAAGGAATACCAACTACGGCGAGCAAGCGGGATTAGCCCTGGCAAGTGTCAGGCACTTTGCAATCGACAAGCTGGGGACGGTCTGGGCACAAGTTGGAGGCTCCGGCCTGAAGCGACTCGACAAGTCAGTGTGGAAAACCGTCGGTAAGGACTGGCAATACCCGGCTAATTTGACGCCGAATTTTATGATTGCCGACAGGGACGGAACTGTGTGGGTCGCAACTGAAGCTGGCCTCTTCTATCTACGCAGCGGCGAACATGCATTTCAGTCGGTCACCGACATAACCTGGCCGGTCTCGTCTATTGCGCAGACTCCCAACGGTGTGTTATGGCTCGGATCCTTAGACGCGCCCGCGCGCGCGCTCGATCCCTCCTCGGCAAAATTGCGGCCAGATATACCGCCGATTGAGATTCGGGGTCTCGAAATAACCGCCGGTCACGACGGCAGTCTTTGGTTCGTACATCCATCTGACGGCGTGTTTCGAGTTGATTCGCCCGAGAAGCCGCCCGCCCCGCACGCAGCGGCAGAAGAAAGCGCGCAACACTTTACGGCACACGACGGCTTGACTGGCGTGGACGCTGTCATGGTGCTACCCGATCGGGAGGGCAGCACCTGGGTACTCACAGGCAAAGGACTGGATCAGTTCCGGCCAACCCCTTTGACTGCAATAGCCCTACCACCCGGGGTCGGTTATTCCACGACGGCCGTCGCAGGCGACCACCAGATCTTCATGGAGGCGACTATCGTTGAAATACCCACGGGGCGCGTTTTGGTGCCCCGCCCTAAATCCATCGTCGATATCACCTCGATTTATCGGGATAGTAACAACTCGCTGTGGTTTGGTGGCAGGAGTGGTTTGTGGGAATTATCAGGCCCAAACTTCATTTCACACCCTGTTCCGGACGACCTGGTTCCGGCAAGAAACGACGCGGAATACGGTTATCACGTTCAGGCAATGATGATGGACCGGGCTGGCGGCCTGTGGGTGTCGTTCTCCCGCAACGGGCTCTACCGGCTGTTTCGAAATACATGGTCGCACATGACCAATTTGCGCGCCGCGCCAAATAATCTGAACACCACGATGACCATCGACTCGCGCGGGCGCATCTGGTTTGGCTTCGCCGAGGCCAACATCGTGCAAGTTCTCGACGCGAACGTTGTGACCACCTTCACCAAGAGCGACGGCATCGACATAGGATATACGGCCGTCATCAGCGAAATCGGCGGAAAGATTGTCATAGGTGGGGAGTCCGGTATTGAGGTGTTGCAGGGCCGGAAGTTTCGCCGACTCAGACTCGCCGGTGACGCTCCGTTGAACGCCGTGTCCGGGTTATTGCAGCAGAAAAACGGTGATCTATGGATCAACCACGATTTCGGCATTGTCAAAATCGAGGCGACCGAGATCGCGAAAGCGCTGTCGAATCCTGATTTGCCGGTCCGGTTTACCCAGTTCGACGAACTTGACGGTGTGGACACAGTATCCACTATGCCAACGACCGGGACTATAACGGACGCGGGGAACGGCACGCTCTACTTCGCGATGCACGCGGCCGTAATGGTCATGGACACGTCCCGATTGTCTCTCAACCCTATCCCGCCAACCGTCATTGTCCGGTCGCTGTCAGACGGAACGACCGAGTACGTGAACTCCCCCGGCGCTGTGTTACCACCCAACACAGATAAGGTGACGATTCACTTCGCGGCTTCCAGTCTTTTAATACCGCAACGTGTCCGGTTCAAGTATCGGCTCGAGGGCATCGATGAGGAATGGCAACAGGGCAATGGCGAGCGTTTTGCGCTCTATTCGAGGCTGCCACCCGGACGATATACGTTCCAGGTAACCGCCAGCAACAATGACGGCATCTGGAGCGCGTCAGAAGCTTCTATCGGATTCACCATTCCCCCCTCTTTCGTTCAGAGCATGGGGTTCAAGGTGCTCTGCGCCGCGACGGTACTTGCTTTGCTGTGGCTCTGCTTTCGCATCAAAATGCGTCAGATGACAGCGCAGGTCCGTCGTCGACTGTATGAGCGACTCGAAGAGCGAACGCGGATTGCGCGTGATCTCCACGATACCTTTTTTCAAGGTATTCAGGGACTGTTGCTGCGCTTCAATACCGGCACGGCGATGTTGAAGCGCGACGAGCCCGCGCGCGCGATCTTTGAGGACGCGCTGGAGCAATCGGATCGCGTGATGTTGGAAGGACGAGAGCTCATGCTCGACTTGAGGGCAGCGTCCAGCAACGCGACGGAGCTCGGGAACGCATTGGTCCTTGCCGGCAACGAACTCAAACGGATGTATCCGGCGGATTTCCGGGTTACGGTCAATGGTGAGCCCGTACCGCTCCACCCTGTCGTCTTCCATGAGGTGCATCGACTGGCGCGCGAGGCACTTTCGAACGCCTTCCGACATTCACACGCCAACAGTATCGAAGCAGAGTTACATTATGAGCGCAATCAGTTCAGGGTTTGCATTCGAGACGACGGGGTCGGTATTGCCGCCGACGTTTTGAGCCGAGGGTTCCGTGCCGGCCACTGGGGACTGCCGGGAATGCGCGAACGGGCCGCGAAGCTGGGCGGCCAGGTCGATATCTGGAGCCGGCCGGGTGCGGGAGCAGAAATCGAGTTCCGAGTCCCAGCGGCCGCCGCCTACGTCACGAAACGCAAGCGCAGGAAACTCGGTTGGCTGCGCGCAGTAACGCTGGACAGTGAGAGTGCCGATGAATGACGCCGCTATGATCCGAGTGCTTACTGTTGACGATCATCCGCTCATGATGGCCGGCATCGCGGGCGAAATAAATGCACAGCCAGACATGCGGGTCGTTGCGGAAGCTACCGACGGCGCTGAGGGGATCGCCTGCTTCAGGGAACATCGGCCGGACGTTACTCTCATGGATATTCGGATGCCGAATGTAAGTGGACTCGACGCCGTGTCTGCGATTAGAAGCGAGTTTCCCGCCGCCCGCATCGTCGTATTGACGACAGTCGGCGGCGACATCCATGCGCTCCGTGCTTTCAAAGCGGGAGCGGTCGGATATCTCCTCAAGAACATGCTGCGCAAGGACTTGATCGACACCATACGTCTCGTTCATTCGGGAAAGAAACGTATCCCGCCCGAAATCGCCCGGGAGTTGGCCGAACATTCCATGGACAACGCGCTTACGGCACGGGAACTCGATGTTCTGCGTGGAGTAGCCCAGGGAAACTCTAACGGTGGAATCGCGTCGGCCTTGAGCATTTCTGAGCACACGGTGAAAAACCATATCAAGAGCATCCTCTCGAAGCTCGGTGCCACCGATCGTACACACGCCGTTATGATAGGACTCAAGCGGGGCTTTATTGATTTATGCTGAATCATGTGGGCGACAGGCGCTCGGCGTTTCCATTCTTTGGTGCCGGGAAACGCCAATAGAGTTCCAGGCTGTCCAATCCAACGGTGCGACGTCAGCGCTACTGTCTGCCGCTCTACCCGATTGGAGCCTGTTATGAAATCTCTGCTTATTCCCGCCGCGCTGTCAGCGGCCCTCACTATTGCCACCACTCCAGCCCCTGCGGCGACCACATTGCCGGCCGGGACCATCAAGAACATCGTGCTCGTTCACGGCGCCTGGGCCGATGCGAGCAGTTGGAACAACGTTACCCGACTTTTGAAGGCCAAGGGTTATCACGTAGCCGCAGTGAACATTCCGTTGACATCGCTCAGTGCCGATGCCGCGGCGGCGAAGGCAGTAATCGATGCCCAGGATGGGCCCACGGTGCTTGTTGGACACTCATGGGGAGGATTCGTGATCGGCGAGGCCGGCAACGACCCTAAGGTTGACGCGCTGGTCTACGTCTCGGCTTTTGCGCCCGAAAAGGGCGAGAGCGTTGCGGCGCTGAGCGCCAGCGGCCCGCCCTCCAAGGGTGTGCAAGCCATCCGGCCTGACGACAAAGGGTTTCTCTACCTCGACAAAGCTGCCTTCCCCACGGTGTTCGGCCAGGACCTCCCGGCCGGTGAAGCGGAATCACTGGCCAACAAGCAGTTGCCGATCAATCACACGGCCTTTGACGAGCCGGCAACGGAAGCCGCGTGGCACTCCAAACCATCATGGTTTGTTGTATCTGATAAAGATCTCATCCTCGATCCTAGCGCACAGAAGTTTTTCGCGAACAGGATCAAGGCCACGACGACAATTGTCGAGGGCGGCCATGACACCCTGATCGCCTTCCCAAAACAGGTTGCCGCGGCGATCGAAGCCGCCTCGCGCGCCGCAATACAATAGGCGCGGTCGCCAGGGGGGTGGGCTCATATCCTATGTGAGCCCGCCCGTCCCGGGCGCACGGACCATGCCGCGAGGTGTTTCCAAAGTGCTGAGTGACGAGAACTCCGCCCCACTCGCCACGCTGGGGCCAGTCAGACAGCGCATCGTGCTTCTGGATGTTCTGCGAGGCTTGGCGATTCTCGGAATATTGTTCATCAACATATCCGCTTTCGCGGGTTGGGTGTTCCTCGATCCGCAGCGAGCGGCGGCGCTGCCCGACTCATCCGGTGACCTACCATTGAATGGGGTGCTGGAGGCGCTGATCGAAGGCAAGTTTTATTCTCTCTTCTCGTTACTCTTTGGCGTCGGATTCGTCGTCATGGTGCAGCGATTCGAGAGCCGGGGCGCAAATCCAGTACCGCTGCTGGCGCGACGCTTTGGCGCCCTGTTTGTAATCGGCGTACTCAACGCGGCTTTCATCTTTCACGGCGATATCCTGATGCTGTACGGGCTGCTGGGCTTCCTGCTCCTGCTGTTCAGAAGGCGCAGCGTTCGGGCTCTGACCATCTGGGCCGTCGCCCTGCTGCTCATGCCTGTCGTACTATATGGAACCGGGCTTGCGCTGCTACCCAACGGAGGAGGTCCTTTTCCGCCGCCGGCCGCTGTAGTGAACGCTTTCGAAGCATTCAAGTCAGCAGACTACGTGCGGATCGTCATTGGCAACATCGCGTTGGACAACTTCAACTGGCTGCGGCGGCTCGTTTTGATGTTTTATCCCCGCGTCTTCGCAATGTTCCTGTTGGGACTTGCACTGGGCAAGATGGGCGTGTTCCAGGAGACGTCGAGGCACTCCGGGCTGCTTCGCACCTTCTCCCTATCCGGCCTGCTCATCGGACTCCCCGCCAGCATCCTGTTCGCGGCGTTGGACCGGCACGAGAGCTGGCTGCCGCTCACTGCGAACGGATTCGCTCGCGCGATCTGCGAGTCTGTTGGTACTCCGCTGCTCTGCCTTGGGTACGTCGCGTGGATAGCGCTTTTGTTCGAGAATACAGCGTGGCGGCGCGCACTCCTCTGGCTTGCGCCTGTAGGACGCACAGCGCTCAGCAATTATTTGCTACAGGGCGTCGTTTGCACGTTTCTGTTCTACGGAATCGGCGCGGGCCTGTTCATGCGTGTCGGTCTGGCGACTTCTGAGCTCATAGCCGTGGGTCTCTTCGCCGCGCAGGTCGTGGTTTCCCGGCTTTGGCTCACTCGATTCCGGTATGGCCCGGTGGAGTGGATCTGGCGACAACTGACATACTGGAAGTGGGTTCCCATTCGGCGCGCGCCCTACCCTGGCCGCTGAAACCAAGGCCGCAGGTAGCGCCTATGCTCAAACACGTTTCTTGGCGCGTTGTGCCCCGGTCCAAAGCGAACCCGGATTGGCGCGATCAGGATGGAGCTCGAGCATCGCGTCGTAGAGTTCGCGCGCCGTCGTCGTCGTTTCATCGAGGCGATTGAAATCGCGCAGGTACTGCCGAGTCCGCCCGATGTCTGCGGGATCGTCGCCGTTTTCCGGGATCTTGTGGCCAGCGATGACAGTTGTCGGCTGCAAAGCCTCGAGTTTGTCGAGCGCGGCGATCCATTTGAGACGACTCTGCGTGTCAGTCTCGGCAAGATAAGGATGAATTCCGTTGTAAACAACATCCCCTGCAACGATCAGCCCCTGCGACGGAACGTGCAGGCTGGTGGAGCAAGCGGTGTCGGTCCATCCGGTATCGACGGCCACGAGCTTGTGTCCTTCCAGTTCCAATTCGTTGCCGTCGAGCGGCTCAGCCACCCGTTGGTGCTCGGGAATCTGGCCTGGAAAGAGCTTGCGCCAGAAGCCATCCATCGACTCAGGCGCGAGCTGTGCTCGCATAGCCTTCACGACCTCAGATGTTGCGAGCGCCTTCGCACGCGGAAAGCGTTCCAATAACAGCGGGAGACCGAAGAAATGGTCACCATGTCCGTGAGTGACATAGACGGCCGTAAGGTTTTTGCCGCTTGCGACGACCCAATCCACCAATGTCCGCGAGTGCTCAGTCATCAGGAAAGCATCCACCAGGACCGCGTCCCGCTCACCCGCGATCAGGGTCGAGGAGTTCGCTACCCATCTCAACTCCTCTTTACCGGGCGGCAGATCTCGAGCGAGGCCGGGTCGCTTTGTTATGAGCACTTTCCAGGTGAGGGCGGGTGCTATGACTGATGTCGTACTCATACAGCTCCTCGGTATTTGTCACGGTGAGGATGGAGTTTCTACATCTCACCGTAGAGCTCGCAGGCCCTGCGATGAATTCGCGACTGTGGGCAAAGTAACTAAAGCGATTGGCGGCATCTTGGCCAAATGCGCCTATAGTTTCTGCCTCGTGTGCTAAACCGCGAAGCCTTGGCCATTAGCTCGACAGCGATCGACGCGCCGATTCCGGAGCCCCACACTCACCGGCTCTTGCCATCAAAGCCACCCCGATTTAGAGATCGGGGGCTATCGATCGATGGCCAGCGCAGCTTACTGCGCAGCGGCGTCGCCAGCCTTGAAGGACTCGAGTTCCTGGGTATAGCGCTCGTTGCGCACACCACCGTTGGAGTAGTACTCCTCCACGGATTTCACCCAGCGCTTCACTTCAGGCGCGTACCAAAACGCCTTGTAGAGGCGGCCGGTCACTTGCCGTTCGGTTGTGTTCTGCACCTGGGTTGTCAGGGTGGCGCCGCTCTGCCCCGTTTGCGCTCCTTGCACGACACTCTGACCGGGGGCGATCTGCGCTTCCCAGTGTCCTTCCGATTCAATCTTCAGCGCGCGGAATTTACCTGCCGGTACCTCTACCGTCTCGTAGCCGACGACGGTGAAATGGCTGTCGATCTTTTCCGACTTGTGATTTTTGTTGGGATTTTGTTCCGCGTACACGACATCCCACGATTTGCCGTCGGACAGCGGAAATGCCAACGGTCGGTTGACAACAGTTTCCTTGCCGTTTACGTCACGCACACGGCTCCAGTCAGGTCCAACGAACATTTCCTTCGGCGGCTGCGTCGAGCCACTGATCTTCGTCGAAATAAAAATGGCAGACGATGTCACCCGGGTGACGTCGATTTCATCGTGAGTTTGATTCCATCCGGACGGGGCCCGCTCGGTCGTAGAACGGTAGACCCAAGTGTCGCCTACCTTAACGAGGGGACGATCGAGGGTTTCCGACCAAGCGCCCGAAGAGAGCGCGAGACCCGCCAGAGCTACAAACACCTTATGCACGATGTCATCCCTTGCACGCGTGGTACGTAAGGCCAGCGAAATCACCAAGCGCTAGCCGGATCGCGACAATGATACTACGGCAAGTCCAAAGAACCCTTTAGCAACTGCATTTATAAAGGCGGTAGCCGCTGTTCAGCACGGCAGCGATTTTGTATCGCCTTCAGTCCGGCAGCCCGGACGTTATAGTCCGCCGAACGATGGGTGGCTTGGTAGACCGCCTCCTCGCTTTTTTCACATTGAATCGCCATGGCTTCGGGCGATTGAACGCCGGGGAGGATACGTGATGTGACCGTATGTGAAATGTACACGACACGGCCGCGAATGATGACGGTCGTGCGAGTGGTAACGCGCATAGGGCCATAGAAGCCGCGCCAACGCTGCAAATACTTGCCGAACTCCAGTTCGGCGAAGTCGGTGGTGGCAGCGCTGGAGAGCGCGAGTTGGGTGCGCAATGCCGGCTCGACCGCTACAAAGAAGTGTTTCGCCGTAGTCGAGTCAGTGAACGTTTGCAGCGCTGGCAGGAAGGGTTCGTACTCATAAAGCAAGGTGTCCAGCGTTGCACCTTCGCGCAGAACGGCGTTCTCCAACACTGTCTTGGACCCGGGCTGGAGCTGCGAGCTTGGAGGTGCGCTACCGTCTTTCATGATGCGATACTCCAGCGCCATGAACAGCAACTGCCTTCGTTGCGACAGTACGTGCTCGCTCGCTGTGTTCTCCGGCAACGGCTCCTGTGCCTGTACCGATGCAAGCGCTGCGTAAAGCAGCGGCCTGATCTCGTTCTGGAATGCGATGTAGCGGGTGCCCTCAGGAGTGGCCAGGAATGCAGACAAGGCATCCATATCGGCATCGTTGGCCCGAACAGCATACTGGCGGGCAGCGATCTGCGAAATTTGGGCCGCGGACGAACGCAACGCCGTCTGTACATCGCGGCGCAGATCGGACTTCACGAAGTCAGAGACTGAACGCCACCGACCGTTGGCGGGCGTCCAAAGACCATTGTCAGGATCGATGCTCTTTACCAGGTCAGGCGCCGCCTCATCCACTGTTCGGCTCATGAGCATGCCCTCCGGCGCAACCGGGACAATGCGCAGAACATCCAACAGGTGAGCCGCCTTTTTCTCTCGCGGAGAGTTGGAGCGCTGGACGTAAATGTCGTCATCGGCCTGCGCTGGGGAGTTATGCGCCGGCGCAGAGGGTTCATTATTTTTTGGGGCTTCGCACACGTGGTCTGAGAATGTGCTGGTGCCGTCAGCCCCAATACAACGGAAGATCTCGGCGCGCGCCGCGATGGGTTTCATTGCCAGGAAAAGCGCAGCGAGCGCAACACCGTACAGCAATGAAGCACACGTGTGACGGGTTGATTGTGCGGGGCTGCGGAGTGCGCGCATGTCCTTTGCCAACTGTCCGTTATTTTTGAGAATTCTTGCAATAGATTTTCACACACGGCAACACCACGTGCCCGTGCACAATGCACACACCGGGCGCCACGAGTCTGCAACCAGCGGATTAAGCGATTTGGACGGGCTGCATTCGGGTCCCAAGGGCCGGCAGTCTCTGAAAGCTTCGTGAAAGCTTCAGCCTCGCGCCCGGACAGCGCTCCGCTCCGCCTGCCAAGAAACAGTCCCCGCTCGAGGGCCACGGCGAATTCAACCAAGCATCACCAGTTTGCAACACTTGCATGCCTAGCATCACCGCGGGCGACAGGGCGCCCTTTCCATAATGACCGGGAGAAAACATGAAAGTTGGTGCTATTGTTTCGCAGACACTGCGTGGTCTGCGCGGGACAGCGTTGTCGCTGGCCATGATCCAGATGTCCATAGGTCCCGTGCTGGCAGCCGCCGCGGCACCGAACCCCAACGATTTGCCGAGCCCCGGCAGCTTGGGCAATCCGCAGTCACCGATCAAACACGTCATCGTGATCATCGGTGAGAACCGCAGCTTCGACCACGTGTTCGCCACCTACCAGCCGAAGGCGATCAAAGGTCGCCCGCAGGAGGTACTGAACCTGCTGAGTGAGGGCATCATCAGCCTGAAGGGCACCACTGCAGTCCCTGGCCCGAACTGGGGGCTGGCGGTACAGAAGCAAGCGTCCACGCAGGAATCGGTGTTCACTCTGAGCCCACCGTCGACGAACTACGCGACCCTACCCAATCCGCTGGCCGGTGGCCCGTCGGGCCAGTTCGCAAACCTGACCGGCTTCTGCACCACCCTTACACAGTGCGCCGGATTCGCCGAAGAGGTTGAGACGGGATTGGCTGATGTCTCCTACTACGAATCACTCGCCTCGGGCGGAACCGGCCTGACTTCGGGAACTCCCGACACGCGCATTCAGTGGGACAGCCGCAGCGTGCAGGCGAATAACCTGCTGCCTGGTCCGTTCCAGCTGACCAGCGCCTCTCTCGCGTACACCGCTTACGCCGCGAGCCCAGTGCACCGCTTCTACCAGATGCAGCAGCAGCTCAACTGCCAGCCCCACGAGTGGAACTTGCTCAATCCCTCCGGTTGCAACGGCAAGCTGTTCGCGTGGGTCGAAACCACCTTCGGTGCGGGCTCCAACGGTAATCTGCCGGGCTTTACCGGCACCCCGGGCGGATCGGACGATACCCAGACGGGCACCTTTGCTACCAACTACACCACCGGCGAAAGCCCCGCCCCGGTCACTACCGGCGAAGGTTCGACCGCGCTGGGCTTTTATAACGTCCAGCAGGGCGATGCCCCCTACTTCAAGCAACTGGCGGACACTTACGCCTTCAGCGACAACTTCCACCAGTCATTCCAGGGCGGCACCGGTGCCAACCACATCATGTTGGGCCACGGCGATGCGCTCTATTTCCAGGATCAGAGCGGCAACGCGATCGCCCCGCCCAATCCGGTCAGCAACCCGCAGGGCTTTCTGAGCGAGGTCGAGAACCCCAATCCGAATCCTGCTGCCGCCAAGTTGGGCAGCGACAACTGGTACACGCAGGATGGCTACGGCGGCTCCGACAAGGCCGGGAGTGACTTCTACGGCGGCGGAACCTACAGCGACTGCTCCGACTCCACTCAGCCCGGCGTTGGACCGGTTCTGGGATTCATCCGCAGCCTCGGGGTCAGCTCCCGCTGCGAGCCGGGCCACTACTACCTCCTGAACAACTACAACCCCGGCTACGAGCCCTCGCTGGCCAACGAGGACGCCAGCACCTATAACGGCACCTGGCAGGATGCTTACTACCAGGACTACGCCGTGGGTGACGGCGCTACCGCGTTCACCATCCCGCCGAACCGGAATGGAAACGGCAAGGACCCGTCGAAGACAAACAGCATCGGCGACACGCTGAACAACGCGGGCATCTCCTGGAAGTATTACGGCGACCAGTTGAACGTGTTCCACACGGATCCCCACGTGACGAACAGCCCCGCCAAAGGCCAGTTACCGGACGAGTATTGCCAGATCTGCAACCCGTTCCAGTACGACCAGTCGATCATGGAAAGTCCGGACGTGAACAAACACATCCAGGACAGCACCAGCCTGTACGCAGACATCGCCAGCGGTACGACCTTGCCGGCGGTTTCGTTCGTGAAGCCCAGCGGCTTGGTGGACGGCCACCCGGCTTCCTCCAAGCTGGACCTGTTCGAAGGCTTCGTGAAGAAGATCGTGGACCAGGTGCAGAGCTCGGCCTATGCCAACAACACCGCTATTTTCATCACCTTCGATGAGGGCGGCGGTTATTACGACTCAGGCTACGTGCAGCCGGTGGACTTCTTCGGCGACGGCACCCGCATCCCGCTGATCGTGGTTGCGCCGACGCAATACTTGAAGGGCGCCGGTTACGTCTCGCACCAGTACTCTGACCATGTCTCGATCCTGAAATTCATCGAGCGTAACTGGCGGCTGCCGACCGTGACGCCGCGCAGCCGCGACAACCTCCCGAACCCGGAGCAGCTGCCCGTCTTCCGACTCTTTGGCTTCGTGGACACGGCCGGCTATGTGCCGTACGTGAACGGCGTGCCTGGCAAGGCGGCGCTGGATGACCTGTGGGATTTCTTCAACTTCCCATCCTCACATAGCCACTAGTAGCTATACGCGACAGTTCGTCCTCGAGAGCTGGGGCCGCCGCAAGGCGGCCCCTTTTGTTGGCGGAGCGAATCCCGGCCCATATTTGAGGCGCGCTGCGCCGCGCGGTCAGTCTTGCTGCCGAAGC
>Ga0209169_10001532_pt1 | contig 14126 bp, 11 predicted proteins | sample HubBroMetageWRM4_FD_188346 | JGI IMG/M metagenome (GOLD analysis project Ga0209169, IMG submission 188346) | Warmed soil microbial communities from the Hubbard Brook experimental Forest, New Hampshire - Hubbard Brook CCASE Soil Metagenome WRM 4... | ecosystem: Environmental > Terrestrial > Soil... | reverse complement strand
CCTTGACGCTCTTTGGATAGTCGAAGATGCTGGCATACGTCTCGTAGTAGTTGAAAACGTACTCAAAAGTCTTTGACTTCTTATGTCGGTCAGGAACCATCGTCGCGTAACGGGGCGCAGCGTTCAGACGCGCCGCCGTGACCGGCCTTCCGTTAACGTAGAGCATCTTACCGACGTATTGGTAGTTGAGCCCACCGGTTGACGGCGCGCCCGCCGAGCTGCACGCCGCACATATCGTGAGTGCAGCCAAAGCACCGGTATATTTCATTAAACCAGTTGAATTCATTAACGTTTTGCTCCTCCGTAAAAGTAGAAACGATCGCCTTGCTTCTCTAAGTTGGCTAAAGAAGCAAGGGCCGAGTGAGATTCATTGACTCGCACTTGAGCGCCTTCCGCGCGGATGGAATGGACGCGAGTTGGCAAGGCGACCAAGTGGTCTCTGCCTAGTCGTGATCCTTACTCACCGTTCGCGTCCGTCAACGGATGGTTATCCCCTGCGGATATGAAAGGCCCGAGCTCGCCCCCTTTCTCACCGCGATCGGTTTCGCTGCGCCATGGGCGCCTGCGGCGAAGGTGAGAATTTTGTTGTACAACAGCGACACGTAGATCTTCCCGCTGCTGTCGATCGCGATGCCCTCGGCGCCGTCAACTTTCGACTTGCGGCCGTGAATCCTTAGCCGCGGCCGCACGTTGCCGTTGGAGCCGGCGCGGTACTTCGTGATCGCGCCCGGGGTGACAGCGTTAGCCACGTAGATATTCGAACTTGCATCAAATGCTAGCGCCGCGGGCGCTTCTAACCCGGTCTTGTCGCCGTCGATCATTTCGATGGGAGCAACGTCGCCCACGCTGCCCGCGCGATACGCCGTCAACCTGTTGCCATTGTTATTCGGAACGTAGATATTTGCGGTTGAATCCAAGCGCAGCTCCCAGGGCAGATTGAGCTTCGTAGCAAAGCCGCCGATTGTTCCAAGCGGCTGAACGTTGCCGTTCGCATTCGGCGGGTAGAACGTTATATCGCCGTAGTAGGCTGCGCCGTAGCCGTTCGCGACGTAAATATCACCATTGAGCGGATTCAGCGCGATGCCCTCGGGCGCGACGATGCCGGTGTTCGAGCCCGCAATAGTTGCAATCGGCGCGACGTTCCCGGAAGAACCCGCCGCGTAGATGGTTACGGAGTTGCCGTAGCGATTCGCGACGTAGATCTTTCCCAGGGGATCTACGGCAACATCGGTCGGGGCATTGAGTCCGGTAGCTGCACCTGAAACGTCTTGCACAGGCGGCTTTTTGACGCTTGCGCCGAGCGGGTAGACAGTTATGGCGTTGCTGCCACGGTTCGCAACATAAAGACAAGGACACGAAGTCTTGACCCTGGGCGATTGCGGTTTTTGTTGCTGAAATGCCGCGGGCGTGGACGGCCCGAGCGATGCGCTCGCGCAACCCGAAACCAACCAGATGACGCCAATAACCGTCGCGCTTCTAGCGCGTGATAACCGCATGGTCCGTCTCCCTTCCGTCTACCTTCAGAAGCATGCTCTGGCACCAAGCCACCGATAACTCCGGCTAGCGTTTCGGTCGATGGGCCATAAACCCCACCAGAGCAGTCGAGCGGAAATGAATTTTTGCCACAGCGCGACGAGCAATCGAGGGCGGTCGACGTTTTGTTACTTGTTGCCGGCGGCTACGCAGGAGGCATCGACTTCGGGAAACGGCGCGATAGCTTCGGGCATCGTTCGTGAAGTAAGGGGTCGGCCATCTCGGCCGGGCACGATGCAGCAAGGCATTGGCGCTGCGTCGTCTTATAACGTCCTGCACGCCTTCGGCGGATCCCGCGATGGCGCAGTCCCTTGCGCGAGCTTGCTGGACGAGAGCGGTACGTTATACGGCATCACAGCCAGCGGTGGCAAAGCCTCACAAAGACATGGAAAAAGCGATGGCGGCCCGGTCTTCACCGATCCTTTCGTGCGTGAGTCCATCATTAGCAGTAGATCTTCGAGGGAGGTACCCTTCTGAGCACCTTTGAACTAAACGAGTCCTGTACTACATCGATGGAGTGATAGTTATGCGTTCGAAAACAAGCATCAAACGCGGTCGATTCCTTGCGACGAGCGCGGCAGCGATCAGTGCTGCCGCCGCAAGCTACTCGTTTGCATCGGCGCAAACGGAAGTGGCCGCGACGATGAGCGGCGCGGGCAAGCCGAGCATAGTTTTCTGTCATGGTCTTTGGGCCGACGGCTCGTGCTTTACCAAAGTGATGGGGCCGTTGCAAGCACAAGGCTACGATTGCATTGCTGCGCAGTATCCGCTCAACACACCCGAAAACGACGTCACTTTTGCCAAGTGGGCAATGGACGTGGTGAAGGGTCCTATCGTCCTTGTTGGACATTCATATGGCGGCTCGGTGATCACGGCCGCCGGAACCGTTCCGCGCGTGAAAGCCCTCGTTTATATCAACGCGCTTGCTCCCGATACTGCTGCCGGCGAGACATCGCAGAGCATACAGCAGAAGTTTCCCACTACCGAGGTTCTCAAGCACGTCAAAGTCGTCAATGGACGTATCTGGCTGACCAAAGAAGGACTACCGTATTTTTGCGGCGATCTTCCGGCGACTGAGCAGCAGCTCGTGTGGGCGACACAGGGCGCGCCGGCTGCCAACATCTTCGCACACGATGCGCCGGGCGTTGCGTGGAAGACCAAGCCGAGTTGGTACATTGTCGGAACGAAGGATCACACCGTCAACCCGGATCTCGAACGTTTTCTTGCGAAACGCATGAACGCCAAGACGACCGAACTCGATTCGAGCCACGTGCCGATGCTCTCGCAACCAGACCGCGTGGTCGAAGTAATCCTCAGCGCTGCGCAGTCGGTGTAGAAGTCGGGGGAGTACCGAGCATAAAGTCAGGGTCTTTACTCCTATCGCGTGTGGTAGGGGAACCAGCGGCGTTGCCTCCCAAGCGATCGGAGGCCCCGCAAAACGAGGCCTCCACCGCTACGATTAGCGACAGCGCTAACGAAGATGATGTCAAACAGACACAGTGTTCACGGTCAACAACGTCGCCTCACTGCGCCGCGACTGTCGCACAAGATGGCGTTGGATTATTGGTGGGATTGCTCTCTGTGAATACGATCGCCGGCCAATTCCTCTCAGGCCATTTGCTCGGCGTTGGCACGAGTTTGAGGTTGTTTGATTCGGCCGTAACCACACCGCCGTTTTTGATACCCCGCGGGCACTCAGGCTTCGTCTTCGTATCATTGACCGTGGTGACCGCGAGACGCACAGCGATCGTCGGATTACCGGTGAAGAATGCCTCTGAGCTGCAGCACATTCCGTAGACACCGAACGCCGCTGTGTGCCAGAAGTCGGAAAGAGCAGGGAATATGTTGCTGCCATCTTGTTGGTACAGTTGAGGCGATGGGCCGCCCTCCACATCCAGGGTGGCGTAATCTGAACCTGAACCGCCGGGACGCGACTCAGAAGCGCCACCTAGACGGAAGTACCTGAGCCCGTTACCGATAGTATAAGATTGCACATCCGTCTCGTCGGACCAGGTGGTGCAGTCCTCCGGATTGACCGAAGACCCGCTATGAACGCCTTGCCAGCCGCCAGGACAGCTGTCTGTGCACGTCCTGCTTGAGCACGGCGCAAAATTAAGCAGCCAGTACTCGATTTGCAACCTTCCGTCACTGCCGCTGGTGTTCCCCTGGTTGTCGAACAAGAATTGCTCCCACCCTGTACAGTTCGGATTTGGGCACATGCCGGACGCCTTGAATCCATTCGTGTTGAGTTGAAGGGAGTAGTAATTACTACCGTCGTAGCCCGATGATGACCCGCCGACACTCCCCTCCGATGCGACGTTTTTGACGGTGGCGAACCATCCCAGACCAGCCGTGATGTGGCCGCCGCTTGGCACGTTGAAATATGCATCACCACCAACTTGGGGGCGAATCCCGAGCGGGTCCGCGTGCGCCGGCATATGCGGAATCCGCTCTCCCTTTTCGCAGCGAAGCTCCCTCCACTGTGTTTCTGGGTAGATGGCCTTTCGGCACCCGTGCCCCGGATTTGGGACCTGCAGCATCATCGAGCGCCAGCGTTCCCATTCGGCTTCAGTGGGCCGTCTTGCGAGCACTTGCGCCGGCGCTGCGGCGCTTGTCGCCGGCGCACCCACTGGTTGCTGCGATCCGCCGCAGCCCGCAAGCAACGTAGCCGCCGCGCAAAAGCTGATGGCACAGCGGCTTAGATTCAAATCTCTCATTTGCAGCCTCCTTATACGCAAACGAAACGAAGGGCAAGGTTGCCCTAACGCGCCCAGCGTACCTCGGCTTAACCTGACGTACCACGCACAACCCGTACAAACGACCTGCACAACTTGCGGTCGCTGACGCACGCTCTACGGCGCGACCCATAAAGGAGGTGCGTACGGCCGCACGCGTGTACCAAGTGCCTCCGCGCTGCCTAAGAACGCCGGGTCGATCTCACTTTAGTTCAACGAAGATCACATCTGTCTCGGTCGTACCCGTGTTCTCGCCGACGTGCGTCTGGGCTACGTTCCAGATGACTTCGTGAGGCGATTTCTCGACATCTACAGTCCGGTCGCCGACGGTCAGCCTTCGTCGGAAATTGCTAAGGGTGATGAGGACGCTGTCCGGGTGTTGATGAGGCTTAGTTCTGTCACCCGGGCTGTCCTTATATCGGAGCACCCGTACGCGGTCGTTTTCGAAAAGACTTTGTACAGTTGTGGATCGGTTACGGTCGGGTCTGGTTCCATTTACGAGCTTACTCCATTTCACGAAGAAGATAGTGAGCTTGGACTGTAGCAGACGCTCTGGCGATTCGATGGCTCGCAAACGTTTCCCAGCTGCCTCGCCGCACGGCGCCGGGAGAAGAGGGGTCGAAGCCGCTACCTTGGTGTTTGTGTACGGCTGCAAGCGGGCTCGCACGCTAGTCGGCGGCCCGTTCACCTTACGGTGCTGCGCAGTCCGGGCGACTAACGAGAACTCTACCGAGTTTGCGGTGCTAAACTTCACCAGCAATCAGATTGAAGTCTACTAGTATAGCCACCCAGCAATGACTTACAAGTACAGCTTCAACAACGGCCTACTCGAGAGCCTTGAACCCACCGGCATTGCCTATAATCCGCGCTCCAAACAATAAAAGCCCATACCTCAGACGACATTGCCGCTTTGCCGCCGAGCGGTCTTGTTGTCGAGCTAGCCGGACACCCGTATATACACTGTCCCAGTTGAGCTCCCACGTTTTGCCGTCGTCAAACTGGCTTGGAACTGGGTAGTTCCGTTGACAAAGCTAGCAGGAAGGCGCATGCTGGCGCGGGGGAGGCAGTTCGGATGGTTTGCGGCTTTCGCTGCCTTTACGATCAGGAGGTTGAGTTCGTGCGCCTTTCAGCAAGCACTCTTGTCGCGGCGTTTTTTAGCGCAGCGATTTTAGCCGCATGCGGCGGTGTTAACAACGGCCTCACTTCGTCGACGCCGTTGTCGGTTGCCTCGCAGCGTTGGGAGAGTTCGTTCGTACGACGTCCGCCTACCGCTGCCCGTTACAAGGTGCTGCATAGCTTTGGCGGAGGGACGGACGGCCAATCTCCCGCAGCAAACTTGACCGTTTTTAAAGGCAGCCTATACGGCACGACGTATGGCGGTGGTGGCTTGGGCTACGGTACGCTCTTCCGAATGAGTACTTCCGGTGTCGAGCGCGTGCTGCACAGCTTTAATCATACCGACGGCGCGGGCCCAGTTGCCGCCTTGACCACGTTGAGTGGTACGTTGTACGGCAGCACCGCAGATGGCGGCAGCGGTAATCCCAAGTGCGGCAGTGTTGGCTGCGGAATCGTTTTTAGTGCGGGCAGCGCGGGCCGAGTGCGAGTCCTCTATCGGTTTAGGAGTTTCCGGAACGGCGATCATCCTCAAGCGGGCTTAACCGTTTTTGACGACACGCTGTACGGCACGACGTATTACGGTGGGGGAGGGTGCGGAGGCACCGGATGCGGGACGGCTTTTAGCCTAACAACGGCCGGCGTGCACCACGTGATCCACTACTTCGGGCGCGGCTTCGGGCACAAACACGCTCCATACAATCCTGTGGGAACCTTGACACTCTTGAACGATACGTTCTACGGCGCGACGTTGTCAGGCGGAGCGTCTGATCTCGGAGCGATCTTCGTCCTGAGCCCTGCAGGCAAACAGCACGTCCTCTACAGCTTTTCGCGCGGCAGCGGTGGTTCGTCGCCGATGGCAGGCGTGACGGCCTTAAACGGCACGCTGTACGGAACAACTCTCGAGGGTGGCACGGGCACCGGGTGCGCCGGCACCGGCGGTTGCGGCACCGTTTTCGGCGTAACCACCAACGGTGAGGAGCACCTGGTCTACAGCTTCAATTATAGCGACGGCGATGGCTCGTTCCCAGAAGCGAGCTTGACGGTCTTGAACGGCACGTTGTACGGAACCACCGCTTCCGGAGGCGTCGGGTGCCGCAGTGGCGGCGGATGCGGGACGGTTTTCAGCTTGACCACGGACGGCCAAGAGACCGTACTCCACAGCTTTATGGGTGGTACCGACGGCGCGGGCCCCGTGGCAGGTCTGACCGCCTTACATGGCACGTTGTACGGAACGACGTCCGCTGGTGGCAAGGACAATGAAGGAACAGTCTTTGCGTTGACCCCGTAGCCGACGTTCGAGCACTGACAAAGCCAGCAACAGCGTTCGGAGCAAAATGAAACGATTGTGTAAACTCATCGGCGCGTGCACTAGCGCAGCGATTGTAGCCGCGTGCGGCGGAAGCAACAACGGCTTCCCTTCGTTAACGCCTTTATCGGTCGCGCAGCGGATCGGAGTGCGCAAGTCGTCTGCTGGCGTGATCTACAGCTTCAAGGGGGGGACGGGAGACGGCTCAGCACCGGAAGCCGGCCTCCTCGATGACAAGGACGCGCTTTACAGCACCACCAGGGAAGGGGGCGAATACTGCGAGTCAGGCAGCTACGACGGATGCGGCACGATTTTCGCGATAACAACTTCCGGCAAGGAGACCGTGCTTCACAGTTTCAGAGGCAGGCCCGGGGACGGCGCAGACCCGTTTGCGGGCCTTATCAATGTCAACGGCACGCTCTATGGCACGACCGCCGAGGGTGGCGCGTACGACGCTGGGACGGTCTTCTCGATCACGACATCAGGTAGGGAAACCGTGCTCTACAGCTTCAAAGGCGGCTCGGCGGACGGCGAAATCCCCGAGGCGGGCCTCCTCAACGTCAAGGGCACGCTTTACGGCACGACGGCTAACGGTGGCAGCGGCTTTTGCCTTCGCGGTAAGAGCGACGTCGGATGTGGGACCGTCTTCTCGATCACGACGTCGGGTGCGGAAACCGTACTCTACAGTTTCAAAGGCCACTCCGGTGACGGTGCAAACCCGTTTGCGGGCCTCGTCAATGTCAAAGGGACGCTCTACGGAACGACCTGGAGCGGAGGCGAAAGACGGTGCTACAAACATGCGAGTTGTGGAACGGTTTTCGCGGTCACGACATCCGGCAAAGAAACCATGATCTACCGATTCAAAGGCGGCCCGGGCGACGGCGAACACCCGTCTGCCGGCCTCATCAACGTCAACGGCACGCTCTACGGCACAACCTTAGAAGGAGGCGAGCTGGGATGCGGCACGATTTTCGCGATGACAACTTCCGGTAAGGAAACCCGGCTCTACAGCTTCAAAGGCGAACCGGCGGACGGCGCACGGCCGCCAGCGAGCCTACTCAACTTCAACGGCACGCTCTATGGTACGACCGCTCTCGGCGGCGCAAACGACGCAGGGACGGTCTTCTCGGTCACGACATCAGGCACGGAAACCGTGCTCTACAGCTTCACCGGCGGGGGAGACGGCACAGAACCCTATGCCGGACTCACGCAAGTCGACGGCACGCTTTACGGCACGACAGTTGGCGGTGGAGCGTATTTCGTCGGAACGGTTTTCTCGTTATCGCCGTGAAACCGCTACGCTGAAACCATCCAAATCGCTCCGGTTCGCACCAATGGTTTGTAGCAGCATAGCCCGGAACGCGTCGGAACGCCTCGGGCCTGAGCGTTCCACTGCCGATGGCATCGTACATAGCGCCGTGTCAACAATCCGCTGTAACCTCAAGATTCGTGACTACTGGAAGCGGTTAAAAACGCCCTCAGCAAGTTCATCGGCTCTTTCGGCGCGTGCCGCTTTAGCGCCGAGGCGTGCGGCGGTAACCTTGGTTTCTTTTTTCGATTACCGCAAACTGCCGCCAATGGAACGAAGCGATCCTAGCCGAACGTAGCTAGGCGCAAAGGCATTCACGGCTTTGGAGGCACGACATGGATATTCAGCGTCTTAGGTGCCATGTAGTTAGCAGCTGCGTCGCTGCGGCAATTCTGGCGGCGTGCGGCGGGGGAAGCGGCACACCGCTGAGCCCGTCGGCTGCCGGACTCACGGCAACGCGAACGACTGGGAGCGCCAAGTACAAGACGCTGTACAGCTTTTCGGGGAGGGGCAAAATCGGCGCTAGCCTGTATGCGCCTCTCATCGCGGTCAATGGCGTACTTTATGGAACCGCCTCACATGGGGGCGCGCAATCTGACGGCACGGTCTTCGCGATTACCACGTCCGGTAAAGAGACCACGCTGCATAGCTTCGAGGGCTACGATGGCGTAGGGCCGCTGGCGGGCCTCATAGATATGAAAGGAACGTTCTACGGCACAACCATTGGGGGAGGCGATAGTGGATCGTGCGGCAGTTCGAGCTATTGCGGGACCGTTTTCTCAATGACGCCGTCGGGCAAGGAAACCGTGTTGCACAACTTCTCGGCCGGTGCAGACGGCGCGGAGCCTGACGCGGATCTCATTCACGTTAAGAGCACACTCTACAGCACGACGCTCCTTGGGGGTGCAACCGACGGCGGAACGGTCTTCGCGATCACAACGTCCGGCAAAGAACGTGTGCTGCACAGCTTTGGCGGCAAGGGAGACGGCGCTTTGCCACGCGCCGGCCTCACCGATCTCAACGGAACGCTCTACGGCACGACCGGAGGCGGCGGAACCTCGAACGATGGGACGGTCTTCTCGATCACAACGTCGGGCAATGAGACCGTACTGCACAACTTCTCGGGCGGGACAGACGGCGCAGCGCCGTTTGACGACCTGATCGATGTCAACGGAACACTTTACGGGACGACCGGAGGCGGCGGGACCTCGAACGCTGGGACGGTCTTCTCGATAAAACCGTCAGGCAAAGAAGCCGTGCTTTACAGTTTCAAAGGCGGGAAGACCGACGGCGCTCATCCCTGGGCTGGCCTCGCTAATGTAAACGGCACGCTGTATGGCACCACCGTTAACGATGGCGCGACCGGCGATGGAACGCTCTTCTCTGTTACACTGTCCGGCAAGGAAACGGTGCTTCACAGCTTTGCCCGCTACGAAGACGGCCAATACCCGTACGCGGACCTCCTCGACGACAATGGCACGCTATACGGGACGACCGCGTATGGGGGAGTCTACGGCTATGGAACGGTCTTCTCGTTGAAGCCGTAACTCAACCTATGTGTAGCGGAGACGTTTCCGCGCCGGTTGCCGGTACATCCAGCAGCAGTTCGCACTATCATCCTGAGCCCTTCGACTCGCTGCGCTCGCTCAGGACCGGCGTAGTCGAAGGACACAACTCGAAACCCACGCGACTGCAGGGTGTCGATCGGCTCGGGCGCGAAGCCCCGTCCGCAGGTAGCTTTCTCAAACGGTGGTATCTGCGGTTGTCGCGGAGCTGACGCTCACGAACGATAAACTTGCACGTAGTACCGTGACGGCCGTAAGGCAAACGGCCGCCAAGGCTGAAGGGTTGCGCGCGTGACACTCACGTGGAGGAATCGGGCGCTGACCCTTGCCTCAGCATGCATAGCTCTTAGCCTGCTTTTTTCCGCGAGAGCCTTTCTTTCGGAAAGTAGCTTGACCATCTTCGAACTACCGCTTGTGATGAGCGGGTCGATCCTGTTTGCGTGGGCAGCGTGGGCAGCCGATGCACGGATGGATCGAACATGGACGACCTGGTTATTGATTACCGGTACTGCTGCCAGTCTGCTAGTCTTGGCGTTGCTTTTGGCGTTCCCTAACGGAGATCCGGTGCAGCGGATATTGCTCACAGGAGCCGCCACACTGAATTTGGCGGCGGCGATCTTGAAGGCGGCCCGAAGCGGCGAATCATCCTGACGCTTGCGGCTTTCCGCGGCAAGGAGCAGGTGCTGCATCGCTTTACCGGCGGATGCTGAAGCTGTGACGACGGAGCGAATCCGTACGCAGCCTTATCGACGTGAACGGCACACTGTACGGCACGACATCCGGTGGCGGCCGTGGCAGCCCTACCTCATACTATTGTTGCGGAACCGTTTACACGATCACCCCGGGCGGCAAATATAAAGTAGTGTACCGTTTTTGCGGCACCTCCAATTGCCGCCGGTTCTGAGTCGGTATTGCACAGCTTCAGCAGCGGCACCGACGGTGCGAACCCATCCGCGGACTTGACGAATGTGAATGGTGAACTCTACGGCACAACCCGTTCCGGCGGCGACGAAAGTTGCCGAGACGACTCATGCGGAACAATTTTTACGTTGACACCGTTATGTCAAGAGCGACGGCTGCCTCATCACTCCATTGTGCGCCGACGGTCATGAGCTCGTCGAGGCGCTCTCCTAGCGACCTGCGAAGCGCGGCGAAAATGCGTTCGTACTCTTGATGCTCGGTGTAGTCGCGGCAGGCACCAAGCGATTGCAGTCGCGTTTCGACGAAGCCGAGCAACATTGCCGCGCGTTCAAGATTCTTCAGCCGAGGCGCCCCCGAATATCTTGCCAGCGCCATAATTGCAGCGACATGCTGGAGGACAAACGCGGTTAGCACTGGGGCGCGGACATCCCGGGCCGCCTGCAACGCCTGTGATGCATACGAACGGGCATCGTCTAAACAATCGAGCGCTACAAGATAGGCGGTCATATTGCTGAGATCGGCTGCCTCGGAACGACGATTCCGGGTTGCCGCGTGGCCCGCGCGCGCCTCTTCAGCGCGATGCAATGCGGCGGCCGGATCGCCTGCCTCGAACTCGACTTCGGCAAGGTGGCCTGCGATCGACGCTGCCGGTCGTTGGAGGCGGAGCGATACGTAAAGTGAGAGGGCCTCGCCGTAAAATCGGCGCGCCTCGTTGACGTCTTTGCGGCGCGAGCGAACCGTTCCAAGATCGCTGAGAGCTAACGCCTGCAGACGGCGATTCGCGACTCGCTCCGCGGTGGCCAGCGCCTGTTGCAAAAGCGCCTCGCCCTTCGAACCCTCTCCGGTTGCGGCAAGGGCGCTTCCGGCTGCGTGTTGAGCGCGGGCTACCTGGAGGTCATTGAGTACGGAACGCAACCGTAACGCCTGTTCCGCCGACGCAAGTGACGCCGCCGACTCACCGAGCGCACCCGAGAGCTCCGCGTCGGCGATATATAGCTGCGCCAGTTCTTTGACTCTCGCTTTTTCGGTAGCTGAGTCAATAACTGAGTCGATCGCCAAACGAACCCAACGGCGTCCCTCCACCGGAGAAAGCGAATACCACAGCCTCGCGAGGGCTCCAGCAAGAAGACAACCCGCGTGGAGGTCATTTCGCTCCTCAAGTGACCATGAAAGCGCCGCGCGAAAATTATCGAGTTCGGCTTCGGCTTCATGAAACCAAACTTGCTCGGAGGCACCGTACCATTCGCGATCGAGGCGCATGGCAACCTGAAGAAGTGCGAGCGCATGATGCGCTGCCAGCGCCTGTCGCTCGCCGCTCGCCTCCAGTTTGTCCAATGCGTATTGCCTCGTGGTTTCGAGAAGATGATAGCGCGTGCTGGCGTGCGAGTGGTCGACCATCACGAGCGATTGGGCGATCAGCGACGAAAGCAGTTCTAGGGCGTCTTCGCGAGGAATGTTTTCGTCGGCAAAGACTGCCGCTGCGGTCTCCAGAGTAAAGCTGCCGACGAAAACGGCGAGCCGGTTGAAGAGAAGCTGGCCTTCCGAGGAGAGAAGGTCGTAACTCCAATCGATCGCCGCGCGCATCGTTGTGTGGCGCGGCACCAACGCTTGCGGGGCTCCAGTCAGCACATCAAACACTCGGTCGAGGCGATCGTAGATTTCCTGTGCCGACAGAACGTTCGCACGAGCGGCTGCCAGTTCTAAGGCGAGTGGCAAGCCGTCGAGGCGCCGGCAAATCTCGACGACGGGCCTAACGTTTTCGACATTCAGTTCGAAGCGAGTAACGATCGCGCGTACCCGGTCTACGAAGAGGGCGACGGCGCCGAACTTTGCGGCTTCAGCTGGCGATGACGGAATTTGCGCGGGAACCGCCAGGGAAGGAATTTGATATGTTCGTTCGCCCGGAATGCTCAATGTCTCTCGACTCGTTGCCAGCAGGGCGGCGTTTGGGCATTCACGCAAGAGCGATCCCGCGATGGCGCGGGTCTGCGAGATCACATGTTCGCAGTTGTCGAGAATAATCAAGAGGTGCTTAGGCGCTAGAAACGCTATCAGGGTTTCTAGCAGCGGGCAGCGCGGCGACTCTTGAATGCTTAGCGCCGTTGCTAGTGCATTGAGCACCAGCGCGGGATCGGTGACCGGCGCGAGCTCGACGAACCAAACACCGTGCGGGAATTTATTGAGCAAGCGCCGCCCAACCTCGATCGCGGCCCGGGTTTTCCCGGCCCCGCCAGTCCCCACGATGCTAACGAGTGGGGCCGCCGCGACGAGCTCCGCGATCTCTCTAACGACCTCGTCGCGCCCGAGGAACGATGTGAGCTGTCGTGGCAGGTTATGCAACGGAGCGCGATGGCGCTCGCCGAGGCGCGGACCACGCGAGCGACGAGCGGAACGCTCGAGCATCTGGCGTGATTCCTCTGGAAGAGCAAGCGCATCGGCGATGCGCTCCAGCGTGGCGCGGTAAGGCGCGCGGCGAAATCCGCGCTCCAACGCGCTGATGGCCTGCACGCTGATGAGCGCCCGATCCGCTAACACCTGCTGCGACAGGCCGGCCTGCACTCTGAACGTTCTGAGAAGGTCGGGTAGCTCGGCGGTTTCCGCCGCGTCTCGCACACCCGATCGCGGTGGAACCACGGAGCTACGGCGCCTAACCGCCGGGCGCCGGTGCGATTCCGATTGGGGGATGGGTCACTCCGCCGAGTATTTGCAGAATGTAAGCAATTAGACCCTGGGGGTTCAGCGCGTCGATATAACCGGCGGCATCCGAAACCCAGAGGTTCTGCGGCTCGCTGTTATCAAAGTTGATGTTGGTTGGAATGATGAGGCCGCCGAGGATGATTGGCGCAAAGAGGCTGCACGCTGACGTTCCCTGGCATTTGAAGATGCCGAGGAGTTGATCGACGTAATACAAATTGCCGCTGTTATCGAATGCCAATCCACCGGCCGTCAAGATTCCCGATACGAGCGGCAAGCCGCTGCCGTTGCAGCCGGCGAACTCCACGATCGATCCGGTCAACTTATCGGGATCATTGAAGCTCCAATAGCAGTTGCCGGCGGAGTCGATCGCGACACCCTCGCCCTGGACCGGATCGCCTCCGTACGTCAAGTTACGCGAGGCGCGCTTCTCGCGGTTCAGATAGACGCTCACGCTTCCGGCCCCATCTCCGGTGGTCGAGCCGTTTGAAACCGCCACGAGCTGTTGATTGCGAGTCGCGTCGACGTTTACGGGCACTTCTCCGTCATCGCGAATCGTTGCCTGAGGGCCTTGCGGCCCCTTATGCGTCGTGCGATAGACGAGCACATCTGCGGCGCCGGAATTGGCAACATACCATCGACCATCGGGAGTCGTCACCATCCCCATCGGCCTCGAAAATCCTGAGGTCAGCGTCTCGTAACGCGTCAGCCCGTAGCCCTTTTTTCGCTTATAGACGACGACCTCATTGCTCGAAGGCTGTGAGGAATACATGAAGTCGTTACCATAGAAATGCGTCGCCGGCTGCGATAACGTCAGGGATGCGCTGAAGTAGGGCTGCGGGTCGGTAGGCAATCCTTGGGCGCATCCGCTCGCGGAGAGGGCAACAGCTAGGTGTACGAGTCGTCGAGCCGCAAGGCTGGACATGGTGCTTGTTTCCTCACCGCAA
>Ga0209169_10001531_pt1 | contig 14129 bp, 11 predicted proteins | sample HubBroMetageWRM4_FD_188346 | JGI IMG/M metagenome (GOLD analysis project Ga0209169, IMG submission 188346) | Warmed soil microbial communities from the Hubbard Brook experimental Forest, New Hampshire - Hubbard Brook CCASE Soil Metagenome WRM 4... | ecosystem: Environmental > Terrestrial > Soil... | reverse complement strand
TGGACTTGAAGAGACCGCCGCCGCTGCCATCGAATTTGTTGCCATCTTCCCACGGACCTTCGCGCGCCTCCCACATGGAGGCGTAGACCACATCCGGGTTCGACGGGTCGATTTCGACGTCGGAGGCTCCGGTGTTTTCGTCTTTGGAAATGACCTTCTGCCAGTTCTCGCCGCCATCGGTGGAGCGATAGAGCCCGCGTTCTTCGTTGGGACCGTAGGGGTGGCCGAGGACTGCGGCGAAAATTTTGTTGGGATCACGGGGATCGACGGCGAGCGCGGGAATCTGCTGGCCATCGCGTAGGCCGAGATGAGTCCAGGTCTTGCCCGCATCGGTCGATTTGTAAATGCCGTTGCCGACGGAAAGATCGGGGCGGTGCAATCCCTCGCCGCTGGCGGCATAAACAATGTTGGGATCGGACGGGGCAACGGCGATGGCGCCGATCGACTGAGTGGATTCGTGGTCGAAGATGGGATTCCAGGTGCGGCCGTAGTCGTCGGACTTCCACACGCCGCCGTTTACTTGCGCCACATAGTAGACGTTCGGCTGGCCGGGAACGCCGGTGGCGGCGCGGGTGCGGCCGCCGCGAAATGGGCCGACCATGCGCCAGTGCAGCTCCTGATAGGTGTTCTCGGGAACCTGTGCGCAGGCTGCGCTGCAAGAAACGGCGAGCAGGAAAAGAATGAATACGCGAATGACGGTTGCGGATCGCATTGGGTTGCTCCGTTAGGGAGAGGAAACACATAAGGATAAATCTAAATAGGGTTTCGATATAGCATTCGATGGGGTCGGGTGTTGTAGTGTGGCTAACGCGTCAGGCCGGTCAAGAGGGATATCCTTCACTCCGCCTGAAAAACGGCTTCGTTCAGGATGACGCTGAACAGACTTTTGAGGTTTGGACTCAACCTGCGCCACACATCATTGCAGCCGTGATTGGAATGGAAAAGTTACGACGCGACGTGAATTCGTTTTGACCTGCCGGGAAGCGCGTTTATGATGGCGAGACTTCTCTTGGCCAGCGCTCGAATATGAAATTTCTCAGTTGGCGTCTTCGAAGTTCTGCGCGGCATTTGCGTTGCCGCATTTTCGGGTGCTTTCTTGTTGCGGCATTTTTCGGCGCTTCCTGTGTGGGGCAGAGTGATGCAGGCGGCAACCGTGACGGACTGAAGCCGATTCTTTCTTACATCTCTAACGGCTGGGATACACTGACGCGCTCGATGACGGAGTGCCAGAGCGTGGTCGATCCGAAGATCAAAGCGGTTCCGGTGTTGTATTTGCCTGCGGGATTTGCCGAACCGGAGGGAGTGAAAAAACTCAGCGCCGACTGCAATGTGAAGGTCGAGCCGCTTCCGGTCGAGATTCACCAGTTGGGCCAGATCACAGCCAACGTCGAACCTTCGGGATTGCTTTATCTTCCCAACAAATATGTCGTGCCCGGCGGGCGCTTCAATGAGATGTACGGCTGGGACAGTTACTTCATCATTCGCGGGCTGCTGCTGGCGGGCAAAGTCGAACTGGCGCGCGACATGGTCGACAATTTCTTTTTTGAGATCGAGCATTACGGCGCGATGCTTAACGCGAACCGGACTTACTATCTGACGCGTTCACAGCCGCCGTTTTTGAGCTCCGCGTTTGTCGATGTTTATCAGGCGACGCCGCATGACAAGCCGGACACGGCATGGCTGGAGCGCGCTTACGCCGATCTGCAGAAAGATTATGAGATGTGGATGCACGATCCGCATCGGGCGGGCGATACCGGATTATCTCGCTATTACGATTTTGGCGATGGCCCGCCGGCGGAAGCGATCAAAGACGAGAGCGGCATTTATCGCAAGGTGGCGGAGTATTTTTTCCTTCATCCTGCCGAGGCGGATGATTACATCCAGGCTTGGCAGCCGGGAGTGGACAAGGGCGTAGCGGGTGCGGCGTATACGCTTCAGGTGTGCGACTCGGCGACCACGATGGGGCGTCCGGCGTGCGACAAGACGCAAGCGTTCAAGTTGAGTTCCGACTATTACAAGGGCGACCGGTCGATGCGCGAGTCGGGGTTCGATGTGAGTTCACGCTTTGGAGCGTATGGATCGGCAACGCACCACTTTGCGCCGGTTTGCCTTAACAGCCTGCTCTATAAAAACGAAAAAGATCTGGAACAGATTGCGCGCTGGCTGGGCAAAGACGCCGAGGCAAAACAATGGGCCAAGCGCGCCGAGGAACGGAAGAAGCTGGTTACGCGGTATCTGTGGAACCAGGAGCAAGGTCTGTTTTTCGATTACAACTTCATGACGAAGAAAATGTCGGCGTACAAATATGCGTCGACGTTTTATCCGCTGTGGGCGGGACTGGCGACGCCGGAGCAGGCGAAGGCAGTGGCTGCGAACCTGAAGGTATTCGAGCGGCCGGGTGGGGTCCCCATGAGTACGGACGATACCGGCGCGCAGTGGGATCTGCCGTACGGATGGGGAAATATCGAGATGGTGGTGATTGCGGGGCTGCGGCGCTATGGCTTTAACCAGGATGCCGACCGGGTCTCGTATGAATTTCTCTCGATGGTTGCGGAGAACTTCCGACGCGACGGAAATATTCGCGAGAAGTACAACGTGGTCACGCGGTCTTCCGAATCGCATGTCGAACTCGGCTATGAGATGAACGTCATCGGCTTTGGCTGGACCAATGCCGCGTTTCTCGAACTGCTCCATGGCCTGCCGAAAGAGATGGTGGGCCGGTTGGAAAAAGAGCAGGCGCAGCCGCTATCGCAAAAGTGAGGAAGAGAGCCGAACGCGCGATTCTTGTATCGCCAAGTGCGCGACACATCGCGCAGCTCGCCCAGATAACTCGCTGCGCAAAAATGCTTGCCCGGGATGACAAGCAACTATTACCGAGCCGTTCAGATGCGCGCGGCTTTGCACTCTTCGCAAGGGCAGATTTCGCGCAGCAAGCGCCAGGAGTAGATGCCGAGATCGTGGTCGTCGTTCCAGTTGAATTTGATGGCGTATTTGCCGATGCCTTCGGCGGATAGAGGTTTCGCCGCAGGCTTGAACATGGGAAGCGCTCCGGGGGCGAGCGTTGGCGGCTCTCCGGGACGGCGGTCGTTTTTCGTGCGCTCGTCGTCGCACATCGCGCACGGGCAGGCGTCGCGGAGATAGACGAAGCTGTAATGCGAGCTGTGACCGTCGGCCCACTGAATGTCGACTCCTGTGCCGGTGGTGAGGTTCACCTTTACCGATTTCGGATCGGTAGCCGAAGTGGGCGCCTGAAGCGGGGACTGCATGAAATCAGTATCGCACAGCGCAAGCGCAGGTCTCCGGCCATGCTTCATATGCATGCGGGCGAGCGCTGTAGAATTTCCGAACGATTAGTGAGCGGCGCTTGAGGTGGTCGAAGAGGTCGATTTCGACATCAGGCCGATTCCCATACCGCCAATGGCTCCGGCAAGGATGCCGATAATGACCAACATTGCTGCGCTATCAAGGATGGAATTTCTGCGACGCATGGGGGACTCTCCTGGGAACGATATCTTAGAGATGGTAGCACTTTCAGGGCAGGATCGAGCGATCATTCTGCCGGCAGATTGTCGGAATTGGGCTCCGTCCTGTAAAATAAAGCTTCGCAACGAGCCCCCGAGAGGATTTGGATCAGTTATGGCACAACAATGTGAAATCTGCGGGAAGAAGCCGCAGGCGGGAAACCGCATCAGCCACGCCCACAACGTGACCAAGCGGCGCTGGAACGTCAATCTGCGCCCGGTTCACGCCAAGGTTGCCGGTCAGGGCAAGCGCATTCGCGTTTGCACGTCCTGCCTGCGCAGCGGCAAAGTCGTCAAGGCGTAGTTTCCGCGAGTCAATCAGCAGAATTCAGTGTGCGATTGATTTTCGATTGCCGATTGGCGATTGTGCGGATTCGTGTCTCAAGCACAACCCACTACCATTTTATTTCTGTGCCGGATCCGCTGCCGGTGGCGCTTCTGGCGCTGGCGTTACGGCCAACAGCTGCACGTCGAAGATCAGCGTGGCGTTGGGCGGGACGATGTCTTTGTAGCCAGCCTCCCCGTAGGCTAGGACCGGCGGGATGCGCAGTTGGCGTTTGCCTCCTACTTTCATTCCGGTTATGCCCTCGTCCCATCCTTTGATCACTTCCCCTTTGCCGAGCGTGAAATCGTAGGGCTGGTGCGCGTCGACGGAGCTGTCGAATTTCTTGCCGTCGGTGAACCATCCGGTGTAATGGACCTTGACGTGGTCGCCTTCTTTGGCTTCGTCGCCGGTGCCAACCTTGATGTCCCAATATTGCAGGCCGGAGGCGGTTGTAGTGCCGTCGCCGGTGACCTTGGTCGGAGCGGCAGTACTGGGCGCGGCAGCCTTATGCCTGGCGGTTTGTGCGAGGAGGGCGGGGATGATGACGGCGAACGCCAAGGTTATGAAAATTCGAGCCTTCATGGGTACATGATAGCGCGAGGGCAGGTATTTGCGGGGCTTGCATGTGGCTTGGGAACCAACCTCTGGGAAGGCTGGGGCATCCACTATTCGCCACTCACAAGCTGGTCATTAGGGGAGCCTTCTTTTCGGGTCTGGCTCGCCGAACGATTATGAACAGTCTTCCGTGGGTAGCCCGCTGTCAGGGACCCTGTTGAATGCCTGGAAATGACTGCTGCGCAAATGGAATAACGGAAGATTTGGCACTCGCCAGTGCCGCCGATGCCGCAGGTCCACGGCTTCCTTCGTTCTTCATCATTGGGCCTCCCCGCACGGGCACAACCTGGTTGCATAGCCTGTTGAGCGAGTGCGCGTGGCTGCCCCATCCGACCAAGGAAACCCGCTTTTTTGACCAGCATTATGAGCGCGGGTTGGGATGGTACAGCGCTCACTACCGCAAGGCCACTGCCGCTCGGAAAATCGGAGAGGTAGCACCCACATATTTTATTTCGGCGCCTGCGCGCGAGCGGATCGCGCAACTCATCCCCGGAGCCAAGATCGTTTGTACGTTTCGCAATCCTGTGGAACGGGTCTGGTCTCTGTACCGGCTGAAGCGCGCCTACGGGATGATTCGGTGGACTTTTGAGGAAGCTCTGGAGCGCGATCCCGAGCTGATGGAATCGAGCCGCTATGCGTTTCATCTCAAGGAGTGGGTGAGCTCGTTCGGGCCGGGTCAGGTGATGGTAATGGTGCATGAGGACATCCATGCCGACCCTCAGTCATATCTCGACAAACTGGTCGACTTCATCGGGGTTCCGAGATTGCAGCTTCGTCCCGCACATAAATCCCGTTTGCTGACGGCGGAGGGCATGACACAGCCGCGCAATTATTATTGGACCCGCGGAGCGGCGCTGTTGGCCGACTGGTCGAAGGCGCGGAGGCTGGATTCGGTAGTGGCGGCCGCTAAAAAATGGGGAGCGATGAATTTGTTCGTCGGAGGCGGCCCGTCGTTTTCGGAATTATCGTCCGTGCAACGGACGCGCTTGCGCGAGCTTTTCAGGCCCGATATCGATTCGCTGGAAGTAATGTTGAACCGCGATCTTTCCGCCTGGAAGTAGGCCGATCGCGTCTCCCATCTAGCGCACTACTCCAGCGCGATCACGTCGATTTCCACCAGAACATCTTTAGGCAGGCGCGCAACTTCCACCGTGGAACGGGCTGGAGGCGCGGAGCTGAAATATTTTCCATAGACAGCGTTCATGGCGGCGAAGTCGCTCATATTTTTTAGAAAGACGGTGCAGCGGACAACTTTGCCGAGGCCGCTCCCTGCGGCTTCGAGGATTTCTGAGAGGTTGCGGAGAACGCGGTCGGTTTGAGCGGAGACGTCGCCTGCGATGACCTGCTGCGTGGCGGGGTCGAGCGCGATTTGCCCGGAGGTGAAGATGAATCCGTTGGCTTTGATGGCCTGGGAATAAGGGCCGATGGCTTCGGGGGCGTCTTTGGTCGAGATAATGGAGCGCATAAAGGCAGTTGTCAGTGGTTAGGGGCCGGTGGCCAGTAAAAATTAACCACAGAGGGCACAGAGTAACACAGAGGCCGCGCTGTCAGATTTTCTGCAAGCGCTGGACTTCGTGGACGCCGGGAAGCTTTCGCAGGCCGGTGGTGATTGTTTCGAGATGTTTTAAGTCGGAGATATCCATCACAACCTCAACACGGGCCTGACTGTTTTCGGTATGGGCTGCGATGTTGCGGATGTTTGACTTGGCATCGCCGATCACTCCAGTGATTAGCTTCAACATGCCGAAGCGATCGTCGCAGTAGACGGTGAGTTTTACCGGATATTCGGTTGGGGTGGACTCGTCGCGAGCCCATTCGACGTCAATCTTGCGCTCCGGTTCGTAGAGAAGATTGGTGACGTTGGAGCAGTTGAGGGAGTGGACCGCGACTCCTTTGCCGCGGGTGATGTATCCCACGATGTTTTCACCGCGGATGGGATTACAACAACGGGCGCGGTAGACGAGCATGTCTCCCTGGCCGCGGACGGTGATGGCGTTGTGATCGCCGAAGACGCGGCGCACGACGCTGGCGATGGAGCCGGGCTGTGACGTGAGACCTTCGGACTCGATGTCGCCGGCGATGGAGGGCGTGGCGCCGGCGGGAAGAAGACGCGCGAGCACCTGGCGTGCGGAATATTTTCCGTAGCCGATGCCGGACATGAGATCGTCGGCCTTCCCCAGACCGTAGGCGGATGCGACCTTCTGCAGGTCGTCGTCTTTGATTTCTTTGAGCGCGATGCGGTATTTGCGCGCTTCCTTCTCGATCAGCTTGCGGCCGATTTCAATGGCGCGTTCGCGCTGGTGAACGTTGAGCCAGTGCTTGATCTTGTTGCGCGAGCGCGACGATTTGACCAAGCCGAGCCAGTCGCGGCTGGGCTTGTGTCCGGGCTGGGTGAGGATTTCGACGATATCGCCCGATTTGAGCTTGTGGCGCAAAGGGACCATGCGTCCATTGACCTTGGCTCCAACGCAGGTGTGGCCGACTTCGGTGTGAATGGTGTAGGCGAAGTCGATGGGCGTGGCGTCGCGCGGAAGAACGACGACTTTGCCTTTGGGCGTGAAGGTGTAAACCTCTTCCGGATAGAGGTCGACTTTCAGGGTCGACAAAAATTCGCTCGGATCCGTGACTTCGCGCTGCCATTCGACCACCTGGCGCAGCCATGCGAGACGCTGCTCATCCTGCGCGGAGACCGGACCGTCTTTGTATTTCCAGTGGGCGGCGATGCCTTCCTCCGCCATCTTGTGCATCTCTTCGGTGCGAATCTGAATTTCAAACGGTGTGCCGTCTTCGGTGATGACCGAGGTGTGCAGCGACTGATAAAAATTCGGCCGCGGCATGGCGATGAAATCCTTGATGCGGCCGGGAACGGGGCGCCAAAGATTGTGGATGATGCCGAGAACGGCGTAACAATCCTGCAGAGAGCGCGTGATGACGCGCATGGCGCAGAGGTCGTAAACCTGCTCGACGGAGATGCGCTGCTTTTGCAGTTTCTTGTGAATGCTGTAGAGGCGTTTGATGCGGCTTTCGACGCGAGCCTGGATGCCGGCTTCTTTCAGCTTGTCGGTGATGGTGACCTGCATCTTCGCGAGGAAGGCTTCGCCCTGCTTGCGGCGCGCGTTGACGGATTTTTCCACGCGCTCGTAGCCGACGGGGTCGAGGAAGCGGAAGCCGAGGTCTTCGAGTTCGCCGCGAATTTTGCCCATGCCGAGGCGGTGGGCGAGCGGCGCGTAGATTTCGAGCGTCTCTTCGGCGATTTTGTGCTGGCGATCGGGCGGCAGGTGCTCGAGCGTGCGCATGTTATGCAGGCGGTCGGCGAGCTTGATGAGGACAACACGAATGTCGTCGACCATGGCCAGCATCATCTTGCGAAGATTTTCGGCCTGCTGCTCTTCGCGGGTGGCGAAATCGATCTTGCTGATTTTGGTGACGCCTTCGACGATGTGCGCGACCTGCTCGCCAAATTCCTTACGAATGTCGACGATTGTGACGGAAGTGTCTTCGACCGAGTCGTGGAGCAGGCCGGCGGCGACGGCGACGGGATCCATTTTTATCTCGGCGAGAACGAGCGCGACTTCGAGGGGATGAACGAGGTAAGGCTCGCCGCTGGCGCGGGTCTGGCCTTCATGATGCTTGAGGGAGTAGTCGTAGGCTTTTTTGACGATGGTGAGGTCGTCGTGGGGACGATTCTCCTGCATCCGCTTCATCAAGTCGCGGAACTTGGTCAGCGTGAGCGCGGTGGTCGCGATCTGTTGGCGCAGGCTCGCCATGAAGGATTATAGCCCGCGAACATCCCGCCGACATGATGAGACACGAGGAGCAATACGGGTGGGAACGGGGCTCCTCTATTGATTATAGCGGGTGAGTTGGAGTATGCCGGGCGGAGAGATTGGTTCGAAAGCATCCATCGCTGCAAAATTTGCTGAGAAAATTTTCATGCCGAGAAATTCACCGGAATTGAAGTTTGGAGCGGGCCTTTGTATCGCGTAGCGATCTGGTAGAGTGGCCGCATGGTTGATTTGCGGATGGCGCGAGTATTGGTGAGCGGAGTTTCGGGGCCGATTGGGGCGGCATTGCTGCCGTCGTTGAAGGCGAATGGAGCAGTTGTGGTGCGGCTGACGCGGGGAAAATCTGCTGGTGCACCTGTGGATGACGCGACTATTGCGTGGGATCCGGAGAAGCCGATTGCGCCGGAGGCGGTGTCGGAATTCGATGCCGTGATTCATCTGGCGGGCGAGAGCATTATCGGGCGATGGACGGACGCGAAGAAAAAGGCGATTCGCGACAGCCGAGTGGTGGGGACGACGAATCTGGCACGGGCTTTGGCTTCGGCGAAAGAGAAGCCGCGGGTTTTTATTTGCAGCTCGGCGATTGGTTATTACGGCGACCGGGGCGAAGAAATTTTGCGCGAAGAGAGCGCGCCGGGTCGCGGATTTTTGCCGGATGTCTGCAAGGAGTGGGAGGCTGCTACGCGAGCGGCGTCCGAGGCGGGAATTCGCACCGCGCAGATTCGCACCGGGATTGTGCTGAGCCCGAAGGGTGGGGCATTGGGTTCGATGTTGACGCCGTTCAAGCTCGGTTTAGGCGGACGAGTTGGCGATGGGCGGCAGTGGATGAGCTGGATTGATGTGCAGGACATGGTGGGAGCGATCCACCACATTCTGAAAAATGATTTGCTCCAAGGGCCGGTGAATATGGTTGCGCCCAAGCCGGTGACCAATGCGGAGTTCACCAAGACGCTGGCCAGCGTGTTGTCGCGGCCGGCGATTTTCCCAGTGCCGCGCTTCGCGGTGAAGCTGGCGTTCGGCGAGATGGGTGAAACGGTATTGCTGGGAAGCCAGCGGGTCGAGCCGACGCAGTTGGTGACGAGTGGGTATCCGTTTCGATTTCGGGAGTTGAGGGCGTCGCTGGAGAATGTGATTCAATAGGATCTTTTTTAGAATCCCCCACGCAAAATCCCCACTTCTGCCAAAACCGGGCAGAAATGGGGCACCCACTTTCTACTTTCTCATCTAGTCATTCCAACTTGAATTTACTGCGGGTTGGGGCGATTGATTTCGTCTTGCAGCTTGGCGAGGAGCTGGGCGCGTTGCTCCGTACTCAATTCTCGCTGCAATTCTTCCAATGCCAGCGCAACGATGTGGTAGTGGTGCGCGCCGGAATATTTCGGATCGGCAGTGATGTTGAGCCAGAGCTTGTGCATGAGTTCGACATCCTGCGGGCGCATGCGCGGCGTGTGCGGGCCTAAGGCATATTCGCGAATGGCTCCGTCGGGCGCGCAGACTTCGAGGGTCAGGCGCGGGCGAGGTTCGGGCAGGCGCTCCCAGGCATCGCCGGTGAGCTTGGCCTGTTCATCCGCGGTGAGCTTGTTGGAGAGGCCGCAGATGACGCGGGTGGAATCCATGCGCTGCGCCGTGACCATGATCGCTTCGAAGACATCGGTTGCCGGGACGACGAGTAATGAAATGGGCTTGCCTTCTTTTTCGGCGACGGCGACTGCGGCGGTGAAGAGCTCCTGCTCGTAGTGATCGAAGACCTGGCTCGCTTCGAACACGGAGCTGCCGCTGAAGGTGTGCTCGCGGTGGTAGAGGCGCGCGCTCATGACGACGACATCCTGTTTGATCGTGTTGGTGTGGCTGAGGATGTGGCGCAGGTAGTAGAGATTGCGCGGGTCGCGCACGGCGACGAGAACATTGCCGGGGCGTACGCCCATGGCGCCGGAGCCGAGTTCCTGATTGCCGTAAACGCGGAACTGGTCGAGGTTTTCCGGTTTGCCGTGACGCTGTTTGGCGACATGATGCTCAGAGATGGTGAAGATGGTGAAGAAGGCCGCGCTGAAAATTATTCCCGCGATTGTGGCCTGATATTTCGTGAAGAGGTTGACGACGGCAGTGATCAAGAGCACTGCGGAGATGAGGGTCAGGCCGATGGGGATTTCGGTTTTGCCGATGTGGATGTTGCCGGGAACCTTCCACTGGCGATTGCCGGGCTCGGTGAAGCGTAGAACGAGCACCGCCAGCGACTTCATGGCGAAGCTCCAGATCACGCCGAAGGCGTAGAGGGCGGCCAACATGTAGACGTTGCCGAGGCTGAGAAATACCGTCAGCAACTGCAGTAGAACGATGAGATTGATGATGCGATAGCTGGTGCCGAAACGGTGGTGCGGCTTTTGAAACCAGCTGGTGAGCACTCCGTCTTCGGCAACGCGGTTGAGTACGCCGTTGGCGCCAACGATGGAAGTATTCTGCGCGCCGGCCAGAATTAATACGCCCACCAGGACGACGAATCCGTGGAAGAGCAGCTTGGGTACTTCCGCGCCGGGCAAATAGACCGTGATGCCGCCGATCAGGTTGGCGAAGTACTTCGGGCGCTCGCCATCGGGAATGATCATCACCGCGAAGAAGGAAACCAGCGAGGTGAAGACCAGGCTGTAGATGAAGATGACCAGCCCGGTCTTTTCCAGATTCTTGAGCTTGGGATGCTCGATTTCGCGGTTGACCTGGGCCAGCGTCTCTTCGCCGCTCATGGCCAGCACGGAGTGGCCGAAGCCGACAAAAGCTACCAGGGTAATGAGCAGCTTCGGGTTGAGAAATCCCAACCATGATCCGTTGAGCCAGCCCATGGACTCTTTATTCAGGGGCACTGCTCCGAGATGGAACGGAGTGGGCGGTAGCTGTACTGGTGTGCGGAGGACGGCGTAGGTACACCACAAAAGCAGGATCACAACCATGACCGTGGTGATGATCATGATCTGCAAGGCGCGTCCGCTGGATTCGTGAATGCCCTGGGTATTTTTCCACCAGAAGTAAATCACGATGATGACGGCGAGTCCGGCGGAGAAGTGGTCGTCGGAAAAATGGAGGGGACGATGGAAGTAAACCCCCATGTCCTTGATGAAGCCTGCGAGATATTGCCCGGCGGAGACGGCGCTGATGGGCCCGGTGAGAACGTAGTCGAAGAGCAGGGCCGAAACCGAGAACTTGGCCAGCGTGCCGCCCATGGCCTCTTTGACCACGCGGTAGACGCCGCCGCGGACGAACATGCTGCTGGATTCGATATAAAGCGCGCGCACGGCGTAGCTAAACAACATGACGCCGAGGATGAACCAGGGAGCGCTCTTGCCGATGACTTTTTCGGCGTCGCCGCCGGCATAGTAGGCGGAAGACGCGAGATCGGCAAGGACGATGGCCGACGCCCGCCAGAAAGAGATAAAGGTCAGCATCACCGTGGTGGCGACGAAGACTTTTACGGCCGGTTTGGAACCTTCAGCAGATGTAGCCATGCCTTGGAAAAGTGCGCTGGAGCAATACGAGATATTGAAGATAGCACAGCGAAGCCGTTCGCCGTTGCCTCTCGCCTTACTAGTTCGCCTTCTGTTGCGCGATCCACTGGTTGGTGCGGGTATCGAGCATGTCGAGCGGAAGCGTGCCGCCGTCGAGCATTTCGTCATGAAATTTGCGGAGATCGAACTTCGAGCCTAACTCTTTCTGGGCGCGTTCGCGCAGTTCGCGGAATTTGAGCTGGCCGAGTTTGTAGCTCAGCGCCTGGGCCGGCCACGAGATGTAACGATCGGTCTCGGACTGGAGCGTGGGCTCGTCGACCGCGCCGGACTTGCGGAAGAAATCCACTACCTGGTCGCGAGACCATCCCTTGGCATGAATGCCGGTGTCGACGACGAGGCGAACCGCGCGGAAGAGTTCTGAGGAAAGGCGACCGTAGTCGGAAACGGGATCCTGATAGAAGCCAACGTCTTTGCCCAACTGCTCGGCGTAGAGCGCCCAGCCTTCGATGTAGGCGTTGAAGCCGAGGCCGTGCAGGCGGAACTTAGGCAGGCCCTGCAATTGCTGCTGCACGGAAAGCTGCATGTGGTGGCCCGGGATGCCTTCGTGGTAGGCAGTGGATTCGTCATCGATCAAAGAGCGATGTTCGAAATCGGAGACCGAAACGACGACACGGCCGGGGCGCTTGCCGTCGGGCGTGCCGGTCATGTAGTGAGTCATCGCAGCGGCCTGGAATGAGGGGATGGCTTCGACGGTCACCGGCGACTTGGGAAGAAGAGTGAAGAGTTCGGGAAGCTTCGGCTCCATCTGGGCGATGTAGCGGCGGAAGTCGTCGAGTATTTGCTCGGAAGAAGTGGGAATGTACTTGGGATTTGTCTTGAGCGAGGCGCGGAACGAAGCCAGATCGGCGAAGCCCTCTTTCTTCGCAATGGTCGTCATTTCTGCCTCGATGCGGTCGATCTCTCGCAGGCCGAGCTGGTGAATTTCTTCCGCCGTCATGTGGGTGGTGGTACGGGCGTAGATGTCATTTTCGTAGCGCTTCGCGCCGTCGGGCAAAGACATGATAGAGAGGTTAGTGCGGCCCTGCGGCGCGTATTCGTTGCGCGTGAAGTCGGCAAATTTCTTGTAGGCGGGCAGGACTTCATTGTTGACCGCGTCGGTGATTCCCTGGGTGAGGCGCTTCTGATCCTCCGGCGAAATGCCGGCGGGATATTTTTTCGTGGGTTCGAGGAAGGGATCGGCGGCGATGATGCCGTCGCACTGGCCGGGAATTTTTTCCGCGATGAAGCGCACCGGCATGAGCTTATCTTTCATGCCAGCGCGCAGCACTTCGGTCATCTGGCCGAGGGCGCGTGGAATCTGGCGCAGGCGAGAGATGTAGTCTTCGTAGTGCTTAACGGAATCAAGGGGAACGGAAAGCGGCAGGTCAGCGAGATTGGTGTGGATGCCGCCCTGGGTGTTGATCGGCATTTCGTATTCTTTGAGATCGTAGTCGGTGAGCCGCTGCTGAAGTAAGCGAATTAGCAGATCGTGGGAGAGCTGATCCTGATCGGGGAAACCCTCGGTAGAGATGGCTTGAATCCGTTTGAGGAAAGATTCGTTGATGTCGTGACGGCGGCGAATGAATTCGAGCGAGTAGTCATCGAGTTGATCGTTGTATCGATAGTCGCCATAAGCGGTCGCGCGCTCGGGTGAGTTGCGCAGCTCAGACTCGTACTGCTCGTCAAAGAGGGCGTTTTGCCCGGCGAGGCGGTCGGCGACAGGCTTCAAAGTCTTGGCGGGAGTATTTTGGGCGACAGCCAGAGTCGCGATTGCGATCAGCAGGAAGAAAAGAAGGCGGTTGCGCATAGGCTACGTAGCCTAGCAGAGGTTTGGGCGCGTCGAAAATCGAAAATTGGGGCGTTACCGGCCGGCTGCGACAGCTTTTTTCACGGGTGCGAGATAGGTATGGGTAATGCGATCATGCCAGCAAAGAATGTCTTCGTCGAGGAAGAGCCAGACGTAGCCCATGCCTAAGGACGCGGCAGAAAGATAAGACGCAAGCACGCGCCAGCGGCGGAGAGAGCGGGTGGTTGCGCTGCCATCGAAGCGGGTAAGTTCGAGTCCGGCGACGCGCAGACCGGGAGTGCGAGCGGAGTAAACCATCAGAAGGTATTGGTAAGCAGCCCAGAGAAGAACAGAAATTCCCGCAACCATGGCGACGATTTCAAGCTTCGGCGGCTGGATTCCCGTCACCTTCCAGAAAATGTAGCCAAACAGGGCGGATGCTGAGGCGATGATCGAGCCATCGACTGCGGCAGCCAGTATCCGGCGCGGCAAAGACGCGCTCTGCAAAGGCAGGTCAATGCCGGGGCGCTTTTCGGTTTCCTGTTTTTCCGCGGCTGAGATGGT
>Ga0209169_10001530_pt1 | contig 14129 bp, 10 predicted proteins | sample HubBroMetageWRM4_FD_188346 | JGI IMG/M metagenome (GOLD analysis project Ga0209169, IMG submission 188346) | Warmed soil microbial communities from the Hubbard Brook experimental Forest, New Hampshire - Hubbard Brook CCASE Soil Metagenome WRM 4... | ecosystem: Environmental > Terrestrial > Soil... | reverse complement strand
CCCTTTCACTTTCAACAACTTCCACACTCTTTGCAAAACAACCCGGGGTATACCCCCTGAAAGCGAATCTCAGGCGAAACCTATGCTCGAAATTTTGCTGCGTCGACTCTTGGGTGCCGCACCCTCAGGGGTCAGAGGGTGCGGGTTTTGAATTTCTGTCCTCAAGGCGACGTTCCCCCAACACCAGCACCCCCGTCTTGTCCCCTCATCGCCACTTCATTACTTCGTTGCATCCTGACTTCGCCTTCGCCTACGATGCTTCCACTTTCGCCCCGCGCCATGCCGACAAATTCACAAATTCCCTGCTGTGCAAACCCGAAATGAACTTCCTGCCCCTCGCCGCCCTCCTCCTCGCGCTGCTGCCGCTCCCGGCCGCAGCGCCCGCCCCCGGCATCGGCTCGCTCACTCTGATGGACGGCTCCGTCCGCGTCATCCGCGGTGTCAACGTTCTAAAAGGCGTCGAAGGCATGCGCCTCCGCCAGGGCGACATCCTCGAAAGCTCCGACGCCGGATTCGCCCAACTGGAATTCACCGGCGGCGCAGTCGTCGCCCTCGGTCCCGCAACTCGCGTCTACATCCTTCGCCACAGCGGCGACAAATCCGCCCCCGCAAAAGACACCGCCGAACTCGCGCTCCTCAGCGGCTGGCTCAAAGGCGAATCCGCCGCCGGCGCCGGCTCGTACCGCTACGAAACGCCGACTCTCGCCGCCACTACCACCGCCGGCACAGTGCTGGTCCACGCGTCCCAGGAAGACTCCGAACTCTTCCTCGAATCCGGCTCCGCCACAATCGCCGAAGTCCGCGAAGACGGCAACGCGCGCCAGCCGGTCCCCGCCAAGTCCGGCCAATTCTTCTCGCGACACGCCGGGAAAAACATCGCCACCACCACGCGCCCAAATCCCGCATTCATCGACGCGATGCCCAAACCCTTTCGCGACACTCTTCCCTCGCGCCTCGAGCATTTCGCCGGAAAATCCGTCGAGCCCAAAACCGATCACCCGGTCTCGTACGCCGAAGCCGAACCCTATCTCCGAATGCCGCTCGCGTGGCGACGCGGCATCGCCGATCGCTTCCAGTCGCGCCTCAAAGATCCCGATTTCCGCAAACAAATCGAAGCGCATATCTCTCAATACCCCGAATGGGATAAGATTTTGCATCCGGAACCCAAGGAGCCGGCCGACAAGCCGGCCAGTAGCACGAATCCTTCATAACGTTTATTCGAGTCGTCCAGGTCGAGGCCAAAAATGAAGCTCCTTCTCAAATTCAACTTGGTATTGCTGTTGGTATTCGCCATCGGTTTCGCAACCACTGGCGCCGTTTGCAATCGTTTGCTGCAAGCCAACGCCCGCGCTGAAATCGTCGAAAACGCGCGCATCATGATGGAGGCCGCGCTCGCCGTCCGCACGTACACCGCAACGCAGATCAAGCCGCTGCTCGACACACAAATGAAGTACACGTTCCTGCCGCAATCCGTCCCGGCCTATTCCGCCAACACTTACTTCGCGCAGCTCCAGAAAAAATTTCCGGAGTACTCATACAAAGAGGCCACGCTCAACCCGACCAACCCGGTGAATCGCGCCACGGATTGGGAAGCCGACATCGTGGAAGAATTTCGCAAGTCGGGCGGCACCACTGAACTAGTCGGCGAGCGCGACACGCCGAACGGCCGCCAGCTCTACATGGCGCGCCCCATGAAGATCGCCAACCCCGCCTGCTTGACCTGTCACGACACGCCGGACGCCGCGCCGCGCACGATGCTGGAAAAATATGGAAGCGCCAACGGCTTCGGCTGGAAACTCAACGACATCGTCACCGCGCAAATCGTATCCGTGCCGACCCATCTGCCGATTCAGCGGGCGAACGGCGTATTCCTGACGTTCATGATTTCACTCGGCGCCGTTTTCGTACTGCTCGCCATCGCCATCAACGCTCTCTTGTATTTCCTGGTGGTTCGTCCGGTGAATCATCTCTCCAGGCTGGCGACCGATGTGAGTATGGGCAACTCGGAAATCGCCGACTTCCCGACGGTAGGCCACGACGAAATCGGCGAACTCTCCCAATCCTTCAACCGCATGGGCCGGAGCCTCGTCGAAGCAATGAAACTTCTTCGCACCTCCTAGCGCGGCTGTCCCCGCGCATCTCGGCGGACCGCGCGCTGGCAGACTGCAATCCCGAGCGGAGCGAGGGATCTGCTTGTTCTTCTCTTGGCCTTGGGGATCGCGGCTTTAGCCGCGACATGAGTGTTGCCAACAAAAAAGGGCTTCAGCCCCTGAGGTTTTCACCAAGATGATGGCGCGATTTGCGCGGTCAATTCGATTGAGGATATCCAGCATCGCGCAGAAAGCGCGCGCGTTCCGCCGGATTCTGCAAATGTTCCGCGAGCATTCCATAGAGCGCTTTTTCGTTCGTCGCACGCGAAGACGCTCGCTCCGCCAAAATTTTCGCCACCGGCCCAACGTAGCGCGCGAGCAAGTCGCCGGCCCGCCGCGTCCGCTCCGGAGTCAGCGGCACCAACACTTCGTTCGCCTTCGCCGCGCCCGTTTGACTCGGTACGGTCGCAGTCGCTGCTTCCGACGTCGAAGCTGCAACCGGCACCGTCAAACTTCGCAGCAACTCGGATTTTCGCGCGAGAAACGCCTTCCGATCTTCCTCAACGTGAAGGTTCGATGCCACCTGCGCGATCAAATCCAACGGATCGCTGGCCTTCGCCGCGGTCCGCTTCACGATGATTCCCGCGATCGGCCCGATGTACCCTGCCAACTTTTTCTCAACATCGCTGACGAATACGCGCTCGCGCTCTTGCCAACCGGAATCCGGCGAAATCCCCGAAGCCGGCAACCCGGTCACCGCTCCTTGCGAAATTCCGGAGGACGAGGTCCCCGCTCCTGTCGGCGAAGCTCCCGGCGACGCTCCGACGCTGTGCGCGGAGATCGCGGGCGACTCCGCAGTGTTCAGCGGCACGGAGTGGCCCGCGCCCGGCGACGTTTTCTGTGGCTCGCTTCCGCGAACGTATACGTAACTTTTCGCGGCGTCGCTTTTTCCGGGATCGGATTTTGTGCCGCGAAAAATCTCGCCGCCAACGCCGCTCGCAGAAGAACCCGTGCCCGACGCAGACGAAGTTTTCTTTCGCGTGTAAATCTCCGCCATCAGATTCGCGATTCGCGGATCGGTATCCGCGAACAAGTGAATCTCCAGCGCTTCTTTTACCGCCGAGGAGGCTTCGTCGAATCGTCCCTCATCCAACAGAACGCGAGCGCTCGCCAATTTCTGCTCCTGCTCATGCCTCTTCTGCTCTCGAAATTCCAATTCGCGTTCAGCGGTCGCCAAAATGTCCGACAGCCGCGGTTCCGCGCCAACCGTCGCGATCGTCTGCCGCGCCAAATCAATCGCTTCCGTCAACGCTTGGCGATCGATCATGCGCTCGACTTCGCGCACGCGCTGCTTCAGCAAATCCTGCCGCTCTTTCGCTCGCTGCTGTTCGCGCCGAGCTAAATCGAGCTGCTGCAAAATCTCGTGATCGCCGGGGAATTGCGCGCGCGCAGTGAGCAAAGCTTCGACGCACTTGTCATACTCAGCCTTCGCAAATAACGCGCGCGCATTTTCCAGCAGCGACGCGCGATGTTTCGTGCGCTCTCGATTCGCGCGTTCCTGCTGCAACTTCCGCCGCTGATCCTGCGCGACCGCATTCTCCGGGTCCAACTCCAACACCTTCTGGAGCTGCGTCTCCGCATCCGTCAAAGAGCCTTCGCCCATTTTTTCGCGCGAAGTCTGAATGCCCACGTCGATCTCGCGTGTGCGGTCGAGCACCTCGCGAATCTCGCTGAGCATCTCCTGCGCGGGCACAAACGATGAGTCGAGCCTTAACGCCGCTTCCGCTTCCGACTTCGCCTCTTCGTGACGTCCCTCTGCAAACAGCTTCCGCGAATTCTCGATCAGCGCTTGTAGATGTTCGCCGAGCTGCTGCCGCCGAACTTCGCTGCCGATCCTGTCGGCGATTCCCTTGGCCTGCGTGTTCGTCGGATCCCACACAAGAATCTGGAGAATCTCCGACCGCGCCGCCATCAAATCGCCTTCGCCGTAAAGCCGCTGGCTGTTCTCCAGCATCACTGAAATGTCCGATTGCAAATACCGTCGCCACACCGGTTCAAGTTCCGCGAGCAATTCCTCCATCGTCTGATAGCGAGCATCGACATCCTTCGCCAGCATCCGATCCAAAATCACCCGCACATCGTCGGGGGTCCCCGGCGCGACATCCTGAATCGAACGATGATCTTCCAGAATAATGTTCGACATCAGCGCCGCCGCATTCTCGCCTTTGAACGGCCGCCGATACGCCAGCAATTCGTAGAACATCACTCCGGTCGCCCAGATATCGGAGCGCGCATCCGCCGTCGCGCCGCGAAACAACTGCGGCGACATATATCCCAGCGTGCCGATGAGCAATCCCTTCGACTGCGACACGGTGCTGTCGCCCAGCCGCGCGATGCCGAAATCGACGACGAACACGCTCCCATCCGGCGCAACCATCACGTTGCCCGGCTTCACGTCGCGATGAATGACCGGCGGATTCTGGCGATGCGCATAATCCAGCGCGCGGCAGACATAAACGACAAATCCCAGCTTCTGCGACAGCGGAAGGTTGGGCATGCGATCGATAATCTTGTCGAGGCTCTCGCCGCTCAAAAACTGCATCGCGATGAACGGCGTATCGCCCTCATGCCCCAACTCATAAATCGTGACGATATTCGGATGGCGCAGATTGCCCGCCGAGCGCGCTTCGGAGTAAAAGCGCTTCAAATGATGGGGATCTTCAAGGAAACCTGTGGTGAGCGTCTTGAGAGCGACAATGCGGTCAATGAACGGGTCGCGCGCCTTATACACCACACCCATGGCGCCCTGGCCGAGCCTGCCGAGGATCTCGAATTTCCCAAGCTTGTCTATCATTGCGGTCCAGCCGCGACACTATGTCCGCGACATTATATCCCCAGCGCGCCGTCCCGCGTGGGGCAAGATTGGCAGTGAAATCTGAAAGAAATCGTCGCAAATAAACGTTAAGAAGGCAACGAGTTCCCGCGCCGCACCTGTAACATTTCTGTCGCGTGGTCAGAACCAATGGACGTGTAGTCGAATGCCGAGGAGGACGGCAACTGAATAGAAAACGACGCACGACCGCCGAAGCGTCGTGCGTCACCTGTCCGTGGAAATTTTGGAAGCGATTCGATACGGCGAGTCACCGCTGTCCGGAGGCACGTTTGGGGTCCCGGACAGCGATGCGCCGCTCAGGCACAACTAGTGGAGTGCGCCCGAAACTTTTTTAGCAACGATAAAAAGAATGCGTGTGAATGGTTATTGCGCGCCGCCGGCAAACACCAACGTAAGGTCCTTGAAAGCAATTTCCTTCAGAACGTTGGAGTCGCCGTCGTGAACCGTGTTGACCGCGACACTCCCATTCTTTCTGTCAACGATCTTCGCGGGGGCAGTCACTGTCGTATTCCCCTGATGCAAAGTGACTTGCACATCGGGGCCGGAGCCATCCCACAGCACTGTGTAATGTCCTTCCGGCAAAACGGTCGAACCGACTTTCACCGTCGTCGGAATCAAAACGGATCGTGGTGCAGCCTTCGCCGCCAACGCCGGAACAAAAACAGCCAACAACAACGCGATTGCAGCAATTCCGAGTAACTGTTTCATTTTGGTCTCCTCACGAGCACTCGCACACTGATTAGACGATCCGCGAGGAGACGCGAATCTTAAGAATTCTTGAGCGCGGAATGCGCAGAATGCGATGAAAAACGAAGCTACTGGCCGATAATCGGAAGGGTGATCGAAATTCGTAAACCTGGGGATGTATTCTCAGCGACGATCGTGCCGCCATGCGCTTCGACCGCACGCTTTGCGATCGACAAGCCCAGCCCAGACCCCGCGCCGGCCAGCGATTCGCGCGCAGGCTCCACGCGAAAAAACGGATCGAAAATGCGACCGAGCATCTCCGCCGGAACTCCTGGTCCTCTATCGCGGACGGCGATGATCAATCGTTGATTCTGTTTCTCGAAATCCAAATCGACGACAGACGCCGGCGGCGAATACCGAATCGCATTTCGCAGAACGTTCTCGACGGCGCGCCGCAGCAGCTCCGCGTTTCCATGAATCCGCACGTCGCCATTTTCCGCTTTCAAATTGATCTTGCATTCTCCGGCGATCGCATCGAGCGCGCAATCCTGCGCGACCTCTTCGACAATCGCTTTCGAACTCACCGGCGTCATACCGTGGCGCGCTGGATCGCATTCAACCGCAGTAATTTCCAAAAGATCGCCGACCAGCGATCCCAGCCGATCCAAGTCGCGATCGATACGCGCAAGAGCGTCCTGACCGTTTCCCGCCGCGACTCCATTGCCTTTCGCGAGTTTCACCGCAAACTTGAGCCGAGCGAGCGGCGATCGCAGTTCGTGCGAAATGTCTTCCAAAAGCCTCCGCTCGCTGACGATCAAAACTTCGAGCTGGCTTGCCATGCGATCAAAGGATTGGCCAAGCTGACCGATCTCATCACGCCGCGGCGAATGAATCCGCACCGATAAATCGCCTTGCCCGAATTTGCGTATCGAATTCGCTGTTTTGCGAATCGGCGCGACGATAAAAACCGACGCCAGCCAGCAAAGCGCGCCCATGACGACGATCGCCACAGCGTAGTAAGGCAGAAACGCCCACGGGTCCAAGCGGAATCCCTCTCCGTCGACCGCAAAAATATATTTGCTCCCAACATGCCCGTGCGAAATCAGCATGTGACCGTGTGTATCCACTCTTTTCTGCGTGGCCGGAGGTTCCGGCAACAAATACGCCCGATCCACGCCATTGACGACGTCGGCTCCCTTCTCGTCCAACAGATAGTGCGAGCCGCCGAATACGCGGTCGAGCAAATCGAGATAGTTTTTGAGGGCGGGGACTCCTCCCTGGTTCAACGCTCCCGTGGCCGTCTGCAGCTGGACCTCGTCGAATTTGTCGAAAATGGCAAGCTCGGTTCTTGTGCGGTTGCGGTCGGAGATGTAACTAAAGGCAAAGAAAGAAATGAGGAGCGCCACCGCCATCGCCAGCGCAATCCCAACGTAGAGCGATTTGTTCCAGCCGCTAATCGACGCCCGTAAAGACATATCCCGCACCTCGGATCGTTCGAATCAGATTTCGGCCGCTTTCTAATTTTTTGCGAATACGACTGACGTGAACATCGAGAACCCGATCGTAGGGTTCCGCTTCCCGCTTCAAAACACTGAGGCTGATCTCTTCCCGCGTCACAATTTTTCCCACACGGCGCATCAATAGCGCGAGCAGGTCGAATTCTATCGCCGTAAGATCCACCGCGGCACCGCGAGCCCAAACCTGGCGCGTGCCCGTATCGATCTCGATTTCGCCAACAACGAGTCGCGCCGTCGCAGGTTTTTCTTCTCCAGCCGTACGACGAAGCACGGCGCGGACCCGCGCCAGCAATTCATCCGGATCGAACGGCTTCGAAAGATAATCGTCCGCTCCGGTATCAAGTCCAAGAATCCGATCGCGCTGCTGAGTCCGCGACGTCAACATGATCACGGGCAGACTGCTGCGCTGCCGCAGTTCCTTCAGCACCGCATACCCATCCAGTTTAGGCAACATCACATCCAGAACAACCAGATCGAACGAGCCTTTGGTCGCCGCCGCGAGCCCCGCCTGGCCATCGTGCGCTGATTCGAGCCGATGCCCCGCGCCGACAAAGAACTCGCGCATCATCGCGCAGAGTTCCTTGTCGTCATCGACGACGAGCAGGTTGAGAATCCGAGAAGTATCGCCGCGTTCCATCAAATAATCAGTGCTTCTTCTTCTCTTTCTCCGGTTTCGCGGGCGCCGGCGCAAAGTATCCCCGGCGCGCTTTTACCACGGCGCCACTACGATCGATGGTGACGCGCAGCGGATGAAATGTTCCATCCGGCTTCACTCCGTCGATCGGAATCTCGAGCAGATAGACAAACTCCGGCGCCTCGGCCAGCTTTTTGAATCCGCCCTCGAAATCGTTGGTGTTGTGAAAGAACGTCCCACCGGTACCTTGGGCCAACTCGGCCATCACATCTTCGCTCAGATTCATCGTCGCCGCGTGATACTCCGACCGCACGCCGCTTTGCAAATCGCGCGACGACGACGTCCCCATCGCACCGCCTTCCATCTCCGTACTGTAGAGCCCGCGAACGTCCAGCGAATTGATGGTGACATTCGAACGCGCCGCAAGATCGAGAATCTCGGACTTCTCCGTCATCCCTTCCGCCGTGACCGTCAAAAATCCCGGTGAAATCAAAATCAGCGTGCGCTCGCCGGGCAGCACTGCCATCCTTCGCACGAAATCCCGGACGGTCGACAGCGACACCTGCACATCACTTTCGCCCACCGACAGCGACTGCGCCGCCGCCATGCGCATGAGTTGGTCGGCGATGAATTTATATTCCGACGGATCCATGTGTCCACACGTCAGCGTGTCGCGAACCGCCGCGTCGTACGCCTGCATGTTGTGCTTGTTGATGATCAGATCGGCCTGGTAGTAATCGATGTCGGGACACGTATGCGCGGCGTGCTGATGAATTGGCTGGACTGTGAGCTTTCGGATCGCTTCTTGCAGCACCGTCTGATCGCTCGTCACGCCGCTGTTGCGGCCGGCGAGCGAGACGATCGCAGCCATGTCCGTGGGCGCCAATGATTCCGGCAGCATCTTGCTGGCGAGAGCTTGCGCACGCATCAACTGACCCACTTCAAAATGCATGTCGTCAAACATGAAGACAAGAAATCGCCGCTGGCCCCCGGTTGCAACGGAATCGGCAGCGGCGGCGTTTTTCTCCGCGGAACTCCCGGCAGTGCCAGCACCCGTCGCGGCACTTGAACTTTTCGCGGCGCCGTCCGTCGTCCCCGCTTCCGCCGCGCGCCCCTGAACCGAAAATCCCGAGATTGGCTGCGGTTTGTCGCGATCGAAAACCTGAAAATTCTCCTTCTTCAAATCTCCGATCGTGCGGCCTGCCGCATCGCGAACGACGACCGGCACCAACACTACGTTCACTTTCGCTTCAATTTTCGCTTGCCCTGTATTTCCTCCGTTTGTTTGTGCCTGCTGAGCGACCACTTCGCTGCATCGCCGAGGTCCGGCGTAACCGAAGACACCCAGGCCCACGCACAATCCACAAACGACACGAATAGCAAACCCTGTAGAGCCAGCCTTCCAGGCGGGAACCGAGTGACGGTCTTCAGTCACAACGATCTGAGTTTACACAAATGAATAGAGACGAGTCTCGAAATCAACGGCCGCGACCGCGATTCGCGATCAGGCGGACTGCGCTTTTCGAATCGGCGCGGCCGGCACGACCACATCGACCAACCCGGTTGCCACGTCGTAGACGAGTCCCGAAAGCAGCCACTGCCCCGGCAGGGCGGGCACCGCGCGCAAAGCCGCAACATCCACCGCCACAGCCGCGCGAGGATCGCCAGCCGCTTTCTGCTGCACTTCGCCCTCGCTGATCTGAAAATAGTGCGCCAGCGCGCCCGCATCACCCGCAAGACGCGTCATCCCGCAATCGGTGTGGTGCATCACGATCACGTGAAATTCCCCACCACCTCCAGGGATTTCTTTGACAGCCGCGCCAATCTTTCCGAGCAACCCGAGCTGTTCCAGCAAATCCGGAGTCACGCGCCCGCCAATATTTCGAATCACGACGGCTTCGCCCAACTTGATCCCCAGCAGATGCGCCGGATCAACCCGCATATCCGCGCACCCAATAATGATCGCCTTCACATTCGGCATCGCCTTTGCCATCGCCGGCGGCAACGTTCCCGCCGCAATCTCTCGCGCAGCAAATTCCTTGTTCCGCTGCAACATCGTATCCAGTTGGCTCATATTGTTTCTCCAGGCGTGCTTCGACTTAAAAATCGATCGCTTAAGAGAAGATGAAGTTCAAGCTCGGAAAGTTAGCGCTGAAGTGTCACGCCATCGGCATGCGGTATTCGGCGGCGTAGCGGCCTGTGGCGTGGAATTCGAGCTGGCGCTCGATGTCGGCGAGCATGCTGCTGGCGCCGAAGCGAAACATTTCGGGCCGCAGCCACGAGTCGCCCAACTCCTCTTTCATCATCCCGAGCCACTCGAGGGACTGCTTCGCCGTGCGAATTCCTCCGGCTGGCTTGAAGCCGACCGCCATCTTTGTCCGCTCCGCGTATTCGCGAATCGCGCGCACCATCACCAATCCCACGGGTAGCGTCGCGTTCGTCGCCTCTTTGCCCGTCGACGTCTTGATGAAGTCCGCGCCGGCCATCATCGCGACCCAGCTCGCACGCGCAACGTTGCGCAACGTCAGCAAATCGCCGGTGCCCAGAATCACTTTCATGTGCGCCGAGCCGCACGCGGCCTTGAACGTCGCAATCTCATCGAACAGCGCCGACCACTTCGCGCCAAACACATGGCCGCGCGTGATCACCACGTCAATCTCTCGCGCCCCCGCCTCCACCGACCGGCGAATCTCCGCCACGCGCTCATCGAGTGGCGAAAGCCCCGCCGGAAATCCCGTCGAAACCGCAGCCACGGGAATCCCCGATCCTTCCAGCGCGCGCACTGCGGTCTCGACAAACGTGTGATACACGCACACGGCGCCAACCTTGATTCCCAGCGACTCGATCCCCAGCTTCTTCACGATTTCGTCTTGAATCGGCCGCCGCGCCTTGGCGCAAAGCCGCTTCACGCGCTCATCCGTGTCATCACCCGAAAGTGTCGTCAAATCCATGCAAGAAATCGCCCGGAGCAGCCACGCGATCTGCCAATCCTTTTTCACCGTGCGCCGCGTCCCCAGTGTCGCCGCCCGCCGCTCCACCGCGCTGGTGTTGACGCGCACGTCCGCGACCCAATCCAAATTCAGCGGCACGCCTCGGTTCCCGCTCAGCGGCCGCCCATATAAGGTAGCGATCGCGCCATCGTGATGCCCCGCGCCGTCGAACTCGTGCGTCGTCTTGTGCCCGGCGCCCTCTGCGCCCGAAACTTTCGAACTCATAACTCCCTACCCTTCCAGAACCCCTGCCTGGACCCTACAACCTGATTTTACCTCACCGACGCCCGCACCGGCGCCTGCCACACCGCCAACTGCGCCCGCGCCGTCCGCACCAAAGCCAAAAACCGCCTCGCAAGTTCCCGAATCCGCTCCGGTTGCCGCAACTCAATCGCACTGCGCGGTATCAAATCACCTCCCACTCCCACCGCCGACGCCCCCGCTAAAATAAACGCCGCCGCCGTCTGCTGATTGACCCCTCCTGCCGCAATCAGCGGAATCTGTGGGAACGGAGCCTTCAACGCCCGGATATACCCGTCGCCACCAACCTGCGCGCACGGAAAAACTTTTACGAAGTCCGACCCCGCCTTGTACGCCGCCACAATCTCCGTCGGCGTCAGCGCTCCCGCCATCATCAACACGTTTTCCTTGCGGGCAAAGTGCACAATCTCCGCATCGAGCCCGGGACTTGTCAGAAAATGCGCTCCCGCCAGCAAGCACGCACGCGCGGTGTCTGCATCCAAAATAGTTCCAGCGCCGACAATCACATGGGGAAGGTTGCGAACGAGGTCGGCGATCACATCGACGGCGCCCGGAGTCGTCATCGTGATTTCAACGATGGGAATCCCGGCCTGCGCGATGATTTCGGCCGCAAAGCGTGCGTTTTCAGCGCTTGCCACGCGAATCGCCGGAAGAATGCCGACTTCGTTGATCGTCGAGCGGACCTGTTCTTTGTCCATGGGGTTCTCGGTCGTGCGGAATTTGGCAATAAGATAACTTGAACTCACGCGAAAAGACAGTCGAGTTCCGGCGGCGCGGTTTCTGGTATTCTCGAATTGGCGGACTAACGGACTGCAGCCATCTGCATCTAAGCCAATGTCGCCATTGCACTTATTCGAATCGATGAACTTTCATCCATTCAAAATGACAAGTTCGGCAGGCGCTCTCGCCGCGCGGCCGGGCAAGTGGGCCGTGTTGCTGGTTCTATGCGCGGTGTTTTGCTTTGGCACTCGCGGCACCGGACTGAGCACCCAGAAGGCTGCGGCGTTTGCCCATGGGGCGACGGCTGCGCATTTCGCGATTGCCGATTTTGACGGCGACAGCCGCCCCGATCTCGCGACGGTCGAAACCGGACTGATCGGCGCAGCGCATGCGCGCTATTGGATCGGCTTCCGGATGAGCGCGGGTGCGCGGCAAATGATCGGCGTCAACGGGCCGGTCGGCGGACTGGAAATCGCCACGCGCGATGTGAATGGCGACAACTTCATCGACCTCGTCGTGAGCGCGGCGTGGCTGAAATCGCCGATCGCGGTGCTGGTCAACGATGGGCACGGGAATTTCAGCGTGCGCGATCCGGCGGCGTTTTCGGCGGCGCTTACGAATCCGAGCCACACGCTCGAGTCGCCGAGCCGGCGCGATCCGGAATTCGCGATCGTCGCGTCATCGCGCGGTGCGAGTGATCTCGTCGCAAATGAGCGTACCGCGAGCGGCGGCGAAGATTCTGAAGAATTCTTGTCGAGCGATTCTCTTCGTATCGACCTTCCTCATTTGGTTTGCAGTTCGGGCCGAGCACCACCCCTTTCCGTTCATCACGTTTAAACGCACCGTTCAAGCACAGGCAGCGCGGAGCGTCGTTATAGTCCTCGGGCAAAAAAATGCCGAGGTCGAAGTACCTCCAATATCGGGCACGAACGGCAATATTGGGCAACATCGGACAACGTTTTGGCCAGGTCGCCAATCGCAGGCGCTTCGTGCGCAAGTCATACATTCGAGTTGCATCCAGAGTGGAACTCATTGCGGGTGCGGCGTGAATTGTAGGAAGGGACATCGATCTTCATGAAGCGGTTATCGAAACATCTGTTATTTCTGCCGCTGCTCGCGGCGCTGACGGCGCAGTGTGGATATTCGCAGAGTGCGCAGAAGGCGCTGACGTGGCAAGAGGTTCGGGACAAATTTGAAGCGGCCAATCCCTCGCTGCGCGCCGGGCAAATCGGCGTCGATGAATCGAAGGCGAACGAGACGACCGCGTACTTGCGGCCGAATCCGAATTTGAGTCTGCTGGCTGATCAGATCGATCCATTCCCGGGCGGTCCTTCGCATGGCGCGTTTGCATACTGGCTTCCCTCCGCCACGGTGACGTATCTGCATGAGCGGCAACACAAGCGCGAGCTGCGGCTGGACAGCGCGAAGGAAGCGACCGGCATCGCGATTTCGAGCCAGGCGGACCTGGAGCGCAACCTGATTTTCAATTTGCGCAGCGCGTTCGTGCAGACCTTGCAGCAAAAGGCCGTTCGCGATCTGGCGAAAGAAAATCTCGACTATTACGACCATCTTCTGGGCGTCAATCGCGATCGTTTTCACGCCGGAGCGATCGCGCAGGTCGATTTGGATCGGCTGGAATTACAGCGCGTGCAGTATGAGTCGGATTTGCAGACGGCTGAGGTGAACCTGCGAACCGCGAAGATTCAGATGCTCATGCTGCTGAACGATCAGACGCCGGTGGACCAATTCGACGTGACCGGGCCGTTCGACTTTTCTACGCAGGTCGCGCCTCTCGACGAGGTGCGGCAAGCGGCTCTCGACAACCGGCCGGATTTGAAGGCGGCGCTGCAATCGGTCGATAAAGCGAAAACGGATCACAAGCTGGCGGTATCGATGGGCTCGACCGACCCGACGTTTGGAGTCGATGTCGGAAGAAATCCGCCGATCGATGAGTATGTCGGGTTCAGCGTCAGCATTCCGCTGCGGGTCTTCGACCGGAACCAGGGCGAAAAGTTGCGCACGCAATTGGATATCGATCGCAACCAGCGGCTGATGGAAGCGGCGCGGGCGCAGGTGTTCAGCGATGTCGATTCGGCGTACGCGACGCTGACTTCAACGGTCGTCCTGTTGCAGCCATATAAGGATCACTATCTCGCGCAGGCTTCGCGTGTGCGCGACACGATTTCGTTTTCCTACGAGCACGGCGCTGCGTCGCTGCTGGACTTTTTGAACGCGCAGGCGGATTACCGCGCCGTGCAGGCCAGCTATCTGAACCTGGTGGGCTCGTACCTGGATGCGGCGAGCCAGTTGAATCTAGCGGTGGGGCGAGAGGTCATT
>Ga0209169_10001529_pt1 | contig 14140 bp, 12 predicted proteins | sample HubBroMetageWRM4_FD_188346 | JGI IMG/M metagenome (GOLD analysis project Ga0209169, IMG submission 188346) | Warmed soil microbial communities from the Hubbard Brook experimental Forest, New Hampshire - Hubbard Brook CCASE Soil Metagenome WRM 4... | ecosystem: Environmental > Terrestrial > Soil... | reverse complement strand
ATACCGAGAGTGTGCAGATCCTGCGCGGTCCGCAAGGCGTGCTGCAGGGTGTGGGCGCCGCCGGCGGCGCGGTCACCTTCACGACGCCCCTGCCGACCGACACGTTCCAATCGAATGCTTCGGTCACCGCGGGTAATTTCGACACCATCGGTGCCACGACCACCATATCGGGGCCGATGTCCGACAAGGTGCTCGGTAAGATCGCGGTCTACGAGCAGCGCACTGCCGGTTACTACAACAATACGACGGACGAAGGCACGTACGTCGCCACGAAAGAGTACGCCGCGGGCGTCGAGCCGCAACATCCGACCGGCTTAGTCGGCGGCACCCAGGTGGTGGTGGTCAAGCCGACCTTCCTCATCAATTTCAGCGACACCGTCAAACTCAAGGTGTTCGCGCAGTTCGAGAGCGATATGGACGGCGGCTCGGCGACCGAGCTGATCAACCCCAATCCCCTGCCCGGCAAGCCCGTGAAGTTCATCAGCAACTTCGGCTATACGCCGACGCCGGAGAACTTCCAGACGAACCTCGCCACTCCCGGTTGGACGCACATCCAGGAAGAGCACCTGATCGGTGAGCTCGATTGGAACGTGGGCTCGGGTGTCTGGACGACCAACGCCGCGATCCGCAACGTGAACTACAATTCGGTGTTCAACAACGCCGGCGGCCCGTTCAACGCCTTCCTCGTCTATACCCAGGAAGAAAACCGCCAGGCCAGCATGGAGTCGCGCTGGAGCGGTGCGCTCACCGACAAGATCACCTTGCTGGCGGGCGTCTACCTGTTCGATGACAACCTGCCGGTCCAGGTGGTCGATGCGACCAACCTGGGCGAGCTGGGCACGCCCCTGGCGGTGCCGAAAAACGTCAACTCGCCGTTGAACATGGACAACCAGCTCATCCAGTACAACCAGAAGACGACCAGCGCCGCCGCGTTCACCAACGTGGACTACAGCATCCTCAGCAACCTGACGCTGTCCGGCGGTGTGCGCTACCAGTACGAGCACAAGATCATGGACATCCAGCCGGGCGCGAATGCGGCCGGCGTGGTGTATTGCACGACCGGGACGGTGACCGGCTGCCCCACGACCTGGTACGACCCGTCGAAAGTCTGGAACACGCCCACCTGGCGCGGACTGCTGAGCTGGCAGGCCACGCGCGATCTCATGTCGTACGTGAGCTATACCAGAGGTTGGGCCGCGGGTAACTTCAACGGCAGCCCTTCGACCCTGGGTGCCGCGCTGGTGCCGGCGAACCCCGAGACTGTCGACTCGTACGAGCTCGGCATCAAGAGTGAGTGGTTCGACCACCGCTTCCGCGCCAACGCCGCCGTGTTCGACGAGAAATTCGACAACATCCAACGCACGGCCACCACGGCGGTCGATGGTCTGCACATCCAGACGCTGGTCAACGCCGCTTCCGCGACCATCAAAGGCGCGGAAATGGAACTGACGGCGCTGCCGTTCGAGGGGGTGAAGCTGTTCGCCACCGGCGGCTTTACCAACGCCGTCTACAACAAGTTCACGACCACGGTCTCCACGGATACCTACAATCCGACCGAGGCGTTGACGGAGCTGAGCTTCGCCAACCTGCCGCGTTGGACGACGGATGCGGGTGGCACCTACAGCTTCTCGCTGCCGAATGTCGACGGACGCTTCTCGTTCACCGCCGATTACTCGTGGCGCTCCATGCAGTGGGGCGACTTCGGTAACACCCCGCAGGAGATCATCAAAGCCTACGGGTTGTTGAACGGCAGCATCAGCCACACCGCGGGTCCCTGGACTGTGTCGCTGTGGGGGCGCAACCTGACGAACAAGTACTACGACGAGGCGGCGGCAATCGCCGGTGCCTTCCAGCAGTGGCCCGGCCTGCCGCGCACGTATGGCCTGACCGCGTACTTGAAGTTTCAGTAAGGTCCCTTAGGGAGGCCGCGAGCGGTCTCACGGTAAGGATGGAGAGACGGCAGGTACTGCCGTCTCTCCTTTAAACGAACGGCGTTTGGAGGACAGCACCGGTTTGCTGGCTTGCGCGGCGAATGCGGCGTGTGGCAAATTCGGTCATGCGCATTTTGAAGAGACTTTAGTCGAAAATGGCTCGCCGCGGCACACAGGGTGAGGACGGAGGGACGCGACTTTCCTCCGTTGCCAATGCGATCCTGCTGATGAAAACCTTCTCCGACGAGCAAAGTCAGCTCGGTATCAGCGCACTTGCCGAGCGCCTGGGATTGGCGAAAAGCACCGTGCACCGGCTCGCTTCGACACTGGTCGAGGCCGGCATGCTCGAGCAGAACAAGGAAACCGGCAAATACCGCCTCGGGTTGGCCGTTTTCGAGCTGGGCTCACTGGTCCGCCGCAAGATCGACATGTCATTCGAGGCCAAGCCCTGGTTGATGACGCTCCGGGAGCAGACCGGGGAAACAGTGAATTTATCGATTCTCGACCATGGCGGCATCGTTTGCGTCAATTTCCTCGAGAGTAAGAACGTCAACCGCATCAGCTCAGGCATCGGGTTGCGCAAGCCGGTGCACTGCACTGCCGAAGGTAAGGCGCTCATAGCGTTTCAACCCGCCGCGACGATCGAGCGCATCATCGGCGCGAAGTTGGAGCGGCGTACGCAGCGGACCGTCATCAATCCGGCGACGCTGAACGAAGAGTTCGCCGTCATCCGGGCCCGCGGCTACGCGACCGATGACGAGGAATACGAAGTGGGTGTGCGTGGCATAGCGGCGCCCGTTCGGGATGACAGCGGTGTTCCTGTGGCCGCGGTCGGCGTCACGGGCCCGACCCAGCGTCTGACGAAGACCCGGCTGCTGAGCCTGGCTCGCCACGTCAACGCTGCCGCCAAAGCGATTTCAGCGCGACTCGGGGACCCGACGGTCAGCGCTGCGAGCTCCGCGGGCTGAAATACCCCGCTCGCGTCGGGTTATAAGTTAACTGCCGCGACTCTCCGCGCGGCGTTCCTCAGCCAGTCTTTCGCGGTAAACAAACTTAAGCGAGTCGACCCCCGCCGCGCCCGCGGCTTCCCGGGACGGGCTCGATTGACAACTTTTCGGCGCGCTGTTAGAACTGCGTTCAGCATAAAGGAATACTGTTCCATATAAAGGAACGTATGTGAGCGAACTCGAGGAGGGCGGCTTGTCGGTAACAGGTCAGGCGAATGCCAGGGTCGGACTCGTCGCGCTCTGCGACGCCGCCGACGTGACACCCGATATGCCGCTGCGGGTCGTGGTGGCGGACATCGCCTACGCGGTGTTCAACCTCGATGGCCACTTCTTCGCCACCCAGGATCAGTGTACGCACGGTCCCGGGTCGCTGGCCGAGGGCTTCGTCATGGGAGCCGAGATCGAATGCCCGTTCCACCAGGGACGTTTCGATATCCGTACCGGGCGCGCCACGGCGGCCCCGTGCACGCAGGCGCTCAGAATCTGGACCGTCCATACCATTGACGGACGGTTGTGTATCGATCCCGCGGAGTATCGAGCGGAGGAGCGGTGAGTCCGCAAGCCCCAGTGGTGATCATCGGCTCGGGTCAGTCCGGCGGACGCGCCGCTGAGGCCTTGCGACAGGGCGGACATACCGGCCGGATCACGCTGATCGGCGACGAGCTCCATGCGCCTTACGAGCGTCCCGCGCTCTCCAAAGAATTTCTCAGCTCCGCCGCGACGGAGAAGCTCGCCTGGGTGCGGCCTCAGGGCTGGTATTCGCAAGTTGGCATTACAACCCTCCACGGCACGAGGGCCGTCAAAATCGACACGGCACGTCATGTCGTTGAGTTGGACCAGGGCGTGCCGGTCGAGTACCAAACACTGGTTCTGACGACCGGCGCGCGTCCGCGGCAGCTGACTGTAGAGGGCGCCGACCACCCCCGGGTGAGCTATTTGCGCACCATCGAAGACAGTCAGCGGGTGCAGCGGCACTTGGCGCCCGGCGCGCGTGTCGTGGTGGTCGGCGCCGGCTTCATTGGTCTGGAAGTTGCGGCGACAGCCGTGTCGCGGGGCTGCGCGGTCACCGTGTTGGAGTTGGCGGAGCTGCCGATGGCGCGCGTCGTGCCGCGGCCGATCGGCGCCTTCTATGCGGACTTTCATCGTCGCAAGGGCGTCGATGTGCGCCTTGCGACCGCCGTGAGTCGTATCACCGACGAGCAGGGACGGGCGCTGGTTCACACCGACCGCGGCGACCCGATCCTGGCCGATGCGGTGGTCGTTGGCATCGGTGTGATTCCCAACGTCGAGCTGGCACAGGCCGCCGGGCTCGAGATCGACAATGGCATTGTCGTCGATGAGTTCGGTCGTACCGGCGACCCGGCAATTTATGCCGCGGGCGACGTCACCAGTCATTTCAACTCGCTGTTGGGTCGTCGGGTGCGCCTCGAGTCCTGGCAGAACGCGCAGAACCAGGCGATCGCCGTCGCACGCAACATTCTTGGCGCCGCGATCCCGTACGCTGAAGTGCCGTGGTTCTGGAGCGATCAGTACGAGCTCAACCTGCAGATCGCGGGCCTCCCGCAGGCGGCTGACACGATCATCGGGCGCAGCGGTCCCGGTGGCGGTGGCCCTGCTCTATGTTTTCACCTGCGCGAGGGGAGGCTGGCCGCCGTGATTGGCATCAACTGCGCCCGTGACGTGCGCTTTGGCAAGGAGATCATTGCGATGGGTGGCTCCCCGAGCGCGGCCGAGCTGGGCGATCCTGCTGTCAGTCTCGCCAGTGTCTACGCCGCCGCCAAACGCTCAGCGCAGGCCGCGTGATGTCGAAGCTCAGATTGTCTGTCGCGATGGGAAACTACGACCGGACGCGGCCGTTGGTGGATGGTGACGTGCAGATCGACGGCACCGATCCCATCTACATGCTCCTGTCACCGGAGGAAATGTTCTTCCGGGCATTTCGCGACGTAGCCTTCGATATCAGCGAGCTTTCGCTGAGTAGTTTTGCCGTCAAGACGGCCGCCGGCACGAATCCCTATGTGGGCGTGCCGATCTTTCCGTCGCGGGCGTTTCGCCATACATCGATCTACATCCGCACCGATCGGGGTATCGCCCACCCGGCCGATCTGAAGGGGCGCCGTATCGGCACACCCGAATATCAACTGACCGCCGCGGTGTGGGCCAGGGCCCTGTTGCACGAGGAGTACGGCGTCAAGCCGTCCGATATCACCTGGGTGCGCGGTGGCATGGAGGATCCGGGCCGTCCGGAGAAAATTCCGCTGCAACTGCCCCCCGACGTCCGCCTCGAGAGCGCTCCCGCCGATACCACCTTGTCGCAGTTACTCGAGCGGGGCGACATCGACGGTATCGTCGGTCCCCGCGCGCCCTCCAGTTTCGAGCGAGGCGACAGCCGGGTAGCGTGGCTCTTCGCCGATCCTGCACGCACGGCGGCTGACTATTTCCGCAAGACCCGGATCTTTCCGATCATGCACATTCTCGGCATTCGCCGGGAGTTGGCAGAACAACAGCCGTGGCTACCGATGGCCGTCTGCAAAGCATTTGTCGAGGCTAAGAACATCGCCCTGGCGCGCCTGGTCGATACTTCGGCTTGCAAGGTGACGTTGCCTTTCGTCGAGGAAACACTGCGTGGCGCGCGCTCCTTGATGGGCCCCGATTTCTGGTCCTACGGCGTGGCGCCGAACCGGCATGTGCTGGATCACTTCCTCCACCAGCACCACGCGCAGGGCCTGTCGAGCCGGCGTCTGCAGGTCGAGGAGCTGTTTCATCCGGCCACCCTCGAGAGCTACAAGATATGACGAACCGCTTGGAGTGTTAGATGCTCAGAAAGGAACAGAATGACCTGCTGACGCTGACGGGACCGCAGACTGCGATGGGCGCGATGTTCCGCAGCTACTGGATTCCGGCGCTGTTGTCGGAGGAACTGCCGCAGAACGATTGCGCGCCGGTGCGCGTCAAGCTGCTGTCGGAGCGCCTGCTGGCATTTCGGGATTCGCAGGGGCGTTATGGCCTCATCGAGGAGTTCTGCGCCCACCGCGGCGTGTCGCTCTGGTTCGGGCGCAACGAGGAGAGTGGCATCCGCTGTCCGTATCACGGCTGGAAGTACGACGTGACGGGCCAGTGCGTCGACGTGCCGTCCGAGCCTGCTGAAAACGGCTTTTGCCAACGGGTGAAGCTGAAGGGTTACCCGCTCGTCGAGCAGGGCGGCGTTCTGTGGACCTACATGGGGCCCGCCGAGAAGCGTCCACCACTGCCCGAGTGGGAGTTTTCGCTGGTGCCCGCCGCGCAGCGCTACATCTCCAAGCGGCTGCAGGAGTGCAACTGGCTGCAAGCCATGGAAGGCGGCATCGATTCCAGTCATGTTTCCTGGCTGCACCGGGCCAACCTCAACACCGACCCGTTGTTCAAGGGTGCCAAGGGCAACCAGTACAACCTGGCGGACGCGAAGCCTGTCTTCGAGGTGGTGCCGTCCGACGGGGGGCTGCTGATCGGCGCGCGACGCAATGCCGAACAGGGCAATTACTACTGGCGTATCACACCCTGGGTCATGCCGTGTTTCACAATGGTGCCCCCCCGTGGTGACCATCCCGTGCACGGTCACTTCTGGATTCCGATCGATGATGTCAGTTGCTGGGCCTGGAGCTTCGACTATCACCCGGTGCGTGCACTGACAGACACGGAACTGCAGGCTATGCGCGCCGGCAAAGGCATTCACGTTGCGACCATACCGGGCACGTATGTGCCGCTCGCCAACCGCAGCAACGACTACCTGATGGACCGCTCCGCCCAGAAGGCGGGGCTCACGTTCAGCGGCATCGACGGCATCGGCATGCAGGACGCCTCTTTGCAGGAAAGCATGGGTCCGATCGCCGACCGTACTCGTGAAAATCTGACCTCCACCGACAATGGCATTGTCATGGCGCGGATGCGCCTGATGAAAGCGGCCCGGGCGCTGGTGGACAAGGGCGAAACGCCGCCCGGTGTCGACCCTGCCCACCATCGCGTCCGTTCCGCCGCCCTGATTCTCGGTCCGGATCAGCCTTTCAAGGACGCCGCCAAGGATGCTCTGACGGTCCGGCTCGGCGAGCCCCAGACCTCCGTTTGATAGCAATGACCGCGCGCTCCACCAGGTTGAAGGCCGTCTTCCAGACCCAGGGGCATACCCTTGGGCTCAAGGACGGTACGGTGCGGCCGCGGGATTTCGAGTTTGAGTTCGAAGAAGTGCCCGCGATCATCCAGGCGTTCCGGCGCATGGTGCGTGGGCTCGAGTTCGATGTGAGTGAGATGGCGCTGACTACGTACCTGTCGGCGCGAGCCCATCGGAAGCCCTTCACGGCGTTACCGATCTTCCTGGTGCGGGCCTTTCACCACGGGGCCATACTCTGCAACACGACGCAGGGAATTCGGGGCCCCAGGGACCTCGAGGGCAGGCGGGTTGGCGTGAACCGCGGCTACACGGTAACGACTGGAGTGTGGGCGCGGAGCATTCTTCAACATGAGCACGGTGTCGATCTGAGCCGAATCACCTGGGTCCTGTCCGGCGATGAGCACGTCACCGAATTCCAGGCGCCGGCAAATGTCGTGCGGCTCGAACAGGGCAAAACCCTCCAGGATGCGCTCGTGGCCGGCGAGCTTGCCGCCACGATCGGTGTGCAAGTAGCCCATCCGGACGTTGCCCCCTTGATCCCCAACGCGGAGGAGGCGGGCTTTCAGGCTTTGGCGCGCGCCGGCCATTATCCGATCAATCACCTGCTGGTCGTCAAAGATGCCGTGTTGGAGTCCCAGCCACAGCTGGCCGAGCAGCTTTTCGAGGCGTTCACTGCCGCGAAACGCCCTTATCTCGAGCGCCTGCGTGCCGCCGCTCCAGGGGAGCTAGCGACAGCGGCAGCGACGCCGGCCGATCGGATGTATCGCCGTGTGTTGGATATCACCGGTAGCGACCCGCTGCCCTATGGGATCGAGGCCAATCGCGCGATGGTGGCAGCTTTGATCGGCTACGCCCACGAGCAGCAGATCATCTCCCGTCGGTATGAAGTCGAAGAATTGTTCGTCAGGGGCGCGTCATGAAACCAGAAGACCCAACCGTCACCCTCGCAGCGCTCCAGCAGATGAAGGTCGACGGAACTAAGATCGTTGGCGTGGTCGCCTGGGACTACCAGATGGCGCAAATTGTGGATCGCGCCGGGGTGGATCTCGTGTCGGTCGGCGACACGGTGGGGGTCAACCTCTGGGGGCACACTCATCCGCTGGAAGTGACCCTGGACGAGATGGTCATTGTTTGCAAAGCCGTGCGGCGCGGGGTAAAGCGCGCGCTGTTGAGTTGCGACTTTCCTTACGGGCCACTGCAGGAAGGCACGGCGACGGCTTTGCGCGCAGCGATTCGGCTGGTGAAGGAAGCGGGTGCCGACCTGATCAAGCTCGATGGCGCCGCGGACTTTCCGGAGGTCGTCGAAGCGCTGGTGCGGGCCGGCATTCCCGTGTTTGCGCAGTTTGGGATCACGCCGCAGACAGCTCTTCGATATGGAATCCCTTACAGTGTTGCGTCCACTCCGGGTGCTCAGGTCACTCCTCAGATGCAAACCCGTCTGTTGGAGGAGGCGAAGCGGCTGGAGAGCGCGGGTGCCGCGCTACTGGACTTCACTAACTCGGGACCCGCGGCGGGCGCGGCGGTAGCAGCAGCGGTGCGGATTCCGGTCATCGGTGGATTCGGCGGCGGCCCGTGGCTCGATGGCCGGATGCGACTCGCCCATGGTGCGATCGGATACGCTGCGAGCTCGATCGATGCGCAAGTCGAAACCTATGCCAATGTTGCCCGCATAGCACTCGATGCCATTACCGCATATGCCGGCGACGTCCGCGCCGCGCGCCAGATAAAAGGCGCGCCGCCGATTAAAACCGCGCCGTGAAGCGGGGCCGTTGGAAACGGAGCTCAGGATGCCACTCGTAACTATCGACGGGATCCAAACGCGTTACGAGACGCTGGGCTCCGGCCCTCCGATCCTGATGTTCTCGCCGGGTGGATTCAACGCCACGTTGGATGCCTGGTCGTCGGTTGGAGTCTATGCCCGCACCAGGCCGCTCGACTATTTGAGCCGGCACTACACGTGCATCGTTTTCGACCGGCGCGAGACCGGCCAATCCGGTGGCCGGATCGAGCGCGTCACGTGGGCAGATTATGTCGAACAGGGGAAGGGGCTTCTCGGTCACCTGAACATCGAGCGGGCTCATGTCATGGGGGGCTGCCTGGGCTGCTCCTCGGCCGTGGCTTTTGGCGTGGCCCACCCGGAGGCGGCGCGGAGCCTGGTCCTGTATTGGCCGGCGGGCGGCGCCAAATATCTCTCGAGCAGCCAGGACCGCTTCGCTGCGCACCTGGACTTCGTCAAACAGCATGGGTTGGAAGAAGTGGTGACGCTTGCCCGCGAGAGCGGCAAGTCGTTCAGCGCCGATCCGCGCTGCGGGCCGTGGGCTGCGGTTCTGCGTAGTGACCCCGCCTTCGCTCGACTCTACGCAGGCTACGATCCGGAACAGTACCTGCTCATTGTTGCAGCGATGAGCCGCACCCTGTTCGATCGCGATACGGTTCCGGGGGCGGAGGTCGATGACCTGCTGAGGCTGCAGCTTCCCGCCCTGATCATCCCGGGAAACGACGACTCGCACGCCACCTCGGCAGCCCGCTACCTCCAGGAATGCCTGCCCCTGGCCCAATACTGGGATGTTCCGGTGGCCGAGCAGACCGAAGCGCGTGTCCGTGACCGCCTGTTGGAGTTTCTGGCCGCGCACTGAGTTGTGAGCCGTTACATTGACACTCGCAGGGCTCCTTGTTAGTTTGTTCTGTATGCAGGAAAGGCGTTCCATATGAAGGAACATAATGCGCGCAGCAGGAAAGGCGGGCCCGCGACGGTCGACGAGCCCGGCCCCGCTGTGGATCCCGCGCACGCCCTGCAGGATCATGCCGGCGGAGAGGCGCTCACTCACGCCCATACTCCGGGCCTGGAGTATGACCACGATCACGACGACTTCGAGTCGTACGGTCCGCTGGAAGAGAATCCGATCTGGATCCAGGACCACGTCACGCTGACGAGCGTTGGCATCGACATCGGGTCTTCCGGCACGCAGGTGATCTTCTCGCGCGTGAACCTGCGCCGACTGGGAGAGGCACTCACCAGCCAATACTTCGTCGTGTCGCGCGAGACGTTATTTCAGTCACCCGTGGCCCTGACACCGTATGAGAGCGAGCAACGGATCGACCAGCGCGCACTCGGGGCGATCATAGACGAGGCCTACAACTTATCGGGCGTCAGCCCCGACTCAGTTGATACCGGCGCCGTGATCCTGACCGGTGAGGCGCTTCGACGCGAAAATGCCGAGCAGATTTCCCGCATCGTGGCCGAGCGCGGTGGAGACTTCGTGTGCGCGGCGGCTGGTCATCATATGGAGGCCATGCTGGCCGCCTACGGATCCGGCGCGGCGCGCGAATCCTCCGACACCGGCAAACGTCTTCTCAACATCGATATTGGCGGCGGCACGACCAAGCTCGCGATCGTCGCGGCAGGCCGTGTCGTGGCCACGGCGGCGTTTCATGTCGGCGGTCGTTTGCAGGTCGTCGCTGCCGACCACCGTATCACGCGGCTCGACCCCGCCGGTCAACACTTGGCAGCCCTGGCTGGTTTCTCCTGGGCGCTGGGCGACGTGATCGACCCCGCGGCGCTCGACGTTCTGGCCGAGTCCATGGCGGACGCCGTGTTGTGCGCCGTGAGCGATCCAAACCCGCCGGCCGCGATCCGCGAGCTCTTCCTGACCGATCCCCTGTCGGATGTCGGAGCGATTGACGGTGTCATGTTTTCCGGCGGCGTCGCTGAATATATCTATGACCGCGAGACGCGCGACTTCGGCGACCTCGGCCGCCGTCTCGGTAGCGCCCTGCGGCGTAAAGTTGCAGCCGGACGCTTACCCTGGCCGCTGTTGCCCGCGAAGGAATGCATCCGCGCCACCGCGATCGGTGCGTCCGAATACTCGGTACAACTCACTGGCAACACGCTGTACATTTCCAATCACGCTGCGCTGCTGCCGCGGCGTAACCTGCAAGTGATCAAGCCGCATTGCGAGCTTGCCGACACCGTAGATTCGGACGACGTAGCGCGGGCGATCCGTGCTCACCTGAGCTTGTTCGACCTGGCCGAAGGTGAGCGGGAGTTCGCACTGGCCTTGCAGTGGCGCGGCGAGCCTTCTTACGAGCGGGTCGCCGCGTTAGCCCGCGGCATCGTGGCCGCTCTGTCAGGACAGATCGCGCGCAAACAGCCGCTCTACCTGATTCTCGACCGCGACCTGGCGCAAACCCTGGGTGGGGTGCTGCGCGAGGATCTCGGTGTCGAGTCGGAACTGCTGGTGATCGACGGCATCGTGCTCGTCGATTTCAACTACATCGACCTGGGCAGGATTCGCCTTCCCTCGCACACCGTGCCCGTTACCGTGAAGTCGCTGGTTTTCAACGACGTGCCCCCGGGGCAGCCGCTGCCGCATGACCCCCATGGCCACAGCCACGGTAAAGGCCATAGTCACAGTCATGGTCACAGCCATGGCCATGGGCCCGGCCAACATCATCACGGCCCGCGTTTTGGCTCGAACAAAGAACATCGGAGATTGATCGGATGACCAAGGAAGCAATCGTCTCGGACGAGATGGCGAAGAAGTTTGCCACCGAGAAAGATTCCGCATACACGATCTGGGTGCGCAACGAGGGGCTGGACATTATCAGCGCCCACTACGTCCCGAATCTGCACACGGTGGAACTGAAGCCTTGGGCACGCCGTGGTGGCCGCGGTGTTTACATCAATCACGAGGCGTCCCGGACCTCGAACGATTGTTACGTCTGCGAAATCCCCGCTGGCGGCAAGCTGGCGCCGCAGCGCCAGCTCTTCGAAGAGATGATCTATGTGCTGGACGGGCGCGGCTCGACCAGCGTCTGGAACGATGCCGGACAGAAGATCACCTTCGAATGGAACAAGGGCTCGCTGTTCGCCATCCCCATCAATTGCTGGCACCAGCACTTCAATGGCCAGGGCCGCGATCCGGCGCGCTTCGTCGCCGTGACCAATGGCCCCTCGGTCATCAACCTTTACGACAACATCGATTTCGTCTTCAACACCCGGTACGACTTCAAGAACCGTTTCGCCGGTGAGCCCGACTACTTTGCCAACAAGGGCGAGCAGAAGGGACTATTGCTGGAAACGAACTTCGTCGCGGATGCGATCAACCTGCCCCTGATCAGCGCCAAGGAGCGCGGTGCGGGCGGCGGCCACATCCGCTTCAACATGGCGAAGGGCTCGATGAACAGCCACATTTCGCAGTTTCCGGTCGCGACCTACAAGAAGGCGCATTGTCACGGTCCGGGTGCCCACGTGATCGTCATGAGCGGTGCCGGGTACACCCTGATGTGGCCGGAGGGCGAGGAGCCACGGCGCTACGAGTGGCAGGAGGGCACCATGATCGTCCCGCCCAACCTGTGGTTTCACCAACATTTCAACACCGGCACCACGCCGGGCCGCTACCTCGCGTTCAAGCACGAGGTGGTCTCGATCCGCAATGCTCAAGGCGTCCCGAAGGCCTGGATCAGCCGGCGCATTGGCGGTGACCAGATCGACTACGCTGACGAGAGGCCGCTCGTGCGCCAGATATTCACCGAGGCCCTGGCGAAGCAGGGCATGACACCGCGGATGGATGATGCCTACCGCGCCGAGCTCAAAGATCTGCCGCCACCGCGCCATGTTGCCTGAAGCCTCTGCGGCGGTTCCGGCGCGCGTCGGGCTGAGTCAGCTCCTGGCCACCTTCGTGCGCCTGGGGACGATGACGTTCGGCGGCGGCGTGCAGTCGTGGATTCACCGGGAGGTGGTGCAGCGGCTCGGTTGGATCAACGATAAGTCCTTCCTGTCCGGTATGACCGTGGCGCAGATTCTCCCGGGCGCGAACCCGGTCAACATGGCGCTGTATGTCGGACTGCACCTGCGCGGCGGAGTTGGAGCGGCGGTAGCTGTGTTCGGCATGTTGATTCCAGCGTTTTGCACAACGCTGCTCCTGGGCGCCCTGTATCGCAGCTACGGACATTTGGCTGCCGTGCACTTCGTGCTCGCGGGGATGGCCGCCGCGGGCGTCGGTGCCACCCTTACCATGGGTATAAAGGTCGCGCGGCGCTTGCCACGCAACCTCGTCACCGCGTTGATCGCTGTTACCGTGTTCGTCCTCGTCGGTGTGTTGCGTTGGCCCATGATCCCGGTGGTCGTGGTGATGGTGCCGCTCAGCATTGCGTTGGCATTCGTCGCCGAGCGTAAAAGCGAGGCCGTGTCGTGAACGTCACCACCCGCCTGCTGGCTCTCATGACGGTCTTTGCGCCTATATCGCTCCTGTCGTTCGGCGGCGGACAGTCGACGATCCCGGAAATGCAGCGGCAGGCCGTGGCCGTGCACGGTTGGTTGACCGATGCGCAGTTCGCGGACGTTTACGCTATCTCGCGCGCCGCGCCGGGACCGAGTACGTTGATCGTCGCCCTGATCGGCTGGCAAGTCAGTGGCTTCTTCGGCGCGCTCGTCGCGACGCTGGCGATTTTCGTGCCGTCTTCGATCCTGATGTACGCGGCCAGCGCATGGTGGCAGCGGAACGAGGGCTCGGCGCTGCGCAAGGCGATCGAGCAAGGGCTCGCGCCCGTGGCTGTTGGCTTGGTGTTCGCCGGTGCCGTCATCGTTCTCGATGCAGCCCACGCGGGTGTTCTGGCACTGGTGACTACCGCCGCCGTCGTCATCTTGCAGAGCGCGACGAATATCAGCACGTATGCGACCGTCGGCGTCGTCGCCGGCAGCTATCTCATCCTGTTTGCCGTATCGCGCTATCTGACCTGATCTGTTTGCAAGGAGTTGCAGCTGTGGAAAAAGTGCTTGCCTCGGTGAAAGTGGGTCCCGGGAAACTGGAGATCCGCGATTTCCCGATGCCGCAGATTGACGATGAGAGCGCACTCCTGAAAATGGAAGTCGCGGGGATCTGCGGGACGGACGTCAAGATGTTTCCGCAGCCCCTGTCCGGCGGCCCTGTCATCATGGGTCACGAGAACATCGGTTACATCGCCAAGGCGGGCCGCAAGTTCAGCGAGCGCAAAGGTGTGAAGGAAGGCGACCTCGTCTTCGTCGAGCACTATGTGCCGTGTTGCAACTGTGGCTG